>Ga0210003_1003042_pt1 | contig 13883 bp, 10 predicted proteins | sample LantaG_FD_182804 | JGI IMG/M metagenome (GOLD analysis project Ga0210003, IMG submission 182804) | Deep subsurface microbial communities from Baltic Sea to uncover new lineages of life (NeLLi) - Landsort_02402 metaG (SPAdes) (version 2) | ecosystem: Environmental > Aquatic > Marine > Oceanic >... | reverse complement strand
TAGCCGGGGATTTTGATGGTTTTGTCAGGGAGGAATTGAAGCACCGCAAGGCCTGCAACCTGCCGCCCTTCTGGCGCTTGGCCGTGGTCGGATTGCGCGACACGGATTTTGACAAGCTCGATGCTGCGTGTAAGCAAATGCGTTATAAAATAGATCGGATTATCGAGCGGGAAGCTTTGGAAGTAACTGTTCGCGGGCCAATGCCGGCGGTGATCAGCCGAATACAGCGTTTCCACAGGATGCAAATTATTATTCAGGCTCCCGAAGCAACAACCATACAGCGGCTGTTCTCCCGCCTGCGGGCCGAGCCGCCCATCCGCCCTGCCGTCAAGGTCGCAATAGATATCGATCCAATAAATTTATTATAATTTGCATTGCAACAATAAATGTGCTATATTCACAATCCGGTTTGACCGGGGAGTAGCTCAGTTTGGCCAGAGCGCTGCGTTCGGGACGCAGAGGTCGCAAGTTCAAATCTTGTCTCCCCGATTCATATAATCCCCTTCTGAACAGCAGATATTCACTTTTAAATGAACTAAATTCCATTTCAGATACCCGTAACTCAAACGCTTTTGCCTTCATATTTATTCTTGCCCGGGACAGCTTATTTCCTGCTTGAATTAATATCCATTCAGGCAGTATAATCACTCCTGTCGGTGGAAATAAAATTTTCTAACAGTTAACTGTTAATTCCGAGAGGCTACGAAAATGATTAAAAGAAGAGATTTTATTAAGAAAAGCGTAATTGGGACCGCCGGAATAGCCATTGGGGGCATTGGGTTCACTGCTAAATCATATGCTTCAATCATTGGTGCAAATGAACGCATAAATATGGCGGTTATTGGTATACGTAACCAGGGTACTGTGCATATCAATAGCTATTGTGGACTGAAAGATAGCCATAATGTAGTTGTGAAGACCATCTGCGACGCAGATGAACTGCTATTTGAACCAGCTTCGAAAATTGTAACTCAAAAGACCGGGGTCAAGCCATTAACAGAATGGGATTTGCATAAAGTATTGGATGACAAGGATATCCATGCCGTGTCAATCGTTACACCGAATCATTGGCATGCACTGGCAACCATCTGGGCTTGTCAGGCGGGCAAACATGTTTATGTCGAGAAACCGGCCTCCCATAATATCTGGGAAGGACGTAAAATGGTTGAGGCAGCCCGCAAATATAATTTAAGAGTTCAGGTAGGATTAAATAACCGTTCGTCGAACAATGTTATAGAAGCGATGAAGTTTCTGCATGATGGCGGTATCGGCGAAGTTTACATGGCCCGCGCTCTTTGCTTCAAAGCCCGCGATTCATATGGCATGGCCAAAGATAGTCTGCCACCCGCCACATTCCATTATGACCGCTGGTTAGGACCCGCTCCTTATCGCCCCTATAACGAAAAACGGAGCCATTATCGTTGGCACTGGTATTGGGATACCGGAAATGGGGATACTGGAAACACGGGGCCGCACCAACTCGATATTGCCCGTTGGGGAATGAATAAAAACGAACACCCGGTTTCAGTATATTCTGCCGGCGGCATTTACGGCTTACACAAAGAGGAAGGCCCACCAACTCCCGGGAAAATGGTGTACGGCAGAGTGGAAACCTATGGCCGTGATAAGACTACGCAGGAAACTCCGAACACGCTAACCGCCGCATTTAAATACAGTGACGGAAAAATGCTCGAGTTCGAATGCAGAGGCCGATACACTAATAACGAAGGAAGCGAAGGCCAGGAAGTCGGAAATATTTTCTACGGCACAGAAGGATGGCTCGAAATCAGCGGCTCTACATGGAAAGCATTCCGAGAGCGGGAAAGAAAACCTTTTGCCGGTTTGAAAGAAGGCGGAAGCAGAGATGGTAATCATTGGAGCAATTTTATCGATGCAGTACGCTCCGGTAAGAACGAGGACCTTCACAGCGATATCAATGAAGGCTTTTATTCAACTACACTTCCTCACCTGGCCAATATCTCTTATCGTCTTGGCCGTATGTTGAAGTTTATGGGTGATTACGAAAAATTCGCCAATGATCCTGAAGCAGATAGAATGCTGACACGGGTTTATCGTATTCCTTATGTTGTCCCGGATAAAGTTTAAGGGGCGTAATAAAATAATAACTGCGTTCGTCAATTAATATATTTCTCCAGATGTTCAACTGACAGCACAGGAAGGTGCAACTCATAGAGTGTTTCCAGTCAGAAGGAATAACACAGCTAAGGTTTTTGATTAACTATTCATTAGGAGGTGTAAATATGATTATTCAAAATAACACAAAACGGATATCACTTATACTTTGCATGCTGCTTTTGTTATCCGGCGCCATACAAGCGCGGGAGTATCATGTTTCGGTTAAAGGTGATGATACAAACCAAGGGACAGCCAAAGCCCCATTCAAGATGATTTCCAAAGCTGCGGAGGTTGCACAGCCCGGCGACGTCATAACAGTACATGAGGGAACTTATCGTGAGCGGATTAATCCGCCGCGAGGCGGGCAGTCCGATCAGAAACGCATCGTTTACCAGGCCACTCCCGGCGAGAAAGTCGTCATCAAGGGCTCCGAAGTCGTCAAGGGCTGGCGGAAGGTACAAAACGACACATGGAAGGTCACTATACCCAGTAGCTTTTTCGGAGATTTCAATCCGTACAGCGACTTGATTCACGGCGACTGGTTCAATCCCAAGGGACGGGATCACCATACCGGGGCCGTTTATCTGAATGGCCACTGGCTCACTGAGGCAGCCAATCCGGATGATGTGCTGAAATCCATCGGAAACACTCCGCTGTGGTTCGGGCAGGTGGATGAGGCGAACACCACGATCTGGGCGCAGTTTAACCAGATCAATCCCAACGAAACCGAGGTCGAGATCAACGTCCGCCAAACGGTGTTCTACCCCGCCAGGACGGGCGTCAATTTTATCACCGTGCGCGGCTTTACCATGATGCACGCGGCAACACCCTGGGCGCCGCCCACGGCAGAGCAGATCGGCTTGATCGGCACCCACTGGAGCAAGGGATGGCTCATCGAGAACACCGATATCCGCTATTCGACGTGCGTGGGGATCGCGCTCGGCAAGCACGGCGATAAATGGGACAACACGTCTGCGAATACCGCCGAGGGCTACGTCAAAACCATCGAGCGCGCCCTGGAAAAAGGCTGGTCTAAGGAAAACATCGGTCACCATGTAGTACGGAACAACCATATCTCGGATTGCGAGCAAGCGGGCATCGTCGGGAGTATGGGCGCTGTGTTCAGCACCATCACAGGCAACGTCATCCACGATATCCATATCCGCCAACTATTCACTGGAGCCGAGATGGCCGGTATCAAGATTCACGCCGCGATTGACACCGAGATCAGCCGAAATCATATCTATCGCACATGCCGGGGTATCTGGTTGGACTGGATGGCACAGGGCGCGCGTGTGACCAGAAACCTTTTGCACGATAACAACACTTCAGAGGACCTTTTTGTTGAGGTTAACCACGGGCCGTTCCTGGTCGACAACAATCTCTTTCTTTCGGGCCGTTCGCTGTTTGACATGTCGCAAGGCGGGGCATACGTGCACAATTTGTTCGCCGGCCGCATCGTGCTTCGGCCTGAGTTAAGTCGCGAAACCCCGTTCCACAAAGCGCACAGCACCGAGGTGGCGGGACTGCGGAATATCTCCGGCGGCGATGACCGGTTCTACAACAACCTGGTTATCCAGCCGGGCGGTTTGGACGGATACAACAAGGCGTCACTGCCCGTGCTGGTAGAAGGCAATGTTTACTATAATGGTGCCAAGCCCTATCTTAAGGAAACAAATTTCATTGAGAAGGCAGAGTTTGATCCGGTGGTCAAGGTTGTTGAAGAAGGCGACAGTGCGTTTCTTCATATTACGCTGGACGATTCTTGTAATGCTTTAGATAACTCCCTGGTGACAACTGCGTTTTTAGGCCGGGCCAAAATACCGGACACGGCTTATGAGAATTCGGACGGTACGCCCATAAAAATCGATACCGATTATTTCGGCAAAAAGCGGAGCCAAACGGATCCTTCCGCCGGCCCCTTTGAGAATCCTGGAGAGGGGAAACTTACACTGAAAGTATGGTGAAGTTCATATGGATCGTAAACTCGAAAAGCTGCGAGCGTCAGTCGGCGTGCCTGTTCTGAAGACTATTTGGGTGTCCCTGTATTCTTGGTGCCGATACAGTAGATGTTCTTCATTCCGACGAGGAAAAGTCTGCCATTTGCCGCCGCAGGTGATGGGTGACTGCCATCGCCAAGATCATTGATAGCGAGGATGCGGAACTCAGGCCCCGCCTGAACGACATAGCTCTTGCCGGCGTTTGCGATGAACAGTCGCCCCTTTGGGTCCGCAATCGGACTGGCCCAGGTGGTTGATATGTCTTTGAGACGCTCGGAATATATCTCTTTGCCTGTAGACATTTCCCAACACTGGAGGATGCCGGGAGTGCGCAGGCGATATAGATGTTCGCCGACAATGATGGGCGAACTCAGTGCTTCGCCTCTCTGCATGATAGTCCAGCGGACATGTGTTTTGGAGACATCGCCAGAACCTGTCGGATCAACAGCTACGCCAGTGCCGCCCCGGCCATCGTCAAAGTAGACGAGGCCTTTCCCATAAGCCGGCGTTGATGCGTCTCCCTCGCCCCGGCACCACCACAGGAGTTTCCCGTCGGCCGGATCAAGGCTCTGCAGGGCATCGCCTGCCTCTTTCATACCCGAGGCCACAAGAAGCATCTGGGGTTTGTTATCAACCTGAATGATCAGGGGCGTGCTGTGCCCGAACTGCATTTTCGGAAATTTCCTCTCCCATCTCATATTGCCGCTGGTCTTGTCGAAAGCAACTACCCGAGAGTCTTCTTCCTTTGCCATCGCACAGAAGAGGATGACAGTATCGCCATAGAGGACCGGGCTGCTGCCAAGAGTAACGTCGAATGAGTAAGGAATAATCTCCTTTCGCCACACGATGTTGCCCTGGAAATCTATCGCGGCCAGGACCGATGAGGCGAAAGCACAGTAAATCAGCCTGCCGTCGGTGACAGGCGTTGAGGCGGCGTAGCCTCCGCCCGGCCCGCTGCGAAAATCTGTCCTCAACCAGGGCCCGGGTGGAACGAGCGTACCCCAGAGCAATTCTCCATCGGAAGTGCGATAGCAGGTAACATGATGCTCAGGGATGACCTTTTTGCGGTCTTTAACATCAGCCGGCCATTTAACTGTGCAGACGATGACCGCATCATCCCAGACGATAGGGCTGGCGTGCCCCTGGCCGGTAAGCGGCGAAACCCACAGCACATTTTCATTTGCAGAGCCGCCCCAGGTGATCGGCAGATTCTCCTGCGTCGTGTAGCCAAGGCCGGTCGGGCCGCGGAAACCGGGCCAGTTCGCTCGGGTGAGGGCATTAGGTGTCAGAAGAATGCCTGTCAAAATAATAAACAATATTGCCGATTGCTTTTGGAATAACTTGATTCCTGTCTTGAGATGTTTCGTCATGTCGTATTCCCTGTATATATGGTCTATCAGCAGTTACACTGCTCAAGTGTCTGCGGAATCCGTTTGGTTATAGCAGTTATGTAATTCTTGACAGGACCGATTGCTCTTTCAGAACATAGATGCCAGGCTCACGCTGAAGCCGTCAAACCTCTGATTGTTATCGGCATTGTGCACATTTGTCCACGTAGATCTGTATATAACCTTAAGAAGAAGATTGTCCCTGACATCCCATCGAACGCCGGCACCTAAGTTATAAGAAAAATTGCTTTCGTGCACATCCCCGGCAGAGGTCGTAGTATCAACACAGATATCCACAAGTCCCATACCGCCGGTTACTAACGGGGTAAAACGACTTTTCCATATGTTGTAATCAACATTAATATCCCACAGAATATAGTCCATATCGGAAGTCTCGACCTTATCAGTAGCTATCTTCACATCCGTGTCTGCAGAGCCAAATAGCATATCTGTGTTTAAATTCCAATGGTCACTAAAATTATATCCAAAACCGAAACCATAAATATACGTGCTGTCCATTTCAAGTATCACTGGCAACTGGTCCTCAGGCAACTTGTCAGGATATGAATATTCGATCTTTTCACTTGCCATCGTTTGAAACGTGCCAAAAAATTCGTATTTTCCTTTACGGCTCCATTCTTGTGCGCTGCAGAGGCTCGCTGTCATGGTAAAAACCAACAGGCTTATGATCGTAATAGTCGAGAGCTTTGTCGTTTGAACTTTCATAGGTCTTCCTTTCAAATTGAAGTTGTTGTAAAAGTCATAATCGTCTAAGGGTTTCAGTATATTAACCATTTTTTCCTATTCAACCCAAGCTTACTCAGATGCATCGGTCTAACTACTCTACTCTAATTTCCCATAAAATACCATCTCTTAGCTTAAAATTCAAGCTTCCTGCTGCTTTTTGAAAGTGTAAAAGCCGGAATAATTTCAAAAATGGCTGTTTTCAGTAGTGAAAACGCAGACAGCCTGAGCATTTGATATGGATTGTACAATAAAAGCAAACCGGCCGAACCGGCTCCTGTTATACATCATAATCGAACATCAGGTTAACTGCCCGAACCATCTGCCGTCAAATATAAGTACGTTTTCGATTTCTCAAACGCTGTGTTTCTTGTTCTCAATAATAATGATTTCAGGTCTGCTATTGTGTCCACATCATGCCACAACGGCAGGATATGCACCTTTCGTTCATGACTCTTCAGAATACTAACAGTCTGCTCGAAAACGCCGTCGGTACTCCATGATATATTATCAAATGTCTCAGGAGTGAATTTTTCTTTCGAAAAGCCTATAAGATAGTATCCTCCGTCATTTGCGGGACCTATGACCGCATCATATGCGGCAAGTGCCTCGAAACTTTCAGTTAGATAATGGGCAGGCAGGTCAGGGCTGTCGGAACCGATAGCCACAACATTTGAAAAGCCTTCTTCGAACGCATTGTAAAAGGCGTTCCTGAGTCTTTCGCCAAGGTTATCTCCCGCCTGGGGTCTGTAACAGTGTTGTTCGCCCAACCATTCGGAAAAAGTCGATTTCATATTGGCCGGATAAAAGCAAATCTTGAACGGAATCTCAATATTCTCAATAAGAGATATCGTATCCTCAACAAAACATTTGTAGAGTTCAACTTCGAAATCTCCGCCTGCCTGGTCGGCAAGACGGGTCTTGACCTGTCCCTTAATCGGCGACTTTGCGAACAAAAGAAGGCAGTTATTGCTGTGGTTCATTCGGTTTTTTGGTTACTCCTTCTGATTTTGGCTTGCTGTTCACTCAGAGACCAAATTAGTGCTTAATTTCCGCCGGCTTTACTTCACGAGCGAACCGGTGCAGCTCGAACCAGCTCCTGCAGTACAGCAAAAGCAATGCTCGCCGGTTATTATCTCAATACCTTCCGAAAGAATATCATCGAGTTGTTCAATGGACAGATTGTTTCCTGCTGCATCAATAATCGGCAATCCCATCGCCTGGTTAAAATCGCAGTTGTAGAGCATTCCCCGATAGTCTACGCTCACGAGATTGCGGCACATAATATTTTCAGCAGCTTTCGCATTGAAGTTTTCGGCCAGCATCTGCAGATATTGTTTTAGCCGGCCGTTTGATTCCAGGTACTGCCTGAACCGGCCTATGGGAGCGTTGATTATAGTAAAAAGATTGTTGAACATAACTCCATATTTGTTGCTGAGTTCTCTTTTGTAGTCAGCCTCAAGCTGTTCCTGTTGTCCCGGCAGGAAATCTCCGCACGGATTATAAACCAGATTCAATGTCGGCCCCTTGTCAGAGCCATAACCGAGCTTATTTAGAAGCTTGAGGGCCTTCACACTTTTTTCGAAAACACCTTCACCACGCTGCTTATCGACATTTGCCGGCGTGTAAGAAGGCAGCGAGCCGATAACCACTACTTCATGCTCCTGATACCATCGGGGAATCCACTCTAATCCGGGCTCAAAAAGCACGGTAAGATTCGTCCTCGCCATAAGGGGTGATGCAAATTCGTGAACATTCTCAACGAAGAATTTGAAGTCAGGATTGAGTTCCGGACAGCCGCCTGTTATGTCAACGCACAAATCCCGGTGATTTTGCAAAAAGTTAATAATCTTCTCCATAACCGATTTCGACATTATCTTCTGACCTTGCGGCCCGGCCTGAACATGACAATGGGCACAACTTTGATTGCATCGATTGCCCAGGTTAATCTGCAATGTCTCAAGCCGATCGAAACGCAATAATTGTGCGTTGGCGATTTCAAGCTCTTTCTTAAAATCCGGTATCATCCATGTTCCTTCCATATACTATTACTTGCAACCATGATAAATCAGAGTCTATGTTCTGGTTAGTTTTTACGATTCCTCATATCATATTGCGGATTGGAGCGCAGCACATCGGTTTTTGCATCCATTAGGACCGTCTCCAATAATATTTTGCAAGTTTGTGAGGGCTGACACCCATATAGAATAATCGCACTAATATCAGGTTCCTCATAGTGGTATAAAGGGCTCCTTCATTTTCCCATCTTCTTGCGGATGTAGTTACTTTATCAGGTAATATAACAATCTTTTCCCCATCTTTCTTTATACGATGCATCAGGTCAATATCTTCCATTAACGGGATTTCCTTATACCCGCCGATTTGGTCGAAATATTTTTTCCTTATGAAAATTGCCTGGTCCCCATAAGGTATCCTGTTCCTGCGGGAACGAAGGCTGGCACGGGTTGAGATGTATTTCAGAAAGAGAATGTCTGAATCTATCTTAAGATCAAAAGCTCCTCCGACATAATCCCGGTTTTGTAAAGCTCGGCTTATTTTCCCGAGGGCGTCATCCGGCAGTGTCGTATCGGCGTGCAGGAAAATAAGTATTTCTCCGCATGCCGCTGCAGCGCCGGCATTCATCTGTCGCCCTCGACCTTTTGGGCTGGTAATGCAGATTATGCTGTTGTCCCTGATAGTATTAATAGTCCCACCCTGAGGATCTCCATCGACGATAATGATTTCAAAATAATCGCCAAAATTCTGATCTTTTATCTTATCTATGAACGAATTGATTTGACCTTGCTCATTTAAAACAGGAACTATAATTGAGAATTCATAGTCACGTGATTTTCGGTGGGTGTGTTCCATACACTTGCCCTTCTTTTCCCGAAAGTATTACCTACACATGGAGGACGCATTAAATATGGATTAAAATTTTAAAGTAATAATTTAAAGTTTGCAATTATTTTCCTTGTCTTTTTGCTCATAAATTAAGAGCAGATTAAATTGTCAGGATCGGTTGGAATCTCGGGTTGATAAACTTCACGGCAAAAGATATACCATTATAGTTCAACCTCTTTCTGGGAGAGCGGTATTAGTAATGGGGCTCAGCGACAGCATCACTGAGCCCCGAAACATCTCAAAAGACCCTGCTATGGAGCCGGTCTTTCCACAAAGTACATCGGTTGCAAGCCCAAGCCTGTGTCGGTCCATGGGAAGACACTAATCCCGGCAAACCAACTCAATGCCCCGTCGTCATAGTCGATACCCAGCAATGAGAATCCAACGTTATCACCCACACTTGGCGGGAACACATCTGCTTCGAAGTCACCTTGCATTGCTGACCAAGGAATCCTGACTTCCACGGCCCAGTCCTGGGTAGCAGAATCGACCGAACCAGCATAATCAGATTGTGCCATGATATCCCTGGTGATCCAACCGCCGAAATCGTTCTTGGCGAAAGGATTTCCACTACCGTCATCCGGCGCTATGGTGGGGATGTACATGTTCGCCGTGGCTTCTTCTTCAGTCGTCTGACCAAAGACAAACTGGAGCGTGTCCGAACTGTTGGGAAACTGTCCCACGAAGCTGTAGTTATCATCCTGAACAGTCACAGCCGCGTAGAAGTATATATCGTCCCACATGAAATAGTAAGTGGCATTGAAGTCCTCCAGAGAGGTTTCAGTTGCCTGGTCGTGAAGTTGCCCGGCATGGGTAACACCCTCGAAATAGGCGTCTTCGGCGGTAAGTGTCTCAGCATTGAAAACCAGCGATTGTGCCCCCGCGTACTCTTCTGCAGAGACATGGCCATCGATGGTTATCTGCTGATCCTCAGCAAGTCTTACACTGTTCACGGGCCAGGTGAACTCTTGTTCCGATACAGGGTCCTCGGCTTTCACTGACAAGAAGACGTCGTCAACATATATCATCTTGCCTGCCGGTGTTTTGGAAAACAGTTGCACCTGAATGGCCGTACGCTCCTCCGGTTCATACACAGTCAGAAGCGTGTACTCAAATGGGGTCCATGCGTCCAAAACAGGGGGCGTAAGAGAACCAGTGAGGTTTTCGACTTTCCCATCATACTCCTTTATACGGAACCAGATATCCGAATTCTCATCCCAGGCATCGGTAGGAACATAATAGGTGCCCCGTAGAGTGAGAGCTGCATTCTTCGGAATCCGATCCCATTCCTCGACATCCTGGGCTACACAATGGTACTGGTCAGTACCCAATCCCTCGATGCCGAGAGATGTGTCCCCAGAGACTTTCGGGTCCGTGGCCAGGGAGAATGCGCTGAGGTCACCATCGCCTTGATGGGTCCATGGAGCCAAGGACGTTTCAAAGCCATTATTCACGATGTATTCGTCGTAAAACCGGATCCAATCAATATCTACCATGACAAGCGCATCATAATGGCCGAAATCAAAACGGAAGTTGTTAAACCAGCCTTCCCATAAGGCGTCCGTATCAATGTACTCAACAAACCACTCGTCAATGACGGGAACTTTCCATCCCCTGGAGCCATGCCCGCCATCGACGGGGAACCAATACGTAGCATGCTGTGGTTTCTGCTGATCTGCCTCACTACCACTCCATTTCATGCGAATCGCAATTCCCCCGATGTTCTCGGCATAATAAGGTCCCGCGGGTGAGAAGAAATAGGGATCAATCGTACCTGCCGGCAGGTCCAGCAGCAAGCTTCCATCGTTAACATCGAAGTAGGTGATACGTTCAGAATCAAAATTCCACCATCCTTCGGTGTCACCCGGTGTATTGAACTCCCAATGGGAGTCGTTATAGCGCCAGTGATCGTCCCTGATAACAATTACCGGCTCAATCCAGCTCACAAACACATCATCAAAATAGAAAACTTTACCTGCGGGCATCTTGGAATACAACTGTACCTCCAGGGCGGTCCGTTCCTGAGGTGTATAGACCAGTTCCAGGGAACTTTCGCATTGAAACCACTCGTCAAAGACAGTAACCGGAATGGGAGGACTAAGCTTTTCTTCGGTGCCATTGAACTCACGGACCCGGAACCACAACGAAGCGCTCTGGTCCCAGGAATCGGCTGGAATCTTCACTGCGGCATGTAAGGTCGCAACGTATCCTTTATCCATTTCCAGGCCGCCTTTGATAGACTGAGTCAAGGCAATGTATTCTCCGGTCCCGGTACACTTGACTGCATAGTCGAGAGAATTGACGTTCTCCCACTCTTGATCATCAAAGCTGCTCGGATCGCCGACAACGTTCCAGCCCAATAGATTGCTCCACTCAAACGTCTCATTAGTCAGATAGAGACTTTCGAGACGAATCCAGTCGATTTCAACCGTCCGATCTTCAGGGATACCATCGGCCAGATCAAAGCGAATGCTATTAATTGTCCCCGTCCAATTCTGCTCAGTCATTAGGTCAACAAAAACGACTTGCCATTCATTGGGCTCGGGCGCTGAATAGGTTTTGCTTTGTGCTGCGGGATTGAACCAGAAAAATGTTGTTCCGGGGGATGCGGTTGCGTCCGCAGACCATCGCATCCGAGCAAGAACGCCGGTGATGTCATTAGCGTCCCAAGGTTCCGTTGCCGCGACACTAATATAAGGATCATTGGTATTAGCTGCAATTGTGGCAATCAACGCACCATCTTTGACCCTTAAATCGTCGATACTCGGATTGGGCGTCCATCCCTCCGTATCATCATCTGTATTGAACTCAGAGGCCAAGACCATAGCTGATGACACAAGAATTACGGTACACATAAATAATAAAGTAAATCTTCTCATTTTACTGTCCTCCAATAGATACTGTTCTTTGACAATAGACTATTTGGCCCTGTCAGTATGGGCACATCAACACATCCAGTACTTTGCCATCTCAGCACTATGCGCGTATGACAGAATTTCAGTGTTTTCGTCAGGGAGGATCTCGGCCACAAATCTGCATAAGTAAACGCATAGAATGAGTCTCCAGATCCCTCCGGCAGCGCAATCCTATCCTCGCAGGATCGGCGGAAACCACCGTCTGACCGGTAGCTTGGTAAGTCTTCTCGTCACATCTGTAGTCTGAGTGCGCAAACTCAAAAGATCGATCACAATTTGCTATCATTGAGCTTTCTCCTCCACGGACTTCGTCCCTTCAATATACACCCAACGAGCCATCAAAGCAGACCATAACATATATGATACCAAGATCAAAAAGCCCAAGCAAGAGACTTTTTTGTACCAATACCGCATATCACAAGACAGGATCAACATTCGTGAATATACCTTGTTTGGAAGATTTGGCAAAGAATGCTCCAACATTGCACAGGAGATCGTCAAGAAGGTGATTCTCACTCATTATTTTTCCAAATGGCGTCGTTCAGCAAAAAAATGACATTTATTCGGACATGATTTAAGCAAAATTAGCATCTGTGGAGTCAAAATGGAGTCACGATGTCATCGAAAAATCGCGGTATCTTTCAGCTCATGAAAAAGGAAACTCAGCCATTGATTGGAAAAGATGACTGAACCACCGCTGGATCGCTTGTTATATACCAGATCAATAAATATTTTTGCCGGCATGTTACCATTGGATCGAAAAGTAATGTACAATGGTTCAGGAAATGACTGATGATTATTTGAAAAGGGATAGACTTGATATCGCACAGCCCTGTCAGCCCTTGACAAGTAAACAGTATTCTGAAAAATTAATTATCAAATGAAAGGATAATAAAGATGAAAATAATGATGTACGTTTTCACGTTAACTATTTTGACTATTGGCTGCGGCATTCAAGCGGAGAATCTGATGTTACAAGACTGGGACACACCATTTCAAACGCCTCCTTTCGAAGAAATTAAAGACGAGCATTTTATGCCGGCATTTCTCGAAACAATGAAAGCTGAAAAAGCTGAGGTTGAGGCGATTGTAAATAATAACGAAGAGCCGACCTTTAAGAACACTATTGTGGCATTGGAAAAAAGCGGCGAGCTGCTCGATAGAGTAAGCAGGGTATTCGGCTGCCTTAACGGCGCTAACACAAATGATGAATTACAGAATATATCAAAAGAAATCGCACCGTTACGGGCCAAACACAATGATGATATCAAGTTAAATGAAAAACTTTTCGCAAGAATAAAACAAATCTATGAAAAGAAAGAAAATCTTGGGCTTACTCTCGAACAAAATACTCTGCTGGAAAACTACTTTCTGGATTTCGTCAGAAGCGGAGCCAATCTTAATGATGAAGACAAAGAAAAGTTACGAAACATAAATGAAGAGTTGAGCAATCTTTATGTCAAATTCAAGCAAAACCATCTGAAGCAGACCAATGCCATCGGGCTGGTAATAGATAAGCAGGAGGATCTCGCCGGTCTGCCGGAAGGAGTTGTTCAAGCTGCCGCTGAAATGGCAACAATAAGAGGTATGGAGGGCAAATGGGTGTTTACGCTTCAGAAACCAAGCTTTATTCCATTCCTAATGAATTCGGAAAAACGCAACCTGCGGGAGATCGTTTTCAAAGCATATATCAATCGCGGCAATAACAACGACGAATTTGATAATAAGAAACTGATATCCAGGATTGCTTCTCTCAGGGTGAGCAAGGCGAATTTGCTGGGTTATAAAACCCATGC
>Ga0210003_1003041_pt1 | contig 13887 bp, 13 predicted proteins | sample LantaG_FD_182804 | JGI IMG/M metagenome (GOLD analysis project Ga0210003, IMG submission 182804) | Deep subsurface microbial communities from Baltic Sea to uncover new lineages of life (NeLLi) - Landsort_02402 metaG (SPAdes) (version 2) | ecosystem: Environmental > Aquatic > Marine > Oceanic >... | reverse complement strand
AGATACCTTACAAGCAATAGATAAAGGTACTATTTTATTAAAGAAATTGTATTACAAAGTATCTAACAATAAAAGAGAGGAATTTGATATTTCAGAATTGGTACTTGGTTTAGAGTGTGGTGGAAGCGATGCTTTTTCCGGAATTGCAGCTAATCCTTCCATAGGAGTAACATCTGATATCTTAATTTCCCATGGAGGGTCAGCTATATTTAGCGAAACAACCGAGCTTTTAGGAGCAGAAAAAATTCTTATGGAACGCTGTGTTAATAAAAAAGTGGCAGAATTACTTCTTAAAACAATTAAGAAAGCTGAAAGAGAATTAGCTATTTCTACTTCCGATTCGGCTTACAAAAAACGCTCAAATTTAATTTCCACTGGTAATCTTAGCGGAGGCGTAAGTACGGTGGTGGAAAAAGCTTTAGGAAATATAGAAAAGGCTGGGAAATCACCAATAAATGGAGTTTTAAAATTTGCAGAAACTATCCCGGATAGAGGGTTATTTTTGATGGATACTCCTGGACAGGATGGAGAATCTACTACTGGTTTAGTAGCCGGAGGAGCCCAAATTGTACTGTTTACTACCGGAAGAGGAACGCCTACTGGATTTCCCATTGCTCCCGTTATAAAAATTACCGGAAACCCCCAAACATATCAAAAAATGAAAACTAATATTGATGTTGATACAAGTAAGATAATTACAGGTGAAAAGACTTTTGCTGAAATGGGAGAAGAATTATTTAATTTAGTCTTGAAGGTGGCTTCAGGAGAAAAAGTTAAAGCCGAAATTCTTGGTCACGATGAGCTTTTTATAATACCTCGAATATTACATTACTGATTTTGGAAAAAAATTAAAGAAAATAACTAATAATAAAAAGATATATTTATTTTGTAAATTAGTATAAATTATGTTAACTTAGTTTTAAACATTTAGATGAAAGGAACGTACAATAAATGAAGACTATTTTGGTAGATTTGAATTTATGCCTTGGATGTAAAACTTGCGAAATGGCATGTGCAACTGAAAGGGTTTCAAAGAGTAAAAATTTACTTGAAGCGATTTTAGAAATCCCCAGACCTATTCCCAGGATATCAGTACAATCTAATGGACAAGTTTCTATACCTATTCAATGTCGGCAATGTGAAGAAGCGCCTTGTTTAGATGTCTGCCCTTCCGGCGCGATTCACAGAGAAGGAAAGGAAGGAAAGATTGTACTGAATGAAAATATGTGTATCGGATGTTGGATGTGTGTTATGGTATGCCCCTTTGGTGCAATAAATTCTTATTTAGAAATAAAAAAAGCCGATAAATGTGATCAGTGCATTTATATGGATTACCCGGTTTGTGTAGATGCTTGCCCTACAGGTGCGCTAAAACTTGTTGAAACTGATGAAGAGATGAGAGAAATTATTGTTAAAAGAAAAAAAGAAGCTATTTCCGAATACATCAAAAGAGGAGTAAAAGAAAATGTATGATTTAAACAAAAAATCAATTGATCCCAATGTTAATAAATTTTTACCAAAAGCTTTCGATCAGAATATAAAATTATCCTGGGATTTGCATGAAGCGAATTTACCTAAATGTGGTTTTGGTAGTTTAGGTCTTTGTTGTAATGAGTGTTGGCAGGGTCCATGTAGAGTTGATCCATTTGGTAATGGATCGCAGGCTGGTAGTTGTGGTAGAACAGGTATTTCTATGATTACAGAAAATTTTTCCAGGCAGGCTATGGCAGGTTTAATTCCTTACTTAGATAAAGAAAAAGATAACGAATTGAACAAAGAATATATAAATCTTAATAGTTGGTTGAATGCAGGTATGAACAACTTACCAGAGAAATTATTACAAGAAACCTTTGAAATTAGCAGAAAAGTTTTAAGGTCATCTTCGGAGGAAAATATTTTAGAGTTAAAAGGAGTAGAAATTAATTCCAATAAAATAACTATTGTTATTGTTGGTTTGCTTTCTTCTGAAAAATTAGACTTACTCAAAAAATCCAAAGATGTACAAGTTTTTTCTTTATTAAATGAATTCTCTTACGAAGGGATTCAGCCATTAACTAATTATGGAAGTCAAGAGATAATATTATCAGCCAATATACCTGATTTATTAGTAATAGGTCCGGGATGTGGTATGCCCAATTTAATTCATTTAGCAGAAAAATATAAAATACCTTATGTTTATAGCAATGATTTAACCTCAGAAAGTATACCGAAAAATAAGAGTTCTGATTATAAAAAATTACTAGATTTTAATACGCCATCCTTTAAATCAATTGTTGTGGATGATTTAAAGGGTAAAAAAGTTGCTTTAATTGCAGGATGCAATAATATAAATCGAAGCCAAGATGCAGGAATTTTAAACCTAACAAAAGAGCTTTTATCAAGAAATTATTCAATAATGACAACGGGATGTGCAGCTATGGCATTGGTTAAATATTTAAGTGATTACAAAGATATATATTATTTGGGAAGTTGTTATAATACATCTAAATTCATAAATATTTATGATGAGCTGAAATGTTCTTCAAGGCAAATAACAGCTTTCTTTCCAGAGTTGAGCCAACCTAAAGCATTCGCTCAGGCTGTAGGACTTGCTGCAAATGATATCCAAACTTATATCTTCCCAATAGTTCCCATTGCCGATAATCTGGATTTTGCAAAATTATTAACTAATGTCAACAAAAAATTAAAGATATCAACTAAAGATTTTAAAGACAAAGAAGTTTTAGAACAAATTTTGTAGATGAAACAGGAGTAATTAAAATGAAATTTGTAATTATCGGAAATGGACCAGCAGGAATGAGTGCGGCTAAGACTATCTTGGAAAGAGAGCCGAAAGCCCGAATTGTTCTTATTGGTGATGAAGAGGTAGCTCCTTACTCTCGAATTTTAATCACTTATTATCTTGAGGGTAAACCCGCCAAAGAAGGACTGTTTATTTATACAGAAGAATTACTAGAGTCTCCTCGTGTCAAATTAAAATATCCTGTAAAGATCGTTTCTGTTGATGTTAAAAATAAATACATTTATAGCTCGGATGGAAAAAAGATAAACTATGACCAACTTTTGATTGCGAGTGGTGCTTCTCCAAAAGTTCCACCTCAACAGGGAATGAATGGTAAAAGTGTTTATACAATTCGTAATTTTTCTGATATTGAAGAAATTTACCATAAATTAGACAAAATAAAGGATTGTGTATTTTTAGGTGGCGGAATGGTTAGTTTAAAGGTGGTTCAATCATTAAAAAGAAGGGGAGTAAAAGTAACTGTAGTTGTTAGTGGAGTACATATTATTTCGCAAAGATTAGATAAAAAAGGTGCACAGGTGGTAGCAGATTATTTAAAGTCAAAAAATATTCAAATTATCACTAATGAAACAGCACAAACAATAATTGATTATCAAGATAAAAAGTTAATATATTTTCGTTCTGGTAAAAAATTAGAAACTGATATGATTATTATTGGTAAAGGAGTAACTCCTAATTGTAATTTTATTGATAGAGACCAAATTAAAGTTAATCAAGGAATAGTAGTAGATGAACATTTAAGAACATCAGCAGTAGACGTATTTGCCGCCGGAGATGTAGTAGAGTCGCAGGATTTATTATATCAAAAATTTCGAATTAATCCTATTTTACCCAATGCAGTTAAACAAGGTCGAATTGCAGCTTTAAATATGATGGGGATTAAACGTTCTTATCAAGGTAATATTGAGATGAATTCTATACAACTTTTCGATCTCCCAATAATATCTATTGGATTAGCTAAAAATCAAAACAACCAATTTGAGGAAATTACTCATCATAATTCTTACAATAACACTTATAAAAGGCTTCTTTTTGATGGTAATTTTTTGGTTGGTGCCATTATGATTGGGGATATTAAAAATGCAGGAATTTATCATCAGATTATTGAAAATAGAAAAAGAATCAGAAACAAGAAAGAATTATTAAACAGTGAATTTAATTTATTTAGATATATAACAATTCCGGGGGAGGACATATATGCAAATTGATATGGAAAGATGTGTAGGATGTGGCAGATGTCATCCTTACTGTCCCGATCAGGCTATATATTTCGAAGATGGTGTAAGTAAAATTGATGAAGATCTTTGTTTTGAATGTGGTACTTGCCTTCGTTCGGAAATTTGTCCGGTTGAGGCTATTTATGAAGTGGATAATGTTTTTACTTATCCTAGATCAGTTCGTAAGTTTTTTAGCGATCCAACGACAACTCACAAAGAAACAAATATGCCTGGACGTGGAACTGAAGAAGTTAAAACGAATGACGTGACCAACAGGTTTATAAAAGGGGAAGTAGGAGTCGCTTTAGAAGTTGGGCGTCCAACGGTAGGTACCCGACTTTATGAGGTAGAAAAAATCACTATGAGGTTAGCTAAAGCCGGTTTTAATAATTTTGAAGAACTTAACCCAGTTTCAGGTTTAATGGCAGATCCTCTTACCGGCGAATTTAAAAAAGAAGTCTTGAATGAGCGAATACTATCAGCCATTGTTGAGTTTATTTGCTCTGAAAATGAATTGGAAAGATGTTTAAACGTTGTTCACAAACTTTCTAAGCAGATTGATACTGTTTTTACTATGAGTTTAATTACTTGTTATGATCCGGGCATGAAAATAAGAATTCAGGATACTATTAATAAATCTAAATTTACCCCACGACATAATGCTAAAATAAATATTGGAATAGGACGTAGACTTTAAATCATAAGGAGATTAAAAAATGACTCATACCTTGCACCGGGAGGGCTCTGATGAAAGCCTTAAGGACGATTATCTATTGTTAATAACCCCAGCTATGAAATTCAATGATAAAGGTGCTGCTGGAAAAATTAAGGAATTAATAGATATAGTATTTGATGTTGGTCCTACAAATTATGGATGTTATGAAAAAGGAAAAAACATTTTATCGGGGATTGATGTTCAAACAATTAAAGATGCTACTAAAGATAATTCAAGAATACGATGTGTCTTTAATAGTAAAGAAAAGTTTAAGGAAGTAATCAGGCGAGTTGTAAAGGCAGATTTAGGGCTTTCTGTAACTGTAAGTGGCTTACAATCATCAGTAAAGGAAGTCTTAGATGAATTAAATATTGATGCTCATTCAATAAATATTGCGATGGGGACTTACGGAAAGATTGAAAAACTCCCCGATGAAAATTTTCGTATGATTACTACTATGTGTGGACACGGTATGGTTTCTCCGGAATTGGTTAAAGATATGATTATTAAAATCAAAAGGGGCAAAATTTCTGTAAGTGAAGCAGCAATTATATTATCTAAACCTTGTGCTTGTGGAATTTTTAATCACGAAAGAGCGGCAAAATTATTGAAGGAGTTTATTCCACTTTATAGTATACAGGATTAATTTTTTAAATTTATTTTTAGGGATTGCTAAATAAATTGTTTTCAAAATATAATTGGAATATCGTTAGATTTGATAAAGTTAAGTTAACAGATTTGATTTTTAAAAAAAGGAGGTGGTTTTATAGGAACAAAGTTAAGTAGCTAAAATTTTCTAAAATGGGAAGCTTGAATAATTAAAAATAAAACTAAGGAGGAATTTTTCGTGAAAAAATTATTGACAATGATCTTAATTGTAACTTTACTGGTAGGAGGATTAACCAGCGTTATAAGTTTAGCTGCTGATTATCCTGAAAAAGAGATTGAGTGGGTTTTGTGGTCTAATCCAGGTGGAGGAACTGATATTACCGCAAGAACCATTGGCATTCCTTTACGTAAACTATTAGGCCAACCTTTAGTTATTCTAAATATGTCAGGTGGTAGTGGTGCTAGGGCAATGACTTATTTTCAAGATCAAAAAAATGATGGATATACATTGTTATTTATCACCAGCACGCTGTTCACTAGTATTGAAAGAAAGCTTGTTGATTACAAACTTGAAGATTTTGAGCCTGTATTTTTGCTAAATAATGATCCACAGGTTATTGCTGTTTCCGCAAAAAGCAATATTGGAAATTTAACAGATTTAATTGTATTAGGGAAGAAAAAGTCACTGAAATGGGGTCTTACTCATTTGGGTGGTGTTGACCATGTTGCTATTCACAGCTTTGTAAAAAATACTGATATTCAATACGATCCTGTTGTATATCAGAGTGGCGGAGAAGTAATGGTTGCTGCCTTGGGCGGAGTGATCGATGTTTTTATCTCTAACCCGTCTGAAATAATGGGACAGGTAGAATCTGGTGATTTGCGGGTAATTGCAAGTATGAGCGAAAAGAGATTAAGCATTCTCCCAGAAGTACCCACTTTACAAGAAAAAGGATATGATGTAGTAGCTGGTACCTGGAGGGGTGTTGCTGTAAAGAAAGGCACAGACCCGGAGATTATTAAAACTTTAGAAGATTTATTTTACAAAGCAGCAGACACTGACATTTATAGATCATTTCTGAAAAACAATGGAATGGATTTTGATGTCAAAAATGCAGAAGAATTTAAATTATTTATGGTTTCTCAAAATGAAGTTTTTTCTGAAGGAATCAGAGAGATAGGTCTAGTTCAATAAATTCTTCTAATATAACAGTAGAAGAACAGTAGTTTATACCGTTCTTCTACTGTTATAATTTACTTTTATTAGAGAAGAGAGGATTATATTTTGAGAAATTCAAAGTTAAAGATGATAATAATACTATATATTCTGATAGCGGTTTTTTTATTTATTGCATCCTTTTGGATCCAAACATTAAGTGCTGGTAAAACTCAACTAAGCCCACGTTTTTTCCCTCAGGTAATCTTACTATGTATTATTTTTTTAAATATTATTTGGTTATATCAAATAATTAAGGATCCAGAAGCAGATGTAGTATTTAAAAAAATTTCAAAAGAAAAAAAGATTCGTTTAACAAAAACTATTATAATTTCACTTTTATTTGGAATTTTATTTAATTGGCTTGGAGCAATTCCTGCAATATTACTATGTGTGTTAGGTTTTTTGTGGGCTTGGAATATTCGTAAACCACTTATTTTAATTCTTTTCCCTGTAGGCATAAGTCTAGGAATTTATCTAATTTTTTCCAAATTTTTATCCGTACGTTTACCTATGGGGATTTTTAAAGGATTATTTTAGAAGGGAGAACAAGAATGTTTGACAATTTTTTGATGGGATTATATTCCATATTACAACCGATAAATCTTTTTTCAGTATTAGTGGGAGTTGTGTCAGGGATAACAATTGGAGCGTTACCTGGGCTTTCTGCAACTATGGGAGCTGCGATACTATTGCCTTTTACCTTTGTAATGGAACCTATACCAGCAATCGCGATGTTATCTGCCCTTTACTGTGGGGCAACTTATGGTGGTTCAATTTCTGCAATATTAATAAATACCCCAGGTACGCCGGCAGCAGCAGTTACTACCTTAGACGGTTATGAATTAGCTAAAAAAGGAAAAGCTGGAAAGGCTTTAGGTGCATCGGTAATTGCTTCAGGTATCGGAGGACTTTTTAGTGTCTTAGTTTTAATGTTAGTTGCTCCCCAACTTGCAAAAATTGCAATAACCTTTGCAGCTCCAGAATACTTTGCTTTAGCTATTTTTGGTTTAAGTATGGTGGTTAACATAAAATCCGGTAATGAGTTAAAGAACATAATTGGGGGATTGACCGGGCTCTTTTTAGCTACGGTTGGTATGGATAGACTAACTGGTTTTTCTAGATTTGCTTTTGGTAATGTTCATCTACTTAGCGGAATAAATTTTATACCTGTTATGATTGGTCTTTTTGCAGCTACAGAAGTTTTTAGATTAGCGGAAACGTGGGACAAATCAGAAATTATCGAAACTGACTTTTCAGATCTTTTACCTAAAATTAGTGAAATATTACCTTTAAAGTGGAGTATTTTGCGTTCAGCTATTATTGGAACTTTTATTGGTATTTTACCTGCTGAGGGCGGCACAGTTGCTGCTTTTATATCTTATAATGAAGCAAAACGGTGGTCCAAGCACCCTGAGAAATTTGGTACAGGAATTTTAGAAGGAGTAACTGCTCCGGAAACTGCTAATAATGCTGCTACAGGTGGTGCGATGATACCTACGCTCACTTTAGGGATTCCAGGTAGTTCAACCACTGCTGTTATATTAGGTGGTTTAATGATACAGGGTTTACGTCCTGGTCCGTTGCTTTTTGTCCAACAGCCAAACTTTATTTGGTCAATTTTTGTGGCAATGGCTATTGCGAATATTTTTTTTCTATTTGCCGGATTGTTTGGGGTAAAAATTTTTGCTCAAGTTACAAGGATTCCAATTAATATATTAGCTCCGATAATAATGGTTCTTTGCGTTATAGGATCTTATGCCTTACACAATAATATAGCCGATGTTTGGATCATGCTAATTGCTGGTCTGATGGGAAGCTTATTTCGGAAGATTGGATTTTCTCCCGTGCCAATAGTGCTTGGAATGGTGCTTGGTGAGTTAATTGAAGTTTCTCTTAGACAAACCATGATAATATTTGATAATAATTTATCAATATTTTTTACGCGTCCCTATTCCGCTGTATTTTTGAGCTTAGCTATACTTTCCGTTTTATGGCCTTTTATTCGTAAATCTTTTAAAAAAAGATGAAGAAATTATATAATTTATTAATAAAGGAGTGATGATAATTATGAAAGAAGTTTTAATGATGAAAGGTGCGAGGACATTAATAGAAACATGTGCTAATGCAACTAAAGGAGAAAAAATACTTATAATAACTGATCCGGAAAGGATAAATATAGCAAAATTATTAATTGCAGCTCTGGCTGAAAGAGATATTAAGCCTGTTACTATGATTATGTTTCCCAATGATTTAGATGGGCAAGAACCACCAACTTTAGTTGCCAAAGCAATGTTAGAGGCGGATTTGATTATTATGCCGGTGAGCAAGTCTATTTCTCATTCAACCGCGGTTAAAGAAGCTTTAAAAAGCGGTGCTAGGGTACTTTCAATGTCTGCTTTTACTGAAGAACAAATGTATATAGGTGGAATTAATGCAGATTTTAGAAAGCAAAAAGTAGAATGCGACCTTTTTGCTAATTATTTCAATAAATCTGACAGAATTAAAATTACATCTCCAGCTGGTATGAATTTCACTGCTAATATTAAGAATCGTCCAGGGAATTCACATTCTTGTATAGTTAACAAGGCTGGTGATTATACAGCAGTACCAAATATTGAGGCTAATATTTCACCCATTGAAGGGGAATCTGATGGAATAATTATTGCAGATGGCAGTGTTCCAAATTTTGGAATAGGAGTAGTTAAGACACCTGTAAAATTTTTAGTTAAAAAAGGGGTTATAACCGAAATTACTGGCGGTAAAGAAGCTAAATTTATTGATAAATTGTTAAAGAGTGTGAATAATCCATTAGTCTATAATATAGCACAGATTGCCATAGGGCTTAATCCGGAATGCAAAGATTTTAACGGAATTATGTTAAATGATCATGGAGTTTACGGAAGTGCTCATATAGGAATAGGCACTAGCCAAAATATTGGTGGAGGAGTAAAAGCACCTATCCATTTTGATGTTACAATCGCAAATCCTACCATATATTTTGATGGGAAAATTGTTATTAAAGATGGAGATATAATTTAGGATTTTTCATAATCATTTTATAAAAATAACAAAATTTTTGAAAATTGATTATTTAACTAAAAAGGGAGAAAGTTAGATTACATGATTAAAAAAAATAAATGGAAAATATTAACAACGGGTCCTATTTGCGATAAAGCAAAAAAAATGATTGAAGCTAAAGCTGAATTAATTTTTACACCTCCCTATTCTTCATCAGAAGAAATAGCAAAATTAGTTCAAAGACAGCAAACAGATGGACTTATTGTTAGGATGGGGAAAATTAATCGTGAAGTGTTGTCTGCTTCATCTCAACTGCGAATAGTTATTAAACATGGTACAGGCTTTAACAATATTGATGTTGATACAGCTACTGAACTTGGATTACCTGTATTGATAACACCTAATGCAAATTTTGAGTCTGTTGCTGAACATACAGTATCATTAATATATGGCTTAGCTAAGAAGCTTACTTTTCTGGATTATGAATTAAGAGTAAACCATAACTGGTATAAAACTAAGGCTGAATATCAAACAGGAGAACTTTATCATAAGTGCCTTGGTATAATAGGATTTGGGAGAATAGGTTCCAGAGTAATTCAATTGGTTAAACCCTTAGAAATGAAGATATTAATTTATGATCCATTCGTTTCTGAAAAAAATTTGCCAAATGGGACTGTCTTGGTAAAATCATTAAAGGAACTTCTACAAAAAGCGGACATAGTAACTATTCATAGCCCTTTAACTAAAGGTACTTATCATCTTTTAGGAGAAGAAGAGTTATTATATATGAAACCTAATGCTTATTTAATTAATACTGCTAGAGGTGGGGTTATTGATGAGAGAGCTTTAGTAAATATTTTAAAAAAGGGTTTAATTGCGGGCGCAGCGCTGGATACTTTTGAAAAAGAGCCTCCTTCATTTAATAGCGATATTTTTAAATTAAATAATGTAGTGACTACTGCACATATTGCCGGAAATACTAAGGAGTCTTTTATTAGGATGGGAGTAACTGTTGCTGAATCTATTTTTAACTTTTTAGAGGGAAATAAAAATAAAATAAGTAAAAGTATGTTTGTAAATAATGTAATTCAATAGCAAAGTATTAATAACTTTGGATTTTATTTGTTAAACTTGTATATATTTAAAATTACTAGAAATATTTTATCCATTTTCCAAATAATTATATTTTGTAATACTCTTGTTTATTAATAAAAATTCTTTATACAGTAGTGAAATATTCGATGTAAAACATATTAAAAGGGAGGCAATTATTATTTATGGATTTTAAAGTCCTTGTAACCAAAAAATTACCTGAGGAGGGTCTGATCAAATTAAGGGAGCATTGTAAGGTATCTATGCATACTACAGATTTTCCCATAACTCAGAAAGAACTCTTAGGGTTTGCGCCAGTTTTAGATGCAGTTATAGCAGTTAGAACAAAAATTAATGCCGAGTTTATTGAAAAAGCTGAAAAATTAAAGATAATTAGCAATTATGGTGTCGGTTATGACAATATTGATGTGGAAGCAGCAAATAAAAAGGGGATTCCTGTTACAAATTTGCCCTATTCAGTTACGGAAAGTACTGCAGAATTAACTATGTCTCTCATGCTTGCTGTAAGTAGGAGAATTGTGGAAGCTGATAATTATGCACGAAACGCTAATGATGGCAATTGGTATCCAATGTTAATGATGGGGAATGAATTATATGGTAAAAAACTTGGTATTATAGGTTTTGGCAGGATTGGACAGGCGGTAGCAAAACGTGCCCGGGGTTTTGGTATGGATCTTTATTATTATGATATGAAAAAATTGAATTCTGATAGATTGGGCATGGGTGTAAAATATTTACCTTTTGAAAAATTAATAAAACAGATGGACTATATAACATTGCATGTACCTTATTTAAAAGAAACCCATAGCTCCGTCAGGGCTTTCCGAAGAAGTTAAAAGTATAATAGTTAATTCTTTAACTCAATTAACTCAGGATCCTGATTTTCTCAAGGATTGCGAAAATGCAGTTCAACCTTTAGATGTAAAGTTTACTGATGATTACAAGAATCTTATCGATAACCGAGTTGAGCTTTTTGCAAAATTGTATAAAATTCAACCTTGGGGCAATTAAAATAATAAGCTAATTTATAAGTAAAAAAATTTCCCTAAAAAAGAAAAGGTATATTTAGTTTTTAATAGACCTTTTCTTTTTAGGGGAATATTTTATTAAGCCGCATAAAACTCCAGACTCCTGTCTGGAGATGTAGCGGCCGCCCGAAGGGCTCAAGCTCGTTTTTCGCTTGTAGCTAAAAGAAGCCCCCAGCTCCTGCTGGGGGAGTTTCACTATATAAACTGAAAAAAATATTTATTGTAAGATTGATGGTATAAAAATTATTGCAAAATTAAAATTTTGCGCATATTAATATACCATAAACTTTCCACCTATAAAGGTCGGCATAAAAGTATTTTCTTGTTTCTTCCCTATTTAGGAAAGGAGTCTTTGTAATATGAAAAAAAACAATACTAATTCTTCTTCACAGAAATTTATAACGAAACTTGAAAAAAATGAAGAGATATACAACGTTAAAGGAGTATCTCCTGGAGCTAGAGAAAAAATTTTAGACATAATAGCAAAGTCAGCTTATAACAATGATAGAGCCTATGAAGGATGTACGCGTTGCGTTTTAACTGCCCTTATTGAGCACTTACATTTATCAAACTGTGAAGGATCTAAGGAAGTTATTAAAGCAAGTTCAGCTTTAGCAGCAGGTGTTTGTCGTATGGGAGAAACTTGTGGTGCACTTACTGGTGGTATTATGGCCATTGGGTTGGTAACTGGTTCAGAGAGGCTTGAAGACTTTGATGCTTATAAAAGGTCAATGGAAAATTCTTATAAATTATACAATAGATTTAAAGAGAAATATGGTACTACTCGTTGTTTTGAAATTCAGGAAAAAGTATTAGGTAGACATTATGATTTTAAGAAGGAAAAAGATGGAGCAACATGGTATAAAGATGGTGGTTTAGATAAATGTCCGATGGTTTGTGCTACCGCAGCTAAATTGACTGCTGAAATAATTTTAGATTTACAGAAAAGAAGGTAGAATAAATTCAGTGAAATTAAATGCTTTTCGTAAATACGGAAATAAAATAGAAATGTATTTGAAATTGAAAACCTCTGTTTTAGCGATAAAATTATTAAAAAATAAAAAAGAAATACCATCTAATGCTAAAAGACCTAAAAAAGATTTTGGATACCACTTATCATTGTGTCAAGCCTTTGCTATCTCTAGAAGAGAAGGCACTCCATTTGCTATGTTAAAAGAAGATATGTGGTGTTTTGAACCAGTAATTGGCTTGGGACTGGCCAAAGCTCCACAATATTTTTTAGAAGGACATAATCGTTTTCCAGGAACTGCTCGAAGCTTAGACGCAGGTAAAAATTGGGCCCAATTATTCCCTCATTTTGAATGGGGTAAATATGAGGGAATTGTATTTGGTCCTTTATCCAAAGCATATTTTAAACCTGATCTAATAATTTTATATTGTGACCCCACTCAATTAACGCAAATAATGATAGCAATTAACTGGATTGATGGAAACGATATTAATTGTAGACTTTCTGGTCATGCAGGTTGTGTTTATTCCATTGTACCTACAATACAAAATAATCAATTTCAAGTTAGTATACCATGCATAGGTGATCGTAAAAGAGCTGCGGCTCAAGATGATGAATTAGTATTTAGTTCTCCTATTAAGAAAGTAGGGGATTTAGTGATGGGATTGGAATTTCTTGCAAAAAACGATCAAGGGCTTCCAGTAAAATTCCAACAAATGCCTGAGTATAAATTAGAAGAAAGTTATGCAAAGATAGGCAAATTAATTGGTATAGATATAATAGATAAATAAATTGTAAAATGTTTTAGGATATTAGAAATTATGTCAGATATTTTAATAAAAATATATCGGGGAAATTTAATTGAGAATATTTATAGGGGAGATATTTCCATAGTTGATAAAAAGGGGAAATCTATTTTTTTAGTCGGAGATAATAAAAAAATTACATATTGGCGTTCGGCTGCTAAACCAATTCAAACATTACCGGTTATTTATTCAGGAGCGGCAGATAAATATAAATTAACAGATAAAGAGATAGCAATTATGGCGTCATCTCATAGTGGTGAGGAAGAACATATACAATTAATCTATAATATTCTTAATAAAATTAATTTGAGTGAAAAAAATTTATTATGTGGAGCTTATCCTATTTTTCGTAAATCTGCCAATGATTCTTTTATTCAGGATAAAACTAA
>Ga0210003_1003039_pt1 | contig 13894 bp, 12 predicted proteins | sample LantaG_FD_182804 | JGI IMG/M metagenome (GOLD analysis project Ga0210003, IMG submission 182804) | Deep subsurface microbial communities from Baltic Sea to uncover new lineages of life (NeLLi) - Landsort_02402 metaG (SPAdes) (version 2) | ecosystem: Environmental > Aquatic > Marine > Oceanic >... | reverse complement strand
GGGGGGGGGTGGTTTTTTTTTTTTTTTTTTTGAAGAGCAAGAGGTTTTCGACGAATGAGCGATCGAGCTCTCTTCTCCTTCTTTTTCTCGCCCGTGTCTTGCTTTTCTTCTCCTTCTTTTCTCATAAGCGCCTAGCTCCGAGCATTTTAAAGCCATAGTGGGGGAGAAAAAGAGGCCGAGGCGCACGGAAGGGATCGAAAACGACGCTGCCTGATGACGTTTTTTTTGCCAATAGGCCATCATCGACGTTTCGAAGAAACGAAACGATCAACTCAGTCTTCGAGAGAAAAAAAACGCTCACCGAGTAGAATTCTTGCATGTAAGCCACCTGCAGCTCCTGCTGCAGCTGCATCTGGACGCGGCGCTCGTCATCGGAGGCCATTCTTTTTTTTGTTTGTAGTGGTTTTTCGAGGGAGGAGAAGAAAAGGAAGAGCAAGGAGAAGAAGAAGAGGCTCGGCTTGCTTTTTTTCGAGGAAGAGAGAGTGAAGCGGTCGGAACTTTTTTTTCCCCTTCAACTCCCACCACCGCTCACTCTTCTCTCCCTCTCCCTTCTCTTCTTTCGCGCGCACCTCCCTTCCCTCTCGCGCGCGAGGGAAACAACTATTAACCAACCAAACGAAACCAACGAAACCATGGACTCCACCCTGGCGTTCTTCCACGCCCAGCGCGGCGCGGTCGCCAAGCACGCGCAGGTGAGGCGGAGCGCGACAATGCGAGCGAGCGACGCGTTATTTTCTCTCTCAAGTTCCAATGAATCTACTTTCCTCGCGCGCGCTCGCCTCGCCTCTCCCTGCGTTTTCCGTCTCTTCCGTTTCTCGCACGAAATTCTTCATATCAAGCTCTTGTTCAAAACGCGAAGAACAAGCTAGATAGCTTTCTGAAGGCCGCCGCGCTTGGCAGAAGAAAAAAGCTCAATTGCGGTTTCGACTGTTGGCCCTTCAACTTCCTCTCTCTTCCACTCTTCTTCTCCTTCCTCTTCTTCTCACCACCTCTCTCTCTCCCTCCCTCTCTTTCTTCTCCCTCTCCAACGCCCCCACCTTCCCCTTTCCAGGAGCTCGACCTCACCATCGACTACCTCGAGCTCAGGGCCTCAGAGCTCGCCTCGGCCCCTTCCCGCGCCCGCGACCCGCAGGAGCGGGCCCTCGCCGTCGCCGCGGCGGCCGAGGCGGTGCGCCGCGGCGGCTTGGGCTCGGCGGCTGCCGACTGCCGGGCCAGGGGCGAGTGCGAGCGCTCGGCGCGCTGGAACGAGAGGCAGGCCGCGGCCTGGAGGACCTTCGCCAGGGAGTCGAGCTTCGGCGTGTTCGTGTCCCGCAGGAGCAAAACGCCTGGGGTCGTCGCGATTAATGGAAACGACTCTGAGGACGAGGAGTTTTTCGAGAGTGCGGCCGCTTCTCCTTCTCCCTCTTACTTCTCTCGCTCCCCCTCCCCCGCCGCCGCGGCCCTGGCCGCCAAGAAACCTTTTGACGCCAGACCAAAACCCATCATCGTGCGCATGCCCCCGAGGCCCTCCTCGGAGGGCCAGCGGGACGAAGAAGAAGAGAAAAGGCTGCGGGCGGAGCTCAGCAGGGACAGAGAAGAGATGAAGGAGATGAAGCAGAAGAAGAACGCTCCGGTGTCGCTGTCAGCGGCGGCGGCTCTGGCCCTGAAGGCAGAGCTCCGTGGTCCGAAAGCTAGAGAAGCAACATCAGAGGAAGACGAAGAGGAGTCTCTCGTGCCTCTGCGCGTCAAGCACGCTGCCGCTGCCGCTGCCGCTGCCGCTGCCGCTGCCTCTGCCGCTGCCTCTGCCGCTGCTCCCGGGGCCGAAGAAGAAGCCGAGGCTACTGCCGATCTTTTGATGACGACGGCCGAAGAAGAAGCCTTCCCCGCCGTTCCTCCTCTTCCCGGGAAACAAACAACCACCACCGCCACCTCCGCCCTCTCCTCGCCCCCGCGCACCGTCAGGCCTCCCAATGTCTTCCTGATCCCTTCTTCCCCGCAACATCAGGGACTCATCCCTTCTCACCTGCAGTCGGCGGTCGCTCTCTCTGCCTCCTTTGACTTTTCGCTGCCGAGGGCGGTGAGGGAGGCCGCCGCCGCCGCCTCGGCCGCGGGCAGGAGGAGCCAGGGTGGCGGGATCAGCGGCCCTCCTCCGCCGAGGCCCCCTGCCTCTTTGCTGAAAGGGAGGAAGCCCAAGGCGGCGCCGAAGAGGCCGGTGAAGGAAGGGGAAGGGTGGAGGGTCGGGTCGGGGTCGCCTACTGCTGCCGCCGCTTCTGCCGGCGTCGCTCCTTCTTCTTCCTCCTCTGCAAAGGCCGCCGCCGCGTCGTTCGCCGCGGCCTCCTCTGCCGCCGCGGCCTCGCTCGCCGCCAGGCTCCACCACCTCTCCCGTCACAGCGGCAAGAACAGCAACGAGGGAGGGTCTTCCTCCCACCACAACAGCGAGCTGTCCGCGTCGGCCGAGGCCGCGGCGCTCAATGCGCTGGCGGCGGTGGAGCACGCCTCGCGCGTCGCGGCGGTCGACGGAGGCGACGTCGAGCTCCGGGAGGCAGCCGAGAAAGTCACCTCTGCCGCCGCTGACAACGACGACGAGGAGGAAGTCGACGCCTTCCACTTTGAGAAGAGGGACGTGACGAAGTCCAAGAAAAAGAATTCCAAGAAGCAGCAGAAAAGGCAGCAGAAGAAAGAGAAAGAGGAAGAGGAAGGAAGAGACTCTGGCGACAAACAGGGCCCGTCGCCGGGACCTTTGGGCAGAGCCGCCGGCGTGCTCGTCGCCGGGGAAATCGAGTCCCAGATCAAGAGGCTCGAGGCCGAGGGCGCCGAGGCCGCCATGATGAGCAGCAGCAGCAGCAGCGAGAGAAGCAGCGCTTCGTTCTCTCGGGGCTTTCGCGGTGCGGGATCCAAGACCTCGAAAGTCGCGACCGCGAGCCCCTTTGGCTCGTTTGCCTTCTGCTCCGCCGGCGGCATCGGCGTCTCCAACCCGGGCTCCTCCGTCTCGACCCCGCGAGACCTCATGGACGAGCCCGTGCCCATGCCTCCTTTGCCCAGAAACTCCTGTCTCCAAGAGAAAGCCAGGGAGAGGTCGAGGTCGAGGACTCCCTCGAGGGCAGGAGGAGGACAAGAGGTTGGAGGAGAAGGAACAGAAGAGCAGGAAGAGAGGAAGATGATGAGCCCTCTGCTGATCTCGCCGCTCGCCGCCGCGCCCGCAGTGCCCGCGCCGGCGGCCTCGACCTCGACGGAAGCGGCGGCGACCGGCGCTGCCTCCAACGGATTCGAGACCTGCTTCCCCGCCGTGACGACTACGATTTCGACGACGACTGACTTTGTCGACGCGGCCTCGCAGCTGCCGCAGCAGTCCTCGTCTTCGCTCTTTGCTGCAGCCACGGAAGCAGCGACGGCGACGGCGACGGCGGCGGCCTCTTCTTCGGCGACGAACAACAAGAGAAACGAGCCGGCTCCCTCCGCCTCCGCCGCCGCCGTCGCGGCCGCCTTCCTCCCGCGCGGGGAGGAGAAGGAGGTGACCTCGACGCCCGTGGCAGCCACGTCCAGCAAGAACAAGAACAACAACAAGAAGAAGCAAAAGCGCAAGCAGCAGCAGCAGGAGAAGGAGGAACAGAAGCAGCAGCAGCAGCTCGAGCTGCCCGTCCCGAAACCTTATTCTTCTTCTTCGACTCCCGCCGCCGCTCTCTCCTCGGAAGAAGAGGCGGCAGCAGTCTCCGCCTCCCTCGGCCCGGTCGTCTCTCTGCATCCACGCCGCGAGTCCCGCGTCGAGGCCGAGGAGCTCTCCTCGCCTCCTCCGCGCAGGGAAGCGGCGGCGGAGGAAGGGAGCGCCTTCCCTCGCCGCTCTTCTTCTTCTTCGTCGCAGCAGGTCTCTGAGGCCGCGGCGGCGGCCGTCGCCGCGGTCTTTGCCCCCTCGGCGACGCGCTCCCCTCCTCCTTCCGTCGCTGAGCGCCTCGAGGCCTTCGATGCCGCTTCGACTTCACGCGCCAATACCAGGGACCTGAGCAGCACGCCGACGCTGCAGGAGAGGCTGGCGGCGATGGGGGCTGTCCCTGCGCTGGGGACGAGGCCGCTACCCGCGGCGACGCCGGATCACACGTCGAGGCTGTCGCCGACAAAGTCGCCCGCGGCGGCCGAGATGAAAAGATTGAACAACAACGGTTCTGCTGCGGTCGTCGCTTCTCCTCTGAAGTTCGACCTGACGGCGGCGTCGGGGCCCGCTGCGACCGCCGCTGCCGCTGCTGCCGCTGCTTCTGCCTCCTCTGTCGTACCTCGCTCGCCGCCGAAAAGGCTGCCCCGCGTCGGCGGCAGCGGCAACGGCAAGATTCGAACCTCCAACGGAGGAGGCGCCGACAACGAGCTCGCCGCGGCGCTGGCCCGCAGGCGAGGAGCCATCGGGGAGTAGGAAGCAGGATGATTAATTCCAATGATAACTTTATGAGAGAGAGAGAGTGGAGAGAGAGAGGGTAAAGAGAAAGAAAGAGGAAAAAAAGAGAAAGGCTAGTAATGATACAAAAAAACGGAAAAAAAATTTCACGACTTTTTTTTCCTACCGCCCCTCCCTCCGCCGCCTCTCCTCGCTCCCACCACCACCACTATTATACTCCTGCTCGTACCACCGCCTCCCCTTTTTGTCAAACCCCTCCCCTCCAACGACCTTACCGGCGCGCGAGGGGGGCCAAGCCCTGAAGTAGACCCTGGCCCTGACGAGAGAGACAGGGATCGGACCGTAGCTCCTCGAGTCTGTGCTGTTGTGGAGGTTATCGCCCTGGAGCCAGGCATGCCCGTGAGGGACAACAACTCCCCGAGGTTGGTGCTGGCCGGGGATGGAGCCCCCGGAACCGGAGGGAGAAGGGCTGGGACGTCCGACGTCGACGAGGTCGCCGCCGAGGCCCAGCACCCTCTTGCAGACGGTGTGCCCCGGGTTGGTCGGCGAGCGCGCCACCACCACGTCTCCGACCCTGAGTTTCCCTCTCCGGACGGTCAGGGACTCGGCGAGGACGACGTCGCCGCGGGCCGCGAGCGTCGGGAGCATCGAGGGGCCGACGCACTAGGAGCAATTTGTTTTTTTGATTTTAGTCGAGGTTGAGTTTTTTTTTTTTTTTTTTTTTTTTTTTTTTTTTTTTTTTTTTTTTTTTTTTTTTTTTTTTTTTCCCTTCTCGATCGATCTCGATTCACCTCTGTTCCTCTGTCTCGTTCTCTCTCTCTCTCCCTTTCTCATCTCTCTCTTTTACCACGGTCGGCTCGCAGAGCCAGTCTCGAAACACAAAGACCCCGGCGCCGAACTTGAGCAGCGACGCGGCCTTGCCCGCGGCCTCGGAGAGGGCGGCGGAAGCCATTCGAGAATCGATAGACTTCTTCTTTCTTTTTTTCTTTCTTTCTTTGTGTTTTGATTGCACTTTCTTCTCCTTCCTTCCTTTCATTCACCTCCTCGTCCCTCCGTCCCTCGGAGACAGCAGCGCCCAGACCACCGCGCCCCCGCCGGGCCCCCGCGGCTTCGCGCCTCCGCTCCCGCCTCCGCTTCCGTCCCTGCCCCTGCAGGCGTCCGGCGACGTCACGTCGGCAAACTCCTCCGCCTCGGCCCTCAGGTCGCGGAGGCGCTCCAGGGCGGCGGTGCGGAGCCCCCCGAAGAGGTTTTCGCGGTGGGATCCCTCGTTGTCGTTCTGGTTCCGATTCCGACCTCCTCCTCGGTTGTTCCCCCAGTTTCCTCCCCCTCTGTTTCCCCCCATCCCACCACGGACCCCCGACGCCTCCGCGGCGGCGTCGGCGGCCTGCGCGGCCTGCAGGGCCTGTCTCGTCGGCTTCTCGATCGGAACAACCAATCTGACTTTCCACCCCTTGCCCACCAGCTCCCGGCACCTCCGCAGCCGAGTCTCCACATCGTGCCTCTCGCTGCGCACGCCCACGCGCACCTCCTTCGTCTCCTCTCGCCGGCGGGCGGCCAGGTGCCGCTCGCGCTGGGCGCGCTCGCGGGCGCGGGCGGCGGCGGCGACCGCATCGAGCGCCGCGAGGCGGAAGACCGGCGGTGTCGCTCGCGCGTCGGCAGGGACGAGGTCGAGCCCGGCGGCTTTCGCCTCGCGGGCCGCGGCGGCGCGGGAGAGCACGGCGTGGGTGCCGTCGGGGCGGACGAGGCGGATCCGCGTCGAAGATGGAGAGGATGTGGAGGTGGAAGAGGCCTCTCCTTCTTCTTCGTCGTCTTCGTTTTCGTCGTTTTCGTCGCCGCCGCCACTGCCGCCACTGCCGCCGCCGGTCGCCCTTTGGGAGAAGACGGCCCTTGCCGCGAACGACGCGCTCTGCTGCTGCCGCCACAGCGGGGAGAGATACCGCAAATCATGACTCTGTTGCTGCTGAAAAGAAGGAGCAGAAGAGGGCGGAAAGAAGGAGGGAGCAGCGCTGCCGTTCTCTCCTCCTCCTCCTCCTCCGCTCATAAAAAACTCCACCGCCGCCGAAACCGCCCTCTCAGCCACCGACGCCGCCGCCCCCCGCCGCCCCCTTCTTCCGACGAGCATCTATCCGGGCCTTGCGCCGCGCCTCGTACTCGACGGTCTTGCAGGCCTTGTAGGCCTCGAAGAAGGACTCGCACTTGGACTTGTCGTAGCCGTTCTTGTCGAGGCCTGAGTTTTTTTTTTCAAGGAGTTCTAGGTCGAGGTGTGAGCAAGAGAAGCATCGGAAATCCCATCGAAACGAAAATCGTTCGAAATCTCTTGAAACTCACACGCGAGGGATTCCTTGTACGCCGAGGCGCAGCCGTCTTCTGAGAGGCGTCCTGCTCCTCCGACCTCTTGCATGAAAAAACGTGCGCACTCTCTCGGAGTGAGGAGGAGGGCGGCGGCGACGAGAAGCAGAATTCGCTTTTTTTTTCTTTCGCCGCCACCGTTGTGATTACTCGCTCTATTTTTCTTCCTGTTCGATTCGAAGGGCGAGGAGAAAAAGCAATCACTATGCTGCTCGCTGCTCGAGCAGCAGCTGCGGCTGCTTCCGCAGCGTTAACAGCACACTCGTCTCTATCAGCCTCTGCCGCTCCTGCTCGAATGAAATCGGAGCACAAGAGCAGGTGAGAGGGAGGCTTTCCTTTCGGTTCTTTCATCGTTCGTCGTCGATCGATCTCGAGAAGAGAAAAAAACTAACCTCGACCTCGACCTTCATCTTCCTCCTTTCCAGGCTCCTCCGCCTCGCCGCCCTGGGAGCCTTTTCCTCCTTCGCCGCCAATGCAACAATCAGTTCTAAGACTTACCAAACGACGGCAGCAGAAAGGCGAGAAGAAGAACAGCACGAAACAAATAAGCGGCGCCTCCCTTTCCTCGCCGCGTCGCCGGCCGAGGAGGCGGCGGCGTCGAAAAAACCCGAAAACAAAAGTGAAACCGAAACCGCCGCCACAACGTCCTTGCCCGCGCGAGCCCTCATGGCCATTTCCTCGGCCGTCGCCGACGCCGCCACGAGCGCCGTCTCCTCGAGCTCTTTTTCTTCGAGGTACGAGCCGACGTACCGGGAGTTCCCTCTGCCGCTGGACAAGCTCCGGTGCCTCCGGCGATGGAAGAAGAAAAAGTCGAGCGACGGGAACGAGAACGAGAACGACGCCGCCGACGACGAAAAGCGACGCCAACAGAGCGTCCCCCTCCGCCGCCGCCCGCTCGTCCTCGTCGCGTGCGGCTCGTTCAACCCCCCGACGATCGCGCACCTCCGCATGTTCCGCGTGGCGGAGGAGGCGCTGCGACGGAGCAGGAAAGGAGAGGAAGAAGGATCGGAGGTCTGGGGCGGCTTCTTCTCTCCGACGGCAGACGCGTACGGCTCGACGCGCGCCGCCTCGGGAGAGAAGGCCCTCTCCCTCTCCCGCGCCCCCTCGGAGGACAGGTGCGCCCTCTGCCGCGTCGCCGCCGCCGCGGACCCTCACGCTCCCCTGGCCGTGGACGAGTGGGAGGCGAAGGTAGGGAGGAAGCAGGGGGCGCCCGTGAGGACCTTGCGGGTGCTGCAGGCCGTCGAGGCGCGGCTCGCCTCTGCGCTCCGGGAGGCCGGGGCCGGGGAGGCCTCCTCTGCTTCCTCTTCCTCCTCTCCTCCCTTGCCTCCGCCGAGGGCCGTCCTGCTCTGCGGCGAGGACCTGCTCGCGTCGATGGCCACCCCCGGGGTATGGGACGGGGCCCAGGTCGAGGAGATCGCCAAGGAGCACGGACTGGTCTGCGTCCTCCGGGAACCCTCCTCCTCTTCTTCGGATTCTTCTTCTTCTTCTTCTTCTTCTTCTTCTTCTTCTTCTGCTTCAAATTCGTCGGGTTCCCGCGCGCACCCTCGCGCCAGGACCCTGCTCTCCCCCGGCGGCGCCCTGGCGCACCTGGCGCCGTTCGTGCTCCTCGTGGAGGACCCCGCTGACCTGCGGGGGGTCAGCTCGACGCTCGCGCGGGAGGAGATGAAGAGGGAGGGAGAGGGAGAGGAAGGAGGAGGGGTGAGAGGAGGGAGCTGGCTCGTCCCGCCGGCTGTCGCAGAGGAGGCCAGGAGGCGCAGGCTGTACCGTCGTCGCTGAGAGAGGGAGAGCGCTCCCGCCGGTTTTTTGTAACAAAAAGAGAACGGAAAAACGGAAACGAAGGAAGAAGACGGACCGAAAAAGGGGGGGGGGGGAAAGGTTTTTACAAAAGTCGAATAAAAAAAGGAGAACACTCTCCAGGTCTCGAGGCGCGCCGATTCTTCTACCTCTACCGCCACCAGCTCCTCGCTCTCTTTCCGAATCCGGGGTCTAAGTCGCCGCAGCCGGGACGGGCGCGGCAGGAGAAGGAGAAGGCTCCGAAGAAGAACCGGAAGAAGAGGAGCTCTTGGCGGTCCACCACCGCCGCATCTGGTTGAGCTGGACGCACTCGTTGCTTGCGTGGCAGGCCAAAAGGATGAAATTGCGGGGCTGGATCTCCCAGGCGAAGCGCATGAAGAGGCAGGAGTAGACGCACATGGCTGTTGCGTTTTGGTTTTGGTTTTGGGGAGTGGTGGCGAGTGAGTGAGTGAGTGAAGGTCGAGCGAGGTTCAAAAGAAAAACCGTTCTTTCTCCATCGATTCTTCTTCTTCTCTATTCTCTTCTCTCTCCCTCTCTTGCTCCTCCAAAATGCGCCCTCACCTCCGGTCATGTTGGGAGAGATGAGCTCAGCGGGCTTCTGGGAGTCGGCAAGGCCCTGTTTGGGAGGTGGAGTGAGCGTGGAGAGAAGGAAGAAAAAGTGAGCGACGATGGAAAGGCCTTGGGAATCGAGGGCGCAGCAGCAAAAAACGAACGATTGAAAATCGATTCTCTCTCTCCTCTTCTCTCACCGCGAGCACAAAGCCCCAGTTCGCCACGGGCCCCCAGAAGTGCGTGGTCTTGAGGCCCGTGGGCGAGTCGACAAAGGCCCTGAGGCGCGAGGCCAGGGAGGCACCGCCGGCCGCTCCTCGGGAGGCCGCCATCGAAGTGAATGAGAGAGAGAAGTTGAAAAAGACAAAGAAACGAAAAAGACGAAGAAAAAATGAAGAAAAAACTCGACCTCGACCTCGAGAAAGAGAGAGGTGTCACTCTTTCTCTCTCCCTCTCTTTTCGCGTCACACCAGAACCAGAGAGAGGCACGTTCTCGATAATCGTTTGGGAAAAAACAGAAGAAAAAGGCGTTTACAGCAAAATGAGGAGAAAGGCTTTTTTTTCCATTCGTGCGTTTTTTGGTTGTTCAGAGAGGCGAAAAAGAAGAAGAAGCAAGAAGGAAAAAAGAAAAAACCCGAAAAACCCGAAACTCTCTCAACTCTCAACTCTCTACCAAGGGCTCGCCGCCGCCGGCGCCTTGGCCGCCACCGCCATCGGGCTCGTAAACACCTCGTTGTCGCCCGTGGAGATCGATCCGCGGCCCTGCAGCAGGGAGGCCGCCTTGCTCCCTCCCGCCTCGCTGCCGCTGCTGCCTCCATTGCCGCCGGCGATCGAAGACGAGCGGACCGAGCTCAGGCGCGCCAGCATACCCCCTCCCGCGCCTCCGCCGCTCATCGACGGCGTGGCCCTGGGCGTCACGGCCGCGGCGACGATCGCCTCGGCCCTCCTGTAGACCACGGCGCGGTGCGCCATCATCCCCAGGGCCGCGACGAGCAGCAGCAGCGCGCCGCCCGTCAGCCCGATCGCGACGATGACTCCGGGGAGCTTGATGGTTTCGGCAAAGGTGACCTCCTTGGGTGGCGGGAGGGGCTTCATGATGGCGCCGTTGGGCATGTACTGGACGCCTCCGGAGGCGGCGGCGTTTGCGGCAGAAGCTCCCTCGGGGAGCTTGCCCCCGTTGGCGGCGGCGGCTGCGGCGAGCGCGGCGGCGTCGGGGGCTGCGGCTCCGTTTCCGTTTCCGTTCCTCTGGCCTCCGGGCGGCACAGAGACGCCGGGGGGCAGCTGCGGCGGGGCACCGCCTTGTGCCGTCACCTGCCCTTCCTCCTCCTCGTCGCCCGCGGCCTCCAGAGGGGGGTTCTTGGCGTCGACGAACGCGAAGGGCCTCGCGGGCTGCTGCGGGGCGGCGGGCACCAGCCCTTTCCTCTGCGCCCTCCGCGCCGCGCGGTCGCTCGCCCCGACCTGCTGGAACGAGAACGGCGAGGCCATGGGCTGGGCGAAGATCTCCGGCCTCGCCGCGGAGTGGACCTGCGCGTTGTCGGCCAGGAGGCGGCGGGAGGAGAAGAGGGGCGCGGCCGAGGAAGCGGCGGAAGCGGCGGCCGCGAGGGCGAGGAAGAGCGGCAGGGCCAGCGCTCGTCGGGAGAACCTCATTGTTGTCTTTTCTCTAGTTGATGCTTTTCTTTTTTCTTAAAAAGCTTCTGTTGCTGTCGTTGTTTGTGAGTGGGAGTGGCGGGGAAGGAGGGGGGAGGAGAAGGTGAGTGAAAGAAGAAAAGAGAGAAGAGGTCGAGCGAGAGAGAGCGTCGAAGCGAGAACGAAACAAGCCTGCTCAGCTTCGAAGAAGAAGCTCGCCCGTCGCGTCGTTCGGTGCTCCGTGTTCCAATCCGTCGCGCGTTGACCTCTTTCGGGGCTCTTTTCTCTGCGTGCAAAGTGCGCAGCGTGGTTAACGAGGTCTCTCACGGCCTCTGAGATTGGAATTGGACCCTAAACGCACGCGCAGTGCCGGAAGTCGGGGGGGCATGCGATCTGCCTTGGAGGCCAATTGCTCGTCGTTTTTGTCGCTCTCAAAACGTCGACGCGCCGCGGCCGCTTTCTTCCCGATTCAACCGCCCGCTTTCTCTCCCTCTTCCGCGGCCTCTCTGCTTCATCTAAGGTAACTAGCGCTTGAATGAGAGCATGTTTGAACGTTCTATGCAATTAGAGAATTGAAACAAACTCACCTGATAGCGGAAAGCGGACGCGTGAAGACAAGGTGCAATCTGAAGAAAAAAGAACAGTTTCGTTCGAGCGAGGGAAAAAAAAATGAAGAGCGACCTCGACCTCGATCCATTTTTTTTCTCTCCCACCCTCCTCACTTTCCGCGCACCCTGGCGCGGGACCACGCACTCCCATCTCATATTTTCATTCGTTCGTTCGTTCGTTCGTTCGTTCATTCGTTCGTTCTTCTCTCTCTATCGCCATCTTTTACAAAGTGCTCAAGCCTCCATCGGCCTCTTCTTCTCTCCTCCTCCGTCTTCCCCCTCGGCCTCCGCAGCGGTGGCAGCCGCCCCCCTCTTCTGCCCCTTTTTCAGCTTCTCCTCGGCGTCTTCCTTGGGGGCAGTCAGGACCTGCAGCCTCCCGCCGGCGCCCTGCGCGGCCGCGGCAGCCGCGGACTCGTTCCTCACGTTGATGAGTTTGGTGACCTCCTGTTGTTGAGTGAGGGAAAGAGAGACGAGGAAAGAGAGAGGTTGAGTTTTTTTCCGGCTTTTTCGTTTGCTTTTTTCTCTCTTCTTCTTTTCTCTCTCTTTCGCTCTACCTTTCGCCTCCCTTTCCTCTCATACCTTTTCCTCCGCGGCCTTTTTAAGAAGCGCAAGCTTCTTCGGAGGGCACACAAACATGCCTGGTGGAGAGAGAGAGAGAGAGATAGATAGATAGATAGAGAGAGAGAGAGAGAGAGAGAGGGAGGGAGAGAGAGAGTTTTTTGAGGAGAGAGAGCAAGAGGTGAGGTCGAAGAGTTTTTTCCTTTTTTCCCCTTTTTCTTCGTTCGAAAAGCATTCCATCTCTTCTCTTCTCTCACCTCGCTTCGTCGTCATCCCGCCGCGCCCGTGCTTGTTCGCCGCCGCCTTCTTCTTGCGGAGGGCTTTGGCCATCTTGGCCGCGGCCGAGGACTTGAAGACGTTGCCCTGGGCCATTGGAGTTTCGAGTGAACGAGAATTCGAATGCTTCTTTTGCTACGGCGGCTAGGTTGTTTCTGAGTTCGTGTTTTTTTTCCTTCTAAGCCGGAGAATTTCGCTTCTTCGCCACACCTCCTCAACGCTCGATCGCTTCCCTCTCTCTGCGAGCGAGCGAGAGAGCGAGCAAGTTCTTCTTCCTCTCTTCACCATGTCCTATTCCCCTCCGCGCCCGCGCACGCTCGCGGACGTCGTGTCCTTCTCCAGCGACGCCCAGGCCGCCTCGCGGGCGCTCGTCTGCTGCTCGGGGGGCCCCACGCTCTCGCGGGCGGCGCTCTCCTCGGCCGTCGCCGATGCCGCCGCGAGCCTGCGGCTGCTCGGCGTCGCGCCGGGGGACGTCGTGACGATCGTCGACGTGAACACGGTAAGAAGGAGCGCTGGGATCTCCGTGGTTGTGAAGCTGGACTGAGCTGGGAAGAGCGAGAAAGACAGAGAGAGAGAGCTTAGGACGGGATCGAATTTCAATTGAGGGCGCGATCGCTCATCAAGTTCAACCTCGACGACGACGACCTCCAACGTTCCCCCAAAAAACTCCTCAACCTCCCTTCAGATCGACTTCGTCGTCGCCTTCCTCGCCGTCGCCTGCGCCCGCGCCGTCGCCGCCCCGCTCAACGCCGCCTACAAACAGGAAGAGTTCAAGTTTTACATGGAAGACGCTCAATCCAAGCTCGTCCTGCTCCCTGCTTCCGGTGGGGGCACTCAGCCTCAGGCTGCGGCCGCTGCGGCCAAGCTTCTGGGGATCCCTGTCGCCACCTGCGGGTTGTCTTGGTCCTTTGGCCCCCCCGCGGGCTTCGTGGCGTCGATCTTCCCGGCCCCGGGAGCGAACCTGAGGCCCTTACCGTCGGCAGCGAAGAAGGTTGCAGCGAATCCCAAAATTTCTCCTCTCGCGGCGCTGCTCTCGGACCCGCCGCAACCGTCCGACGTCGCCCTCTTCCTCCACACTTCCGGGACAACTTCCCGCCCGAAAGGCGTCCCCTTAACCCACGGCAACCTGGCATCATCCCTCACAAACATCGCAGCGACCTACGAGCTGACCGAGAGGGACTGTTCTTATTTGGTGATGCCGCTGTTCCACGTGCACGGGCTTATGGCAGGGCTGTTGGCGCCCTTGGCTGCCGGGAGCGCCGTCTCTTTCCCCGCGGCGGGGAGGTTCGCCGCCTCCACCTTCTGGTTCGACGTCGCCGAGTCCAAGGCCACCTTCTACACGGCGGTGCCGACGATGCACCAGGTGCTGCTGTCGCGGGCGAAGCTCGGGGAGAGGAAGGCAGCGGGAAGTCCCAGGCTCCGCTTCGTCCGTTCCTGCTCGTCGGCGCTCGCGGCGGCAACCCTGGAGAAGGTCGAGGCCTTCGCCGAGGCCCCCTGTTTGGAAGCTTACGCCATGACCGAGGCCTCCCACCAGATGACCTCCAACCCTCTTCCGAAATACGGGGCCAGGAGGCCGGGCACCGTGGGAAGGCCGCAGGGTGGTGTCTCGGTCGCCGTGCTCTCGCCGGACAACACGGTTTTGACCGAGCCGGGCCAGATCGGCGAGATCTGCATCCGAGGGGACAACGTCACCGCTGGTTATTTGAACAACCCGCAGGCGACGCAGGAGGCCTTTGCCGGGGGGTGGTTCCACACGGTAAGGAGAAAGGGGGGT
>Ga0210003_1003038_pt1 | contig 13895 bp, 23 predicted proteins | sample LantaG_FD_182804 | JGI IMG/M metagenome (GOLD analysis project Ga0210003, IMG submission 182804) | Deep subsurface microbial communities from Baltic Sea to uncover new lineages of life (NeLLi) - Landsort_02402 metaG (SPAdes) (version 2) | ecosystem: Environmental > Aquatic > Marine > Oceanic >... | reverse complement strand
AAAAATAGCAAGTTCTTCTGTCACAAGTAGAAAATAGGGAATAAACTTGGCCTGTATTTATAAATGGAATGTGATAGATTGTGGCGCGCCTAGCAGGATTCGAACCTGCGACCTACGGATCCGGAGTGCGCTTATCAGAAAAAAATATTCTCTTCTAATTGTATGTATTTAAAGACTTTACAGTCCTCTTGATGATGACCTCTTCGATGGGACTGTCAACTTTTTGTCGTGTCTGTTCGTAAATTTGAGCCAATTTTTCAGCTGCTTGCCTCATTGTCTTCTCACCTGGATGAGCGTATCTCATTGTCATTATGATTGAGCTGTGGCCCAGAATCTTTGAAACTGTAGCGATGTCAACGCCGGCCTCAATCATCTTTGTGGCTGCTGTGTGTCTCAAGTCGTGAAAACGAAGACTCTTGATCTTAGCTTCTCTGCAAGCTGTATGGAATGAATTTTTAACGTCCTGGATATGCTTCCCGGTTTCATTGTTTGGAAAAACATAATCGGAGTTCTTTGGCAGATCTTTCAGTGTCTCAAAAATAAGGCTATTCATGTAAACTTCACGTGATTGTCCGCTTTTAGAATCCTCAATAAATATCATGCCTTTCCTGAAATCTATGTTTTCCCATTTAAGACTCAGGATTTCTCCTCTTCTCATGCCGGTATTGAGGGCCAAAATAAGAACAGGTTTTAAATGAGAATTGGCAGCATCAATGAGTCGTATCGCTTCTTCATCCGTAAGGATTCTCATATCCTTTTGATGATTCTCTTTAAACTTCTTCACCCTGGCCAACGGATTTTTGTCTATCCTTCCCCATTCAACGGCCTTATTAAAAATTGTCTTCATAAGCGCAATTTCTCTGTTTATAGTGGCCTCTTTTACCTTAGTCTTTCTTTGTGTAACATCAGTCTTTCTTTTCGCTTTATAGCCCTCAATTAAATCAGGTCCTATCTGCTGCAATGTCTTTCCTTTAAAAAAAGGCCTCAGGCTTTTCAATGAGACTTCATCCCTTTTCCATGATTTCTTATTCTGCTTTGAATAAAGCTCCATGAATTCTTTTGAAAAATCCCTAAAAAGAACATCAGGTTTCTTCTCAGGCTTTTTAAAACCCATTTTTTCATTTAGCTTTTCCATTCTCATCTTTGTTAAAGTATTCCTGGCCTGTTCTTTTGTGTATCCTCCAAATTGACGGATCCTCTTCTTATTGAAGGTAAAATCTACATACCATTTACCATCAATGAATTTAAGGTTTTTTTCTTTTTTGATTTTCGCCATGATTCACCTCTTTATTTTTTTTTCTTGGAAAGGATAATTATTGCTAATATAATCTTCAATTTTGGTCCTTTCATCATGGAGCCGGTTCCTTGTTCCTTTTAGTCTCCCGAATAATATTTTCCTTTCATTATTAACATCTTCTAAATCATTATTATGTTCATCTATCCCTTTTATAGCAATTTCAATCAATAAACCACCCACTAATCCTAAGGTGTCTTTGGATATCATATAGGAATAGCGATAAAATATATCTTCATGTGGTTTCTTTAAGAATTCATCCGTTTCTTCAATCCGCCTTTCTATAAATTTTTTTATTGCTTGATCTAAAGAGTATATAAATGGATTGTAAAATTCATGAAGTCTTCTTTCACTGAATTCTAAATCCCTTGATAATTTCTGCTCTTCTACAAGTTTTTGGGTTTGAAGAGCTATTTCCTTCGATTGAATAGATTGCTCTCTTCCTTGTTTTGCTATTATCTCAGTTTGTTTTGCATAAAACCATGTAACAAAGACTAATGTGACTACAGCAAAAGAATGAATAATACTGTTTAGAAGTAGATTCTTTGAATAGATTACAATGTCCTTTGAAGAAAGAATGATCATTGAGACAATAATAATTACAATTGAAATGATCCAACTAAAGATTAGAGTTTTGTTATCTCTTAACTTTTTCATAATCCAACCTCCATTTTTTTAATCCCTCTATCCCAGGCCAGGACCGCAGCCCTGGCCCTAGTAAAAGGATTAAACGAATTTAGTCAATGCTTCTTTTGATGGTATTTCTATTTCTCTGGTTTCCCCGGCGTTTCCAACGTGAAATTTATCATAGTAAAACGTGCTAGTTTTACCAGTTTCAAGAAATTTTTTGCAAGCCACGAAGATTCTTTTAATTCCTTCAATAGGCAAACGAATTTCAAGCTCAAGCTCATCCCCTTCTGTCCACATTCTGATTTCAGCAGCTTCTATTTTTTTGCCTTTATTATCTTCCCATCCATCTGGTTCAATAGAGATAATGGACTTTTCCGGATTTTCAACCGTGTATGTTCCCCTTACAGTGATTTTACTCATTATTTCCTCCTTTTTAAAAGTATCAATAAATTTTTTGACACTATCTTTTAATTCTCCATTAGACATTTTTGGTAAGATTTTTTCTGTATCTTTAATGAATTTTTGTTTTGCTTTATCTATATTTTCATCTTTTATTTTTATCCTTTGTTCAAGCTGTTTTATAGATAGTTTGCTTAATTTTTTAAATTCAGGAAAAAATTGTTCTAATTCCTCTAAATCATTATTTTGTTTTGTCATGACCTAAGCCCTCCTTTTATTTTTATCATTTTCCAAAAGCTTATTGATCCATTCCTGTATTTTTTCCTCTACCCTTTTTTCTTCTGCAGGATTACCTTCGACTATCTCCATCTCAACAATCAATTCATAGAATTCACCCTGGATTTTTGAGTTCTCCGTTACTTTTTTGTAAATAAAATCAGTGAGATTAAATTGTTTTTTCGATTGTAATTTTTTTGCAAGCGGATGAGCCTTGGGCCAACGATCTTTTTTAGGTTTTACCATGAATCACCTCTATCATTTCTATATCAAGGCCCCAGGTCCCGAAGAGCAGAGGACCCAGGGCTGATAAAACATTTAAAACGTCTCTGTGAGATTCTTTATTCTTGTCTGTAACATACAAACTTGAATTCTTAGATCTCTCAATTTTCCCTCGGCAATAATGAAAGCCACTGAGAACCCGAGTATGAAAGAACAGCCACATAAAATGATTAACCGCAGTGCTGTCATTTCTTTTTCCTGTACTGAACAACTCCAAATTCATCAATGTAAAAACGATAAGCTGGATTCTGCATTTCTGGCAATTTTTTTCTGTTTCTGTTATCATGTTTTAAGCTGGTTTCCTGTGATGGGTTTCCAGTCAGGGCTTGAGGCCTTCCGGGGCCTCTTGCCCGCTTTTTTGTTTGCATTAATTTTCCTCCTTTCCAATGTTTTGCTCTCCTTTTCATATTCTCTTAATTTCATCTAAACTCTCTCTTTTTCTCTCAATCTCTTTCATGCTCTTGCTTCATCATTTCATTCCAAGCCTTCGCATAATTATATCCTGAATTTCCTCTGTCAACTTCATCCGTTCATGGTAAAGTTTTATTAATTCGCTATTTTGTAATTCCGCTAATTCTAAATTGCTTATTGATTCCGAGAGATGTTCTATTGCTATTTTTTCAACACCATTCCATGAATGCAAAGCTTCTATTAATTTCGAGTGATTATCTATTGCTATTTCTTCAGCATCATTCCATCTTTGCAAAGTTTTTACTTGATTACCCAGATACAGTATAAAAATTGCCAATATTACAATACAAGCCCATTTAAGTTTATCGCTCATGCTTTCACCCCCTTTTTAAGATTTTTTGACAATCGGCTGAAATTCCATGCCTCTAATTTGACTGTAGAGGCACGATCTCAAAGCAAGCCTTATTATATCATTCATAATTTCACAAGTTTTTGATTAGATACTCTCTTATTTTAGACTTGGCAAGAGGCGACGGCTGCACTCTGTAATTTCTCCAGTTATAGACTGAGTTCGGATGTACCTCGAGAGATTCAGCGATCGCTCTGTCTGTAAGCCCTCTCTTTCTCTTGCAGTCTTTCAAAGATTCTATTAAATATGATGTCATTTTTCTCTCACAACTTTAGGATAACAAAATTCTACCATAAGAGAAATTAGCTTGTCAAGTAAAATCTTTTCTCACCTAAGCAGGCAATAAATAATTACAGCCCCAGAAACAATTATGACACCAATCAATTCTCGATAGTCTTTGATAATTTTAATCATGGTTTCTTCTCCTCATGCTTTCTTATTGTTAATATCCATGGAAAATTTATCATTTTCTCAAATATATCATCATCAATATCAGCTATTATCTGAGCCTCTGAGCTTTCTTTTTTTGGTAAGCCCTAATTCTGAAAGAGTGGGAATAACGGTATCCCTGGGTAACCGTTTCTTTTTCCAGTGTTCGCCTGGTTTTTGTAGCTCCGTCTCCTTTAACATCTCACCCATCTTTCTTTCAGCTCGAAGCACATAAGAATTTGCTTCCCTTATAGCTTTTTCTCCCATAAGAATTTTGCCTTTTTAATTCCTTTTTCTGTTAACACCAGAGACTTCTTATTATCCGCTCGCCCTTATGATAAGCCTCTGCGGTCCATTTCAGACTTCTTTTCTTGTCATCAAATCTAATTTTTTCATGCCTTCTCCCTTAATTGATAGTTGGGGCCCGGGATGTGGCTTGCACCCGGACCCCCTTGCTTTTGCGGATTCAAAAGCTTTAGCGAATACATGTCAATTTACCGTGAAAAATTTCTCTATAATTCCTTCTCCATCAATTCTTTCCTCGCTCAATTTATATTTTATGGCCTCACCAATAGGATTGCCATGCCGAAATAAATTCGCTAAACCCCGCACTTGCTCAAGTGAATTTATGTAATAAGCACTGCCATCCTCAAATTGGATAGCTCCTCTATCAGTTTTTGGATTGACCTTGATTCTTTTAATTGTGCCTATTTTCATATTAACAAATCCAAATACTTCTGATTTTTTTCCATAAACTTATCGAAGTCTTGTGGGTCAATTCCAAAGAGTTCAGAAATTTCCTTGTTTTTCAACCCTTTTCTCAGATCGTTTCGTAGTATTAATAAGTCAATAAAAACTTTGCCTGGTTCTTCTCCTGGTCTTTCTTTTCCGGTAGTTTTCCTTTTTACATAGTCCTCTGCATTTGCTTGACGATCCATTTCTTTTTTAAAATCATTCGGATCATAATAACCCTTTTTTCTTTGGATTAGGCCGATGAAGTTTCTCACTTTTTCCTGTGGATAGCCCAAAAATCGAGCCGCATGGTCAAGATTCAAGCCCTTCTTCATCAGTCGTATAACTGTTACATAATTTTCCAATGTGGCTAGTTCTCCAAGATCCTCACCCTCTCCCTGTAAATCTTCAAATTGAATCTGCACATATCGACCAAATAGGCGATTCGCAATCCCCCTATTCAGGTAAAACTCCTTGCCCTCAATTTCAAAAATCATCCGATCCGGCTCATAACGAATTTTGATTTCCTGAGCTTTTGACGTTTTTGGCTTTTCTTCTTTTTTCATTGTCTTTTTTCTCCTCTTAAATTTGATGATTTCTTCTCAAATTTTCTCTCACCCGGCTTTTTATCCGGTCTCTTACAAAACCAGAATAATGCCGGGGGATAACACTCTCAATGATATTGTCAATTATTTCATTGTGCTTTATTTTCTCCAGAAGACCTTTAGAAACTTCGTTGACTATCCTTTGTGCTGCTTTCCGGGCTGCTCTCTTCAAGAGTTCCTTGCTCAAAGTCTTATTTACCATACTTTTCCCGTTCTTTTTGCTATACAGATCCTTATTTGTTCATCAAATACTTTTTTTAATAAATCATCTAAATCTATTTGTGCAACCTTTTCATCAATATATTCTTCAAATTCTTTTTCATTGAATGTAACTTGCTCAGGTTCGGCCATTTTCCTCTTTCTCAGTGTTTCAATTCCTTCCTCTATTTCCCTAAGATCGGACCTCATACAATTTAATTTTGATTCCCCATTAAACATGACACTTCTGCAGGTATCTTGCAGACTTTTTGTTTTAATTTTTCCTGCCTTGTAATTAATCAATAGACATGTTGGACAGCTCGGAACGCTAACAGCGGACACCTCTAGCAAATCAATTTCTTTGAAAACTCTCACCTTATCAAGCGATTTTAATCCTCTATCATAGCAACTTTTCTGCTCTCTCTCTGTCAACTTCTTAACAAACATTTCATCTGCCTGTCTTGACAAAAAGCCGATGCTGAATCCACAACAGCCGATGTCTTTTATCATCTGCCAAAATTCATCAGCAGTAGTAATGCCCTTTACAATTCTTGCCTCCATATAGACCCCATCCCCAAGCCAGCGATTAACATCAAGCACCTTCCCCAAAGGCAGGCTCTTCGACTCATGGGACAACATCAATACAGGATTGGCCATGTATCTGTTTATTGCCTCATCAGTAAAGGCCGATATCCTCACGATCTCGCCGTCGCGGTCCAGAAGCCCATCGCAAATCTTGCCGTAAATTATCCTCTTTTCAGCATCCTTAATCGCCTTGATGTAAACCGGTTTATAAATCATCTTTTTAGTTCCTTTTTATGAATTCTATCCCTAAAACTTTTAGGCTTTTCTGATCTCACTTTTGCGATCTCTTCTCTTACAATTTGCCTGAGCAAATCAATTAAAACATCATTTAGATTTGGCTTCTTATCTGCTGTTTTTCTCATTTTTTTAATCCTTCCAAAATTTTAAATCAATATTCCTTTCCCTTGCCGCTTCTATAAATTCGGGATCCTCATCGCTTTTATATAGCTCTAAATGTAAAAGTTCATGCTGAAGAATTTCGCGTATATCCTTTGAATTAAATCCTGGATATTCATCCCATAAATCACCTTTTAGAAAAATACAGGCAAGCCACTTAAAGCCAAAGGGGTGAATTATTATCGCTGTTTGATAATGTGCAGGATAATCAGAAATAAAGACACTAACTTTATGCTTTATCGATCTGAATTCATCTGTGAGTAAATCATTCAAAATTTTCTCACATTGATCTTGACGTTTCTTCCAGAGATCCGATTGATTTGCACTGAAAATCTTGTACTCTATTTTTATTTCTTCCAACCATTCATAAAAATTCATTATAATGAACTTCTCCCCTCATCCTGGTGAGATCGTTGCCCCTGTGGCTTCTCAGGCTTAAATTCAGGCTCTTTCTGCTCCGTCTCTAATACCTTCTGTGCTTTCTGTAAGGCCTCCAAAAGTCTAGGCAGCAACAAAACAGATATCGTCAATCCCTTTTTCGTAACTTGATCAAATTCGCCAATTGTCTTACCCTGGACCCAGACCCTTATATCAATAAGATCCCGATCCCTGAATTTTGTTTGACTAATCCTGATGCGCTCCTGGCTGTTCTTATGAAACTCATCAATTAATCTGTTTTGATTCTCCATTTTTCACCTCAAATGAATCCCTTTTCTTTGCAAATTCTGATTGCTTCCTTTAGAAAAATCTTCTGGTTTATCGACATCTGCTTTCCATCATGAATCCAACCCAAGTAAGTTGCAGAATCGACATCCAAAAGCTTGCAAAACTGATCTTCAGTTAAACATAAAATTCGCCTTGCCTCATTTGGAAGCGGGCAATTCATCGCCTTTTTGGCCAACTCCCAATCCTTCATTTCCTTTTTAATATTTTCCATTATTTTTCACCTCTTTTTTGTCTTTCATTTTTATCCACAAACTATCAAATCACCCATAGGCTCATATTTTGTTGCCATTACTATCGCACCCGCGGCCGAATTTATCAGATCGTCATGTGATCCAACTAAATGATCAATCCGGACCGCTCCCTGGCTCTTCAAGAATCTCTGCAATCCAAGTGCTTGATTCCTCATCCGATCATTGTCTAACAATTGCACCAGGTTTTTATTCAATAGAATCGAAAACTGGCTGTAAATTTCGCTTTTGGTTAACTCACTTGCTTCGACATTGATTCTGTATTTCTCCAGATCCGAACCAATCCAAGCTATTGAGTGGCGGTCTTGCGTGATTTCTGTTATTCCATACTTTTCTGCCTTGTCAGCTATCCGTTCAATCACCATGTCCGGAACAAACGGAGGCCTAAATTCCATGATACAATCCAGAATGATTAGATCATCTTCATCTCTTATGTGAGATATCGCAAACGTGAAACTGTCTGCCCCTTTTCGCAATCCTTCACTCGAATCGGCAAAGGCAAAATACTGAATTCCCTGTTCCGGAGGTATTTCATATAAACCCTTGACAATAGCTCTTGATAACAGGCTTTCCGGAATCGCTGCTTCAATATCTTCTCTGAATTTCGCTCCATATTCAGCGTCAAACTCCTCCGGAGTCAAATCCTCAAGATACTGCTCTCTCAAGTTCTTTTCTGTGAGATTCCTATTCATAACCCACGTTGGAGCTATCCAAATGAGAGTAGAGCCGGCTTTCGCGTGATGAGCCTGGTATTTCTTCCAAAGCAACCCTTGACGTGTAAACGGTGTAGATATCCCCAAAACCAAGCTGTTCGGGATTGTAGTCATCCCAGGAATCAAGGCGGTATAGATATCCTTATCCTGTACCAACGACTCGCTCTCAAACCGCCACCAGGACAATTCCTCTAAAATTAAAATTCCGGTGGAAAATCCTCTACTCGACCTCCAGGATTGCGGTTTTACATTTATCTCTACTCCATTCCGTAGCTGTATCGATTCAACTTGAGTCTTAAATACCATATTGCGAAGAGTCGGAGTCAAGTCCAGAAACGCCTTGATGTAGCCCATAACGATTTTACTTTGATCCTTGTTGCAAGCCACCACGAAAACCCTTGCCACTTCCCCAGGTGATAGGTATTGCTGCCAGTCCCCGAATACAGCATAAAAAACTGCAAGAAGAGCAGCAATAGTGCTTTTCCCGGACCGCCGGCCACATATCATATAGGCTTCTTTGATCCTGCCTTTGTAAGGCCTCTTCAGCCCAGTGCATGACTTGAACAGCCTCGCTTCGGCTTTATCCATGCTGTCAGGAGCCTCCAGTGCCTTAAAAAATGTTATCCACGACTCCCAGGTCGATAAATCTTTGAAATAACTCTTAAAGCATTTATCAGACCGGACCGCGTCAATCAAACTCAAGTTATTCATTTCTTCACCTCTTTGTCTTTGACGATCTCTTCTGCCAGCTCGGCTGCCGTCATCAGTTTTCCTCGACTTGTTTTCTCTATTCCCAAAGCCTGAAGGTCAAGGCGAATTGAGTTGTTATATGCCAAATATGAGGTCTTCAGGCTAGGAGCAACGTTGTGGCCTCTCATTACTGAATTCTCCCTTATATGCTCCTCTATACAACGCACAATCCCCAATTTTGATACTATCCGATCTATAATAATGATTTGTGCTGCTGTGAGGTTTTCTTCAGTCGGGCCTAAGTCTTTAACAAGATTTTCCCTGGCCGCTGTGAGATATCTCAGGACGTGCTTTCTATTCTCTGGCAGCTCTCCTTTTACCATGAAAGAATAGCCTCCATGCTTTATTTTCTGGCCTCCACGCTTGAGTTTAATTGTTAGTTTCGACTTGCTTTCATTATTCATTCGTTATCCCTTTATTTTCAATCATTTAGCATTTATAGCCTATTCATTATTATCTCTTTTCCGTCAAAAAAGTTGACAGCCCCATTTTCAAGATGTTCATAACTCCTTTAATAACAAGGACTTCTGCATGATGACCTGCGGACTTAGTGTCCAGAGGTCTATCCCTTTTTACTTGAGGTATTGACTCCTTGCCACGCTCTCTTTTATTCATAACTATTTCGCTCATTCTTTACTCTCAAAATTAATACAGCACAATTAATACCGCACATATAGGGTATATACCCCTTTTTAGCTCTTTTTTGCCCTTTTTTAGGGTATAGGTACCCCCCCATACTTTTACGTGCTATAATTAGGTAAGTCGTTGTAAAACCAAGTAGATAATTACGCACAAAGCACCTTGTGCTATAATTCAAAAAATGTGCGGTAATAAGGTAATACAGCACATTTATTTTTTCCAATGTGCCATAATAGGTGCTATATTCCATTATTCTCCCTTATAGTAGTAAATTCTTGCTTTTGGTCCGGGCCCTGTCCGCTCTCCGAACTTCACGCCAATAAGCTCTTCTCCGGTAAGTTGATTGATAATTTTATCGAGATTCCTCGCATCAAAATGCGCATATCGCCTGAGTTCATTTTGCGCGACTTCAGATTTTTGCTTTATGTACTTTAGGACTTTAATTCTATCCCGGTCAAAGGAAGTAAAAACTATTTCTTCTTCGAAGAATTTTGGTAAGATTCTTTTTAGGTATTCGATGATCTTTACGGCTTCATTGAACGTTCTGGATTCAACCGTGGTTGATTCGTTATCCGCGAGTTGTAGCAGACAGGCAATCTTTATTAAAGCAACTTCAAGTCTTTGGAATGTCGCCTTTAGTAAATCGTTCTCTAGTTTTTGAGCTTGATTGTGATGTCGTTCCCCCCATTTTTGGAGTAGTGGATAAATCCCTGAAATATCCATCTTCTGAGGTTCGAGTGCATCAAGACGTTCTAATTTTTCTCTGATTGCCGGTATCGTAATAAATTCTTTTGGCAGTCGAAATTTCCGGTTGCCATCTTCTTCAATTGGAATAAAAAGAAACCGCGTCCAAATCCCTCCCTGAAAATCGATTTTTTTGAGATTTTCCACAAGCCAAGTTGATATCCCTGCAGCAAGGATTGAAATGATAGGATTCTTAACAATTATTTCTCCTTCACCTTTTGTATAACGTCGGATCTGCGGTTTATAATCAAATAGATCTGTGAGTAGTGATGGGAGTGGTTTGTTATAATCGCTGCCAAACTGAAATTCCTTCACCTGTATGAGCTCTCTCCACATAAGTAATCCACGATTATGTTTCGATAGAATTTCCAGCAAGGCTTCGCTGGTGAATAAATCAGGAAGAAGAAGTTCGGGATTAACGTCACTTAAGTAATCTGCGGCTATATCAATTGTGACGGACTTTCTGTAGAACGTACTTGGAGCCAGAAGCAGGATGTATAAATTAAGGGGCGTGATTCGAGGATATTTAAAGTAAAATTTATTGCAGATTCCAGATAAAAGCCCAAGCCCTGAAAACAGAATAAAGATTTCTGGGGCGTCCGTGATACGTGAAATCGAATCAATGTATAAATCAAGAAAATTGTTATTGATTTTCAGCTTGCCGCCTGGCAACTCAAAGCATGGCGTTTCTTCTGCAATCTCTTCAAGCTGCAATTTCAGGTCTTCATTGGTTTGGGAGTCGTGGCTGTTTATCCAGTCTGAGATGTCTGATCCTTCTTTATCCAGGCCGGGAAGCTCGATGATCTTCACCTCTTTGGCCCCTGCCTTCAAAATGCTGGCAGCCCGCTTTCTTGCTTCTCTTTCAGCTCCAACGTCCAGGCAGATCCTGACTTCTTTTCCTTTCAAGGATTGGGCAAATTCAGGCTTCCAGTTGCTCATTCCGAAAGGAGCAGTTGTTACTGTGAGTCCGAGTTTATGAACATTGTCAACATCCTTCTCGCCCTCTACTAACCATAAACTATTGGCTTTCATAACTTCCGGAAGTCTATAAAGAACCTGCCTTATGTCATTTAATTTTCTATCAGCCCTAAAAGTTTTGGGATTATATCTTATGATTTTGTAGAGCTGCTTTCCTTGTTCATCTAAATACGGATACGTGGCAACGATTACAGGCTTTTTAATTGCTTGCTTAACTATTTCCAGGCCGAATACTTTGGCAAGTTCTTTAATGGCCACTCCTTTTGTTACTCCATGCTTTTTCATATAATAAGTAATAATGTCCCCGCCCATCTTGCATTTACCATGACAATACCAGAGCCAGACTCCGGCTTTCTCATCGACTGTCATACTGGGAGAGGTGTCGTTGTGAAAAGGGCAAAGAGTTTTATTCCCATCGAATTTATGGCTTTCATGTTTCTCAAGATAATATCTTAAATTTTTCCCGATAAGCTCTTGAATGAGATCGCTCATTTCTTATTTTCCTTTATCTCTTCAACCTCGATTATGGTCCTGATCGTGTCCATGACCTGCCTGGCCTGGCGGCTTTTATCAGGAACAAAATCTCTAACATTGTCGATAATGTCCTGTGCCATTTGCTTGATATCCTCCAAATTCGGATGAGTATTTGGATAATGTTTTGCCCTTTTCAAGACTTCTGTTTTCATTTTTGCTGTGATTCCATTTGTTTCTCTAGGGCCTGCAAATCCACCCGGATACTGCCTCCGACCTTTGCGGCTTTGATCTTGCCAAGATCAACTAATCGCCTACAAGTCACGGGATGAATCCCGAGATATTCACTGCAAGTGCGAATTGAGATCCATCTTTTTTCCATTTTCATTCTTCGGGAAAGATAGCTTTTTCCTCTACACCTAATATGATTGATAACTTTTTTCTATCCTCTTTTTGCGGCTTTATGTATCCTCTTTCTATCCGCGAAATTTGTGATTGGCTTAGGCCTGCTTCTTGGGCCAATTGTTCCTGCGATTTTCCTAAGAAAAACCTGAGATATTTCAATTTATTTTTCATTTAATTATCACTTGCATAATTTATTATTCTATTATAATATGATGGTAATGCAATTACTAATCAAACCATGCAGCTAAGAGGGTAAAATGAATAGAAAAGATTTTTTATTATTATTAAAAGAGATACATACGCCTGATTATTTAAAGGGTAAACCTTTTGAGCAATATTCCGAAACTATAGAAACGTTCGGTAGGGAAAATTTTTACCCATCTGATTTTAGTAAGGCTATAAAACTTATGGAAAGATTTAGAATATCTTTCTCTGAGGAAGAAACATCAAGATTTTCTAAGCTAACTCCTCAAGATATTATCAGATCTAATTTCCTTTTAAAGAAAATCGATCCTTGGGTTAAGAATACACAAAAAAAAATATTTAATTCTATTAAACCACCGTTTAATTGGAATGAAGCTATTGAGTGGATTGAAAAAGAGGCTAAAAAATACATAAAAAACAAAGATGATATGGAAATAAATAAAGTTAAAGAGTTAAGAGAGGAATTAGGAAAAGAATTGGCGAAGGAATATAAAATCTTATCAGAAAAAATATATCTATTGCCATATGTTAAGAAGGATAATGAATGGGTCCAAAAGATTCATGCTATCGGCCTCAAATTATCTACTTTAGAGTGCGAAACCCGGAGAATGTCAAAAGCAACCGGATTCAATCAGGCCTCTTTAGTGATGTTTGTTTTAATTGGAATTAAACCGTTGCTTCCCAGATATAAAATTTCAATTAGTATTCCTGTTTATATCATGCCAAATAAGGAGCAAATAATCTCAAAGGAAGTTGAAATTGTATTTAGATGCAGAGATTTAAAATTTAGAGAGCTATATGAGATGTATAAGAAGATAAGAAAACAATTAAATATTGAAAGAGAAATACCATTAAAGGGAAAATCTGAACGCGTTAATGAATTAATAGAAGAATTAGGGCAGCCCCCTCTTGGCACTCGCGGGAAAAGAAATCAACGATATTGGGAGAAAGCGAAAGATTTATGGAATAACAGAAATCCGGATGAGCAATATTCAGATTGGAGGGGAATTGCCCAGCAATATGATAGGATAACAAAATTTTTAGAAAGGATCGAAAGATTAAATAAGCCTTCTTTTTAATGCTCTTTATATTTATGTCCAAATTATGATCAAAAAAGGACTGTCAACTTTTGCGACGTGTCTGACGCTGTTTTATGCTATAAATTGCTATAAATTGTTATAATGCCAAAATTCAGGAAAGTTCTGTAACTTGCTGATTTATATGGGGTAACAGGGGAGAAAAAATGGCGCGCCTAGCAGGATTCGAACCTGCGACCTACGGATCCGGAGTCCGTCGCTCTATCCCCTGAGCTACAGGCGCACCCTGTATTCAGTCTATTTGTTTTATTCAGTTTGTCCTGTCGATTTAAAC
>Ga0210003_1003036_pt1 | contig 13900 bp, 13 predicted proteins | sample LantaG_FD_182804 | JGI IMG/M metagenome (GOLD analysis project Ga0210003, IMG submission 182804) | Deep subsurface microbial communities from Baltic Sea to uncover new lineages of life (NeLLi) - Landsort_02402 metaG (SPAdes) (version 2) | ecosystem: Environmental > Aquatic > Marine > Oceanic >... | reverse complement strand
CCTCCCCCCCCCGCAACTGAGTCACTAGAAATCATCAAAAAGCTGCATCCTTACAAAAGAAAAAGGAAAAAAGAAACAGCCTTCCTAACTCGCCTTTGCGAGCGCCGCCTTTGCTTTCGACGCAACGCCGCCGCTCGAGCCCTTTTTCTTCTCTCCCTTCCCTCCCTCTCCCTCCTCCTCCCCCTCGCTCGTCCCTCCCCCGTCCAGCGATAGGTCCACCCTGCTCGAGAGGAACGCCGCCGCGATCACGCTCGCCACGGCGGCCACCACCATCAGCGGCTCGGCCGCGGGCCTCCAGCGCGGCAGGCTGTACTCCACGACCAGCGCCGCGCCGTGGTCCTCGACCGCGTTGGCCAGCCGCAACGTCAGCGTCGTCCTTCCCGTGGTGTCGAGGTAGGTCCGCTTCCTGCCCAGGACCGCCGAGCCGACCTCGAAGGGGAGGTAGTGGGCCACGCGCGTGGCCCCCTCGGGGAGCACGAGGACGACGGAGAGGTCGTCGGCGACGACGTCTCGGATCGGGGTGAAGAACGAAGGTAAGGTCAGTCGGACGCGGCGGCCGCTGAGGGCCGCGGCAGAGGCCGAGACCGGAGAACCGCCGCCGCTCTCCTTCTCCAGCGAGGCCCTCCTGTCCTCTCCCGTGAGCTCTGCTGCCACGACGTTGAGCGGGATCGACCAGCCGAACTCGAAGGCCGCGCGCCAGCCGCCTGCCAGCGGGTATCGCGGGTACAGCGCGCCCTCGACGGGAATCGTCCGCTTCGCCTTCTTCTTCCTCAGTTTCTTCTTCTTGCCGCTTCCGCGAACCGTCTTCTCGACGCTCCCTTCCCTGATGTTGGAGCTGGAGATGTTCCCGATCTCGTCCCGGAAGTGGAACCAGCGCGCGTCCGGAGGCAAAGCCAGACCTAAAGCTTGCAACGCGGTGGGGTTGGTCGCCTCGGCGTTGGCGGAGAAGTCGAGCCGGGACCACTCTCCCCGGTGCTCCGCGCCGAGGTTGGCCAGCGGTTTGAACCGCTCCCGGACGGCCACGTTGCCCCAGTGCGAGACCTCGATCTCGCGCTCGAGCCTCTCTGCGTGCGCGAAGGGGGCGTTGTTGACGAAGTGGACGCGACCGGGGAGCACCGAGAATGGCGGCACGGCTTTTTCCAGGGGGCCGTGGGTCAGCGCGGTCGCCGAGACCCCTCCGTCGCGCTCGGGTGGCGAGTCGGCGTTGGCGTAGTCCTCCACTTTCCCGGGCATCCTCACGACGGTCTGCTGCTTCTCGACGACGTAAGGGGAGACGACGGTCACCGAGTAGAGCATCACGACGCGCTGCTGCTGCCCCGTGGCGATCTTGGCGGGGTGCGGCGTCTGCGCCTTCGTGAAGACGGTGAGGACGTCGAGCGTCACCCACGGTTTGGTCTCGAGGGAGATGGGCGACGAGAGCGCGACGGAGAAGCAGGCGGTTCCCTCGGGGGCGCCCGAGGGAGGGGACGGGAGCTTCTCGGTGGGGAGCGTCGGGGCGTCGTCGTCGGTTCCCTCGGTGACCTGTTGGGGTGACGGGGGAGTGGAAAGAAAAGAGAGAGGGTGAGAGAGAGAAGAGGTTGAGAGTTTGAAGAAGCATCCCGCGTTTTTTTTTTTTTTTTTTTTTTGTCGCTCGAGATCGATCGTTCGCTTCTTTCCTTTTCCTTCCCGCGCGCTTTCCCTCTTCGTGCGCCTCTATTCCGCCTGCATTCGAATCCCAGCAGAACAACGAGGCAGCTCTTTATCGACCCATCCATCTTTTCGCGCCTTACCTCGATGAACGCCAGCCTGGGCGCCAGCGCGGGCTCGATGCACACGACCGCGGCATCGATGGCTTTTTTGCTCTCGTCGTCTTTGGAATGGCGGAGCGTCATCTGCGTCCGCACGTTGACCAGGGCCTTGGCGACGGCGATCTGTTTTGGAGGGAGAGATAGAGAGAGATGTCGTCGTGTGAGCATAGTAATTGGGCGGGTTCGAGTGGTACGTGAGGCGCGGGAGAGCGGGCGAGGAAGAGAAAAAAGGGGAAAGCATTCGATGGGGGGCGCGATCGGCGATCTCAAACTCGTCTTTTCTTTCTTTCTCTCTCTCTCTTCTCTTTCTCCATCCGCTCCCTCACCTCGCGGTTCGCCCAGTCGACCATGAGAGCGGCACGAGATGGCGTCGCCGCTGACAAGCAGAGCGCGAGCAGCAGCAGCAGAGCTGCCGCGAGAGAGGAGAGAGGGGCGCGCATGGTTTCGAGTTTTTTTTTTCAAACGCGAAAGTGGAGCTCGTCGAGCTTGAGATGGATTTGTTTTTCCGCTTCACAAAACTTCTCTTCTTTTCGACCTCCCTCCCTCCCTCAACCTTCCTCTTTTCTTCAACTTCCAAGAAACTCCCAACCATGCCCGCTCTCGCCAAGGCCGCCAAGAAGGCCACCGTCCCCGCCGGAAAGGGCAAGAAGAAGCAGGTGAGTTGATAATTCGTTGGTGGTGGGAGGAGTGAGAGAGAGATGAGAGCGAGCGATGCGAAGAAGCAAGCGACGGCGGCTAGCAGCGCATGCCGTTTCTCGACCATGCCATTCTCACGCCCGCGTTCTCCTTCCCCTCCCCTCCACTCACCCCCTTTCAACCAGGTCGTCGAGGCCTCCTCTTCGGACGACGACTCGTCCTCGGACTCGGAGGGCGCCGTTGCCACCCCTGCCGCCGGCAAGGGCAAGAAGGAGGTGAGTTTGAAGTTTTTGTCGTCGAGTTTTTTTCTTGGAGATGCGAGAGGGCATGGAGAAAACGTCGCGCAGCGATCTGTAGCCACGCTCGTTCTCCGTCTTGCTCGTATCGATGTTTTCTCTCTCTTCACGCAATGAAAAGATGGGCTCTGTCGAAGTCGTGTGGGGTAGTGAGGAAAGGAGAAAGGCTTACGGATGCGTCAGACAACGAGCGCGAAAAGGCCGAGCCGCCGGGCCGCCGCCTGCGTTTTTTCGACGCATGCGAATGCTTTCTTTTTTCGGTCGCCTCTTTCGCGCGCTACTAGCGCCGCTGCTACGTACTCGCTCGCCTTCCTTCTTCGCGCGATACTTAGTTCTTAGTCTTTACTCGCCGTCGCTGCAGAAGAAGAAAGGAATTGAAAGCATTTACTGGATGCAAACGCGTTTCGTTCTTTTGTTGCAAGTCCCTTTGCTTCGTCTTTGAGCCGCCGCCGCCTGCTCCTTCGAAGGCGTTGCCTCTCTCTCTTTCTCTCTTCCTTCCTCTTCTCTTTTCTCAACCCCGTCCCCCGCTTCCTCTCTCTCTCTCTCTCTCTCTCTCTCTCCACCACCACTAGGTCAAGCCCGCCGTCTCCTCCGAGGAGTCCTCGGACGCCGACTCGTCTTCGTCGGACGATGACTCGTCTTCGTCCGACGACGAGAAGCCCGCCCCCAAGAAGGCCGCCGCCGCCGTCGCGAAGAAGGCCGCGTCTTCGTCCGACGATGACTCTTCCGACGACGACGGCGGCGACGAAGACTCTTCTTCCTCGGACGAGGACGAGAAGCCCGCCGCCAAGAAGGCTGCCGCTAAGAAGGACGACTCTTCTTCGTCTGACGACGACTCCTCCTCCGACGAGGACGAGAAGCCCGCCGCTGCCGCCGCCAAGAAGGACGACTCTTCGTCTGACGACGACTCTTCTTCTTCGGACGACGACGAGGAGGAGGACGACTCCTCCTCCTCTGACGAGGAGGACGCTAAGGCCGCGGAGGAGCCCCCGGCCAAGAAGGTCAAGAAGGCCGACGGCGAGGCCGCGCCCGCCGCCCAGCAGCAGCAGCAGTCCGGCGGCGGCTCCTCGACCGTCTTCATCAAGAACCTCCCCTGGGCCGCCGACGAGCACGCGCTGCGCGAGTTCTTCGGCGAGTGCGGCGGCGAGATCGTCTCGGTCCGGATCGCGACCGACGAGGGCGGCCGCTCGCGCGGGTTTGCCCACGTGCAGTTCGACTCCCCTGCACCCGCCGCCGAGGCTGTCAAGCTGTCCGGTGCCGACCTGCTGGGCCGCGAGCTGTTCATCGACTCGGCCACCGAGCGCGCGCCCCGCGAGGGCGGAGAGCGCCGCCAGTTTGGAGGAGGTGAGGGCGGCTTCGGAGGCGCCGCCGCCGGCGGAGGAGAGGGCCGCCCCTCGGACGGCGTCACGATCTTCGTCAAGGGCTTTGACAAGTACGCCGGCGAGGACGCCGTGCGCCAGGCCCTGACCGAGGCCTTCGCCGAGAAGGGAGAGGTCGTGGCCGTGCGCCTGCCCTCGGACCGCGAGACGGGCGAGCTCAAGGGCATCGGCTTCGTCGAGTTCGCGAGTGCCGAGGGCAAGGCCGCCGCGATCGAGCTCGACGGTGCCGAGGTCGCCGGAGGGTGGCTCAAGGTCGACGCCAACGTCGGCGGCGGCGGCGGCGGCGGCGGCCGCGGAGGAGGTGGTGGCTTCGGTGGAGGCCGCGGTGGAGGTGGCGGCTTCGGTGGACGCGGTGGGGGCCGTGGGTTCGGCGGCGGTGGCGGCCGTGGAGGTAAGAGAGGAGTTGAGGATGAGAGATAGAGATGAGAGAGAGAAAAGAACCCGAGAACGAAAAGAAAAAACTCACCTCTTTTTCCTTTTCGATCCACTTTCAAAACCCACTTCCAGGAGGCTTCGGCGGACGTGGAGGAGGCGGCGGCGGCTTCTCGGGCCGCGGCGGAGGCCGCGGCGACCGCGGCGGGCGCGGCGGCTCGTTCGGCGGAGGCCGCGGGGGCGGCTTTGCCGCCAAGCCGCGCATGCAGATCGACGCCGGCGCCGGCTCGGGCAAGAAGATGACTTTCGACGACTAGATTGTTTGTTGCTTGGAGAAATTTCGACTTTTGGGGAGGTATAGATGACTGAAGGGACTTTTTTTGCTTGCTTTTGGATCGAGACGGGAAACTTAATCGAGAAGGAAGGGAGAAGGGAAATGACTGGACGGAACAAAACCACAAAAAAGGGGCAGCAGAAAGGAAAAAAACGAAATCGGAAACGACAGGAAAGAAATTTAGAGGAACAATTTTTCTTTTGGCCCAACCCCAAAAACGAACCAAGTCCAATAGAGAGACGGAGAGAGAGATCAACGAGTCCCGTGACGGAAAAGAAACGAACATGAACCACGACACACGCACACAAAAACGAAATGCCTCGAGAGTTGAGAAAACACACACAGGTTTTGGAGAGAGAGAAAAGAGAAAAGAGAGAAGAGAGACGAGTTTAACAAATGAGTTTCAAAAGAGAAAAAACGGCTGCTGCAATGTCCAATTGACGGCTTCTTAGTTGACTTTGCGCATCCGCAAGGGGGTAAAACAAGAGGCGTGGGCGCGCGCCGTGCGCGGTGCCTTTGCAGCTCCTCTCGCCTTGGTCGCTTTTTTTTTTTTTTGGAGAGAGAAATTGCAAATGAGAGAAACAAAAAAATAGAGTTGGAAAAAAAGGTTTGTTTCTTTCTTTCTTTCTTCTTTCTTTTCCTCTCTTTCCCAATCTCGCGACCAGTCGGTCTTAAAGCCCCAAAAAATGAAAAAAATCACCTTCTTTTTTGAGAAGAAAGAAGAGGAGTGGGGAGGAAAGAAAAGAAGAGATGAAAGCTTTTGAAGAGAAGAAGAGAGAGTTGAAAAAAAAACTTTCTCTCTTTTCTTCCTTCAAAACGACTTTCATCTCTTCTCTCTTTCTCTCTCTCTCTCTTCTCATCACCTCGTTTACAGCTCACTTCACCGCTCAAAAGGAAACAAAATCCCCCCGCTGGTTTAGCTCAGTGGCAGAGCACTGGTCTTGTAAACCAGGGGTCCCGAGATCAAACCTCGGAATCAGCTACTTCATTTTTTTGCTTTTTGCTTTTTTGGTTGAGAGAAGAGAGAGGAAGAGAGAGAGAGATTCGTTTTTCATTCCTTATGTTTTCTTTTTTTCACTCGCTGTCGCTCCCCCCGTTATCACTCTCGTTCCCGCTCTTCCTGCCCTTCTTCTTTCCCGCTCCCATCAGGATCCCCGGGGCAGCCCCTTCGAGCGCGGACACGACGGCAGAGGTCGAGAGCCTCCCGGCGTCCCTCGGCGTCTTGGAGTAGGAGGACCTCTTTTCGTCCTCGTCTTTTTTACTACTTCCTCCACCGATTCCAACTCCGCTGAACGCGTCCTTCCCTTTCAGGCTCGCCACGCACTCGCCGCCAAAGTACACCAGCAGCGTCGGCAGGGCGGAGGCCGGGTAGCCCGGGGCGACGTCGTCGGCGCGGATGCGCACGAACGAGACGCGCGGGAACGGCTTTGTCGAAGTCGAAGTCGAAGAGGAGGAAGTCGACGTCGAAGTCGTTGCCGCTGGCGCGCTCGCGGCTGGGGAGTCGGCGAGCTGCCTCAGCGCGTCGTCGACGTCGTCGCAGCTCGTCACCCCTTCGCGGAACATGTGACAGACGATCCACCGCGGAGGGCTCGTCGGCTTGGGTCCGAGAGAAGAAGAGGGACCGGCGTCTTCGTCTTCGTCATCTTCTTCTTCCTCGTTCGTCGCAGAGACAAACGCGTTGTCCGGGTCGACACCGGCCGACGCTCTCGTCACCTTCGCCACGTACTCCTCCTTCGAGATCGTCGCCACGACGCCCCGCTTCCCTTGACTCGACGCCTTCTCTTCCTTCTCGCGCAGCTCGGCGAGCCTCTTGAGGCGGTACTCTTCGAGGAAGCGGTCGTCGTCGAACTCGCCCTCGAGGTCGCCGAGGGCGTCGGCGTCGCCGCTCTTGCCGCTCCCGCCGCCGATGAGCGCCGTCAGGCCCCTTGGGAGTTCCCGCTTGGCCTCCCACGCGGCGGGCTTCCAGACTTTTTCTGCGGGGGCCATGTTGCCCATCTTGCGTTGGATGTCCTCCCACTGGGTCGTCTGGCCCTCGGGACGCTCGTAGACGGTGCGGTTGTCTCCCATTGTTGATCGATTGATCGATTGATTGAAGGAGGCGCGAGAGAGAGAGGCGAGAGGCGAGATCGTTTGCGTCGAAAGCGATCTGAAAGACAAGGACAGAAGAGGCGCGCGCGCTCTCGTTTCTGCTTCTTGCTTCTACGTCACGCGCCTAACTGTGTGTAAGGACAGTTGAAACGAACGCGTCTAAAGTGCGGAAGAAAGCGAAGAAGAAAGCGCGAAGGAGAAAAAAAGTTGAACTTGCGTTTTGAAGATCGAAAAAAATTTTGACCTCTTCTTCTTCTCTTCTTTTTTCGATTTCCCTCCTGTTTTCTTCTTCTTTACAAATAAAAACGAGCGCGCGCGGCACTAAATCGCGCACACACTCAAAGAATACACTGATGATATATAAAAATAACAGAAATAGAGAGAGAGAACCCTAGTCGCTGCCACCGTTTGCCAAGGGCGAAGGCGACTCAACGCCGTTGCTCGTCGTCGCCGGAGGCAAGTCCAGAGCCGCCGCGAGCCCCTTCCCCTTGCCGTTCCCCTCCGCCTTCTTCTTCACCGCCACCGCCTGCAGAGGAGGAGGAGCAGCGCTTTCCTTTTCCTCCCCCCTCTGTTCTCCTCCTTCGTATTTCGAACGGATGGCGTCATAACGCGCCAGCTCTGCCTCGGAGAGCGAAGGGACGGACGCGGCGAGCGCGACTTCAAAGTCGGCCGCTGTGACGACGACGCCGCCGGAAGGCGGAGGCGGAGCTTCTTCTTCCGCCTCCTCGTCGTCGCTCTCTTCCTCGTCCTCTTCGTCGTCGTCGTCGTCGCTGCTCGTGTCCTGCCCGTCGTCATCTTCCGAAGATTCGTAGTCGCCGCAGAGAGCAGCAGCAGCAGCAGCGCTTTTCCTACCCTTCTCCTCATCTCTCTCCAGTTCCCCCTCTTCCTTCTTTCTCTCCAGACCCCACCCCGCGGCCCTCTTGAGCGCCGACGACCACGCGTCCGCGGCGAGGGCATACAGATCAGCTCCGGTCAAGCTCGGGTCGCACCTTCGAGCGACTTCCTCCAGATCGACCTCCTTCGCCAAGATCATCTTGCGGGTCAGCGCCTCGAGCACTCGCTTTTTATCCAAGGGGTCCCGCGCCACTCCGACGAACACCAGCTTGTCGAGCCGCCCGGGGCGCAGCAGGGCGGGGTCCAGCAGGTCGGGGCGGTTGGTTGCCCCGATGACGAAGACCGGAGACGAAGAGGAGGAAGAAGAAGAGTTTTTGTCGCTCGACGACGGAGACGACGTCGAAGAACTTCCGCCGTTTTGCGCAGCGTCGATCTCTGCCAGCAGCGCCGCCACGACCCTGTCCATCACCCCGCCTGCGTCGCCTGCCCTGCCCCTCGCCGGCGCCAGCGCGTCCAGCTCGTCGAAGAACAGCACCGAAGGGGCCGCGGCCCTCGCCCTCTCGAAGATCGCGCGCACCTTCCTCTCGGACTCGCCGACGTACGGATCGACGAGCTCGGGCCCTTTCACCGACAAAAAGCTCAGCGCGCACTCGGTTGCTACCGCTTTCGCAAGCAGCGTCTTCCCGGTTCCGGGGGGACCGTAGAGCAGGAGCCCGGACCTGTTGCGTCCGCCCGCTGCGAAGAGCGAAGGGTGGCGTAAAGGTAGATCGACCGTGTCTAGGATCAGCGCCCGTGCGTCGGCGAGGCCGCCGACGTCGCTCCAGGTCACGCGCGGGATCGACGGCGCGCCGCTCGCATTGTTGTTTCCGCTGCTGCTGCTCCCTCCCGCGAGGGCGGCGATGCGGGAGCGGCAGGAAGAGAGAGCGGCGGCGAGGTCGTCGCGGGTGATGCGGATGGCCGGGGGTTGAGCTGGGGGAGGAGAGGAAGAAGAAGGAGGAGAAGAAGAAGGAAGGAGCAGCGCCCGGCGGCGCCTCCACGCGCCGCCGCCGTCGCCGTCTTTTCCCTCCTTGCCCTTTTCCTTCTTCCTCCGCCTGCTCTTCTTCTCTTCCTCCGCCACGGCGCGTACGGCGGCCCTCGACGCCGCCCCCGCCGCCAGGGAAGCGAGGTCGGCAGGCGACAGCCCTGCGGTCTGCGTCGCTGCCCACGCTAAGTCGCTCTTCTTCAGAAAAGATTTTCCATCGCTTCCTCCGCTTCGTCCTCCGAGCGCGCTCTCCAGCAGGGCCCGCCGCTGCCTCGCGCTGGGCCCCCCGCACCGGATCTCGTGCGTGAAGCACCTCCGCATCGCTGGAGGGACCGCGTCCGCCGACCTGGCCGTGGCGACGAGGAACACGACGCCGCGGCCGTCGGTCGACAGACCGGCCCCGTGCGTCGTGAACAGGTGCGGCACGCCGAGCCCCTCGGCGATCGCGGTGGGCACCCGCACGCCCGCGGCGATCCCGGAGTCCAGCGCCGCGGCGAGCCTCGCGGCCCCGGGGCTGTCCAGAGAAGAAGAGGCATTGGAATCGGAGCCGGAAAGGGCCTCGGCGGCGAACTGATCGATGTCGGTGAGGAGCAAGACCGCCGGCGTGAACCTGTGCGCCGAGTCGAACGCTGCGCCGAGGGCCGCCGCGGCGCCTCCGTGAGCAGCAGCAGCTCCAGTTCCGGCTCCTGCCCCCTTTCCGGCGGAGGCCAGCGCCTGCCCCTGGTGCCTCACGACTTTTAAACCGAGGGCGGCGGCGGCGGCCGCGGCGGCGGTCGACCTCCCGGAGCCGGGAGCGCCGACGAGCAGCAGCGAGACGCGGACCCCGACGCGCGAGGGGCCGTGGTGGAGCGCAGGGGCCAGCGCCCTGGCCGCCGCGCTCCAGGGTTCTGGGAGCAAGGGCCCCAGGTGGGGGAGGAGGCACGCGGTCATGCCTGATGACCAGCCGGCGAGGGCGTGGTCTCCGAGCGGGAGGAGGACGGTGGAAGGAGAAGGAGAAGAAGAGGAAGGTTTGAACCTTGTGGTGTTGCTTTCGTCTCTTTGTTTCTCGTTTTCTTCTTCCCCTCCCTCTTCTTCGTTTTCAACGAAGGCCGCGACGAAGCACCCGACGCCCACGGGCACGGTACCGGCGCAGGCCCCGGCGACGCGCAGCCTCGTCCTGGAAGGGTCGACGAGCATGACGGAGCCGGCAGAAGCAGAAGCAGAGGCAGAAGGAGAAGAGGAAGACTCGTCCTCTATCTCGACCCTGAAGAACAGCAGAGGCGCGACCGGTGGGCAGCAGGACGAAGACCTGAAAGCGCCTCCTCCTCCTCCTCCGCTTCCACTCCCACCGGAAAGCGCCTCCGAGAGAGCTGCGTCGCCCCTAAAGTCCGGGTCGCGCACGGCGAAGAGGTCGCGGTGCGAGACGACCCGCGGGACCGAGCGGAAGTAGGAGGCGACAGCGGCGGCGAGGCCCGAGGCGGAACCGTCGTCGTTGCCGTTGTTGCCGTTGCCGCCGTCGCCGCTGCCACCAACCGTCGTCGTCGTCGACCTGTCCGCTCCCTCCACCGCGTCCGCGGCAGGCCTCCTCAGCAGGGAGACGGAGACCCTCGGCGCGACGGGCACCCCCGCGAGGGCCGCGGCGCCCCTGTTCGCGGCCCGAGAGGAGGAAGAAGGAGCTCCGTCGCCGGCTCGCCTGACGACGACAAACTCGCTGCTCCTGCTTTCTGCTCCTCTCCCTCTTCCGCTTCCTCCTCCTCCTCTTTCTCCGCACAAGAACGGGGCCAGGTGCAGCTGGAAGCCCAGGTTGTAGGCGAGCATCGGGGAGAGGTAGGCGGTGTCGTCGCGGAAGGAGGCCGAGGAAGAGGTCGAGGTCGAAGGAGCGTCGTCGCTGTCGCCGTCGCCTTCGCGGCCGCCCTCGGCAGCATCAACATCGGCGACGACGGCCATCGCCACTCGCGGGGGCGTGTCCGTCCTCGCTGCGTGCTGGATCTCGAGTGGCGCTCCGGCAAAGAGGCCCAGAGAGGCCAATGTGGCCTGCGTGAGCGCCACCTCGGCGTGGATGTCCCTGGCGTGGCGCCACGAGGCCCCCGGGGGGGCGGCGGACGGCGCCGCGAGCATGGCGACCTTGAGCATCCGCGGCGGAGCAGCAGCAGCAGCAGCGGGGTCGCTCCCGAAGGACGACGCAGCCGCTGCCGCCGCCGCCGCAGCAGAAGAGACGGCCCGGGCAAGCCTCTCGGCGGCATGGCCCGAGAGGACGAGCGGCGGGACGGCCGCGCCGTGGGGCATTTTTTTCGATTCTTCTTCTTTTTGAAAGAAAAAAGTGAGAACAACAGATCGAGAAACAAAGCTGTCTTTTCTCTTTGACCTCGACCTCCTTTTCTTCTTTGACGGACCTCACTCCTCTCTCTTGTCATCTCGTTTTTTCGAATCACAGTCTGTCTCTCTTTCTCTCCTTTTCTCCCATCGTCGTCACGAAAAACACACAAAAGAACGAAACGAAATACTCCCTGTAATCAAAATCAAAGAAGAAATAATAATAAAAAATAGGAAATGAATTCGGAATATCTCTCTTTCTCTCTCTCTCACTCTTCCCCTTCTCTCTCTCCTTCCTTTCCTTTCCTCCCTCACTTCCGCACCCCGACCCAGAAGGAAGCGTACATGTTGACCCTGTCCATGAACCCGTCCTCTGCGGTGTCGGCCCCGGCGACCCGCGACACGTCGAAGCCGGCGGCGGCGAGCGTCGCTGAATACCAGGGCAGCAGCGACGCCGAGCGCCAGATGATTCTGCCGCCGCGGGGCACGGCCGCGGCGAGCGCCGCGGCGAGCTCCTTGGCGTACTTCTCGTCGCACCAGTCGCTGTGTTGTTTTTGTTTTGTTGTTGGGTGTATTGAGCGTGTGAATATGGAGGTGAGCAAAAAAAGAAAGAAAGAAAGAAAGAAAGAAAGAAAGAAAGAAAGAAAGAAAGAAAGAACTTTCGAAAAAAGAAAAAAAACCCCGAAAAAAAAAACGAAAAAAACCCGAAAAGTTTTTTCAAAAACTTCCCCACTCACATATGGTCCATGAGGATGACCCTGTCGGGCCTGAAGCCGCTCTTCAGGGCCTCCAGGAACGTGCAAGACCTGACCTCGAGCCTGTCGATGACGCGGAGGCTCGATCTGGGGCCCTCCGGCCCGGAGCCGGAGCTGGTCCTTCCGAGCGCGCGCGAGGACGAGGGCGGCAGCATCGAAACCGGGGAAGAGGAAGACTCTCTCCTCCTCTCCTCCTCCCTGGCCTTCTCGGCCTCCACGTCCACGGCCCTCAGCGTCGCCACCCCTTCCCTCGTCATCCACTCCGGGCAGCACCCCCCTTCCTCCGGGTTGAGGTACTTGCCGCGGAGGCACGAGGCGTAAAAGTAGTTGTCTCCCTTCAGGTGCGTCTTTGTCGCGACGCCTCCCAGAGTGCGCGCGGCGTAGCTCGACAGCCTGACGCCGTCGTCCCTCTCGATCATCTCGTACTGCGAGCAGGGCACTCCCGCACCAAACCACAGCACGAGCCTGTTGAAGAGAGTAAAGGCCAGGATCGAAGAGAACAAGTTGACCAAGAAAGTAGGAGCCAGGCTGAAGAAGCGAACCGGCCAGGCGGATTCCCAGACCTTCACCTGCGCCTCGAGCGAGGGAGCGTCCGCCATCTCGGTCAGCCAGTTTCCCAACCCGAGCAGCTTGGCCCCGACGTGGATGGCGGCCACGAGCTTGCCCATCCCTCCCTGGAAGTAGAGCCCTTGCTTCTTGGGGTCGAAGTATTTGCCGACCCTGGTGCCCCAGAAATTGCGCGCAGACTGCGACAGCAGAGGGGCCAGCGACCGCTCGTAGATCTGCGGGGCGGCCTCGTGCTTGCCCTCTCCGAAGAGCCTCCAGACGTCCTCGTAGGAGAGAGCGTGCGAGGCGCGGACTGCGGCTGCCTTGAGTTCCAAGAGGGCGGACTGGGCAGGGTTGATATCGATGGAGACCACGCGAGCCGCTCCCGAGAGCAGCGCTGTCAGCGAGTTGTCTCCGCCGGAGGTCAGCGTCAGCACCTGGCTCCCCGGTCCGATCCTCAAGAAATCCTCGTCTGCCCTGGGGTCCTCCCAGGACATGGTGTAGAGGAAAGTGGGGGGGAAGGCAGAGGGGGCCTCGGGGGCGGGCTCGACGTGGCGAGCCTGCAGCGCGTAGACCGCTCCGCCTTTCGCGGCGGCAGCAGCAACGGCTCCGGCTCCGACCCCGCCTTCTCTCTCGGCCCTGCCGATCCACGCGTACCAGGGAGCCCTCAGGTACGGCACGTACGGGATGCCACCTTCGCCGTTGTGCTCCCACAGGCGCTCGAACCTGTGGTCCAGGGCCGCGCGCCGCTCGGGCCCGATCGAGATGCCGTCGGTGTCGAACACGGCCTGCCAGAAGAAGCGGCGGGCCCAGGGCATCGCGCGGTGCGGGTGGTCGCGCTTGGCGGCGGCGTAGAAGTCGGCGACGCCGATGATTCTGTTAATTTTTGGTGGGGGAGAGTGAAAGAAAAAGAGAAAGAAAAAGAGAGAGAGAAAGTGAGTTTTTTTCTTTTTCTCTGGAAAAACTTTTTTTGAGCTTGGAAAAAAAAAACCAAAAACAAAAAAAAACTAAACTCACCCGGTCCCGGGCTTGAGCAGCGCCGCGGCGTGGTCCACCGCGTCCAGGAAGGGCGGCATCATCGACAGCGAGTAGGAGAAGGTGACCAGGTCGACCGAGCCCAGGCCCGAGAGGGACGAAGGGGAGGAGGAAGGAGCAACGACGACGGTAGAGTTCCTAGAACCGAACTCCGTCGCAGGGGGGATGAAGGTCGTGGCGTCGCCGTGAACAACGTGCACCACGCCCTTCCACCCGGGGAGCGTCTCGACCTTGCGCTGCGCCTGCTCGCACAGCGGCTTGGCGAGGTCGACCACATAAATGGCGCGGAAGCATTCCAGAGGCAGGTAGTTCTCGACCATCATTTTCACGTTCTCTCCGGTCCCGCCGCCGAGATCGACCCACACCAGCGAGCGCGCAGGGACCGGGAGAGAAGAGGTGGAGTCGTTTCCAGTGCCGTTGCATGCCAGGCGGGCGGCTGTGGCGGCGAGCATGGGCTTGCGGGCCCAGAGGAAGCGGGAGCGAAAGGCGTCATCTGTTTTTTTTTTTTTTTTTGTTTGGGGGGGG
>Ga0210003_1003035_pt1 | contig 13906 bp, 12 predicted proteins | sample LantaG_FD_182804 | JGI IMG/M metagenome (GOLD analysis project Ga0210003, IMG submission 182804) | Deep subsurface microbial communities from Baltic Sea to uncover new lineages of life (NeLLi) - Landsort_02402 metaG (SPAdes) (version 2) | ecosystem: Environmental > Aquatic > Marine > Oceanic >... | reverse complement strand
TCATGCCATCTCAGGCAAATTACAATTATTCTAACATACTTCTCGATCCAGACCAATGATAATGGGGTCCAATCACAGCCGAGGATTTTATGGACAAGTCTATATTGATCTTTTTGTTTTGTTGTCTTTGTTGACCTTTCCTTGTTTTGTCATGGCCAATTTACTTATAATAATACGGTACTAGGATATAAATCTAAGGGGAAAGTGTCAAACTAGTCTTATCTGAGAAAAATTTGAAGTTAGACCTGTCTATAGAGTTGAGGCCTGAATCAAATAATTTGTTTGATAAAATACACATAGCAGACGTGGCCGCTGTGACTGCTTTTTTGCTCCGCAGGCAAAGAGTGAAACATGATCTTACACTAGTGGAAGTTACCAGGCGTTTAGGGGCAAAGCCACTCAATTCATACGCCCGGTATGAGCAAGGAAAAGCCGTCCCGACCATAGAAAAATTCAGCCATCTCTTATCCGCACTGTCGCCGGGTAATGACTTTGTCCTAACAGAAAGCCAAAGGACTTAGAATTAGACTCCGGTACTCTTAGAACTATAAGAAAAGGAGTATTTTTTCAGCCTCTGAGCTGCTGCATCAACAATAATACATAGAACAAAAATATAAACTCAATAAGAAATCCGCAGGAAACAGAGAATCATCCACTCACGTACAAAGCTTGACTCATAAGCCTTAAGGAAGCGGTCAATGTGATGGAAAAGCTAAACATGTTTCTGTATGCGCCGGATTCTGGTCTGATTATTGAATCAACATCCCTGTTATGGCCGGAGTATATCGTCAGCAGCCTGCCTGTGCCTGTCTGCGTGCGGTTACGCACAGGCCCAGGCGGAGCCGCACGCAGACCACCCAGGCATCCGGAACGGAACCAGCGCAATGAGACTGGCAATGGTTGTCGATATATAAAAAATGTTCATCATGAGGAAGGTTTCCGCCAAAGACAAAGCCAGGATCAACAAATAAACGATCGGACAGCCCCATTTGCACACGATGGTTAAATGCTTCGATTTCTGCTCCAATGTCACTATTTATTCAATTTTGTGGACAATAGGTCTGCTCCCCAATATCAATCCCCCAACCAGCATCTCATCGGTAAATTCTCCCCTAATCCCTTGAAATACAAATTGCTCATATGCCTTCATCGCCCTCTTTAAGTTTTCTCTAAATCATAGTTTCAATAAAAACCCATCATTGCTGTAAAATCTCCGGGGGGAGATAGTACAAAAACGACCGATAAGAAATGTTTGGAATACAAGCATTTCATTATTTTGTAAACCTTTCGGATAAGGGGCTCGTCTAAAATGAATAGACATCGAATATCCAATCAATAAAGGAGGTTATCTTAATGCGAAAACGAAAGCCTATAGAAAACAGTCCTTTGAGGATGTCGGGATTGGAGTATTATCATGTTTAAATTCTATTTAAAAACTGCTGTGCGTAATCTTTTTAAATTCAAATCAATTTCGTCTATTAATATTATTGGTTTGTCTGTTGGGATGGCAGTATGCATTTTACTCATGCTTTATGTTCAGGATGAACTGAGTTTTGATCGCTATCACCAGCATTCAGACCGAATTTTTCGTATCCTTGAAAATGATGAAACATATACTTCACCCCAAGTTTCTGAAATGGTCAGTGTTAATTTTCCGGAAATTGAAAGATCAGCCAGAATACTGCTAAGAGACCAATGTATGGTTCAATATAAAGAGAAACAATTTATTGAAAAACAGTTTTCCTATGCTGATCCCAACCTTTTTTCAATATTTTCATTCAAGTTGAAAAAGGGAAATCCGGCAACAGTTTTAAAACGCCCATTTTCCATTGTGATTTCTGAAGCGATTGCCTATAAGTATTTTGGCGAGGAAGATCCCATTGGGAAAGTCTTGAGACTTGAAAATAAACATGATTATATAATTACCGGATTGATGGAAGAAATTCCTCATAACTCTCACTTTCGTTATAATATCCTGGCCACTCTGGCTGGCTCCGACCTGGTTTTCGGATCAGATTGGATGTCAAATTGGGGATGGCGGAATTTTATTACATATCTTCTGGTTCAGGAGAATTTTTCCCAAACCTTGTTTGAAAAGAAATTATCACCATTTATTGCAGAAAATCGAGACTTTGATGAGGGTGAGAGTCCCTCAACCTACACACTACAAGCCTTAAAAGATATCCATCTCTATTCAGGTTTTATTGACAATGACATTCAGGTTCAAGGAAATATTAGTTACGTGTTGATATTCTCTGGTATTGGGGTCCTCATCCTACTAATTGCTTGTTTCAATTATGTCAGTCTTCTTACTGCCAATGCTACCACGCGTGCAAAAGAAGTCGGAATCAAGAAAGTCGTGGGTTCTACACGAAATCAGCTTGTCAGGCAATTCATAGGTGAATCGATTGTTGTTTTGATGATAGCGCTGTGTTTTGCGATTGCCTTGTCATATCTCTGTCTGCCGATTTTCAATACACTGACCAGTAAGTCTCTTTCTCTGACCATCCTTTTCAGCAGTCGGATGGTTTTAAGCATCCTTGGTATTTTGGTTTTTACCGGTTTGCTCTCGGGATTTTATCCCGCGTTTGTCCTCTCCTCTTTTCAACCCGTAAAAACGCTCAAAGGCATCAAAAGTAGCGGTCATACAAAATTGAACCTCGGAAGAGTGATCGTAGGCGGACAGTTTACCATTTCAATCATTCTTATTATCTGCGTTCTGCTCATGGCCCGGCAATTACGTTTTTTGCAGACTGAAAAACTGGGTTATAATAAAGAACACATTATTGTCACTGAAATTCATGATACAGAAGGGTCGCATAAGTATGAACCATTGAAAAACGAGCTCTTGCAAAATAGTAATGTGACATCCGTAACTGCGGCGAGCCGTATCCCTTCGGATGATTTAAACAATTGGGCGGGCTTTCAGCTTCCCGGGCAAAGTGAATGGATTAATATGCCCATTGCGCATGTCAACTTTGACTATTTTAGGACTTTTGGGATTTCTGCCATTCAGGGACGCTTGTTCTCAAGTCAAATGGAGACGGATGGGGACCAGGCGCTCATTCTTAATGAAATGGCATTGAAGAGGCTGGGCTTAGACCAGAATGTAATCGGGAAACCTATTCACATATCGTGGCCTTCCTCCAACCGCAGCGTTATCGGTATCGTCAAGGATTTCCATTTTGAGTCTCTCTATAATCCCATTCTTCCCGTAGCGTTTGTTATCTCACCGGCACAATGCTGGAAGATGGCTATTAAGGTTCGTACTGCACATTTGAATGAAACTTTGTCTTTCATCGAAAAAACATGGAAGGATTTCTATCCTGAATGGGTTTTTGAACATCAATTTGTTGATGATCAGGTGAGGCAGTATTATGAGGCTGAAGAGAGGACTTTTCAAATGATGAGCTATTTTACCTTTCTGGCCATCTTTGTGGCCTGTCTCGGACTATTTGGTTTGGTCTCTTTTATAATAAAAAGGCGATTCAAGGAAATAACCATTCGTAAAGTTTTAGGCGCACCGGTTGTCAGTATATTCGCTTTGTTGTCCGGTGAACTGTTGTGGGGGATATTACTGGCCAATTTGGCTGCCTGGCCTATCGCCTGGTATGCCCTGAATCACTGGCTTCAGAACTTTGCTTATCGTACATCCCTCTCCTGGTGGATATTCATTGTCGCAGGTATGAGCGTAATGGCAGTTGCATTATTAACCATGAGTTGGCAAACTCTTCGGGCTGCACGGACTAATCCCATAGATTCACTGAAATATGAGTAATACATATCAATGAAGAAACAAATAAAAAATGACCCATCACCAGGTAGTCTTCACCATACCCAAGATGCTGAGGATATTCTTCAAGTACAAAAAACACCTCCTCTCTGATCTCTGTCTCTGCGACAAGGAGGTGATTGTGAAATATCTGAAAGCTGTAACCGGCAGAGAACTTAATCCAGGCATTATTGCTGTTATTCAGTCGTTTGGAAGCCGGATAAACTTCACCCGCACCTGCATTTTTTGGTTACAGAGGGAGGGGCAGATAAAGAAGACTGGTTCCATTAGTTAACAAGCTTCAATGATGTTCTGCTCACCCGGTTTTTCACACGCGTTGTGAATTATCTTTGTTTAATAGAGAACTTTTCAATAATACTTTTTTCGCAATTCTGAACACTGTAATCCACAGAATCCTTCTTGCTCATCCTTTATGGTATTTTCCTCTAAAACTAGGGGTTTAATCCAATCATGAAACTCTTCAAGTGTATTGCAATCCGGAAGATAATTATCATTCCAAGGTTGATTTTGCATTGTTGCCATAAATAATCCTTCACAAGACCTTCGTGGATATAGAGATAGATAGCAATGTTTGAAATCATTCACAGCAAAATAATGACTTCTGACAATAAAATCATCCCAATTCCTATGTAATTCATCTTTTGACTTTATATCAATAATACCAATCTCAGCAATATCACGCCTTTCATTTTTCAACCACACTTTTTTCATAAGATCAATTGCCTCAATATCAATTTTAAGAGCACTGTAGCTATATATTGTCAAAAAGTATGCATTTTTTAAGAAAATTTCTAATTCATACCATTCGTTTTTTATAAAGGGGTCTATTGTATAGCCTTTTTGTTTGATGGGATACAATAATTTAGTATGCTTAAACAACTCACCACAAAGCGTAGAGACAAAAAGAAGTAAGACAGATTACCAGAGATTCTATTACCTTGCTAGCCAGGTTCTAAAAGGAATCAGGTCTCAAATCTTCTTTCCAAGGCAAAGCTTTTGGTGTAAAGGATGTGAATATGCGGAATTATGTAAAAATTGGAAGGGAAATTGAATGGAGGCAGGAAAATGAAGAAATACACGGTAGTTTATGAGGTCGAGATCAAAGCAAAAAATATTGAGAAAGCCGACCTTGAAGAGACGAAGAACAATGCCAGGCTGAAGAGGATTGAAGATGAGAATGAATCTTGGGAAAGGTTTTACCACACTGATGACTGACCTCAGAGTTCCAGTTCTTTCAAAACAAAAAGGAAGTAGAAAATCTACTTCCTTTTTATCTTTATGAATATTTTAAAAGAGAAAAATTTAGAATTCTAATTGTTTGACAAAAAAATTAGGAGAAGGTAATTTAAATTAAAGATGAAAAGTGAAAACTCATTACAAATAATCTTCCAAGGATTGAGCCAAAAACTCCAAGCTGATTTCGAATTGTTAAGTAGTCAGTTTTCTCATTCGCTTTCTACTGGTGAAGCCAGAGAATTTGTATTAAAGGAGCTTCTAAGACAATATTTGCCAGCTAAGCTTGGTGCTGAAAAAGGAATCATTATTTCTTCTGTAGAAAATGAATTACCAAGCAAACAAATAGATATAATAATTTATGATAAATTAAATACGCCCGTACTTTATAATGTTGAAAATTTGCGGATTTTTCCTATCGAGGGTGTTTATGCAGTTATTGAGGTAAAAAGTAATCTTGATTCAAAAACTTTTAAGAATGCCATTGAGAATGTTAGGTCTGTTAAAAAAATGACAAAAAAAGCCTTTATTGAACAAAAAGGAGCAATAGTTAGTACGGTAAACTTATATGGGAAAGAATGGAAATATTTTCCAGTAATGGGGTTTATTTTTTCTTATGCTGGCATAAAAGATATCAAACTTTTGAAAGATAAATTAAGACAAGATGACGATTTAAAAAACTTAGAGAATAATATCGATACAGTTTGTATTCTTAACAATGTTATAATAACTAATCAAAATACAGATGGCAAAATAGTTGTTACAAAAGAACCTGACACAAGGAGAGGTTTTATTAAAACCTCAAATTCATTGCTTCTTTTTTATCTTCTGATGATGCATGTATTAACGCAAACTTGGATGCGACCAATTAAAATGACTGAATATGCTTTTAAGACAACATTTGGGGATTTTGAAATATAATTATGACCTGGCCAACGAAAAATTAGGCGAAACAAAAACCTCAAGAACTTTTCGAATCCGTTCTAAACAAATCAATGACTCCAGCAGTAGAATGAAATTCGCTATGGGGCAAGAAGGAGAATTAGTAAAATAAATAAATGTATAAAGAAACTTTGAGAAATAAAGTAAAACGTACTTAAATTTTAAAACATGCAAAATCCTCTCGAAAATTTAGTAAAAATTATCTAAATCCCTCATAATCCAGGTTCGAACTTTGTCCATTGCGGACAGGTGCTGAGAGGTATTCATTAGTGCATCTATTTCCTGAGAACGGCATTCTGGTGAAGGGCTTGTGAGTATAGGGAACACTGCAAAGCGTGGAAGGGGAATTAGCTCTTTGTCCAAATTCAAAAGGAAGGAGATACCTGCTTCCTTTAATTTCTAATATAATTCGCAAAAAATTTGAATCTTTAAATTAATCGTATTATCATCTAATCAGAGTTATTTGAAGATGAGATACAAGGTAAATGCACCGGTTGAGGGTAATATTTATCTGGATTGTCCTTACTCTTTTAAAAAAGAAGGTTATGCAATTGAATTTCATCTAGATAGTGACAAGAAACTGGCAGAGATTGCTATTTGGATAGATGTTTCTAGTAGGGACATCGAAAAATTTAAGAGCGAGATATCAAAAAAAAATGGGATAATCCATTTAAAAGTGGGTGGTGATGCTGAGGTTAAAAACAAGATAAAAAATGAATATCAGCTTCTTGAATCGAATTTGTCGTTTATCAGCCAGGGCATATTAAGAAAAATACATTGGGATAAAGTAAAAGAAGAATTTATTCCTCAAAATGAAGAAGAAAAGAAATATATAAAAGTTTTTTCTTTTAAAACTACCGAAGAATATTCCGATCCAAAAGCTACAATCAAAGAAACAATTTTAAAACACTATGTGATAAATGGGGCGAAATATGAACAATTGGCTATACCAAAAGCTTTTTGGCGAGAAGGGATCAATTACTTCAAAAAATTCCAGTATATACAAGCATTTTATAATTATTACTTCATAATCGAAGGTCTTTATGCTAATGGGAAAAGTGGCGAAAAAGAGGTTTTAAAAGAGTTTGCCAAATCATCAGAATTATCTGAGATATGTGAAAAAACTTTGAATCAATTTAAGAAAGATAAAAGACATGGTAAGAAATTAATTGAAATGATGAATGAAGAAAATTGTCCAAATGATAAATTTGGTCTTCAAAGACTGTTATTTAAAATTAGAGGTAGATTACATCATTATTCTAAAAAGAGTTCGAAATCAGTTAGTACACCATTTAGTCAGAGGGAATTTGAGACTGTAGCTTTAATTTGCGGATATGTTGCCTGTCTAGCCATAGGATATCGTGAGGTAAAAATAAATACAGAAAATCGTAACATCTAGCGTGTACTATTTACGAATGGATTTTAATTTGTTAATCTCAAATTAACGCTGTGATTTATCAATCAATACATAATCAATTCTTAAAAACTAATAAAAATCTATTTTATGAACTGTCTTCTCTATGCCCGTGTCTCCACGGACAAACAAGCTCAAAAAGACCTGTCTATCCCGGCCCAGATTGAGGCCATGAGGGAATATGCCAAGAGAAACAACTGGAAAGTTGCAGGTCATTTTGTTGACGAAGGAGAATCAGCTAGAACAGCCAATCGCCCAGAACTCAAAAAGCTCATTCAGCATTGCAAAGAAAATAAGGGAACAGATATTGTCCTTGTTCATAAGATTGACCGGCTTGCCAGAAATCTAATCGATTACGCGACAATTAAAGCAATACTGAAGCAGAAAGGAATTAAGCTTGTTTCTGTTTCTGAACCTTTTGACGATAATCCTGTAGGACATCTCCTTGAAAATATCATTGCTAGTATATCCGAATGGTATAGTGCTAATTTGGGAGAGGAAATTAAAAAGTCTAACTCTGCTAAGCTCAAAAGAGGAGAGTGGCCTACTAAACCTCCTCTCGGATATAGAAGCATCACGGGAGAAAATGATAGGACTAAACATGTTCCTGATTTAAAAAGCTCGCCATTGGTCAGGCAGGCATTTGAGCTTTTCTCAACAGGGAATTATTCGCTTAAAACTCTTTCAGAGGAATTGGCTCTTAGGGGGTTGAAAACAAGATATGGTAAGATATACAGCAGCAAATCCATAAAAACCGTCCTTACAAGAAGGTTTTATATAGGCAGACTTGAATGGAAAGGCCAAGAATACAAGGGGAAGCATGAGCCAATCATATCCAAAGAGCTTTTTTATCGAGTTCAAGAAGTTCTAAAGAGAAGAAGCGTTGATACAGGAGTAAAAGGAAAATTAAATTTTCTCCTACGAGGAATCGCCTTTTGCCAGGCCTGTGGACAGAGGCTGACAGGGGAAGTTCATCCTAGAGGAACATATTACAGATGTCTTCCGAATATCCATAAAGAGAAATGTAATCAGCCTTATATTCCAGTAAAGCTCCTCGATGGACAGTTAGAAGCCCTTTATGAGCGATTACAGCCGCCTAAGAGGCTGTTAGAGCTTCTAAAAGGTCGAAATGCATGAAATAGCTAAAAGAAGAAAGCAGATAGCAGAAAAGGAGCTGAAAATGCTTAAAAGAACTATTGAAGACTTGGAAAATAAAGAAATGAAGCTATTGGATGAGATGTTGGGAGGAAAATTGTCTAGGGAAATCTATGAAAAGATGGAGAAAAAATACAATGAAAAAAGACGAGCAGCCGAAGCCCGTCTCAGCCAGCTTGAAGTAGATTATGAAGATCCCCTGGATTTCTTCGATAAATGTATTGTAGTAGGAAGTATGCTTTCCTTTCTGCATCAAAAACTAAAATACGAACATAGAAAGAATCTATTGAAGGCGGTCTTTGAGAAAATCTATGTCAAAGATAGGTCAATTGTTGACGTGAAACTTAACCCTCCATTCTCGATTCTCCTCCAAAAGGACATCGAAAAGCTGTTCAAAGATCATCCTTCTCTGCCCACTAAAGAGGACGTTTTCGAACAGATTATTGATTTTACTCTTTCAGAGCAATATAGGACAGCAAAGGATTTAATTGATTGTTTAACAGAGAAATCAAGGCGTTTCTAAAAAAGTTAGGTTATAGAATCACAAGATTTCTAGGTCTACTATGGTTTAGATCTTATATGATGTGACTTGATGGATTGCAATATAGCATGGATATTGATATGATATCGTTGTATTTCCATCAGCATTAGGGATGGAAATTTTAATTTATGATGCTGTTTTTTTATTAAATTTTCGCACTCTATTGTACTTATATAGCAATTGTTAGCTAGATATCCGGGTGAATCAAAGCATGTCAATATTTACTAAAGTATTTGAAGTCTTTTCGAGACGGCCTGAATCATCTGTCAGGACTACACATGATATCCCTGAGAGTACACGTAATAGGATCTTCCTATGGTGTAATGAAGTATTCAGCAATAGCCGCTCAGAGTATGGCACCGGTGATTACCGGTCTAAGTTCTGGCAGCAGGTACATCGGTTTCTTCAGTATCGACACGGAAAAATTCAGGTTTCTCGCGGCCAAAATTCCACAGCCTCTCCTGTGGAGGATGCAATCGCCTTCCTAGCCACCTGTCCTGGCGATGAATTTCTCGATTTCATTGAGTACATATTTCGTGTTGAGTGCTTCTTTCATGTTGCGCTACCAGAGAATCAACTCATTAAAGAGCTTAATGATCTTTTGCAACAGGATAACCTGCCCTATCATGTAACCGATTTCGTTAAAGAGACAGTACGAGAGAATGTCACCGAGCCCCCATTCGTTGGTCGTGGGGCTACCGTTGTCAAGACTGTGGCATATCCGAAGGTTATCATGCGAGAAAACGAGGTGACACATAGGACAATGACCGTTCCAGCATTGACGCTACTTCAGCGGCCTGAATTCAAGGCTGCCAATTCTGAATACCTTGAAGCCTTGGAAGATTATCGTAAAAATGATTTGGGAGATTGCCTGACAAAGTGCGGTAGTGCATTTGAGAGTGTTCTGAAGATCCTTTGCGACCGTAAGGGTTGGTCATATAGTATGACTGACACAGCAAGCAGTCTGGTCAAGATTGTGTTAGATAAAATGAGCCTAGATAGTTATTTCGAGCCTGTTTTAATGATCGTCGCAACCCTCCGAAATAGGCTCAGCACATCACACGGTGGTGGTGTTAATCCGAGACAAGTGCCGAGACACCTTGCAAGATATGCTCTCAATGTAACAGCAGCAGCAATCTTACTTTTAATAGAAGAGGCCGGAGAGCAATAGATATCCAGCATAGCTTGTATAACCGGCTGATTTACGGCTGTAGTCGAATGTCGACTCCGCCAAACGTTAGTTAGAATAGAAAAAGGCAAATGAGCTCAGTAGTCCTTGAGTTGCAGCAAGAAGCTTTGAACCGAAATGTACGCGTTTCAGATCTCCTTCGTAAGGCTCTTGTTGTGGCAAAGAAGCTTAATCTGCAGGAATTCCAAGACTGGATAGAGAAAGAACTCAATGGATATGGTAACACTGAAGATATTCCTGATTACCGAAGGATATCGGGCCAAATTCGTGCCTGGAATCCTTATCACGGGTGGATTCCTCTAATTTTTGAGGACGCAAAGGAAGGCGAATTACTTTCACATCGGAAATCTAGGCAAGCGATTGCCGAGTTAGAGAACCTAGTTGATCGAAGTGAAAAAGGTTCATCTCTTCATGTGCCATTTCCGCAAGAACTTCAAAGACGCCTTAGTGAAGTAATCGAATTTGAAACCGAGATTAGTCTGTTCGCTGATTGCTCTGGCATTGCCCGAATAATTGACAGCGTCCGCACAATTATATTGAATTGGGCATTAAAACTCGAAGAGGACGGAATTCTTGGTGAAGGACTTTCTTTCTCCTCTCAGGAACAAAATGCTGCTAGGAGGAGTCCTCAGAATATCACAAATTTTTACGGCCCTGTTCAAAGCCCACAAATCCAACAAGGATCTCCTCAGGCAATTCAAATTACAGCATCAATCAGCTTTCAGCCAGAGGCAATTAAGGCTTTTTTAGAAAATCTTCGTGATGCCCTGAAATCTCTGCAGATATCTCCGGAGCAGAAGTTAGAGGTAGATGCGGAGTTACAAACATTGGAGGCCCAAGTCAAATCTCCAAAGCCAAAATCTTCCATACTTCGTGAGAGTCTCTCCTCAATTCGCCGAATTCTAGAAAGCGCGGGTGGCGGTGCCGCTGCTCATCTATTGGTTGAACTTGGAAAACTTTTGACCTAAGATCTTTTATATAGTAATTGTTCGGAACATCTTTAAATGAGGAACAAGGTTGACTTCAGAAAGGCAACTCATCGCGATGTTGATGGGATTTGTGCTCTCTTTTATGAAGGAATGGTATTTCACGAGAAACGTGACGAATACTTCAGATCCTCGGCGGATGCTGTGGATAGGTTCCGAGAGTTCGTTTCTCAACAGGTAGGCAATTCACGATCGAGACTGGTTGTGGCTACAACTGACGAAGGAATTGTAGGATACTGCCTTGCATTCCTGCATCAGCGACCACGTATCTTTGCCCTAAAAGATAATGCCGTGATCACCGACCTGGTTGTTTCGGAGGAATACCGGAGAAGAGGCATAGGATCTCTCCTTGTAAGAGAGTAAGAGCGCTGGTTGCACCAACACGGAATCTGCTGGCTCGAGGCCCAGGTCGCAATGAAAAACGAGGTGGCAATCGAGAGGCTACGCCAGACTGGAAATCCCAAGGCCCTGCAGCACCATTTAGGCCACTCATCGATTTCCATGGTAATGAGGTATCTTTCTACTTTAACCCTGGAAGACTCTTTAAGAATCCAGCAGCAATTGGAATTCAAAGAGAAGGATGAATATTAACTTTGTGATGAAATTAAGTACCATTAGCAAGTTCGCCATAAGTCACTTCTAATGCTATTTTATACTTTTTTAAAGATATTCCATATATTTGATTTTTATCAATATCACCTTTACAGACAAGTGCAACAGTTTTACCTCGGGTATCAATTATAGGTGCACCACTGCACCCTTGAAAATGCTCATGACCAGGATATCTCATTGGGAGTTTAAAAATATAATAATCATCTTCAATTCCTATATATTTCAAATCTAAGTAAATTTTGTGGACCATAATTAGGGCGTTGCTAATTCTTGCTGGCATTACGTAACCCGAAAAGCCATAACTTTCTGTTCTTTTAGGTTCCTCATCAAACTCTGCTAAACATACTTTTCTTTTCTCCTCAAGAACTATTTGTCCATTTGGTTTTATAACTTGAAAATAAGAAACAAAATTTTTTGGAACAGATACATATGAAAAATCAATATCTTGAAATTTAGGATTATTGATCGAGGTTGAAGCTAGAAAAGTCATTGCATTTAATGGGAAAAGTCTTGTGCCTTTGCTAGGCTTATACCTTACTTCAACCGCCCAATTTCCCATATCTCCTGTTGCATGCTGCACCGTGAGCAACAGTCTTTTCTTTTTAAAATCAATCAGACAACCAGCAGCAAACCTTATTGGCATTCTGTTTCTATCAAGCTTTCTAAGAGGAATACTTGATAATTTGATGTAATGAGTCAACTCATTTCTATCCATAATCTCTACTCAATGAAGCCACACCCCGGGCTAAAGCCCGGGGTTTCGGCTCTCTAGCATAATCTGGCTATGAGTTCTTGTGCTGTTGTCGGATGTACTTTTTAACAACTTCTTCATTAACCTGCCCTACCGTCTCGGCAAAATAGCCATCCGCCCAAAAACTATCTCCCCACAGAAATTCCTCCAACTACGGAAATTCCATCCGTAACATCCGACTCGTTCCCCCCTTGAATATCTGTACTACCTCTACCACACTGTACTGCGGTTGTATCTGGACCACAATATGAATGTGATCATCCTGAATACTCATCTTGCTAATCCACCACCCATTCACCTTGCACGCCTCATACAGAAAATTCTTGAGGCGGATGGCTATTTTGCCTCTTAAAACCCTTTTCCGGTATTTGGGTATCCATACCAGATGATATTGAAGCCGATGTTTTGTATGTGCTCCTGTGGCATATCTGGCCATAGCCAGATTATGCCTGATTTTCCTCCACTTCGCCAGCTTTAGCTGGCTTCGTTCCGAGTGCCATTCATCCCCAGGCTTAAAAGCCTGGGGTTTTCTGGCATTTTACATAAAATGAGCGAACATTACCGAAAGAATCTTATCCATTACCCTTTCCACCCTCACAAAAAACTATAGCTGAGCTCATTAATGTTAGTAGAAAAACGGTCATTAAGAATATAAGGTTACTAAAGAAGCTAGGTCTAATATCTGTAGAAAAGAAAAAAGGGAGCTTTTACTCATTACTTTTTAAGCCTTATGTAACAAGTAAGATACAGGGATGTGTAAAAAAGGATGTTTCAGAGGAGAAAGACGGTTACAGTATTAATAAAGGGATAAGGTGGAGCCAGCAGAGGGAGTCGAACCCTCGACCTACTGATTACGAATCAGTTGCTCTACCTCTGAGCTACACTGGCTCTTTGTCAGTTCTTACTTCAGAACACATAGAAAATAATAGAATTAGTATCAACTGTCAAGGTTATGTCTTTATATATCGCACTTTACGACGGAGAGATCAGTTATACTGATGAGACTTTGATAAAGCCCATAGTTATCCTGCCTAAAGAAATGGACATTTATGACAATACCCTGCTGATTATTACCTCAGACCATGGAGAAGAATTCCATTACCACAGCAAGTGGCTGCATGGTAGAATCCTTTATATTGAAAAAATAGAACTGTCCCCACACTAAATGCTTGCCCCAAGCATATAAAATCCATTACTATTACAGCCTTAAGCAGACAATGAACATAAAAAAACTGGAAATTCAAGGTTTTAAATCATTCTCCGACAGGACGAAGATCCTCTTTCATCCGG
>Ga0210003_1003033_pt1 | contig 13910 bp, 30 predicted proteins | sample LantaG_FD_182804 | JGI IMG/M metagenome (GOLD analysis project Ga0210003, IMG submission 182804) | Deep subsurface microbial communities from Baltic Sea to uncover new lineages of life (NeLLi) - Landsort_02402 metaG (SPAdes) (version 2) | ecosystem: Environmental > Aquatic > Marine > Oceanic >... | reverse complement strand
TAACAACTTTCTTCATAGGAACATATTTCTTTATTTTCATACAATGGTCTAACCAGTATATCTCTTCAGATGTAGCTTCTCTAAGCTCTTTTTTATTATAAGGATCAAATCCAAAACTACCAGACATATTAAGTTTTTTCATGGTAGCACTAATAAATGGATCCTCATTTCTACCATGCTTTGTAACACATGTTGAATTACCCCAAGCATAATAGTAATAATTACCTATTACAAGTTCTTTTTTATCTAACATATTTCATAATTTTCAGTATATACAGGTGTACCTTTTTTAATTATTTTAGCCCATCTATTAGGATGTTCATATACAGCAGGTAACCATTGTTCTCCAGTTGTTATTTTAACAGTCACAATACTACTTTCAAATATATAGTTAGTATTTTCAGCTACTATACATGACCAATCTGTTTGGTATAAATGAGCAGGATAAAACTCAGTCCCAGGTGGATAATCTCTCTTAGCTTTTGCTATAATTTCATTTCTACTCATAATTAATATATTTTATAATTTTCATTAGCAAGTTTACTCAATACAGTAGCCCAACCATGACCTTTCATATATAACCAAGTGTTATTACCACTCCATATACCATATTCTAGTTCATGCCAATTATAAGACTCTACTACATGTGTCTTAGTATTACCATAAGCACATTTTACTACTGTACCAATAGGGTACCTTTCTTTAACTTCTGCTAAAAGAGGATGATCTGCCATAATTAAAAATTTTAGTGTATAAAAAAGAGGGCACTGACGTAGCCCTCTAAGTTCTCGTTGAAGTGGTCTGCTTATGCAGCCATTGCCATTGCTCTTGGAGCCAATGCTTCTTCAATTAGGTTTTTTACAGCAACCTCTGCTTTGTTGTTGTCAATTAAGACAAATACACATCTCCTTTTATATAGTGCTTCTAAAGTCAAATCCAAAGTTATCCCCATATGATTGAGTATCCGCCAGTTACTTAAGCCCATGAGCAATTTCACTATTGGTATACTCAGTTTTTAAAGTAGGTTTACCATAAAGGTTTTCTACCTGCTAACTGTAGCTCAGTGGAGATAGTGGGGGTCGAACCCACGTGTTTTAGATCTTTTATAAACATCAATGACATGTAATATTGTAAATATACTAATTTCTTTATTAAAATACAAAGGGGTGAAGCTTTTACAGAACTTACAGGATTGGATAATTGCCTCCTTATATGGCCTTTAACCACTCTCCACCAAGGTATTAACATCCCTTTCTTCCTTTGTAAGTATCCTGTTAATAAGAGCTTCAGACTTCTCCGAGATTCCAGATTGCACTCCAGAATCACCTTTTTACAGGTTTTTCAATATCCAATTTAACCCAGGCTTAATCCACTTATTCTCCTTGCGGATTAAGAGCTTGTTAGCTTTGGGGAAGTAATCTATTATACCATACTTAATTTCTTGAGTATCAGTATCTATAGTATACTTATGATTATTTTCTACTATTTCATATCCTTTCTTTTCTAAATCTAAGATATGACTTTCAAACCTTTCTAATCTCTTCTCTCTTAGGGCTTTATTATAAATACCTAATGCTATAAGGTCATTCTCCTCCTTCATAGCAGCTTCTGTTAATGCATCTGATTTCTTCATAAGTATATAATTTAAGTAATAAGCAGAGGACTCGAACCCCTATCTTTCTGAGAACATATCTAACAAAAACTTAGATGCTCTACCTATTGAGCTAGCTTATTATGTGAAGATCTACACACCTACATGTATAAATCTTCTGCCAAACTAAAATTTTGAAACTAAAATTATGTCTTAAGTTCCAAAATTTCAAAGAACTTTGTAGGCATTAAAAGGTACTCCATGTTGACACTTTTTGGCAAAAGGAAATAAACATGAAGTAATCTAGTGGTATTCCAGGGAGTCGAACCCTAATCATTCAATGTGATATGTACATAAGACAAAGTGCTTTACCAACTTAAGCTAGAATACCTGAACTATGAGGGTAATTCATACCCCATAGCTCTTAATATTGTATAAGCCATAAAAGCTCCATACAATAGTATAAATATAAATGCATGCCTCTTAAATATACCTTTATTGATTACATAAACCAATACAGATATAGCTGTGACAATAATAAGTGCTATTCTAAGTTCAACAGAAGCACTACTAGTCTCACTAGACATTGTAATATTACCATACATTAAAGTATATATCATAAGAGGTAACCCATGAGCTACACAAATATCAAATATATTACTACCTAATGCATTACTAACAGCATCATCATAGTTACCTTTTAATCCCTCTTTGATAGAGATAATTGTATCAGGTACTGAACTTGCTGCACTTGCTAATAGTATAGATATAAATATCAATGGTACATCTAACAGAACACCTATCTGTTCAACAGAATATACTAACCCCCAACATACAGCTGTCATAGCTGCTGTAGATAAAGTTAATTTAACCCATGAAGAGGTAGTTTCTTGTTTAGATCCAGCATCATATTCAACATCCTCATTATGACTTTGCATATATAATACAACAGTATACACTAAATATACTACTAATAATATAGCTCCATCAATCCAAGTAACTTTGTCACCTGATATAACAAGTATCAACATCACTTCAGATAATAATAGGAAGAATCCATCTCGTCTTATAGACTTTGGATTTAATTGTATCCCTTCATCTCTATTTCTAATTATACCATACCAGAATACTACAAGTATTACAGCAGCAGGTATAAGTAAACTGTTAAATACAGCAGAACCTGCAGTTGTACCAATAGTACCTGCATAGCCTTGTGACCCAGTTAAGAAGAATAAAAATATAAATGAAGTAATCAGTTCAGGCATACTAGAACCAATAGCATTAAGAGATGCGCCTTTAACACCATTAGACATATTACGTCCTAGATATTCAGTAGCTTCCTCAAAATAATCTGAGATCTTCCATATAAGAAGACAAAAGACTATGATCAATGTGAAATGTAATAATAACATCATATTTTCTTAGATTAGAAGTTAGGTAAAAACAGGAGAGGTTATCCCCTCCTGTTTAATATAATTTAAGCCTGAGCCTCAACCATTCCTACTAACTTATTAAGCTCATCTGACTGAATCTCAGTAGCATTAGCTTTTAAATTAGTCAATAATGCTTGTTCAACATTATCAATCCCACCATCACCAGCAATTTTACCAGCAATATAATCACCTTCAGCTTGATCAATTATTCCAGGAGTAGCTTCATCTTCTAACACATGGCTAGAAATAGCTTCAACAAAGAATATATCCCAAGATGGATCATTATCTGCATCAGAACAAGCATCATTTATCTCAAATAAGATATCAGCTTCCTCACGGTCAATTACACCATCAGCTAGCATAACATCTCTTAATTGTTGAACTTCTTGGGCATCAACTTTACCATCAGCTATAATAGCTGCTTTTAATTCTTCTAAATTCATAACTTTATGTAAAAAAATTGTTAATAATTAATTAGTCTAAGATATCAATGACATCTTCTAAGATATCACCTACCCCTTTTCATCCTCCAAAGAGTCTTCCTAAGAATCCTCTTCCACTTCTTTCAGAACTTTCTGTTTGTGCAGTTTGTCCTTGTGCATACATTCTTCTGATATCACTGTAAGAATGGTTTTCACCTTTTCCATCAGCATTAAAAGACCATTCATTATCAACTTTTACAAGTTCACCAACTACTATGGACTTACTTTTACCAAAACTTTCATTAATCTCATATCTTACCACATCAGTTCCTGCTTGATCTGAAAGTTTAACAAATGCATTTTCTACACCACCTAAATTGCTAGCTCCAGAGTATATGAATAAACCACATACTATTTTAGCACAATTACCAGGTAAGTTATCTAATGTGATAACTATCTCTTCATTTGGAGCACCAGCTTGTCCTCCACCTACTAAATCATCTCCCTTGTGTCTTACACCTCTACCTGAAAGGTTACCAAAGTATACAAACTCAAGATTGACTCCGTTTTCATCTTGTAAAGCCACATAGCTATCAAGATCTAAGTCACGTCCACCAGCACCTTGCCATCCAAGACCCATTGTGACCTGCTTTAGGTCAGCTTGAGTCTTGGTAAGGTTGATAGACTGTCCTTTAGACAGATTAATCATTAGGCTTCTACTGAAAATTCTTCAACTATCTTAGCTAAACCACCAGAAAATTCTACTTGGTCAGCTGAGAATGCCCACTCATCTCCTTTACGGAAGATAGTAGCAAATTTAACCCCTGTTGCAACAGATGCATCAAAGTTTAAGTCAAAGTGAATTAACTCCTCATTGTTATTGTTAGCATTTAACAATCTACAGAATGAGTTATCAGCCATACCAAAGTTTTGGTTTCTCTGTGCTGCTTGATAGATATCAACAACAATCACCATTTTGTCAACATTAGCTGGTACTTTAGCTAAGTCAATCATGATAGATTCATCATCACCATCACCTTCACCAGTAAGGTTGTCACCAGAGTGAACACATGCGCCATCTAAGATGCTTAATTTACCATCAACTTTAGGAGAGTTGTAGTATAACATACCACCAGGTAATGCTTTACCATCTGTTCCTAAACACACCAATGATGCATCTAAATCAAAATCAGCACCTGCAGCAGCACCTTCTTTCATGTCCCAACCTAAACCAATAGTAATATTAGTAAGTTTTGTTCCGGAGTTATTCTCCTTCTCTAAGAGGATTTTCCCTCCCTTTTCTAATTTAATCATATATGATTATAATTTTAAAGAGCTTTAATATAGGTGCTCAGTTTACCTGAATTCTTAATACAATTGATAAAATTCTATATCTTCAGTAGACTCCATAATTTCATCATAAGTATATTTATATATCTTTATGAATGCTTTTTTAATCTTAGTAGGAGAATCTATAAATGCTCCTACATGTTCTCTACCATCATTTCCAACTGAATTACATGTATTAAATAGATTAATATGACCATAACCTACAGTAAACTGCCTTGGATTATCTTTATATAACTCACTACCTTTTTGATAAAGATTTTGAAAAAATATTTTATTAGTATATTTATCTTCACCTAATACTATAACTGCTTGATCATTATTAATGGCAGATTCTATTTCAGTATATGTACCTCTAGCTATTTTAGCATTATTTAAACTATTAGATAAACCTACTATAACTAAATCTGCTTCATCTAAGTCTTTAGAAGTATAAGTTGAACCTCTTTTATACATAGATAGCTTGATATTATGTCTAGCAATAGGCATGTTATTTAATAATTCTTCTATTTGAGGTAATATTATACTATCATTTACCTCATTACTTCTTGAATAGTATACTTTCATAGTCCCATGATATTACGTGAAATATATACCCACCATGACTCCTTAGGTTTCTCATTAGGGTCAAAGTATTTTATCACATAACTTAGTGATGATAAGACCACTATTAGTGCTCCAATATAAAATGTCATTGTACAACACATATTTCTTAGTTTAGATTTCTTTGCATTATTGCTTATTTGGTACTCTTATGAGGCTGCGAGTCTCACTAATCACGCGGATAAGAGTATTTATATTATAGTTCTATAGTGATAACAATATCCTTATATTTGGCTACAATAAGTTTTTCCTTTTGTAGTATTATTTGTGCACTAATACTAGTACCATTATGACAAACAACTTTAGCGTTATTTGATGGTTGTATTATGTCTGTATTAAGTACTATATCAGCTTTATCTTTGATAAGATACCAATGATTCCTACAAGCATCTATAGTTCTACCTATCTTACCACTTGCCAGAGTTATACCTTTACCAACACCTTTTAAACCAATAGAATCTAGTAAAATCTTTTCCTCTTGTTCAGACCATTGATTTCTATTATTAGAGGTTATTTTTGGAGTCATAGCTAACTTTTTACGTTTCTTTAAATCACTGTACTTCCATGTAACTGCTACAACAGTTCTATTTAACTGCTTAGCTGCTAATGTATGTGCTTTTGCAGGAGTATGAATCTTTCTTAAAGATAATAATACATTTATATCTTCTTGAGTCCAGGGTCTAAATGATGTTTTCATAATTTCTTATTTTAGATTTTTGTTTTAGATTGCTTATTATAGTTCTATCTCATCAACAGGTACTATGATATCTTTAGTAACTGGATCAGGAACTTCATCATTGATATCTGACATAGCTGTTATACATGCTAGCATTGATGCAAAATCATTAGCTGGCTCTGGTATTAAATTAGAATCTTCCATTGTTTATAGTTTTAAGTATTATGTGAGCTTATGCTCTTTTTGTTTGGGCGGCAGTGTGTATTATCATTCTCACTAGAGTTTGCACCATCATGATGAAAATGATGAATAACACAACCACCATATATGGCGCAGGGAAGTATGAATTAACAACTTAAGTTTAGTACACTTCAGTTATTGAATTATATCCCTGCATATCATCTTTTAAAAGCTCTAATGAGTTTCTTAAAGATGGCTTTATCTTTTTCTTCATCTATATAAGCTAGTACATCATGATTGATGATTACTAGTATAGATGCAGTAAGTACTATTAATATTGTATTCATTTCTTCTCCTTTTTATCTGCAACAATTATTTTTAAGGTCTTACCTCTATTAAGCAGCATACCTGTAACTTCCATATTAGGTGCTTCAAATATAGCTTTTTTAATAAATACACCACCTGTACAGTCTATTAGTTCAATTCTTTTTACTCTAGTAAGACCTTTAATATTAGTATCAAAGATGCTATCAAAAAATGCTCTAATCTTCTTCATCTACCAATAATTGTTTGGTTACTAATTCCCAGCTTGATACATCAGCCAACATAATTCTCTCATTTCTAGTATTCCAGAAATATAATTCTGCACCTCTCATCTCAGGTTCTCTACCTGTACCTTGAATAGTAACAGTACTATCATTAATAAACTTCACATCATATACACATATGTATTCTTTATCAGGTAAAAGTATACATGATAACCATGTAGCAGTACTTAGTATTAGTATAATAATTAGTCTTATCATAATTTATAGTTTTAGTTTAATATAAAGCACACTTAACCATCATAGTGTGCAGATATCTCTTTAATGGGACCAAGTTCTCAACTTCATGCTAAGCACTCAAAGGGCAGATAACTATTTTATTTAAAGTAAGAGTTCAACACAGGCGGTTACTTGCTCCTCTTACTTTTTATTTCTTCTTACAATTATGCAGGTAAACCCAGCTTAAATCATAAAAGATGGCATATCTACCATTATGTGGTTTAATACCTAATACTTTTATTTCTCCTTTAGCATTATGCACTAGAGTCATACCTATTGTTACTTCTTCAGGTTTTATCATAATACATAAGTTTAAAGATTTTTCTCAACCCACTGGATTAAGGCATAATTATAATTCTTCTCATTAGTTGAGTCATTAAACCCATCTTTCCAAGCTTGAAGCATTTCATCTCTACTATAAAGCTTAGCTTCATGCATGATTACAGTATTATCTTCTCTAGTTTTAGGAATATAATATCTTAAATACTCATCTTTACAACTCATTTTATGTCCTCCCGACATACCACATCTACCACACTTCAATTCAAGTTGAACTTCAGTAATAGTATTACCTTGATTATGAGCAGTAACATATACTTGTAGAAATGATTCTGGGATTTGAGGTAATCTATCCATATATTTTATTCCTTCATCAAAAGATTTTTTACATGCTTCTGTTGTTTTGAATGTTAAAGACTTATCTGTTGTAGCTATTACTTTTTTAATTCTATCTCCCGCTAAATCAATGCCTCTTTGATTATTCATTTGAAAAATAGTTTTATCTATAATATCATATGCCCAATCCCCTTCTTTAATCTCTTCTGAAGATAGGATGTATAGGTGTTGAAATATCACATCATCTAATACATAATGTTTACCCATAGTTTCATCAAACTGTAGATATTTACTTTCTGGATATTTATCATAACAAGATAAAATAGGACTTGCTTTTTGTGTAGGTAGCATAACTACTGTGTGTGTCTTTTTCATCTTACTATAAGTTTAAAGATTAATATTATTTGCTATCCCTCTGCATTCAGTTATGGCTGTTCCTTTCCTATTTCATTACAGCTTTATTGGTTCATAACTGCTGTCCCTTGGGAAGACAGATTGATGCATTGCTAGCAAGGACACGGAGAGCGCTCTCCATATGTGTCCTCACATTTCCCGGATGTATGTAGCCTGAGCCAGTACATTGGGGTAAATATATAGTGTGGTAGAACTCAGTCTGACGCAAGCATAACTTGTTTTGGTCTGAGGAGGCTCCAGTGCTATATATTATTTTACTGCTCCTTGAGCAAATTTCTTGTTCTTCTTATATTTAGTAATAGGACCTTCTAAAGCAACAATCTCTTTATTGATTCTTGTTACATCTTTAGTTTCTAAAGGTATAGATTTACCTCTAAGTTCCTTACTTGGTTTAACTCCACTGTCTAGTTGTGCTCTTAATCTTTTAAGTGCACTAGCTCTTCTTGCATTATATGCAATGTTTCTACTTTGCTTCATAGTTAATATTTAAAATTATAGGTGTAATATCAGTGGTAAGAATGCTAAGAAATTAAGTATAACTATTATAAGTATAATCAACCAATTAGGCCACTCATCAAATTTAATCTTGCTCATAATATGAGTTTATAGTTATATTATTCCTCTTCTTCAGAGCATTTAGCTAATAGATTCTTACAGAACTTATAAAATCCTGAATGCTTCTCTTCATCAGGAATATGGCATTCACAGTTCTCAACTGTTTGTCCACATTCTTTACAATCTTCCATAACTTATGATTCTAAAATTACAGTATTATATAAAGCTATAAGTTCTATCACTGTTAAATCAGTCAATCTCCTACCTGGATATAACATTAAGAACTCATCCATATGAGTATCTTTCCATTCTAACAACTCATAGTAATTCTGACTTGGTATTCCATTTTTCATAGCTTCTTAGTTTAAATGCAACATTTTTTATACTTCTTACCACTACCACAAGAACAAGGATTGTTCCTACCTATCTTAGGTTCATCTCTAATATATTGTGGTACTTGAGTTCTAAACATACCTGGATAACCAGACTCTACGTCTTTATAAGTATTCTCAATAAAAGATGTACCATTAGAATCAGGATGACTCATTGGATTAACAATAGAAGACTCACAAGCCATTAATGCTGCAGCTAATGCAGACTTACCATGATCAATATGACCAATTGTAGCTATATTCTGATGTGCTTTCTGATTCTTAATAAGAATATCAGTAGTATCTAGTTTAATACAGTTAGGCCTATCTTTATCAAAATAGCTATCAGCTACAAATTCATAAGTACTACCCTCACCTAATTCACTGTCCACTGGATTACATAGTATAATAGTATAATTACATCCATGCTCTTTTGCCTTAAGTATAGCTATTTCTCTAACTAAATCAAGGTCTTGATAAATACTTCCTTTTGCCATTTGTGTCATAATATTTAGTTTTAATTTTATTAGATACATACAGGAGTTCTACCTGTCCTCACACCTCCACGGCATGTGTGCTTCTTGTGGTAATTACTCCACTCATTTACTCAGGAACCAATTATCTGTGTTACGTCCCACATTACTTAGTATCTGTGTAAATTACACCATTTGTATAGTATTTTTGATGTACCAAGGACAGGACTCGAACCTGTGCACCTATAGAGTAAAACTCTGGCTCTAACCAACTGAGCTACCTTGGTAAATTAATAAACTTACTCACAAGGTTGCACCTTGAACTTACACCATATCAAAGTATGGATTTACTGCCTGCAATTGGATGAGAGTTTAATATTACTGCTTGTTATTCCTTCTACACCAGCACAACACTTTTTTGATTGTGTCATCTATTTTACGGATGATTTTATGTAGCTCTAAGCTTCTATTTGTTTAAGGGATTTCTGCTTTCCCCTCTTTGAACAGTTTTGTCTCTGTATATTATAAACTCTCACAAGGTTGCACCTTGACTGTACACAAAACAGTTTAACACAGTTGGTAGGTGTGATTTACTTCTGCTTCCTGCAAATTGGATGAGAGTTTAATTTCTTTAGGATGTTAACACAAGCTATCTTGCATCACTTGCCATCCTAGAGCTGTTAATATAGTGATAGCCGTCAAAGCCTAAGCTCAAGCATCTATATCACTCTATATTTTATTACTTAAACATAAATATAGGTTTAAGCCAATGTGTAACTATTTGATTATTACAACCCCAATTAATAGTATCACCATCAATTTTGACAGATGAGTTAAATGTATTTTTCCTACCCATTTTAGTCTTAGTAATTATAATATACTCACCAGATGTTTCAGGAATATTTTGAGCTACAGATACCATTTCAAATTCAAATAATGTTAACATAAGTTCTAGATTTAAAGTAAAATAACTTCTACAGAGTTCTTAGGCTCTGCAAGGTAGTATAGTATATCATCCTTTTAATGTGACCAGGTCAATACCTTTAGAAGTTAGTTATGAGTTTATTGTTTTATTTTTTTCTTGCTAATTCCTTAGTATATCTACAAGCATTACATGTATTTATACCATATCTACTATACTGTTTTTGAGGAATAAGTTGTTCACAACATTTACACTTTCTTACTATAACTCTATTATTTTCTATAACAGAATTTAACTGAGAATATTCTTGTGGTGTATGTCTAGCTTCTTTAAGATGAGTAACATTTCCTAAATCAATGCTTATTTTATATGAAGTTCCTTTAACTTTATTCCATCCTAAATTAACCAATCTATTATCACCATCTATCTTATTTTTATGATAAACTTCACAATTAAGTGTATCATCTAACTTATCTGGATTAAATGAATAATAAACTAACTGACTAACTGGCATTGATTTATTTGTACCATTTAAAGCTAAGTTTACAGTAAGCCTACCATCTTTAGATTTAGCTTGAGATAATATTCTTTCTCTAACTTTTCTATCACCTTTTGCTGTTGCAACCCTTCTTTCTTCTGATTTAACTCTTCCAAGATTAGATACAGTATATATACCATCATAGTTTATAATATCTACCCACTCTTCTCCATCTAATGTAGTAAGAGTAGTATTTTTATAATATAATTCTTCCATAAGTTTTAGATTTTTCATGTTGCGGATAAAGTTATTATAATGATCTACTACTAAGAGATAACAACATGAACTAACTTGAATGCATCTTTACCATCTCTAGTAGTATGTTCTATTAGTTTAGTAGTAAATAGATACTTGATAGCAACATCTATTCTTTCACAAAGCTTCTTAATCTCACTAGAGGTTAATGTCTTTGCAAGTTCTTTAGGTAGAACATTAATGTCTTCATAGCATACACCTATAATACCTTGCTCTTTTATAAGATTATATATCATGTCTACAATTTCATGATCAGCAGTATTAATATTTATGTTCATAGTTTATATTTTTAGGTTAATCCGGATACAATCATCCTTATAGTAATACTATAGAGTAATAACAAAACACTTACACAATAGTATTTAACCATGCATGTAATACTCTTATTTGTGGCTCATCTAATAATAGTTGAGTATGATAACCACCATCCTCACCATCTCTAATAAGTATCATGATATTCTTATCATTCTCTGGTTGTACTACTATTGTAAGTGGGTCTTCTAATTCACCTTGATTAAGGACCAAAATTATCTCTGAGTCATTGTGTTTAAGTCCATTCATAGTTATATAGTTTATTAAAGTTAAGTAGTAGATAGCTATTGGTCAAGGTGAAGGATAAGGGTTCTTAGTTCCTCCCACTCATCTACTCACACACAACAGCATATATTTATTAATTAACCCAGCACTATTACTAGTTTAACAGGGTTAATAGGCTAATTATCAGTTTAGATTAGGCTAATGAGGGAATTTATACCCTAATAGCTATTTCAGTGTCTCCACCCCGTGAGAGAAGTAGACTAAACACTTGATTTGTAGTATGTTATAATTATAGTACTCTTAACATCTCCACACTAGGAATACCAAAGGAATGACTTCTCAAGCACATTTCCTAATTTTTTAACACTTATTTAACACTGTTCTCTTATTTAGAATCATTCTAGATAAGCTTCCACCGCGTAATATACCCAGTGGTTGAGGTTGGTCTAACACCCTTACACCGCGTAGTGAGCAATGTGGTTGGGGTTGGATAAAATATAAACCACACAACCCGAAGGTCATGTGGTCATATGAGTTAGCTACTATAAGCTGGCTTCTTCTTCTTTCTTCTTAGCATAGAAAGCCTTGATAGACGGTCCATTGTCATGCTCAAGCTTTACATCTTTAGCATCCATATCATAAGTATGGTTAACAACACGATAGATAGGTTGCCCTTTAATACTACAAGCTATACCACTATCTTTACCAGCAAACTTGATATCTTGTTCTAAGTTATCAGGGTTAGTAGGTTCTAAAGATTCAAACACTACAAGTTTACCCTCAAGCTCAATGCCTGCGTGAGTATACTTCTTTCTTAACTTGTCAATGTCTCCATTGATGATTGTAGATAGAGTTTTGTCTCTTTCAAAACCTTTCTCAATTACTGAGTACTGTTGTTCAACTCTAACCCAACCAAATTCTGGATTCTTACTTTGGTGCACTATCTGACCTGCGTCATTTGCAACTGCTGTTACTTTGTTCATAATATAAAGTGTTAAATTGAGTGGGAAAATCCCTTGATAATAAATCATATACTATCCATTATAGTGATGGGTTATTTAAGAGAGACAGAGTTATCTAAGAGAGACTGAAGAAAAGAAGAGAGCCCTAAGGCTCTAATCTACTTTATGAGGTGTATAACCAAGTGCATCCCAATAATCAATAAGTTCATAGTATGGTTTTAAGTAATCATCAACTAAATGTTGGAACATGCCTGCTACATACTCTGAAGTTTGTGGTTTACCATCATCCTTTAAGAATGAACCCTCCATATGCATAACCATCAAGTTCTTTTTTATTTCTTTCCAACCTGAAAAGTAAGGGCAAGTAGTTGTTGGAGAATGTATTAAGTATCCAATTTCATCAAACCAGTTATTAGCTCTTTCATATGGTTCAGCATAATGCTCATCATTTATATCTACTCCCCAGATTGTGCAAGCATCTTGGTCTAAATCATTAATGGTTCTTGCTTTACCATCTTTATCTTTTATTTGAAATCCCATAATATTTAAGTGTTAAAAGGAGAGCATAACACTCTCCTATTGGTTAATTACTAAAGCTAATACTATGCTTATTACTGTTGTCTACTGCTCTCTTAAGCTTTAGATAATCTCTAAATGCTGGAACAGCCTTTCTTTGTGCCTCAATAAGGCAAGTAGCTTGTACTGCAATAAGAGTAACTGTACCATTGCAGTAGATATTTACAAAATGTGTCTTCATAGCTTTATAGTTTAATAAGATGAATCATAAACATCAAGCCAATAGTTAGCTTGTGCATAGTTTAACTTGTCTGCGTCTTTAAGGATGCGCATTACCATGATAAATGTTTTCATATGAGTTAGTTTAAAGTGAATATTCAAGTATAATAGTGGGTTAAGAAGAGAGACATGAAGAGCTTGAAGCAAGGGGTTAATACCCTGCTTCAAACATGTTACCATGGAAGATCATCATAGTACCCATCAAGCACTTCTTGCTCATCTATCTCATTTTGGTCATTGGCTAGAGCACTGTACTCCAAGAAATCATTTGTTGTATCTGACATAATAATAGTTTTAAATTAGTAATTCACATACAGTGATGGTATATCAAAAAGAGACCTGTAGAAGCTAGGGGGGTGGGGGCCGTGGGATTTGGGTGGGGGGTCTAATTAGTAGG
>Ga0210003_1003032_pt1 | contig 13911 bp, 5 predicted proteins | sample LantaG_FD_182804 | JGI IMG/M metagenome (GOLD analysis project Ga0210003, IMG submission 182804) | Deep subsurface microbial communities from Baltic Sea to uncover new lineages of life (NeLLi) - Landsort_02402 metaG (SPAdes) (version 2) | ecosystem: Environmental > Aquatic > Marine > Oceanic >... | reverse complement strand
GGCGATGACGCGAAGAGGGCGGCGCCGAGGGGGAGGAGGCACTCGTCCTCGAGCGTGCTCGCGAGGGCGGGGGGAGGAGCGGGGGGAGGCAACGGCCCGCTGGCCGCCGCCGCCGCGGCCGCCTCCGCTGCCGCCGCGGCGGCCAAGCAGCAGCAGGAGAGGTGGGGCGGAGGGCACGCGAGTGTTCTTCCTTCTTATCTTCCTGCTGCTGCTACTGCTGCTGCTGCTCGGCCTCCGTCTTCTCTTCTTCCTCCCCTGTCGAGGGCGAGCAGCGGGGGCGACCTCTGGGCCTTTTCATCGCTCTATGCCTCCGACTCCGGCGCCGCCCCCGCCCAGGGCCTCCCCTCCTCCTCCCTGGCTCCCACTGCTGCCGACGCCGACGCCTCCCAAGCGTCTTCCGCCTCCTACGCGTTCCCTCTGACGACGACGCTGGTCGGGGGCTCCACGATCAACTGGGGCGCGGTGGGAGAGGGGGGCTGCAGCGGCGGGAGCGGCGGCAGCAGCGACGCTGACGCGAGGGGCGCAGTCGCCGCCGCGGCCGCCGCCGCGGTCGCCGCGGCCGCCGCCGCCGCCGCCAACAGAAGCGGCGGCGGACACGACAAGGCCAGTGGCGGCGGCTTCGACGCCTTCTCCTGCGGACCCTCGCCGATGGATGCGACCTACCATCTGCCCTCCTCCTCGGCTTCGACGACTTCGTCTGCCTTCTCGATGGGAGCGGCGGCGGCGGAGTATCGCGCCCTTGCCGCCGTGGCCGCCGCCGCTGCTGCCGCGGCAGAGCAGCAGCAGCAGCAGCAGCAAACGTTCGCTCCTCCTCCTCCGATGCCAAGGTCGATGTCTGCGAGCGCCATGGAGGGAGGAGACGCTCTGTTCTTCGGCCCTTCCTCTTCGTTTCTGCTGGCGAGGACCCCCTCTCCGGCGGGAACCGCCGGAGCTGGGGGCAGCAGTAACAGCAGCGCCTCGTCGTCGTCGTCGCCGGCAACGGCGCCGCTCTTCTTCGAGGCGGCGGCAGCCGCGGCAGCCGTTTCCTCGTCTTCTCGCGGAGGCCCCGCCGGTGCCGGAGCCGGAGCCGCCGCCCCGGGGGCCGGGCTCGGGGGGCTCCTCGCGGGCCTGCCCGGCTTTTCGGCGCTCGGCGGCGGGGGCGGGAGCGGTGGGGACGCGGTCGCCGCCCGGGCTGCCGCCGCCGCCGCAGCTGCCGTCGCCGCCGCCGCCGTCTCGCGCTCGTCGCCGCCCCTGTCGGCCCCAGAACTGCAGCTGCCGCAGCAGAGGCAGCCGCTTCCGCTGCCGCCACTGCCGCTGCCGCGCAGGAGGCCTCCCGCGACGCCGCCCGCGCCCGCCGCCGCCCCTCCCGCCGCCCCCGCCGCCGCCTGCTGCGCGCCGGGCCCGTCCCCCTCCTTCCCGTCCCCGCCGGCGGGCTCCTCCTCGCAGCTCCTCTCCCCGCTGCTCCCCCCGCCTCCGCCCTGGGGCCAGCGCTACGGCGCCGGGGAACCCTGCTCTGAGTGGAAGCTCTTCGTCGGGCAGGTCCCCGCGGACGCGGCCGAGCCGGACCTCTACGCCCTGTTCGCGCCCATCGGCGAGGTGCTCGAGCTCTACGTGCTGCGCAACGCAGCGAGCGGCCGGTCGCGCGGGTGCGCATTTGTGACGTTCGCCGCGAGGGGCGCCGCGGCGGCCGCCATCGCCGCGCTCGACGGGAGGCCGATGCCGCCTCCAGGCAGGGCGCTGGTGGTGCGCTACGCGGACAGGGCGGGGAGCCACGGCGGCGGGGGAAGCGGGAGCGGGGCGGGGAGTGCCGGCAACAGCTTGCACGGCGGCGTCGGCGCCGGCGGGCTCCTCGGCCTCGCGCAGCAGCCAGCGCCGATGCCGGCGCCGCTCCCGCTTCCGCAGCAGCATCTCGCTGGCGCCCGCGCGGCGGCCTCCCAGCTCCATCACCTGCACCACCACGGCAGCGTCGGCGTCGGCTTCGGAGGCGGAGGCGGCATCAAGGGGTCGGCGTCGGCGGCGGCCCTGCTGTCGCTGGTGAACAGCGAGAGGGCGGGCGGCGGCTTCTTTGCCGCCGCCGGTCCTCCACCTCCCACTCCCGCCGTCGTCGCCGCGCCTCCTCTTCCTGCTCCCGCTCCTGCCCTCCACACGCACCCCTTCCACCAGCACCACGGCCACCATCCCCCTTCGCACGTCCACAACCAAAGCCAAAGCCACCGATACTCGCGGCAGCACGCGGGCGCCGCTGCTCCCGCCGGAGCGATGGAACTGCCGCCGCCGTCGTTTGCTATGATGTCTTCTGGGGCCGAGGCCGCTTCCGCTGCTGCGGCCGCTGCAATCTCTGCTGCGTTCGCCCCCCGGGTGACCGCGGGCTCTCCTGCCTCCGCTTCGGACCACGGCGGCGGCCTCGGAGGAGGCCACGGCGGGTTCTTTTTCTGAAAAGAGAAAGAGAGAAGGTTGAGATTTGAACAGTCTTCTGATTGCTTTCCATGGCGCGCCCTGCCTTTCTCCCGCCCCGGAATACCCCTTCTGCTATCGCAACGGGACGCCTCTCTTGTTTGCGACGCCCTGAACTGACACTCCTCAGTTCCTTTGATCGACAACTTGATCGCTTCCCTTCACACAATACACTCCACCACCACCCTCGCTTGTTTTCCCCCTCGGGCCTCACTTCTTTGCTTAGCTTTTTCGTTTCTGTTTCGTTCTTCCTGGGGGAGGTCCCACCCGTTCCACCGTTTGCCTTGCTTTCCAACAATTTTTTTTCCCTCTCATAAATGGGGCTTGCATCTTTCCATTGTCTGCGTTCCAACAACAACACGCACAAAAAAAAACTTTGAAGAACACACGGGTGCTGGCGCTCGAGCGCGCGCTTTTGAACTGCTGCTGCTGCTGACGCTTTTCCTTGCGCTTGTTGCGGTATTCCATTTTTTCTCCCCCTCACCTAGCCATTCATACTTCACACTCTCGTCCATGGTTCACTTGATATCACCCCCCTCCCCGTCTCGCAACTAAAGAAAACAAAAAAGAACTTCCAGAATCAACTCAAAAAAACACGACAAAAACAACTCCTTCTTTTTCTGCACTAAAACCTCTCGCGCGCTGCTACTGCTCTCAGGAACTTCCGCTCGCCGGGAATGACATCAATCAATTTAAAGTAGAAATAAGGAAAATCAAGTGCCAAATCGCCTGGCGCCGTGTAACAATTAAAGAGTAAAGAACACGGAGGTATGAAAAAGAAAGAGAAGAGTCGAGGTTGAGACTGAGGAAAAGCGAGAGAGTCTCTCTCTGAGAGTTCGATCGACACCGCGCGTCGACGCCGTCACACCCCGGTTTCTTCCGCACTCGTTTTCTCGGCGCGCGCGCTCTTTCCCTCCCTCTCTGCGCCTTCTCACGGGCTACCACCGCTTCCTGGTCATGTGCAAGGTCACGCCGCTGCCCTCGAGTGCGGCGACCCGCTCCGTCCTCGGACAGAGGAGCGGAGAGAAACAGGCATCGTCGTCCAAGGCCTCCTCTCCGTCGTCGCCCACCTCGTTCCTCTCGCTTGGGTACGCAGTCATCGCCGACTTTCTCAACTCCAACTCGGAGCAGGCCGCCGTCGAGAAGTCGCGCTCGTCCGTGCCTGCTCCTCCGCCGAGGAAGGACGGCAAGCTGACGATGGAGCACGTCGCGGCGCACCACCGCGACGGCGACGCGTGGGTCGCCATCAAGGGCAAGGTGAGATACATTGAAGAGATTGACTCGTTTTTTCGTACCGAAAGAGCCCTTTTCGCATTCCTCTGTCGCTGTTGGGGGATGCGCAACGTCGAGGAGAGCACGCCCATATCGCAACGGGAGGGAGAAGACGAGATGCCGAGGGAGGAAAAGGAAGGCAATCGATCGCGGCAAAAAGGCAGCAAACAGACAAAAAAAAACCCATCGCGATGGCCGCCGCTCCTCCCTCTTTTTCTTTCTCAACCTCGACTCAACCTCTTCTTCTTCGTCAACTCGCCAACATAGGTCTACGACGTCTCCGAGTTCGCCGAGCGCCACCCCGGAGGGAGAGTCCTCCTCACCTACGCGGGCAAAGACGCCACGGACGTCTTCTCCGCCTTCCACGCGCCGTCGACGTGGCCGCTGCTGCGTCCCTTGCTCGTCGGCGAGCTCGTCGCCGAGGACGCCAGCCCCGCGGCGGGGTCGCTGCTCTCGGACTTCAGGGCCATGCGGGCGTCGTTCGCGGCCAGGGGATTGTTCAAAGCCTCGGCGCCCTACTACTGCTTCAAGGTCGCCTCGACGCTCTCGCTGGCCGCGACGGCCACGGCGATGCTGTTCCTGGCGAAGGCTCCCTCCGGATCGATCGGCCTCCTCGACGCGCTGGCCTCGGCGGTCACCCTGGGCCTCTTCTGGCAGCAGGCGGGCTGGCTCGCGCACGACTTCTGCCACCAGCAGGTCTTCGCCGACCGCGCCCTGAACAACTCGGCCGCGCTCTTCCTCGGGAACGTCTGCCAGGGCTTCTCCGTCGGCTGGTGGAAGGCCAAGCACAACCAGCACCACGCCGCGCCCAACGAGCTCGACGCGGAGACGCACGCCGCGCTCGACCCGGACATAGACACGCTGCCGCTGATCGCGTGGTCCGCCGAGATGGTCGAGACCATCGCCGGCGGGGACGCCGGCGCCCCGATGCGCGCGCTGGTCAGGAAGCAGCACATCTACTTCGTCCCCGTGCTGCTGTTCGCGAGGCTGGCGTGGGCGCAGCAGGCGGCGACGTTTGCCGCCGAGCTGTGGAGGAGCAGCGCCTCCTCCTCGGCCGGGCGGGAGGAGGAGGAGCAGCAGCGGGAGAAGAAGCAGGAGGGAACAGGAAAGGAGGACGCGGTCGCTGGCTTCGCGCGCCGCCGCAGGGCGCAGGCCTCGCTCGAGGTCGGCACGCTCGTCGCCCACTACGCGTGGACCCTGGGCCTCCCTCTGCTCGCCTTCGGCTTCTCCAACGTCTTTTCGGCGCTGGCGTACGTGCTCGCGGCGCAGCTCGCGTGCGGCCTCTGCCTCGCGCTCGTCTTCGTGCAGAGCCACAACGGGATGGAAGTCTACTCCGAGACGAAAGACTTTGTCTCCGCCCAGGCGGCCTCGACGCGCGACATTCTCCCCGGCGTCGTCTCGGACTGGTTCACGGGCGGGCTCAACTACCAGCTCGAGCACCACCTGTTCCCCGGGCTTCCGAGGCACAACTTGGGCGCCGTGGCGGGCGATGTTAAGAGTTTATGCGAAAAGCACGGGCTCGGGTACGAGGTGTGCTCGATGCCTGTCGGGACCAAGAGGGTGATGGTGCACCTGGCCACGATCGCCGCGGCCGCGTAGAAATCTACGTGTAGGGTGTGGGAGGGAGTGGGAGAGTTTGAGAGAGAGATATATTTTTCCTCCTGTTTTTTCTTTCGTTCAAAAAAAAAAAAAACTATTATTTACCTCTCCTCCTTCTCATCATCGACAAGTGTTTTTCGAACCCCCCAGTGTAATCAAAGAGAGCGATCACACACAAGTGTTCTTCTTCTTTATCTAATCAGTGTGGTTTCTTTCGTTTTTATTCGTTTTTTTGGTTGCAAAAGAAGAAGAGATGATTTTTTCAACGGCAGCATACTCTCGCTAGCCTTGACCCCCCCTCTTTTTCCTTTCGCTCCTCTGTTCTCTCTCCCACTCCCCCCACCCACCCCCCGACACAATGAATGATAACGAAAGATCGCAATGCCCCACCCCAAGTCTCTCCCTCTCTCTCTCCTTTTCTCTCCGTCGTCGACGACGACGACCGCATTTTTTTCCATTTCGCGCTCTTTCTCTCCACCTCCACCACCCATCGGAAAAAAAGCACAAAATCGCTCACGCCTTGGCCAGCACCGTCTTCTGCAGCGACGCCGCAAAGTCGGCGTACGAGGGCGTGCCGGGGCCCCTGTCCTCGACGAAGTAGGGCATCACGTGCGCCTCGGCGGGGCTCCCCTGTCTGACGACGAAGCACGGCGGGAACCCGGGCCGCGTCGCGCGCAGCGCCGCGAGCACGCCGCACACGCGCGCCGAGAGCTCCGAGCCCGGGCGCGCCGGCTCCGGGTCGAGGGCCAGCGCATCGACCGCGGCCCCGGCGGCCGAGGCCGCAGAGGCGGCGACGGCCTCGGGCCCGAAGAGCGCCCCCAGCAGCTCGGGGCGGGCGGCCCTCCCCAGCCAGAGCACGAGCACGCGCCCCGCGTCGAGCAGGTACGCGCCCGCCGGGTCGAGCGCCTCGAGCGCGAGCGGCGCCGGCGCGGGGAGCAGCGCCGGCAGTGGCTCGCCCTTGGGCCCGCTGCGGGGCCTCCCCCAGTCCCCCGAGGGATCGTGCACGGGCAGCAGGGCCGGGTAGAGCAGCCGCAGCAGCGGGCGGACGGGCGCGGCCATGACCTCGAGCCCCTGCGCCGCGCGCTCGTCGGGGCTCACGTCGCGCGCGCCGCCGCGGAGCGCGGGCAGCTTGGTGATCCCCAGCGTCCAGACGGCCAGGTGCCGCAGCCCGGGCGGGAAGACCAGCGCGTTGTGCGGGAGCACCGCCGCCACGGGGCGCGGGGCGCTGATCGCGCCGTAGTTGTTGAACTGCTGCTGCTGGCCCCCGTAGCCTCCGCCCCCGCCCGCCGCCGACGCGTGCGCGAGCCGGTACTCGCGGAGCGCGAGCCCGACCTTGTGCTGGATCGCGGCGCGCGTCTCGTCGAGCCGGGCGCCGTAGGCCTTCTCGACGGCCAGCTTGGCCAGCAGCGCCGCGGTCGCCCCGCCGTCGACGGCGCGGTAGAGGTCCGCGAGGTCGGAGACGACGGGGAGCGCCAGGGTGTGGACGCGGATGCGCCGCTCGCCGCACGAGGCGGTGTAGAGCAGCGCGCACTGGACGAACGCGGCGCCGCCCGCGACGACGGCGTCCTCGTGCGCGACCTGCACCGCAAAGGCCTTGTCCGGGTCGACCTGCGGCAGCGCGAGCAGGTCGGTGCTGCGCACGAAAAAGTGGCCGTGGAAGGCCGAGATGCGCAGCCCCCGCGAGCAGCGGATGCGCATCACGGCCTCCCAGCCCGTCGGCCGGGTCAGGTTGCGCCTGAGCTCGGCCGCGAGCCTGCGCGCGTCCCTCGAGGGCCTCCTCGAAGGGTCGGCGGCCTCCGGGGCGCTGAAGCCCGGGTAGTAGTAGAGCTGCCCGCAGGTGTACTTGGGTAGGGCCGCCAGCGACGCGAGGTCGGTCGGGCCCCTCGCGAAGCTGAAGACGTCGACGGCGACCTGCGCCCTCGAGGCCTCGGCGGCGAACTTCTTGAAGAACGGGTCCTCGGGCCCGCGCAGGCGGTGCTCGGCATCGGTGCCCCACGACGCTGCCGGGTCGCGCGGGCGCAGCCTCCCGGCCCCGAGCGACGGCACGGACGTCGCGAACAGCAGCAGCTTCCCCCCGCAGTGCGCCATCGCCATGTAGCCCGCCTGCAGGGCCGCGCCCGTCGCCGCGGCACTCGCCGCCGCGTGGGGACCCTGCCCCTGCTGCTGGCCCTGCTGGTGCTGCGGCGGGAAGTTGCTCCCGGCCGCGGCGGCCGAGGAGGGCGAGAACATCGCGGGCAGCGCATCGAGCAGCTGGTCGACCTGCGCCCTCGCCTCCGACAGGTTGACGAGGAGGTCCTCGGGCAGGCAGGGGACAAAGGGGTCGGCGACCTCGGGAACGACGACCATCTGAAGAAGAAGAAGAGTTTTTTCCGTCGAGGTTTTCGAGACGGGGTGAGTTTTTTTCCTTGCCTTTTTTTTATTTTTGCCGCCGTCGTCGTTTTTCATCTCTTTTCTTTCGAGCCTCGACCTCGTCTTCAAAAAAAAATCCAGCTCTCTCTCTCTCTCTCTCTCCCTCTCACCTGCGGCTGCTGCTGGCCCGCCTTCAAGGAATAAAAGTGAAGCGCCGAGTCGAACGTGATGACGCCGACCTGTGCCCTCGAGTCTGCGGCGCCGGGGACGTCGTCGAGGCAGGCCTTGATCCCCCGGGCGACGGCGGCCACGGACCCCGAGGCGCACGCCGCGGCCGAGACGTCGATCACAAACAGGAACGACGGCGGCATCGGGGCCCTGACCATGTACTCGGCGGGCGCGACGTATTCGACGGACCCCTGAGAGAGCTCCGGCCTCGCCCCCGGGGGGTCCATGCGCTTTCCCTCGGCGTCGAGCGGCGCGTAGTACTCGACGGGCACCTCGTTGGCCAGCGCGCACACGTTGCAGACGAAGCGGCGGCCGCCGTCGACCCACTGCACGAACGGGTTGACGTAGGTGCGGCAGCGGCGGCAGCGGACGATGCCGGCGGCGGTGAGCGGCACGACGGGGACGCCGTCGTCGCCCTGGTCCGCTCGAGGGGCGGGAGGGGCGGGGGAGGCCGGAGGGCCGAGCCCCTCGCCGCCGACGACGGCGCCCTCGCGCGGCGCGAGCGGGTGGACGATCGCGCCGATCGGCAGCTGGAACCGCTGCCTCGTCGCCTGCTGCGCGGGCACGGCATTTACCGTCATGCGCATGAACCTGGGGTCGCACGAGCCCGGCAGGGCGGTGGGGGGCGCCTGGGCGGCCGTGGCGGCGGCCTCGCCGGCGGGGCGGGGGAAGGTCGAGGGGTCGCCGCCGCCGCCGACGCCGCCGGGGCCCGGGCCGCCGCCGAGGAACAGCGCCTCGAAGGCCTCCATGTGGCTCGCCGCGCTCGCGGCGGCGCTCCCTCCGTAGCCCCCTGCTCCCGGGGGGGGCATGCCCATCCCTCCGCCGACGGGAGGCGGAGGGGGAGGCTGCATCATCGTCTGAGGCTGCTGCTGCTGGCCGGGGTACTGCTGAAACCCGGGCTGCTGCGGCACGGGAGGCTGCTGCATCATCTGAGGCGGCGGCGGGGGCCCGCCGCCGACGAAGCCGCCGCCTCCGGGAGCAGGGGGAGGAGGGGTCGCGTAGCTGCCGAAAGCAGCAGGGGCGGGCTGCTGCTGCTGCTGCTGCTGCGGAGGAAGAGGGGGAGCGGCTCCAAACGCGGGGGGGCCCCCGGGCCGCGGCGGCGCGATGGGAGCAAAGCCAGGCCGCTGCTGCGGCTGCTGCTGCGGCTGCTGCGGCGCGAACCCCCCTCCGGGCTGCTGCGGCCTCTGCTGCTGCTGCTGCTGGGGAGGAGGGGGGGGAGGAGCTCCAAACTGCTGCGGAAGGGGCGGCCCGCCTACGGCTGTCATCGGAGGCCGCATCTGCTGCACCTGAGGCTGATAAGGCTGCTGCATCTGTTGGGGCTGCGGCTGCACCACTGGCCTCAGCGCGGGAGGAGGGGGAGCGGGGTGCCCGCCGTTGCCCTGCGGCTGCTGGGGCGGAGGCGCCGGGGCTCCGGCGGGGCGCCACGCGCCCGGAGGAGGAGCCTGAGGCTGCTGCTGCTGCGGTGGCGGCGGCGGCGCTCCGTAGGAAGGAGGGGGCGCCTGCTGTTGCTGCGGCGGTGGCGCTCCGAAGGACGGATTGCTCGCCTGCTGCTGCATTTGCTGCTGAGGCGGCGGCGGCGGCGGCGCTCCGTAGGAAGGCGCGGGCGCCTGCTGTTGCTGCAGCACTCCGTAGGAAGGCGGGGGCGCCTGCTGCTGCATTTGCTGTTGAGGCGGCGGCGGCGGCGGAGTTCCAAACTGCTGCTGCTGCTGGGGGACGGGGGCTCCGTACTGATGGGGAGCTCCATAGGCTGCTGTTGGTGGTGGGAGAAGAAGGAGTGCGGGGAGGAGCAGCGGCGTGAGTGAAGAAGGAAGAGACAAGGTTGACGGGGGAAAAAAACGTCGTCGAGCGGCGGCAAACATGGCGCGCCTCCTTTTTCAATCGACTTTCACGCCCTCTCTCGCGAAACCCAGCGCTTCTCTGTTTGGTATTTCGTCGCTACTTATACGGATATAACGGTCGTGCCACACGCTTCCCCTCGACGGGCAGAGAAGGAGAGCAAAGGAGAGCGTGGGAGACGGAGCGGGAACTGATGAAATCGAAAAGAGAAAAAACGTTTCCATTCGCGCGATGGTCTTTGCTCGACGTTGCCTCATTCCCTCTTTTCTCTTACCCTGCTGCTGCTGCTGCGGCGGCTGCGGCGGCGGCGGCGGAGGCGCCCCGTAGCTCGGCGGCGGCGGCGCCCCCCCGGGAGGAGGAGGGGGGTTCCAAGACATTCTTGTGGAGAGAAGAAGCGAGCGAGACGCGGAAAGGGAGGGAAGAGTGAGCGAGCGCCGGCGTCGATAACCAAGGCGGAAAAAAATCGGCCTCGAGGAAAAAGTCGAGCGAAGATTTCACTTTCTCCTTCGTCTTTAAAAGAAACAAAAAACTTCCAACCGAAACCATGACGCTCGCTTCTCCTTCCGTCCGCTCTTCAGCGTCTGTTCGCCCCGTCACGGCGGCTGCAGTTTCTCGCACTGCTACTGCTGCTGCTCCGGCTCCCGCTGTCGGTCGCAGGACCTCCAAGCTTCCTGCGTCCAAGCTCCAGATCGGCCGCTCTTCGGCGAGCACGGCATCGACCTCGACAAAGGCGGTCGCAACGCCCATCTCGTCGCCCGCTCCGGGCCCCGCTCAGACTATTGTCTTCGTCAGCGCCGAAGTCGCCCCCTTCTCCAAGACCGGAGGTCTCGGGGACGTTTTGCTCGGTTTGCCGAAAGAGTTGGCGGGCCGCGGGCATCGAGTGATCACGATCGCCCCCCGGTGAGCGTTTTGATTTTGAGGCGCTGCCGATATGTTTTTTTTTTCGAGGAGCTCCGAGCGACCTCCGAGCGCGGATTCTCCTCGCTCTTGAGACCTGACGCATTTGAGGTATTCAGTGCGATTTTCGAGTTGCAAAGAACGCAGAGACCTCGAAACGTAGGTTTTCCTGCCGCTTTTTTTCTCGAACGCGAACGGAAAAAAAAAGCAATTCAGCGGCTCTCGTTCGCTCCTCCAAAAACACTTTTTTTCGACCTCGTGAGATTCTCTCCCTCTCTCTCTTCCCCAAACACAAAAAACAGCTATGACCAGTACGCGCAGGCCTGGGACTGCGGCATCGAAGTGCCCGTCGGCGACAACGGCGACTCTGTGCGCTACTTCCACACGAAAGGAAAGGACAACGTCGAGCGCGTCTTCGTCGACCACGAGTCGTTCCTGGCCAAGGTTTGGGGCAAGACCGGGGCCAAGCTCTACGGCTCGGCCGCCGGGAGCGACTACGCCGACAACCAGGCCCGGTTCGCGCTCTTCTGCCGCGCCGCCCTCGCCGCCATCGACGCCCTGCCCTTCGTCCCGGGAGGGCATGAGAACTCCAGGCTGACGATCGTCGCCAACGACTGGCACTCGGCCCTCGTCCCCGTCTTGGTCAGGGACGTCGAGAAGCCCGCCGGCCGCTTCCGGAACGCCAGGGTCGCGCTCTGCATCCACAACGCCGCCTTCCAGGGCAGGTTCCACGCCGACTCTTTCGGTGAGGAGAGGTGGCAGTCATGTTCCCTCCCTTTTCTTTTCTGCTCGGTCGAGAGCGGGAGAGAGAGAGGGAGAGGGAGGGAGAGAGGGAGGGAGAGAGAGAGAGAGAAGCTGGTCTCAACTCTCGCTCGACCAAAAAAAAAACTCTTCTCCAGGCGTCCTCGGCCTCCCCGCCGCCTCCAAGGCCCGCTTCGACTTCGAGGACGGCCAGCCCCGCGAGTTCGTCGAGGGCGAGGACCCGACGTCCCTCCCGGCCGCGGGAAAGAAGTTCGCCAAGATCAACTGGCTCAAGGCCGGCTGCCTCGCCGCCGACGCGGTCCTCACGGTGTCCCCCAACTACGCCAAGGAGATCTGCTCCGGCCCGGCCGGCGGCGTCGAACTCGACGGCGTGTTCCGCTCCGTGGGAGTCGAGGGCATCGTCAACGGGCGCAACACGCCCGCGCCCGCCGCCTCGGGGGCCGCCTCGAGCCTGCTCCCGCTCGAGTTCGACGCGTCGACGGTCGCCGAGGGCAAGGCCGTCGCCAAGGAGACGCTGCAGGCGGAGCTCGGCCTCCCCGTCGACCCCGACGCCGCGCTGTTCGGGTTTGTCGGCCGCCTCGAGGAGCAGAAGGGCGTTGACGTTCTGCTTGCTGCGATCCCCGGGCTCGTCGCGCGCGCCGGTGGCAAGAAGGTGCAGGTCGCCGTTCTGGGGACAGGAAAGAAGGTCCTCGAGGCGCAGGTGAGCGCGCTGAGCGACAAGTTCCCCGGCGTCGCCTCGGGCACCGTCGCGTTCTCCGCGCCGCTTGCGGCGCTCATCACCGCCGGCGCCGACTTTTTCGTCGTCTGCTCCCGCCAGGAGCCGTGCGGCCTCGTCCAGCTCGACGCCATGGCCCGCGGGACTATCCCCGTCGTCTCGACCGTCGGGGGCCTCGTCGACACCGTCAAGGAGGGCGCGACGGGGTACCACGTCGGCAGGATCGACCCCGACGGCCTGGCCGCCGAGGACGTCGAGGCGCTCGCGGCGACGCTGGCGCGGGCCGCGGCCGCGCACGGCTCGCCGGCCCACGAAGCGATGCGCGACCGGTGCATTTCGCAGGATTTGTCGTGGGCCAAGCCTGCCGCAAAGTGGGAGGCGGTGCTGGAGGACCTGAGCTCGGGGGGCCCGACGGCCGAGACGGGGGCGAAGAAGGCGGCGGTGACGACGCCCGTGGCCGCTGTCTGATTTTGAAAAAAAAGCGAGCGGGCGAAGCGAGCCAAGCGAAGAAGCTTTCTATTGTTTCGATTTATTTTGATACCCCGACGAGGAGAGAGAGAGCGAGAGAGAGAAAGAAAAAAAGGAAAGCAACACCCCCAGAATCAACGACAACAGGGTACAGCCTCTATGACGATATTTTATTGCATGAGAGAGAGAGACAGAGCAGCAGCAGCAGAAACAGCTTTGAGACTCTGTAATCCGCCCTTTTTTCCCCGGGATGCGACAAAAGTGGTAAGAGTGGTTGGACTTTTTTACTTGGATCGGAAAATTGAAAAGAGACCAAAAGAGAAAGGAAAAGAAAGAAGAGAAGAGAAGAAAGAAGAGAAGTGAGCCCCCTCTCCCCTCCTTTCCCTCCTTCCCTTCCCTTTCTTCCCTTCCTTCCCTCTCCCCCTTCCCCCCGCGCCTCCCCCCCGCGCCACGGGAAGCAAAAAATTACTCAACGGGGAACCCGTCGTGCCTCCACTGACTCAGCCCCCCCCTCAAATGCGTCACCCCTTTGAACCCTCCCACCAGCCCCAGCTCGTAGCACGCCTTGAGGCTCCGCGACTCGCGTCCAAACATCCGCTCCGGGTCGTCCTTGAAGCTCTTGGTGCGCTCGGGGCTCCAGGGCTTGACGCCGACCTCGAGCGTGCCTCCCACGCCGCAGTAGACGATGATCTTCTTCCCAGAGCCCAGGAAAGGTAAGGGACCCAGGGTGTTTTTCCCGCCCAGGGCGCGCTCGGCGTCCTTCAGAAACTCGGGGTTGCGCTCCGTCGCGACCATCGCGAGGCCGACGGCGCAGACCGCCCTCTTGACGTTGTCCCAGACCTCCTTGCCCTGGACCTCCTGGTAGAGCGGGACGGAGATGGCTCCCTCGATGCGCTCATTTTTGAACTGTGGGGTTTTGTTCGGAGCGTGGAGAGTAAAAAGAGGGGGGGGGGGGAGAGAAAAGAGAGCGCGTGAGAGAGCGCGTTGCTTTTTTGACGTCTCAGAGAAGAAGGGGAAAAAAGAGAAAAAACGAACCTGGTAGGTCGGCCTGCAGTCGACGATGACCGCCTTCCCCGCCCTCTGCAGCCGCAGGGCCTCCTCGGCGTCGACGTCGTCGAGGCCCCTCTGCGTCAGCAGCGCGTGCACGACGGGCCAGACGGTGTACTCGCTCCCGGACTTGGGCTGCACCCGCGTCGCGCCGCCCTCCTCCCAGTTGGCCGACGAATACTTGTTGTTGTACTCTTCGTTCTTGTCCTTCGAGACGCGGACCCAGCGCTGTTTTTTTGTGTTTTGTTTCGTTGCGTTTTTTTGGTGCGTTTGCGTGTGTGTGTGTGTGTGTGTGTGTGTGTGTG
>Ga0210003_1003031_pt1 | contig 13913 bp, 2 predicted proteins | sample LantaG_FD_182804 | JGI IMG/M metagenome (GOLD analysis project Ga0210003, IMG submission 182804) | Deep subsurface microbial communities from Baltic Sea to uncover new lineages of life (NeLLi) - Landsort_02402 metaG (SPAdes) (version 2) | ecosystem: Environmental > Aquatic > Marine > Oceanic >... | reverse complement strand
TCTCTCTCTCTCAGACTTATTCTTAAAAAAATATGAAAACTTGAGATGAAGAAACGATTGTGCGATGGACGACAATGGGAGAGCGGAACAGAGCAGAGCAGAGAGCAAAGCAGCGAAGAGGGCATGCGAGGTCGGAGAGAAGAGCAAGGCCAGGGTCGAGGAACGAGAGAGTGCGCACGAGAGTAAAAAACCCGGCTCACTTTCTTCGTCTGAGAGCCGCCCTCGGCAAAAAAAAAAGAGTAGACACAAACCGAATCTTTCGGGCAAGAGAGGCACCTCGACCCCTGTTGCTTCAACCGTCTAGCGCCATGCAGGTGAGTCTCAGGGAGTCTCCGGAGAAGCGTAGGGATACGGGGAAACGCAGGAAAGGAAGAGGAGAAAGCGGAAGAGGAGGGGGCAGGCGGTCCAAGAAAAGAGCATGGCGAGAGAGAGAATTGACCGCTAATCCGCCAATCCTGCCGCCGCCGCTGCTTAGCAACAAACCTATTTTCTTCGTCCTTTGTCGCTACGGGACTTAATTGCTGTTTTGTTGGCCCTGGTGGTAGCCGAACGGGGAACAGGACAGGGAGCGAGCGCGCAAAGGACGTCAAAACGGAGTTCGCCATTCTGCCCTTTCGGCTGCTGCCGCGCCTTTTTCTTCTCTCTCTCCAATGTTTTTTCCTGACTTTTTTCTTCTTCTTTTCCTTTTCTCAAACTCCCCCGCAGGCCTACGAGGAGCTCGGCAAGCTCGGCGAGGGCACCTACGGGACCGTGCTCCGGTGTCGCCACAGGGGCACGAAGGAGCTGGTGGCCGTCAAGAGGTTCAAAGAGTCGGGGGAGGAGAACCAGGTGAGTTTTGCTTTTGTTTTTTTTCTTTGGCGGCAGGCAGGCGAGAGAGAGGGCTAGTAGAAAAAGAGAGAGGAGGGAGGCTGACTCAAGCGACGAGGAAAGCGAAACTGTTTTTGCTCTGATCCTCTGGGGCCACTTTCCACCGCGTTTGAGTTCTGCTCTTGTTTTGCATCACGCTCGAATGACAGCCTTACAAAGCTCCCCTTCGAGTTAAGGAAAGGGAGATAAAGAGAAGGAGAGGGCGCAAGGCGGCGCGAGAGAAGAAAACAGGAAGCAGAGAAAGGCTTCAATGTCTCCTCGCCGCCGCCACAGTTTTTTTCTTTTCGACCATGACCCTGAGAGACCTCTCTCTCTCTTTTCCTTTCTCTCTCTCTTCCTTGACTCACCAACCCCCCTCCCCCCGCGCTTCCTCCGTTCCCACTGCTCCTCCTCCTCCTCCTCCTCCTCCTCTTTTTCCAACTATTCTTTCTCCCCAACCTTTCTCCTTCGCAGCAAGTCCGCAAGACGGCCCTGAGAGAGGCCCGCGTCCTGGGAGCCCTCGACCACGACCACGTCGTCGCACTCCGCGGCCGCTTCTCCGACTCCTCTGGCCGGCTCCACCTCGTGCTCGAGCACGTCGACCGTTGCCTGCTCGACGACATGGAGGCCTGCCCCTCGGGGATGGGGGACGCGCGGACGCGCCCGCTGCTGTGGCAGCTCGCCCGGGGGCTGGCCTACCTGCACGCGCGGGGCGTCGTCCACAGGGATGTCAAGCCCGAGAACGTGCTTGTGTCCTCGCGGGGCGCGCTCGTCAAGCTGTGCGACTTCGGGTTCGCGAGGCCGCTGGCGAGCAGCACGGGCGAGTGCAGGCAGAGGAGCGCCTGCGGGAGCGGGGTCGTGTGCGCCGGGGGGGCGTGCGCGCACCTGCTCGAGAGGAGCGCGAGCGGGAGGGAGGCGAGCACCAGCGGTGCTGGTGCGGCGGCGGCGGCGGCCTCGACCTCGACCTCGATGTCGTGTTCTCGCCGCCACGCTTCTTCCTCCTCCTCCTCCGCTTCCGCTCCTTCTTCCTCCCTGCACCACCACCACAACTGCGACCCGATGAGCGACTACGTCGCCACGCGCTGGTACCGCGCCCCGGAGCTGCTCGTCGGAGACAGGGCCTACGGCCCCGGCGTCGACGTCTGGGCGCTGGGGTGCATGGCGGCGGAGATGCAGTCGGGCCGGCCGCTCTTCCCGGGCGACAGCGACGCGGACCAGCTCGCGAGGGTCCTGGCCTGCGTGGGGCCCCTGACCCCCGAGCACGAGGCGGCGGCCTGCGCCAACCCGCACCTGAACCCCAAAGGCTCCTCGAGCAGCGCGGCGGCGGCGGCGACGATCGCGGCGGCCCAGGGCGCGAAGAAGAGCCTGATCCTGAACAAGGACGCGAAGTCTCTGCCGGCGAGCCTGTCGATGACGGCCGACGCGACTGCCGCCGCCGCCGACGCCCCGCCGGCCCCGAACGCGCCGGGCTCAAAGCTCCCGCCGCAGTACGCAGCGATCAAGCCCGGGTCCGTGCCCCTCGAGGCCTCGTGCGCGGGCTTCCCGCCGGCCCTGCTGCAGCTGCTGCGGCGCTGCCTGCACCCCGACCCGCGGCGGCGCGCGACGGCCGCGGAGCTGCTCGAGCTGCCCTACTTCCGGGGGGTCGCGGACTCGATGCCGCGGGCGTGGTGGGACGACGTGGCGTCGTCGGCCGCGGCCAGGGCGCGCGGGCCGCTGAGCGCTGCTGCTGTCCCCGTCCCAGTCGCCGTTCACGCTGCAGCCGGCGCCGCCGCCGCCGCCGCCGCCGCGCCCGCCGCCGCTGCTCCCCCGGCGGCGGCGGCGGCGGCGGCGGCAAAGCGGGCCGGAGGAGGCAAGGCCGCCATCGCCGCCTCCGAGGCGCTCGCCGACGCCCCCTCACCCCCGCTCAAGAGGAACGCCGGGGCCGGGGCCTCCACCTCGCTGACCACGGCCCCCTCCTGGGCTGCGAGGCAGAAGGAGCTCGCGGCGGACCTGTTCGGCGCCGGGCGCGCCGCCGCGGCCGCGGTCGTCGCCGCGGCGAAGAGCGGCAACGCAGGCGGGCGCGGCGGCCAGGGCGGCCAGCTGCAGCAGCGGCAGCGCCACCTTGGCGGCAGCACCGACGACGGAGACTGCTCCCAGCTCGACGCGACGGACTCTGGCGGCATGGCGGCCTCTGTCATCGCTCCGATCACGGACATCTCCGCGAGGCCGAGCCTGGAGGAGATGGCTGCGGCGGACGACGAGGGAGACGACGACGAAGGGGACGAGTTTGACGACGGCGACGAAGAGCAAGAGATCGACGACGAGGACGACCCGATGAACCTCGACGACTGCGAAGAAACTGCTGCCAAAAACCCGCCGACGCCGCCCGTGCGCCGGAGGGACGCAGACGCCGCCGCTGCCAACGACGGCCCGATGAAGTCTCCATGGAGAGTGCTTTCGCGCGGGCGCGGGAAAAATCAAGGAGCAGGAGGTCGCAAATAGAGAGTTTGAGAGTTTGAGAGTTTGAGAGAGAGAGAGAGAGAGAAACCCAAAACAAAAAAAGACAAAAATGAATTCTTTTCCACCCCCCCCCCACCCACCCACACCCCCATTCCCCCGGTCCCATCTATCAATGCACACACGCGCGCACACCACTTCAACATCCTTGTTCTTAAATCGCTTTTTATGGGAGTATTTAGACAAAACGAGAGCCACTCGCGAATTGTAAAGAGCCACGTTGAGCTTCGAAAAAGCAGCTTCTACTTGAAAAAAAGTTCTTTTTCTTTCACTTCTCTCCCGCTCTCTCATTTCGCTCAACCCCTTTGCGCATTCGCTGAACCCCAAGAGAGAGAAGAGAGAGAGAGAGGAGAGAAGCTTGCCGATGGATAGATTGTTGTTTGCTGCTGCTGTTTTTTTTATTGCAAAGGGTTGTCAAAAACAGAAACAGAAGAAAGACGGTACTGACTCAAACGTTTTTTTCTTCATTTTAGCTGATGATGGTGGTGTTGAGCGCGCGAGAGTGCGCCGAGAGTGCGATAGTGCGCGCTGTGCGGTTGACGATGATGAAAAGGAAAAGAGGAACATAAAACCCGAGCTCCAGTTAACCGATGAACCTAAACACCCAAAAAAGAGAAACCCCCCGAGAGGGGGGAAAAAGTCAAAAAATTCTTCGCTCTTCGGCAACCAGGGTCGCCTCATAAAACAGCAGTGACGGCTGCGCCTTGGCCCTCACGATGTCCGCCCGCGCGCCCTCCCACCCTCCGGGGAGCAGCCTCACCGCGGTGTCGTCGACCACGGCCCAGGCGAGCCTTTCCGGGTCCGCGAGGGAGGCGGTCGAGCTCGAGGTCGAGGAGGCGACCTCGGTCGAGGTCGACACCTCTGCCTCTGCCTCTGCCTCGGCCCCGGCGCGCGCCGCGGCGGCGTCCTCCGTCGCCTCCTCCCGCCCGGCTGAGCCGACCGGGACCCTCTTCCTCCTTTTCGTCGTCGCGGTCGTCACGGTCGTGGTCGTCGTCGTCCTCTCCGTCGTGTCGCACGCCACGTAGGCATAGTAGTGGTGGCGAGCGTAGCAGACCACCGCGCGGAGGCCGTAGCGCGTGCCGGCGGGCGCGCCGCCGCCAAAGAGCGCGCCCGCGTCGAGCGCGGGCGCGACGGCGGCGGCGACGCTCGCGATCGCCGCGTCGGGCGCGCGGTGGCTGTCCCAGGCAAGCGCGACCGTGATGACGGCCGGGCGGCGCAGCAGGGCCGGGCCGAACGCGAGCGTGAGGCGAGGGGAGAGGGAAGGGGGGCCGGCGCCGCCCTGCTGCTGCTGCCGCCGCCGCCCCGCCGCGGCGGCCTCGGCCGCGGCGAGGCCGCGGGCGCCGCCGCCGCTCTCGGCCGCCCGCAGCAGCGTCTCGAACGAGGCGGCCGTCCGTCCCCCCTTGGCGGCCGCCGCCGCCGCGTCCCGCGCGTCCCGCAGCGGGGTCGCGGGCACGAGGTGGAAGTACTTCACGTACTGGAGCCCGTCCCTCTCCTGCGCCGGGGAGGGAGAGGGAGCGGCGCGAGGGGGCGAGGCGCGAGGGGGCGAGCCCGCGGCGCCGCCGCCGCGCGCGCCGTCCCTGGCCGGCGAGGGGCCGGCCGAGCTCCCCGCGGTCCCGGTCCCGGCCTCGTCCTCGTCGCCGACGCCTCTCGGGGACGCCGAGGCGGGGGGAGGGGCCGCCCTCTCGGCGGCGGCCCCCTTGGGGGGAGGCGAGGAGCCGGGGGAGGAGGCGAGGAGCAGCGAGGCAGCCGCGGAGGAGGCATCCCCGAGCTGGGAGGTGTGCCTCGAGTCGCTCCGGCCGCGGCCCGCGCCGCCGCAGCCGCTGTCGCTCCCTTCTCCTCCGCCGGCAGGAGCAGCAGCGGCCTCGGGCAGCGCAAGCACCTCCATGCCGAACAGGCGCAGGGCGGCGGTGCCCGTCGCTCTGGGCTTGGGCGGGGGCCCTCCGGGAGGGGGCAGGCGCGCGCGCGTCGGGAGGAGCGGGTCGGGCAGCGGCGACGGGCGGCGGCCGCCGCAGCGAGGAGGCGCTGCCGGCGAGCCGCCGCCTGTGTCGCCGCCCTTTTCCGGCCGCTCCTGTCCCCGTGCCGCCTCGGCCCTGTGCAGCGCCGCCAACACCTCGCCGAGCACCTCGGCGGCATCGTGCATCTCCGAGAGCTCGAAGGAGACGCCGCCGCCGCCGTGGAGGGCGACGAGGGCCCTGCGGAGGGCGGCGGTGGCCGTGGCCGGCAGCGGCGGCGCCTGCTGCTGCGGCGGCGAGTCTCTGGCCGAGGTCGCCGCCGCCGACGAGGGCTGCTGCGGCGTCGGCGGCGCGGAAGCTTCCGAGGAAGCTAGAGCCGCCGCCGCCGCAGCGGCGGCACTCCCGGCGGCAGGGACGGGCACGACGACCTTCTTCTCCGCGTCCGCGAGCTCCAGGAGCACCGAGCGGAGCTCCCTGGCCACCGCAGCGTCGGCGACGCTGCCGAGGGAAGAAGGAGAAGGAGAAGGAGAGGGAGAAGGAGAAGGTGCACCTCCTCCCTCCCCCTTGTCGCCGACCTCCTCGATGGCGGCGACGGCAGCACCAGCGCTGGCCACCGCCGACACCAGCTCCGCCGAGGCGCGGGGGAGGTGCGCCAGCGCCTGCAGCGCAGCGTTGATGAAGCACGAGTTGTCCCCGACGGCGTTGCCCAAACCTCGAGGAAGTCTCGCGGAGAGCTCGACCCTCGCCGCGGTCGTCGTCGTCGTCGTCGTGGTCGTCGTCGTCGTCGTCGTGGCCTGGCGCGGAGGCGGCGGGGGAGCCTCCGGTCCCTCCCGTGCCGCGGGCAGCGGCTGCGGAGAAGACCCGGCGGAGCTGCCGCTGATGCCGCTGCCCCCGCTGCCGCTGCCGCTGATGCCGCTGCCGCTGCTCAAGCTGCTGCCGTCGGCCTCGTCGCTGAGGCGCGGCGAGGGCACGAAGGGCGCGGCGCTCGCTCTGAGCCTGGTCGCGGCCGCGGCCGCGGCCGAGGACGAGGTGGCGGACGACGATGACTCGGAGCCGCTGCCATCGTAGCCGCTGTTGCTGCCGTCGTTGAAGCTGCCTCCGCCGCTCGCGTTGTTGGCGACGCCCGAGAGCTGCAGCGGAGGCACGTAGACGCTCCCTCCAGGGAAGTAGAAGCGCTGCTGCTGCTGCATCTGCTGCCCCAGCTGCTGCCCCTGCTGCTGCCCCAGCTGCTGCTGCATCTGCTGCCCCTGCTGCTGCTGCATCTGCTGCCCCAGCTGCTGCCCCTGCTGCTGCTGCTGCTGGAGGTGATGCATCTGCATCTGCTGCATCTGCTGCTGTTGGTGCTGCCTGTAGAGCTCGTGCTGCTGCTGCTGCTGCTGCAGCAGCTGCTGCTGCTGCTGCTGCTGCGCCCTCTGCTGCTGCCTAGAGTCGTGCCATACCGAAGGCGTGGCATCGGGCCTCTGCTGCTCCGGGGGGGGGAAGGCCGGGAGGTAGACGCAGCCGCCGCTGCCGTAAGGGGGCATCGCGGCGGGGGGCAGAGGCTGCTGGTGCCGCTGCGCCGCGGCGGGGGGCACCGAGCCAAACTGCGGCGGAGGGGGCAGGGAAGAGGGATGCGGCGCGGCAGGGAGAGAAGAGGCTGCGGGGGAAGCGGCAGAAGCGTTGCCCCCTTCGCCTCTCGCCGCCGCCTCGGCCGCCGACGCCCTTTTCGCCGCAGACTGCTTCTTCTTCTTGGGCGTCTTCGGCGCCGCGGCAGCAGAGACGTCCGATGTCGAGGTCTCCTCGACGACCGTGGTGGTAGTGGTCGTCGTCGTCGCCTCCTTGCTGCGCGTGGCGGCCTCCGCTGCCTCCGCCGCCCCGGCAGCCTCGGCCTCGGCAGCCGACGCCGCGAGCGCCACTCGCACCGTGCGGCGCTCCCTCTCGTCTTCCCTTTTGCTTGCCCTTTTCGTCTCCTCTCTCGACGCAGCGATCGCGCGGGAGACGGTCTTTTCGTCGCTCTCGCCCTCGGCGCCGTCGGAGGGCCCCCCTTTCTTATCCTCTTCTTCTCTGTCGTCTCCTCTGTCGGTGGGCAGCAGGAGCGACGCGTCCCTCGCGGCCTGCGCCGCCCTGGCGCGCCAGAAGGGGTCGTCGCCCGAGAGCAGCTGCCTGCGCCGTTCCTCCATCGCCGCATCCTCGGCCCTCCTCGCCTCCTCGGCGGCGCGCCGGCGCCCCTCGCGCTCGAGCTCGAGCTCTCTCGCGCGCTCCTCGGCGACCTCGGCCTCCTCCACGGCCTTGGCGGCGGCGGCGGCCTGGAGAGCCTCGCGGGCCTTGGCCCTCTCGACCGCGGCCCTCTCTGCGCGGGCGGCGCGTGCCTTGGCCTTGCGCCCCGCCGCCTCGGCCGCGGCGCGCCGCTCTTCTTCTTCTGCGGCGAGCACCGCCGCTGCCGTCGCCGCGGCAATCGCCGAGGCCCGGTCTGCCGCGGCGCGCTCCAGCCTCGAGCCCAGAAGCGGGCCCGTCAGCGCGGCCCCGATCCGCGAACCTGGGTCGTCGCAGGCCACGGCCACGAGCGCGGCGTCGAGGTGCGCGAGCGCGGCCTCTCCTGCCTCGAGCGCCGCCTTTGCGAGTTTCGACTCGCGCACCAAGGTCTCGAAGAGCTGCTGCCCGTCGCGGTCGGTGTAGAGCTGCTTGCGGATGTCTCCGGCGAAGTAGCGGCGCGCGACCTCAGGCGTGCGGGCCGGGATGTTCGGCACGGCGACGTTGCTGACGCGCAGCGAGGCGACGACGCGCGCGGCGGCGCGCGTCGCGAGCGCAGCGACGTCCTGGGCCCGCGCGGCGGCGTCGGGGGGGCCGCCGCCGCCCCCGCCGCCGCCGCCCTCCTCGCCCTCGGCGATCAGCCTGAGCTGCTCAGCCAGGCCGGCGGTGCTCGCGCACCACATCGCCAGCTGCTGCAGCTCGTGCTCGGCGCGCCCGACCTCGCCCTGCGCCCTCGTGGCGTCGGCGGTCAGGAACGCGACGCGCGACTGCTGGCGCTGCAGGGCGGCGGCGGCGTCGACCTGGTCCGTCACGGCCGTGCTGCCCCCGCCGCCGGCGGCGGCGGCGCCGCCCTCGGCGGCGGCGTTTTGTGCGCCGCCGCCAGCGGCGGCACCGGCGGCTTCCTTGCCGCCCTCCTTGCCGCCGCCGCCCTCCTTGCGCGCCTGCTGCTGCTGCTGCTGCTTCTGCCTGCCCGCCGCGGCCGCCGCCGCCTGCCCGCCGCCCGCCGCGGCCGCGGCCCTCGCCTGCTCGTGCTCGCGCTTGAGCCGCTCCAGCTCCGGGTGCGCCGCGCGCATCGCGGCCCTCGCGCGCCTGAGCCTGGCGTTGGCGCGCGCGCGCTCGGCCTCGATCGCGCGCAGCTTGGCCCTGACCAGGACGACCTCGCGCTGCGCCATGCGGCACGCGACGCCGTCGGGCACCGCCTCCGGCAGCGGGACCGGCTCGGCCGCCAGCTCGGCGGCGCTCAGCGGGTGGCCCTTGGCGTCCCTTCCGGGCAGCGTGCGCAGGTCGTGGCCCGCGTGGATGTCGTCGTCGAGCGACTTGCGGGCCAGCAGCACCTCGCGGACCAGCCCGCGGTCCTCGGCCAGCCGCCGCGCGGTCGCGCGCTGCTCCGCGAGCGCGGCCCGCAGCAGCGCCAGCGCCGAGCGCGGGCCCGGGGAGTGCCTGCCGAGGCCCCTGCGGGCGACGTCGCGGGCCTTCTCGGCCGTGGCGACGATGGAGCCGAAGACCCACTCGAGCACGAGGCCGCAGCGGTGCGGGTCCTCGTCCTCGGCGGCGACCGCGGGGGCGGACCGTCCTCCTCCTCCGCCGCCGCCGCCGCCGGGCAGCGCGTCGCCTGCCCTGAGCGCCTTGCGCGGGTTGCCGTCCTCGCCCAGCACGCGCGAGGCGAGGTGCAAGAGCCACCGGCGGTTGACTCGGATGGCCTCGGCCGTCGCCTCGGTCGTCGCCGGCGGGAGAGAGGAGGGGACGGCGCAGCGGAACGCGCTCTTGATCTCGCGCTCGGCGGCGGCCGCGGAGGCCGCCGCCGGCGTGAGCGCTGGCGGCGCGGAGGCGGCGGCCGAGGCGGCCGAAGCGGGAGAGGCGGAAGAGTCGGCGTCGGCTTTCGGGGAGGAGGAGCACGACACAAACTCTTCCGTCTCGCCCGACGCCCTGCCAGAGGCGGCATCGGCGACAGCGGCGTCGGCAGCCTCCTCCTCCTCCCCCTCCTCGCGCTCCTTCTGCCTCTCCCTGGAGTCTGGGAGCGCCACCTCGGGGACAGCGACCCGCACGAGCTCGAAGAGGTCGACGTCGCCCATCGCCTCGTCGTCCTCCGAGTCCTCCTCCGAGGCCGACGCCTCTTCCTCCTCGCCCCTCGCCCGCCGCTCGTCCCTGCGCTTCCTGCGCCGCTCGGCACGCGCGCGCGCCTCCGCCTTGGCCTCGGCGGCCTCCTCTCCCGCCTCGAGCTTGACCTTCGAGCCGAGCGCGTCGACCCTCTCGTGGACCCAGTCGAACAGGGCGGCGGCGGCGTCTGCGGGCAGCAGGTCGAGGTCCTCGACGCAGAGGTCGAAGCCGGCTCCCAGCGGCGTGGGGGCGAGCGAGGAGGGCGAGAGGAAGAGGGCCGGGGCCGCGAGGGAGGCCGCGGCGGCGAGGGCCGAGGAGGCGGAGGCGGAGGCGGTCGTCTCCTCCTCGTCGTCGTCGTCCTCGTCGCCGCCGCCGGCGGGCTCGAAGCTCGACGGCTCCAGCAGCGCCGACGGGCTCGGCGGCACCGTCGACCGCTGCGGCCCCTGCTGCTGCCTTCCGCCCCCCACGGGGCTTCCCGACTGTGCCGCGACCGCCGAGCCGCCGGCCGGCAGGAAGTCGCAGACGTAGGCGGCCACGGCGCGCGCGACCGAGTCGTAGAGGCAGGGGTGCTCGCAGGCGAGGCCGCGCAGGAGCTCCGCGGCCGCCGCGGCGTGCCCGTTGCGCATGGGAGGCGGCGGCGGGGGTTGCGAGACGAGCGGGGAGGGGGTTCCCCCCGTGACGATGCCCCCGGGGGAGAAGACGGGCGGGGGCGGCGGAGGGGGAGGGGCGGCAGCGGAGGCGGCGGGCGCGCTTCTGGGCTCGCCCGCCGCAGGCGCTTCCTCCGGCGCCTCGGCCGCCACCTTTGCGGCAGGGACCGAGACGACGGCCCCCGGCGCGAGCGCCGCCGCGCGCTGGACCAGGTCCTGCATCCGCAGCCTCAGCTCGCGCTCGGGCTTGGACTCGACGGCGCGCTGGAAGCGAGAGGAAGCTTCGTCTCCTTCGTCCTCCCCCTCGGCCGACGGCGGCGAGGGGAGCGGCAGCGGCGCTGGAGGGAGGAACTCACGGAGCTCCTCCTCGATGAGGTTCTCGACCACGAAGGCGCGGAAGGAGGCGCCGTCGACGAACGAGCGCGGGGTGCGGAGCAGCTCGCGCCGCTGCATCCGCTCCCGCAGCCGCTGCCGCCGCCGCTCGGCGGTCGTCGCCTTCATGCCCCGAAGGGCCTCCACGGACATGCCCTCAGGGCAGCCGCCGCCGTTTTGGCCGTCGCCGCCTTCGCCGCCGCTGTTTCCGCCGTCCTCCTCGTCGGGCTCGCCGTCTTCTTCGTCTCCCTCGACCTCGAGCGCAGACAGGCCGTCCCCGGGCCAGCGCCACTTCTTCCATGTCGGCTTGCCGCGCCTGAGGCGGCGCAGCGCCGTGCGGAGCTCGGCAAGGAGCGAGTCTCCCCTGTCGCGCTCGCCGTCGTCCTCGGAGGAGGTCGACGAAGCGGCGGCAGCGGCAGAAGAAGCGGGAGCAGCTCCTTCAGCCGCCGCCTCCGCCGCCATCGCCGCAGGAGCCTTCTCCGCGCCCTCCTCCTCTTCTTCTTCTTCCTCCTCCTCCTCCTCCTCTTCCTTATCGGCAGGAGGCGGGGAAGAAGGGGCGGCGGCGGCTCTGGAATGCTGCTGCGACCGACGCTGCTGCTTCGACGAGCCCACGGGCAGGCCCGCGGCCCGCGTCGCCGCCCGCGCCGCGGCGGCCTCCTGCCTCGCGGCCAGCTCGTCGGCGAAGGCTGCGTGCCCTTCGAGCTCCCTCACGGGCAGAGTCAGCATCAGGAGGCGCGTCCTCTCGTCGAGGTCCTTCCAGAGGGGCCTGGCCGCGGCGACGCGGCGCTCGGGCGGGAGGTCCGATGCGAGCGGCGCTGGCGAGGGGAGGACCGCAGTGTGCGTCTCGCGCTCGTCCCCTCCCCCGCCTCCGTGCCCGCCGCCTCCTCCGTGCCCGCCAGCCTTTCTGCCAGAGGCCTTGCCCTTGGCCTTGCCCTTCTTGGGCGGGCCGCCCATCCCCGCTTCTCTCTGGTTTGCCGGGGGTCGGCCGGGTCGGCTCTTTCTATCTAGACGACGTTGGTCGTCGCGAGAGAGAGGTCAAGGCCGAGGGCATCAACCAAAGAAAGAAAAAAAAATGGAGGAAGAATGCACCCCTCTTTCTTCTCTCTCCCGTTCTCTCTCGCTCTCTCTCCCTCCTTACGTTTCGCCTGTGATAGAAAAAAGTCACGATTCGAGTTTTGATAAAGTGGAAAAGAGAAAAGTGAGCAGGTAAGAAAGAGAAAAACAGCAAGAGCAAGCAAAGCTCATTCGAGACGACAGCAAGCGAGCCGCCGAGAGAAGGGCGGAAGGTGAACAAGGGACGAGAGAAGCGAAAGAGAAAAGAAAAAAACTCCTCCCAAGTCCCTCCCTCTCCCTCGCGCTTTCGCGCGCTCGGCTGGAAGAAAAGCCACGCTCTTTGCTTCGCGGGCTCGCGTCGTTGTCGCTGCTGCTCTCTTTCGCGATAAGATCCAAGACAAGGGCCCGGACGAGGGCGGAGAGAGGGCATGGAGAAGCGAGAGGAGCGAAGAAAGAGAAAAGGCATGGAGAGCCCCGCTCCGACGACGACGAAGGAACGACGACGGCGACGGCCGCATTTCGCTCTTTTTTATTTCTCTCTTCTTCGCTCCACTCTTTCAGCTCTGCCCTTGAAAGCCAGCATCCGCCACAGCGCATCTCGATCAAGGGTCCGCAAAGAGAGGGGCGGCTGGGAAGAGGAAGGAAAAAGTCTCCCGGAGCTCCTCTTCCCGATCGTACCTTGGCTAGCAAGGAAAGGGAAAGAAAGAGAAAAAACTTTGTCGCTGTGTTTTTTCCTCTGAAGAAGAATGAAACAGTGCCGCTGGTCTCCGGCGTCCCTTTTTTTCTTCTTCCTCTCTTTCCTTCTTTCGACCCGCGAGACCCTCAAAACTTTCCTCTCCCCGCACCCAAAAGAACACTCTTTTCAGTCTTAGAGAGACGAATCACAATCAATGATAACACAGACACGTTTCAGGAAATTGACCGGAAAAACGCTGCCGAGGGGAGAGAGAGATAGAAAAAAAGGATATGATTTTTTTCTCATGCCGCGACCATCGACAGCACCTCCTCCTCCTCCTTCCCGCTCCCCTCCAGCTCCGGCCAGCCGCCCCCCTCCTCCCTCTTCACCGCCCGCGCCATCCCGTAGACCATCAGCCCGCAGGCGAACGCCCGATGCATCCTCTCCAGTGTTACGATCTCCCTCAGGACGCGGTACCAGATCCGGGGGCCCGCCCTGACGACGGGCCACGGGTCGAAGACGCCGACCCAGTTGGAGTGGCGCCACGTGGCGATGGTGGGGCGCGTCCAGTCGGCGACCGCGACCGCACGGAGGGTCCCGGTGTCGGCGAGCATGCGGCCGTATTCCTCGACGGAGACGAAGTAGGGGTGGGCCCACTCGTCGTAGAGGAACTGGAGGCGGTCCCGCTCCGAGCCGGAGAGCGGCGGCGGAGGCGAGCGGCCGGCGAGCGCCGCGTCGGCGTCGGCCCCGCCCTCCCCCGCGGCCTCCCTCTGGCACCACGTGGCGATCACCATCGTGCCCCCCGGCGCGAGCGCCCGCGCCATCTGCTCGACGTACCGCTTCTTGTCTACCATGTGCTCCCCGGACTCGCAGGCCCAGACGAGGTCGAACGACCCGGGCTCGAACTCGAGGGCCAGCGCGTCCATGACGCGGAAGGTGACGTTTTCGAGCCCCTGGGCGTGGGCCAGCTGGGTGGCTCGCGTGACCTGAGAGGAAGGGGGGGGGGGAGGAGGAGGTGGAGAGGGGAAAACAGGGGGAGGAAAAGGAAGAGCAAAAAGTGAGAAAGGAAAAGGACGGGGGTGAAACGCGGTCGAGAAGAAAAAGAAAAAGAAAAAGGAGAGAGAGAAAAAAAATCTCTCTCTTCTTTCTTTCTCCTCCCTTACCTGCTCCGTCGACAGCGTGATCCCTGCCACTTGTGCATCGGGAAACGCCTTGGCCAGCAGCCTCGACGTGCCCCCGATCCCGCACCCGACGTCCAGAATCCGCTTCACGGCGGGGCGGCCGGCGTCTCTCACTCCAGACCACTCGAGCATCTTTTCGACGAAGTTCACTTTGGCTCTCTTGAAGTCCTTGCGGAGGTAACCTCGCGCCCTCTCCTCTTGGGTATAGTATCCGAGGTGGATGTGCTCGCCCCAGTAGTGCTCGAGGATGCCGTCGCTGTTTCGTTTCGCAGATTTTTCGTTGTTGTTGTGGAGTGGAGTTTTGGAAAAAGATGAGTTTCGGAGTTTTGGAGTCGGGCCTCCTTTTTCTCCCCCCCCCCCCCCC
>Ga0210003_1003030_pt1 | contig 13913 bp, 11 predicted proteins | sample LantaG_FD_182804 | JGI IMG/M metagenome (GOLD analysis project Ga0210003, IMG submission 182804) | Deep subsurface microbial communities from Baltic Sea to uncover new lineages of life (NeLLi) - Landsort_02402 metaG (SPAdes) (version 2) | ecosystem: Environmental > Aquatic > Marine > Oceanic >... | reverse complement strand
TCCCGCGGCAACCGTAATGCCGCGCCGAATCACGAGAAACTTCTCCTCCCGCCGCGTGATCGCAATCACGCCGCGTTTACGGATCGTCTCGCCGCCGTCCGTGTGCTCCATCGCCACGCTCCCGCGTCGCCCGGCCGCAGGCTCGCCGCGGCCATGTCGACGACAGCCTCATACACTACACTATGAGGCCGCCGGTTCTGGCCTGCGGAACGTAGCCTCGCCCCTGGTTTTACCCCTTCTGTTTAATGCCTCATGAGCACAGCGCCCCGCCAGCCCCAAGACACCGACGGCAAGCCACCCCTTCTCAGCAGGCCATTCGGCCTGCCGATAGTGGTGCTCATCATCCTGGGGGCCGTGGCCCTCGCCACGTTTCTCACCAGTGCGGCCACCATCGGCACCACGTCGATTCCCTACGACGAGTTTGTGGCTCAAGCCCGGAAGGGCAATATCGCCAGCGTGATCATTAGCGGCGACCAGATCGAGGGAGCGTTTGTTTCGGAACTGCCCGCCGACGAGGCCGCCGAACGGAAAGCCCTCAAGACATTTCGGGTCACACTCACGCCCTATCTCCGCGAGGGCTTCGACCGGCTGATGCAGGAGCAACCCAAGATCCGTACCGAGGTGCGGCCGCCGGCCGATGGCACGGGCTTTTTGCTCGGGCTCTACCTGCTCGTGCCGCTGCTCTTGATGGCCGGCTTCTGGATGACGCTCCGCCGGGCCCGCGACCCGCTCGGCGGCGCCGGCTTCCTCGGCAGCTTCTCGAAGTCGCCCGCCAAGCGGTACGCGGCCGGCGACAAGCAGGTGACCTTCGCCGACGTGGCTGGCCTCGACCAGGTGAAGGCCGACCTCCAGGAGATCGTGGAGTTTCTCAAGGATCCCAAGAAGTTTCAGCGGCTCGGCGGCCGCGTGCCGAAGGGGGTGCTGCTGATGGGCCCGCCCGGCACCGGCAAGACGCTGCTCGCCCGGGCCGTGGCCGGAGAGGCGGGTGTGCCTTTCTTCTCGATCTCCGGCAGCGAGTTCATCCAGATGTTTGTGGGCGTGGGGGCGTCGCGGGTCCGCGACATGTTCAAGACCGCCAAAGATGCGGCCCCCGCGATTCTGTTCGTCGACGAGATCGACGCGGTCGGTCGGGTTCGCGGCGCTGGCCTCGGCGGCGGCCACGACGAGCGGGAACAGACGCTCAACCAGATTCTCTCCGAGATGGATGGCTTCAGTCCCACTGAAAGCGTGATCGTGCTGGCTGCCACCAACCGGCCTGACGTGCTCGACCCCGCCCTCCTCCGGCCGGGCCGCTTCGACCGCCACGTCACCGTCGACCGCCCCAACCAGAAGGCCCGGCTTGAACTCTTTCGGGTGCACACCCGCACCGTGCCCCTCGCTGCCGACGTTGACCTCGGGCGACTCGCCGGCGGCACCGTCGGCCTGACCGGTGCCGACATCCGCAACCTCGTCAACGAAGCCGCCCTCTGGGCCACCCGCAACGACAAGAATGCCGTCGACGCCTCCGACTTCGAATATGCCCGCGACAAGGTGCTCATGGGCCCCAAGCGGGAGGATGTGCTCGCCGGCCGGGAGAAGACGATGACGGCCTACCACGAGGCGGGTCACGCGCTCGGTGCCTGGCTCCTGCCGGGCGTCGACAAGCTCCACAAGGTGACGATCATCCCCCGCGGCCGGGCGCTCGGCGTCACGCAGCTCGTGCCCGAAGAAGACCGGATGAACGTGGGTGAGACCGATCTCCACAATCGCTTGGCCTTCATCCTCGCCGGCCGGGCCGCGGAGAAGCTTGTGTTTGGTGAATACTCCGCCGGCGCGGAAAACGATCTCATGCAGGCCACCCGGATCGCCCGCAAGATGGTGTCTCATTGGGGAATGAGCGACAAGCTCGGACCGGTCTCCTGCCAGAGCTCCCACGAACACCCCTTCCTCGGACGAGATGTCTACGAGCAGCGGGAGTTCAGCGAGCACACGGCGCAAATCATCGATGAGGAAGTGGCCCGCGTGCTCGGCGAGGCTGCGGAGCGGGCAGTGGAGTTGCTCTTGGAAAACCGCGACAAGCTCGACCGGCTCGCGGCCGAACTCGAAGCCCGGGAGATGCTCGACGACACCGAGGTGGTCGAAATCATCGGCCCCGCCACGCCCCGGTCGGTCGGACCGGCCGTGACCCAGGCCGCCCGCGACGCCCACAGTCCCGATTGACGGCCGCCCTCCGGCCAAGTCTCGCCGCCCGTTCGACCGCTGCCCGTTCGAAGTTGTTTTTCCCTGCACGCTCTCCTCGAGGCCATCCGCTGCCGATGCTCTCTCACTCCGTCTACTTCACGCTCAAAGACCGCACCCCCGCTGCCACCGCCGCGCTCGTGGCTGCCTGCCGCGAGCATCTCACCGGCCACACCGGCGAGGTGAGCTTTTCGGTCGGCACCTGCGCGGCCTACGACCGGCATGTCAACGACCGCGACTGGGACGTGGCCCTCATGATTGTGTTTGAGTCGCACGTGGCCCACGACACCTACCAGTCCGCCCCGCGGCACGAGCGGTTTATCGCGGACCACGCTCCGACCTGGAGCAAGGTTCGTGTGTTCGATGCCGACCTCGCGACCGTCACGCCTGCGTAAGCCATTGGGCTTGGATCGCCGCGGCTGCTCCGTCACACCACCCGCAGCCGCGACACCGCGATGCCGCCCGAGAAGCAGATGTCTACGTCGCCACCGGCCACCCGCGGCCGCTCGTGGTAACTCGCGTCGTAGTGCCAGCCGCCATCGGCGAGCCGGTAGCCGAGAGCGAAGGGGGAGGGATCAGTCCGACACTCGACCACGGCCGGCGGGGGCGCGTCGATCGGCACGTCCGGCAGGTTCACATTCCAGAATTCGCCCTCCGCCGTCGGTCGGCCCTCGAGCTCCACGAGCACTCCGGCAAGCCAGGCCGCCGCCCGCCGCCAGTCGATCTCGGTGCCCCGGCGATGGTAGTGCGAAGCGGCCACCGCCACGCGGCCGTGCAGGGCCGCCTCGCGTGCCGCCGCGACGGTGCCGGAGTGGTGGATGTCGGCCCCGAGATTGCCTCCTGCGTTGATGCCCGCGAGCACGAGCCCAATGTCGGGCGCGAGCCGTGCCAGCGCCAGCCGGACGCAGTCGGCCGGCGTGCCGTGCACGCAAAACCGTCCCGGGGCCAGCTCGTCTACCCGGAGGGGCCGGCCAGTGGTTACCCGGTGGCCGCAGCCCGAGTGGGGTTCGGCGGGAGCCACGACCACCGCCTCTCCACCGAGACAGGCGGCCGCAACCGCCAGGGCCTCGAGGCCGGGTGCGTCGATCCCGTCGTCGTTCGTGAGCAGAATCTTGATCGTCATCCGGCCGGTGGCTCCACGTCGTGGGCTAATTCCTTCAGGATCTCCCACACGCCGTCGGCCGCATCGGCCGCCAGCCGGCAGACATCCTCGGCGTCGGTGTGCTCCGGGGCGTCGGGCCGGGCGACGTTGGTCACCACCGAGCAAACAACCACCTCGAGACCCATCCGTCGGACAGCCACCACCTCCGGCACCGTCGACATCCCGACCACGTCGGCCCCGAGCGTCCGCAGCATCCGGTATTCGGCCCGTGTCTCGTAGCTCGGGCCGGACAGCAGGGCATAGGAACCCCGTCGAGCGATCACCCCGGCCCGGCGTGTGGCGGCCAGCGCTCGATCCACAAGACGCTCATCGTAATACGAGGCGTGCACGTCGGCACCTGGCCCGCTGCCATTGTCTGCCGGGTCGAGGGCTTCCCCCCACGGCCAGCGCACGAGATCAATATGATCAGTCAGGACAACCAGCTCGCCGCTGGTCATGTCGGGCCGCAGCCCGCCGGAGGCATTCGTCAGGAGGAACCGCCGCGCGCCGAGTGCCGCGAGCAGTTCCACGCCCCGCGAGAGCATCTCGGGCGGAAAGCCCTCGTAGCCATGGACGCGGCCTTGAAGCATCGCCACTGGGACGCCGGCAATGGTGCCGCAGGCGATCCGGCCGGCGTGGCCCGTGGCTCTGGAACGGGCGAGCCAGCCGGTCTCCACGCCGGACATCGTCCAGGCTCCGTCGAGCCGGTCCACGAGCCCGCCCATGCCGGTGCCGAGCACCACACCGATCGCTGCCCGCGTACCGCCGGCCGCCACGACCGCTGCCGCCGCCTCGAAAGCTTCCCGCCGCGGCCGGCATCGCCGGAGCACGGGCCTTTCGAGATCCGCTACCACGTCATGCAATTCCCGCATCGCGGCTCGCTCACGCTGTGCTTCGAACACCCAGTCTGCCGGCCCCGGCCTCCGCGGCGGGCTCCGTAGCCTGCCCATACCGGCCCCGGCATTTGCCGGCTGGCCGCAAAAATCATATCCTCCGCCCACCGTTTCCTGGAGACTGTTTTGCTTATGCCCACCCGCGCCGAACGATTCGCCGGCCTGTCAGTTGCCCTGGTCACTCCCTTTCGCGACGGCATCCTCGATACGGCGAGACTGACGGAGCAGATCGACTTCCAGGCTGCCGCGGGCACCACCTGCATCTGCCCGGTGGGCACCACCGGCGAGTCTCCCACGCTCTCGCACGACGAGCACGAGCGGGTTATCGCCGAAAGCGTTCAGGCGGCGGCCGGCCGAATGCTCGTGATGCCTGGCACCGGGTCCAACTCCACGGCGGAGGCCGTCCGCCTGACGAAGTTCGCCGCCCGGGCCGGTGCCGACGCGGCGCTCGTCGTGGGCCCCTACTACAACCGTCCCACACAGCGGGGCATCGAGGAGCACTTCAAGGCCCTCGCCGAGAGCGTCGACATCCCGATCTGCGTCTACAACATCCCGTCCCGTACGGGCCGCAACATCGAGCCCGAAACAATCATCCGCCTGGCGGAACTCCCCGGCATCGCGATGGTCAAAGAAGCTACCGGGTCGCTCGACCAGGCCTCGCAGGTGCTCGCCGCCACCGACCTCACGCTCCTCTCGGGTGACGACAGCATGACGCTGCCGCTCATGGCTATCGGTGGTCGGGGTGTAATCTCGGTCGTGGGCAATCTCGTACCCGCCGACATGAAGGCCCTCTGCGACGCCTTCGATGCGGGTGATCTGGCGAAGGCGCGAGCCCTGCACCTCAAGCTCTTCACCCTCTGCCGTGAACTACTCGGCCTGGCGACTAACCCGATCCCGATCAAGGCCGCCCTGGCGATGATCGGCCGCGACACGGGCGAGGTTCGCCTGCCGCTGCTGCCGCTCGAGGCCGACCTCGCCGCGAAGCTCCAGAGCGTGCTGGCAGACCACGGTCTGGCCACCCGGCCCGCCTGACCGACGCCGGCGTTCCGTACGGCAGGCGTGCAGCTTGCCATACAAGCCCCCTGCGCGAGCTGGGGGACTGCGACGTGCCTCGCGTAACCAGGGCTGGCATGGCAAGCGGGGTGGCCTTCGTTCCCGAAGTCCCCGGGCTCGCGCCCGGGGCTTCTATGCCGGCGAGCGCAGAGCAGGATCCCAATCCGGCTCGCCATACAAGCCCCCTGCGCGAGCTGGGGGACTGCGACCTGGCACACCAAGCGGACAAGACCCAGGCTCGGGCGGCGTCGCGTATCCGGGGCCGGCATGGCCTCGCCGCCGGCGTTACTCGAGTTCGCGGAGCACCGCCCCCTGAGCATCGAACCGGGCGATCACGATGTCGTGGTGCTTGGCGAGCCCGAGGCGGTCGAGCGTCTCGGTGAGGGCGCCGGCGGCCTCGAGCGATGGGCAGCAGGCCATCACCGTCGGCCCCCAGCTGCTCTGGGCGGCACCCTGGATTCCCAGTTCGCCGAGCAGTTCGAGGAGGTGCGCCGTGGCAGCCGCATATGGCAGCTGGGCCGACTCCTGGGCGAACGGTCTCCCCGCCAATTCGCCATACCTCCGCACCGCGGCGGTGAACTCGCCAAACTTTCCCTCGACGGCCGCCGGCAACAGTTCCAGGAGTGCCACCCGGGCGAGCTCCGCCGTGATTTCGGCGGGCACCGGAGGCAGCCGGGCGAAGGCCGAGCGCTCGGCGTCGCCGTGGAGGCCGAGCGAGTCGCGAGCCGCGATCACCACACACCGCCAGGCGGCCGGCAGCCGCGCCCGGGCGATCATCGGGGAAAACTCCCGCGTCGAATCGTCCTCGGTCTTGTCGGCCACAAGCCGGCCAGCCTCCACGATCAGGCCGCCGCGACTGAATCCGTACACGCCCACACAGGACCGACGCCCTCGGCCCGTCACGCGTGCAAGCTCGAGTGCGTCGGGCACATCAAAGAGCCACTCGTGCCGGGAGGGGTCGAGGGGAGTGTCGGACGGATGGGGAACCGCGGCCGGTGCCTCTTCGGAGGGCCGCTTGAAGAGGTGTCGCACGCCTGCGGCCACTGCCAGCCCGAGTTGCGTGCCGCTGCCGAGGCCCGCATGGCTCGCGGGCGCCAGGCTGACGTCGAGGCCACAGCCCACGTCTCCCAGCCCCCAGGCCTGCATGCACAACCGGGCAAACTTCACGGCCCGTTCGGCGAGCGGCCCCCGGGCTTCGAGTCGGTTGGCCCGCCGCATCCGCAGGAGCACGCCAGGGCGATCCACCATCACACCCACGCCGCCGAACGACCGGGTGCCGGCCGCACCGAAGGAGAGCATGCCCAGATGCAACCGCGCGGGAGTCCTGATCTCGACGACGGTGGGCTGGGGCGGAGCGGCGTCTGCAGGCATCGTCGGCTCAATATAACGCGGCCTGCCAGCAGCAGCCATAAGGGGACAGCCCCACGCGTGTTGGGCACGAATTCACCGCGGTTGAGAAGTGTGATGGCCGAAGCTGGGGCCGCGTGGGCTGCGTGGGTGGCGTGTGCGGCATGGCAGGCGGGGTGGCCTTCATTCCCGCAGTCCCCGGGCTCGCGCCCAGGGGCTTTTATAAGTCAGGGTGAGGGTCAGGGGGAGGGGTTGCCCGTGTTATCGAGCCGGCCTCGCAAGCAAGCGCAGGCAGGATGCCGAAGCGCAGCTTGCGTGGAGTGAGCGAAGGCAGGATGCCGGAGCGAACGTCCGGCGAGATGGCACGGGCAACCCCGACCCACGCAAGAGGTTGCATCAAGTGTTATCTCAACGGCCTCGCAAGCAAGCGCAGGCAGGATGCCGAAGCGCAGCTTGCGTGGAGTGAGCGCAGCAAAGGATGCCGGAGCGAACGTCCGGCGAGATGGCACGGGCAACCCCGACCCACGCCAGAGGTTGCATCAAGTGCTATCTCGCCGGCCTCGCAAGCAAGCGCAGCAAAGGATGCCGACGCGAACGTCCGGCGAGATGGCACGGGCAACCCCGACCCTCACGGCGTGAGAGCTAGCGGGCACCACCCTGGCCGGCCCGCGCGGCGAGCAACTCGAAGGCCTCCCGCTCCCGCCGGCCGCCTGTCTTTTCGACGAGCACGGCGAGCTCCGTGAGGCGGCGCCGAATCTCCTGCTCGTCGAGCAGGTGCAGGCGGGTAACGAGGATCGCCGCCTCGACAACGGCGTGGGCGGCACGGTTGAACCCCGTGAACTGCCGCTGCTCGTGTTCCATCACCACGCGGGCCTCGAGCCGCAGCCGCTCGGCGGAGTCGTCTACCGACACGATCTCAAACTCATAGGCCCGACAGGCGTCCGTGAGCACGAAGCCGCCCGGGACCACCGTCGCCGGCCGTACCGCGGGCTCCCCGGCCTCCCCCGCCACCACCCGTGCAAGCAGGAGCACGTCGTCGCAGAGATGGAACACGCCGGCCCGCGACCGGAGGAGGTTGGTCGCGGTCTGGCTGGTGGGAAAGGGCCGCAGCAGGAGCGTGCCGATACGTCCTGCGGCCCGCTCGTCGTCGTCTACGCCGGGCCCCATCGCGGCCACGTGCGGGCGGCCGTCAGCAGCGGCGGTCGTGACCAGTCCTTCGAGAATCATGGGGCCGCCATGATAGATTAGGGTTCCCATCCCCGCGAGCCGTTCTGCGATGTCCGCCGCGCCCACCCGCATCCACTTCGTGACCGGCCGGCTGGCAGAACACTCGCTGCGGCAGGTGCTCGAACGGCTCGCGGCCCGCGCGGGCTTCGAGGCGACGGTACAGGTGATGCCGATCACGGTGGCGGCCCTGATGCCCACGCCCTGGATCGCCCGGCGGCTCGAGGTGCCCGCAGGCTCCGACCGCGTGATCATTCCTGGGGCATGCCGCGGGCCGCTCGAGGCCTTCGCCGAGGTGTCGCCGGTGCCGGTCGAGCGGGGCCCGGAAGATCTCCGCGGCCTCGATGAGTTCTTCGGACAGAAGTCTCGCGATCTGGCCGACTACGGCCAGCACGACATCGAGATCATCGCTGAGATCAACCATGCGCCGCGGCTCTCGCAGGCCAGCCTGCTCACTGAGGCCCGGCGACTCGTGGCGGCAGGCGCCGACCGGATCGACGTCGGCTGCGATCCGGGCGACTCCTGGAGTGGAGTGGGCGACGCGGTGCGGATGCTCGTCGCCGAAGGCATGCGGGTGTCGATCGACAGCTTCGAGCGGCGCGAGGTGGAGGCGGCGGTGAAGGCGGGAGCCACGCTCGTGCTCTCGGTCAACTCCGCAAACGCCGAGGCTGCCATCGATTGGGGCTCTGAGGTAGTCGTTGTCCCGGACGTGCCGGCCACGCTCGAGGGCTTCGAGAAGACAATCGAGCGGCTGGCCATGGCCGGTGTTCCCCACCGCCTCGACCCCGTCCTCGAGCCGATCGGCTTCGGCTTTGCCGCCAGCCTTGGCCGCTACCTCGACGTCCGTCGCCGGCACCCCGCCGCCGAGATGATGATGGGCGTCGGCAACCTCACCGAGCTCACCGACGTCGATTCAGCCGGGATCAACACGCTGCTCATCGGGTTCTGCCAGGAGGTGGGGATCCGCTCGGTGCTCACGACCGAGGTGATTTACTGGGCCAGCTCGAGCGTCAAGGAGTGTGCCCTGGCCCGGGCCCTCGCCTGGCATGCCGTCACCCATCGCACGCTCCCCAAGCACGTCGAGCCGCGGCTGATCACGCTCCGCTCAGGCCGGCCGCAGGCCCACGGCCCCGAGGTGCTCGACCAGCTGGCAGCGGCGATTCGTGACCCAAACTTCCGGGTCTTCGCCGAGGGAAACCTGATCCATCTGGTCGGGGCCGGGATCCATCTGGAGTCTCGCGATCCGTTCGCGCTGTTCGACGATCTCCAGGCCACGGGTCAAACCGACGTCGATGCCTCCCACGCCTTCTATCTCGGCTACGAGATGGCCAAGGCCGTCACCGCGCTGACGCTCGGCAAGGACTACCGCCAGGATCAGGCCCTCGACTGGGGACACCTCACCCGGCCCGAGATCGCCCACGGCCCCTCCCGGGCGGCGGCGCGGGTGGCCGCGCAGGCGGGCTCGCGGGAGACCGTCGACGTTCCGGAGCCGAGTTCACAGGAGCCGTCGACCGCCCCATGAGCGACGTCACCGCGCCATCGCCGCCCGCGGATGCCAGTGGCGTGATCCCCTCCCATCCGTGGCTCATCGGCGGCTGCTCGACCGCCTCCGGTGGCATCGTCGCCGAGGCCACGCCCGGACTCGAACCGGTCACGGTCTTCCGGCACGCTGCCGGCCTGCCCCACGTGGTGTTTCTCGACACGGCGCTTGCCGACGCCGCTGCTGCTCCATCCTCCGAGCCATCGCAGATCCCGCGGCTGGGGCGGTATTCATTCGTGGCCGCCGACCCGATCCACTCGCTCACGCTCCCTCCCGGGGCGGATCAGGCCGCGGTCGCCGACGCGTTCACCCGCCTGCGGGCCATCCTGGCCGATCTCGCCTGCCCGACGATCCCCGGCCTGCCTCCGTTCCAGGGGGGCCTCGCGGGCCTGCTCTCCTACGACTGCGGCCTGGCGAGCCTGGGCCTTGTCCCGCCGTTGGCACTGCCCCCCGAGCTGCCGTCGATCTCACTCCATCTCTACGACGTCGTGTTCGCGTTCGACCATGACCTCGGCCGCGGCTGGTTCATCTCGCAGGGCGTGCCCGCCCGGGGACCAGTGGCCCGCCGTTGCCGGGCCCGCACGCGGCTCGAAGCGTTTCTGGCACCCCCTTCCCCGCGGCCGCGTTCCCCTGTGCCGGCCGCCGCCCCGCCGGCCGGAGCCCCCCTGCCCTCCCGCCCCGCGATCCGCACGAGCCACGACCGCGACAGCTACCTCACCATGGTCCAGGCGGGCATCGACGCCGTGCATGCCGGTGACATCTTTCAGGTGAACCTCGCCCAACGGCTGGTCGTGGCCGCCGACATCGACCCGGTTGCGCTCCACGCGGCCGCCCGGCGGATCAACCCGGCCCCCTTCGCCGCTTGCTTTGACTCAGGCGACGGCCATCTCGTGAGCATGTCGCCCGAGCGATTCATCCAGGCGGCCCGGGGCGTTGTTTGGATGCACCCCATCAAGGGCACCCGGCGGATCCTCTCGAGCCCCGAGGCCGACCTCTACGCCGGCGCCGACCTCGAGGCGAGCGGGAAGGATCGGGCCGAAAACGTGATGATCGTCGACCTCGTGCGAAACGACCTGGCACGGGTCTGCTCGCCGGAGAGCGTCCGCGTTGAGGCGCTCTGTCGGCTCGAGCGTTACCGTTACGTGCAGCATCTTGTCTCCGTCGTGGCCGGCCGGCTCCGGCCCGGCCTCGGCGTGCTCGACGCCCTCGCCGCCGGGATTCCCGGGGGCAGCATCACCGGCGCCCCGAAGCAGCGGGCCTGCGAGATCATCTCTGACCTCGAGGGGATCGCCCGGGGTCCCTACTGCGGCTGCCTCGGCTACCTCGGCCTCGACGGCTCGGCCGACTTCAATCTCCTCATCCGCACCTTTGTCGTCGGCCCGGGTGTCGTGAGCTTCTCGGCTGGCGGCGGGATCACGGCGGCAAGCGACCCAGGCGCGGAATATGCCGAGTCGCTCCACAAGGCTGAGGGCATGCTGCGGGTGCTCGACGAGCTTGGGGTCGGAGGACCGCCGCCGTGATCGTCGTGCTCGACAACCGCGACAGCTTCGTCTTCAATCTCGCGCGGCACCTCGAGCTGCTGGGCCCACCGACAGTAGTGGTGCCCGCGCACGCGGTGACGGTGGCGGACCTCCGCCGGCTGCGGCCGGCGGCGCTTGTGATCTCGCCCGGCCCATGCACGCCCGCCGAGGCGGGCTGTTCCCTCGAGGCGGTGCGGGCCTTTCGCGGGAGCGTGCCGATCCTGGGCGTCTGCCTCGGCCACCAGGCGATCGCCGCGGCACTCGGCGGCCGGATCATGCGGACCACGCCGGTACACGGCCGCACGAGCGACATCCTTCACGACGAAGTCAATCTCTTTGCGGGGATCCCAAGCCCGATGACAGCGGCCCGCTACCACTCGCTGGTCGTCGACCCGGCCTCGCTGCCGGCAGGCCTTGTCGTTACCGCCCGTGACGCGGCGGGCACAATCATGGCGATCGCCGACGAGCGGCACGCGATCCACGGCGTGCAGTTTCACCCCGAATCGATCCTCACCCGGCATGGATTCCGGTTGCTGGCAAACTTCCTCGACCTGACCGGTCTCGACCACCGCGGGCGGCTGGCCGCGTTCTTCGACGACGACGTCGCCGAGCAGGCCGCGGCCCCGGCCGCCCCCGAGGCTCCCGTCGACGGCCGCGTCGTGACGTTTTGAACGCCCCGCCAATTCGCTCAGCCCCCGCTCCCTCCACGCAAGCCACGCTTCGGCATCCTGCCTCTCGCTTGCTTGCGAGGCCGGCGAGATAGCACTTGATGCAACCTCTTCGAGTGGGTCGGGGTTGCCCGTGCCATCTCGCCGGACGTTCGCTCCGGCATCCTGCCTGCGCTCACTCCACGCAAGCTGCGCTTCGGCATCCTGCCTGCGCTCGCTTGCGAGGCCGGCTCGATAACACGGGCAACCCCTCCCTCGCTCCCATAAAAGCCCCTGGGCGCGAGCCCGGGGACTGCGGGAACAAAGGCCATCCCGCCATCCATGCCGCTCATCTGCCACAACTAGACGACACCGCTAGACGACACCGTCTCAGCCCCCCCAATTTCCTGGTCTGCTGCCCGTTCAAACATCACGGCACTGCGCGGGGATTGGGCGGCGGCCTCCTGCCCGGACGATTCCACACGTTCCCCCCGAGCTTCGCCAGGCATTTTTCGCGATCGCGAAAAAACCCGACTTTTTGCGAGCAAAACCGGGCCAACGCCGCTGCCTGCCCGTTGGCGTTTTACCCCGCCGCCATTGGCGTCGGTAACTTTGGCACGCCACTTGCATCTATTTTTTTTCGGCGGAAATCAGGCTGCGGCAGGAGGCTGCGGTTCGAGGATTTCGACACAGCGGAGGTGCTCAATTCCTACTTTAAGAAGAGGCGTGAGATGGCTTTTTGTCGCATGACGCGGGCGTTGAATTTTGGTTTTGTCTTTCCTTTGCTGGCCGCGGCCGCATTCGTCGGGCCCTGCGGAATATCGCTGGCCTTGGCTCAGGATGAGGCCGCCGCAACGGCGACAAGCCCTGCCGCAGAGCCTGCAGCCGTCGAACCTGCAGCCGCAGAGGGAAATCCGGCTGGCTGGAATGAAGGTGATCCGGTCGCCGACATCACCTACGACGACGCCAATGACTACACGATCAACACCTTGATCATGTTCATCTGTGCCGTGCTCGTGATCTTCATGCAGGCTGGGTTCGCCATGGTGGAGATCGGGCTCAATTCGGCCAAGAACACCGTCAACATCCTGTCGAAGAACGTCATGGACTTCTGCGTTGGTGTGTTGCTGTATCTGTTTATTGGCTTCGCGCTGATGTATCCAGGAACGAATTGGATTTATCCGGGATGGATCGGCACTCCAAACGCCTTCGTAGCCCGCGACGCCCAGGTGAAGCCAGACTCGGAGCCTGCCGTGTGGGACGCGCCACCCTTCTATAGCGATGGGGTGAAGTACTCTTCGTCGGCCGACTTCATTTTCCAGGTCGCCTTTGCGGCCACGGCTGCCACGATCGTTTCGGGAGCGGTGGCGGGGCGGCTCAAGTTCGGTGGCTATCTCGTCTACACCGCGATCCTGACCGGTCTGATCTACCCGATCAGCGGATCATGGAAGTGGGGTGGCGGGTGGCTCAACGATCTCGGCTTCCATGACTTTGCCGGCAGCATCATCGTTCACGCCGTCGGAGGTTTTGCCGGCCTGGTCGGGGCGATGTTCTTGGGTCCACGGATCGGCCGGTACACGGCGAGTGGCAAGAGTGTGCCGATCCCCGGTCACAACCTTTCCTTGGCCGCCCTCGGCGTGTTCATCCTACTCGTTGGCTGGTACGGCTTTAATCCCGGCAGCCAACTCACCTATTCCGGTGTCGCGAATGCCCAGGCAACATCCTATATCGCACTCACGACCACGATCGCGGCCGCGGCCGGTGCCGTGGTGGCCTTGCTCGTCGGCTGGGTCATGTTCGGCAAGCCCGACCTCACGATGGCGCTCAACGGGGTGCTTGGCGGCCTTGTCGCGATCACGGCCAACTGCGACTGCGTGACCCAGCAGGGCGCGCTTGCCATTGGCGGGATTGGCGGTCTGCTTGTTGTCTTGGGCATCATGCTCCTCGACAAACTCCGGATCGACGACCCGGTTGGTGCCTGGCCCGTGCACGGCCTGTGCGGCCTGTGGGGTGGGATCGCGACGGGTATCTTCGGCGAGGGCAAGAACCTGACACATCAGATCATCGGATCGGTTGCGATCATCGCCTGGACCGTTGTCACCATGGCAGTCGTGTTCGGCCTGCTCAAGGCGATCAATCTGCTGCGGGTCAGCCCGCAGGAGGAGGTCGATGGCCTCGACGTGCACGAGCACGGAATGCGGGTGTATCCAGATCAGTGGGTTGCCTCGAGTGACTTCTCGGTGGCCGCTGCCCACAACAACAGCTAGGACTCACACGCACCGCCTGCCCGGCCCGCGAGGGTCGGGCAGGTGGTCTCCGACCAGAAGGATG
>Ga0210003_1003029_pt1 | contig 13917 bp, 15 predicted proteins | sample LantaG_FD_182804 | JGI IMG/M metagenome (GOLD analysis project Ga0210003, IMG submission 182804) | Deep subsurface microbial communities from Baltic Sea to uncover new lineages of life (NeLLi) - Landsort_02402 metaG (SPAdes) (version 2) | ecosystem: Environmental > Aquatic > Marine > Oceanic >... | reverse complement strand
GAAAGATTTAAAGTATATAGACCTGAGGTTTGAAGACGCTGTACTCTCGTTTAGATAGAGATTCACGTTTCAGGTTTATATCGCGCGTTTCATGCCGCGCGTTTCATGTTTTACGTTTTATTAGGGTGGGGGTGGTACGTGATAGACGGACATAAGACGGTAAGGCGGATTTATGGATAAATATTTTGCTGTTATTGATGCCGGACGCGGTGAGGTTGCCGCGGTTATGGCGCGCTGGCGCAAGAATGGAGATTGTGTTTTTGAAGCTTTCGCGCGTGTAAAATCCGACGCTTTTTCAAAGGGTATGGTTTCCGATATTGTCGAAGCCGCCGGTTCAATATCGGAAGTTCTTAATAAAATAACAGAAAAAACAGGAAAAAAAGCGCAGGATATTTACGCGGCGGTTACTTCTCCATCTATCGAGTTAATCTCTTCGTCCGGAGTGGTTCTGCTTTCAAAATATGGAAGAGAAGTGTCAGAGTCTGACATCGCGAGATGTATAAATATCGCTTCAACCGTAAAAATACCTTTGGATAAGGAACCTTTGCATAAGATTGCGAAAGAGTTTAGCATTGATAACGAAAAAGGCGTTAAGGAGCCATTAAATCTTGAAGGTGTGAAATTAGGAGTTGATGTAAATATTCTGACAATTAATTCGTCAGTTTTAAAGAACATGTCAAAATGTGTCGCGCAGGCGGGGTTTGTTCCCGCGGGGTTCATTTTTTCAGGCCTTGCTTCTTCCTATCGCGTTTTAAGTGATGAAGATAAAAATACTGTTACGGCCATATTTAATATACACAAAGATCTATCGGAAATTATGGTTTTTGAGCAAGGGATACTATCCAATTGCCGCGTTTTTTCGTATGGAACGGATGATGTCGTGTCAAAGAGCGGGATTATTGACAAGGAGATGTTAGAAAAATTATATTCTGAAACCGTAAAATTATTCGAATGGAAAAAAGTCCAAAGAATTATTGTTGCCGGTGAAGGCGCTACTTTTGATGAATTGATAGAATTCTCTGAACAATTTTTTAATATACCCGCTTCCGCCGGAATTTGTCGCGCGAAACATTTCGAAGAACTTCCGCCCGAGAGAGCCGGATATTCCTCCGGACTTGGCGCCTTAGATTATCTCCTGCACGAAAACAGCAAAAAACCCATCTATACCGGTATAATAAAAAAAATCTTTTCCAAAATTCTAAAATTCATCGATAAATATTTCTAACAATTAGCGAAGAGGATTAATCCGGGTTAATTGCGGCGGAATATTGACATTAGAGGTGAATTATGATACTTTTAACCATCTGTAAAACACATAACACAAGGATATGACTATGAAAGAACGTATTACAGGGATTATTGGATGCGGGAATATGGCGGGCGCGATCGTTCGCGGTATGATTAGTAAAGGACATGTCGACCCGGAATCAATTTTATTGTATGATAAGGTTATCGAAAAGGCAGATTGCTTATCAAAAGAGACACTTTGTCTCCGAAAAGATTTGGCAAGCGTGCTTAGTGAAGCGAATATTCTGCTTATGGCGGTGAAGCCTCAGGATCTTAGCCCTTTGTTGGAAGAAATAGCTCCTGATGTTAAGGAGCAGACTATTATATCGATTGTGGCGGGTATTAAAATCGGCACTATTTTGAAAAGGATCGGTAAAAGAGTTCCTGTGGTGAGAGCGATGCCCAATATCGCGGCGTTTGTAGGTGAAAGCATAACGTGTACCTGTCATAACGATATGGTTAAGGATATAGAGGAAATAAAAACAATTTTTTCTGGGATAGGAAATGTCGTGGGAATCGGAGAAGATTTTTTTGACGGCATTACGGCGCTTTCAGGAAGCGGTCCGGCATATCTTTTTTACCTGGCGCGGGCAATGATAAGCGCGGGGTTAAATTTAGGGTTAGAAGAAGATGTGTCAAAAAGGTTGGTGATCCGGACGTTATACGGGGCCGCCGCGTTATTGAAAGAGGGCAGTTCTTCCCCTGAAGAGCTGATTCAAAAAGTTGCTTCAAAAGGGGGAACTACTGAGGCGGCTTTGGCGGTTTTTGACTCGGAAAGGTTTAACGAAATTATAAAAAAAGCTATTGTGAAAGCTAAAGCGCGTTCTGAAGAGATATCCGGGAGGTAGAAATGTTTGTTTTGGCGGAATTGTTGAAAAGTATAGGGCTTTTAGTATCCATTATTTTTAACATTCTATATTTCATTTTAGTGGTAAGGATAATAATTTCATGGGTTGGAGCCGATCCTTACAACGAAATAGTACGGATAGTGTATATGGTCACGGATCCGTTGTTGGCGCCGTTTCGCGCTCTTCCTCTGAGGTTGGGCGCGATAGATTTTACCCCGGTCGTCGCGTTTCTTGTTTTAAGCGTTTTGAAAAGTTTCATTGTTAATATCATTTATCAGATCGCGTATAGGATTGGGTAGCCGAATAGAGGGTGAAAATGAAATTTAGTGTTAAAGTTTGTCCGAAGTCGTCGAGGGAAGAATTTGTCGAGGCGGACGGCTTGATAAAAGTGTATGTTAAAGCCGCGCCGGATGACGGCAAGGCTAACAAGGCATTGATCGCTGTTATTGCTAAAAAGTTTAAAGTTTCCAAAAGCAGAGTAAAAATAATTACCGGGAAGCGCGGAAAAAACAAAATTGTGGAGGTTATCGGACTATGAATAAAACTGGCATTATAGGCGGAAGCGCGCTTTATCATATGGAAGGTCTTGAAATTGTCGAAAGAAAAAAAGTGGAAACTCCTTTCGGAAAGGCGTCCAGTGAGTTTGTTATCGGGCGTTTTGCCGGACGCGAGTGTGTTTTTCTTCCAAGACACGGTCAAAAACATACGATTTTACCATCTGAGATCAACTATAGGGCGAATATTTTCGCGTTTAAAATGCTGGGTGTGGACAGGATCATATCTATTTCCGCGGTGGGTAGTCTCAAAGAAGAAATTCGTCCCTTAGACATCGTTCTCGTTGATCAGTTTATTGACAGAACTAATCAAGCCCGTCCGACGACTTTTTTCGGAGACGGAGTAGTTGCTCACGTTTCACTCGCTGAGCCGGTTTGTTTGGAACTTAAGGATCTTATTTATGAAGAAAACCGGAATTTAGATGTCAGGATTCATGACGGAGGGACATACATTAATATGGAAGGCCCCGCGTTTTCGACAAAAGCGGAGTCTTATCTTTATAAAAGCTGGGGAGTTGACGTTATCGGCATGACAAATATGCCCGAAGCCCGGCTCGCGAGGGAAGCGGGTATTTGTTATTCGACTATCGCGATGGTAACGGATTATGATTCATGGCGCTTGGGTCCGGAAGCTGAAGACGTTTCTATTGAAATGATAATAACAAATCTGAACAAGAACGTGGAAATCGCCAAAAAAATGTTGAACAATGTTATTCCGCGCCTTCCAGAAAAAAAGAAATGTCTCTGCGCCGATGTGATGAAGACAGCGTTGGTCACCCCGAGAGAAGCGATCCCGGCGGAGACGCTCCGGAAACTTAAGCTGATAATTGGCGATTCGTAGGGGCGCGCCGCATGCGCCCGCGTATGAATTTATCCGCCAACAACCTCGTAGGTTGTTGGCGGTGTGAATGGTGGATTAAATTCCGTCCGCGATTGTGGAACGGATGGTTGGAGTCTTATATAACGAAGGATTGTTGTGGAAAATAAAGAAAATAAAAAAACCGGATATAAAAACACTCTTAATTTGCCGCAAACGACGTTTTCTATGAAAGCTAATTTGTCGCAAAAAGAACCTGAAATCCTTAAACAGTGGCAGAAAGAGGATATTTATGCCGAAATTATAAAAAAACGGAAAACGTCAAAAAAAAGTTTCATTCTCCATGACGGACCTCCATACGCGAATGGGCATATTCATCTGGGGCATGTTTTGAATAAGACGCTCAAAGATATATGTGTGAAGTATTTTACGATGAGGGGATATTTAGCGCCTTTTGTTCCGGGGTGGGATTGTCACGGACTTCCCGTGGAACACCAGCTTTTAAAAGAGCTTAAGATCACCAAACATGATATCGATCAGGTTAAGTTCCGAAAAAAAGCTTATGATTACGCGATGAAATACGTAAAAATACAGTCTAAGGAATTTGAAAGACTTGGTATATTTGGTGAATGGAAAAAACCTTACTTAACTTTGACAAAAGACTATGAAGCGGATATTTTGGAAAGTTTCGCGGATCTATACGAGAAGGGATACATTTACAAAGATTTGAAGCCGGTCAATTGGTGTCGAAAGTGTGAAACTGCTTTAGCCGAAGCCGAGGTTGAATATGAAGATAAAAATTCTCCGTCAATATATGTGAAATTTGAAGCGGATATCAAAGATACCGGTGAAAATAAGACCTTTTTCGTTATCTGGACAACTACTCCATGGACACTTCTGGCGAATGTGGCGATTGCCGTGCATCCCGAATTTAATTATTCATTTATTTTGGTGAACGGAGAAGTTTGGATAATGGCGCGCGATTCGGCGGAAGACATTATGAAACAGTTTGGTGTTAAGGATTATAAGGTTGTAAAAGAAAAAACAGGTAAAGAAATCGCGGAACTTATAGAAAATGCCAGGCATCCTTTTATTGACCGCTTATCAAAAATTGTTTTGGCGGATTATGTGACGAAAGAGGAAGGGACGGGATGCGTGCATACCGCTCCCGGGCACGGACAAGATGATTATTTTACCGGAAAAAAATATAATCTGCCCATAATTATGCCGGTTGAACCAACCGGAACTTTTTCGGAAGAAGCCGGTGAATTTGCCGGAGAGAATGTGTTTAAAGCTAACGGTTCCATAATAAAAAAAATGCGCGAAGAAAAGACGCTTATTATGGCAAAGGAGGTAACTCATTCCTATCCGCATTGCTGGCGGTGTAAGGAACCAATCATTTTTAGAGCTACGGAACAGTGGTTCATGAATATTGATCATTTAGATCTACGGCGGAAGATGGAAAACGTGATAAACGAAAAGGTTGAATGGATACCGGCGTTCGCGAGGGATCGGATCGGTGCAATGGTGAAACAGAGGCCGGATTGGTGTCTTTCCCGTCAGAGGTATTGGGGTGTGCCGATACCGGCTTTTCGGTGCGTTTCTTGCGGGAAAGCTTTTACGAGTTCCGGGATCATTCGTAAAGTAGCGGAACTTACGCGCCTCGGCGGCGCGGACTCTTGGTTTGAAAAATCTGCCGGTGAGATAATGGACAAAAATACGGTTTGCGGGGTTTGCGCCGGCAAAGAGTTTGTGAAAGAAAACGATATCCTGGACGTTTGGTTTGATTCAGGGATAAGTCATAAAGCTGTTCTTGACGCAAGGGAGGAGCTATCGTTTCCGGCTGATTTATATCTGGAAGGATCTGATCAGCATAGAGGCTGGTTTCAGGCGGCTCTTATTACCTCTATGGGTATAAATGAAAAATCGCCTTACAGGAAAGTTTTGACTCACGGGTTTGTTGTGGATGGGGATGGTAAAAAAATGTCCAAATCTATCGGGAATGTAATTAATCCCGAAGAAATTATGCGCAAATACGGTGCCGACATATTGAGATTATGGGTAGCGTCCAGCGATTATCTTGGAGATATTAAAATTTCTTCTGAAATACTGGAACGGCTCGCGGATGGATACCGAAAAATACGTAATACATTTCGGTTTTTACTGAGCAACTTGTATGATTTTAATGTTTCAGAGAATAAAATTGAGCAGGAAGATCTCTCAGAAATAGACAGGTGGATGATTTCGCGGTTACGCGCTTTGGCCCAAGAAGCGACAGCTTGTTACGAAAGATATGAATTCCATAAAGTGTACCGCATGGTTTATAATTTCTGCGTGTATGAAATAAGCGCGTTTTATCTTGATGTGTTAAAGGATGTTTTATATGTAGAAGCGGCTGATTCAGCGGCTCGGCGTTCGGTTCAGACTGTTATTTTTAAAATACTCGATACTTTAACGCGTGTTATGGCGCCAATTCTTTCATTTACGACAGAAGAGGTTTGGACAAAGGTCGAGTTTCCCGGTAAAGAAAGAAGTGTTCATATGTCCGATTGGCCGGAGATAGGTCTGACGTCTACGAATAGTGAAAATGAAAAACTTGATACGAAATGGAAAAAAATATTGGATATCAGAAACGGAGTTATGAAGCTTCTTGAATTAAAAAGAGAAAAAGGATTGATTGGGAGTTCTCTTGAGGCTTCAGTTGAATTATATTCCGCGGACACCGGCACGCGTGATTTTCTCAAAACAGGGGAGACACTTTTTGCCGGTATTTTTAAGGTTTCCGAAGTGTATATTTCCGAGAAGATGACGCGGGATATGGAAGATATTCCGGGGGAACTTAAAATTAAAGCTGTGGTGACGAAGGCTTCCGGGCGAAAATGTGAAAGGTGCTGGAACTATAGCAGGACAGTAGAGAAAAATAAAGAAAATTCGAATTTATGCGAACGGTGTCGTAAAGTAATTCTTGAAAGGGGAGAAAATGGTTAATAAAAAACGCGGAACAAAAAAGAAAACTTCTTTATCAAAAGAAATACAGGCTGTAAGAGATAAGCTTCTTATCGAAAAAGCTAAGATTCTTGAAGAGCTTATGAATCTGAAAGGGGAATCTCTTCACAAATCTCTGAAGGATTCTTCCGGAGATCTTTCGGGTTATTCCATTCATATGGCGGATATGGCAACTGATCTTTATGATAGAGAGTTTTCGTTGGAATTAGCCGAAGGGGAAAGAGCAAGGCTGTATGAACTTGATGACGCGATCAAACGTATAGATCGCGGAGAGTATGGGAAGTGCACTTTGTGCGGAGATGTTATTACTAAAGCGCGCCTTAAAGTTATGCCTCAGGCGGAATATTGCATAAAATGCCGGGAGAAAACCGAAAAAACTCGAGGCAAATAGTGTTGTATTATTTTATCGCGTTTTCAATATGCTTTTTAGATCAGATAACAAAATTTTATGTTGAAAAATTCGTTTCATCCTCTTCGAATATTCCGGTAGTAAGCGGAGTGTTCCATTTAACGCTCGTGTATAATACCGGGATCGCGTTTGGTCTGTTTAAGGAATATCCATTCGTATTCACAATATTAACGATACTGGCGATAATCCTTATCGTTTATTTTCTAAACCAAAAAAAGCATAAATTAAATGTTTCGGAAAAAATCGCGCTTTGTTTCATTTTAGGAGGTTCGGCGGGTAATTTAATTGACCGTTTGCGTTATGGGCATATAGTGGATTTTATAGATTTTCGGTTTTGGCCGGTATTTAATATCGCGGACAGTTTTATAACGGTCGGAGCGGTAATATTGATTTTTTCCATGCTTTTTAAGCGAAAAAATTGAGGGGTCGGGGAGTTTTTCGACCCCTCATCCTGAAGCCCAAAGGGCTGAAGGATCTCTATATATCCCTTTGGAAAATTGACCAGAGATCCTTCGCTTTGCTCAGGATGAGGGATCGGGGAAAAACTCCCCGATCCCTCAATTAAGCACCAAATAAATTGTACCAAAACACCAACCTCGTAGGTTGGTGGTAAAGAGCGCCACCAACCTACGAGGTTGGTGTTTTCGAGGTTGGTGTTTTCACGCGGAGAGGTTTTAGGTAAAATGCATCGCGTAATTTTTAGTATAGGACCATTTACATTGTATTCTTACGGCCTTTGTGTCGCGATTGCTTTTTTAGTCTCGACCGTTTTTATTCTTCGTGACGCGGAAAAAAACGGATTTAAACAAGCTGATATTTTAGATTGTTTGATTTTGGTTCTTCTCAGCGGTCTGGTAGGAGGACGTCTTTTATACGTATTAATTAACGCGGAATGTTATTTCGACTGTCCAATCAGAATTTTAATGTTTTATGAAGGCGGCTTGGCTTTTCAAGGAGCGCTGATTGGGGCCGTGGTTTCAGGCGTGATTGTCACGCGGGTAAAAAAACTTTCTTTTAGAAAAGCCGCTGATTTGATAGTCCCCTACATGGCTCTGGGGCAATCAATAGGACGGATAGGCTGTTTTCTGAACGGGTGTTGTTACGGAAAAGTAATATCATTCGGTCCCGCGGTTACTTTTCCGGGAGACGCCGCGGCAAGAATGCCTGTACAACTTTACTCAAGTTTTATTCTTTTTCTATTTTTTCTATTTCTTCTTAAAATTCGAAAAAAACATTTTTTTGACGGATGTGTGTTCGCGTTATATTTGACAGTATACGGCATTTTTAGATTTTTTATGGATTTTTTAAGAGGAGATGAACTTTTTGTATTTTTTGGAATAAAACTTTCACAAATTATCGGCGCGGGAACTTTTTTGTGCGGTGTACTGATTTTTATTGTTTTTAAACATTTACGGCCAATGGCGCCGGAGGCGCCCGAAAAATATGGAAAAAATGGAATTTAAAGTCAGCCAAGAGGAAGCCGGCACACGAATTGACAAATATTTGACGCTCAAATTGGGAGAAGAATATTCCAGGACATATGTAAAATTTCTAATAGACGGCGGATTTGTGCTTGTGGGGGGGGGAACAATAAAACCGCATTACACGGCGCGTGCCAATGATATGGTTTTTGTCACGCTTTCTTCTGTGCCGGATAACGGAAGAATAGAGCCGGAAAACATACCGCTGAATATTATCTATGAAGATGAAGGTGTTATTGTAGTTGATAAGCCTGTCGGCATGGTTGTTCATCCGGGAGCCGGGAATAAGACGGGTACGCTTGTGAACGCGCTGCTTTATTATTTAGGCAGTCTTCCTGAAAGTGATGACGCGTTAAGGCCGGGTATTGTTCATCGATTGGATAAAGATACTTCAGGAGTTATGGTTGTAGCTAAAACCTCCAAAGCGTTGAGATCTCTGGCCGAACAGTTTCAAAAAAGAACTGTAAAAAAAAATTACTTGGCACTTGTAAAAGGCCGTGTGGAGTTAGATAACGGAATTATTGACGCGCCTATCGGGCGGCATAAAGAAAATAGAACAAAAATGACAATCGAATATGCCACGGGAAAATCCGCCCGGACGATGTATCATGTTATAAAGAGATTTGATTTATTTACGTTTCTTCGGCTGAGTCTTTTTACCGGACGTACACATCAGATACGAGTTCATATGAAACATATCGGACATCCTATTCTTGGGGATATAAGGTATGGCGGAGACCCGAGATTTCATCGTCCGGCATTGCATTCTGAACTGCTTGGGTTTACGAATCCGTGTACCGATAAATATATGGAATTTATCTCCGCGCTCACGGAGGATATGCGTGACCTTGTCCAAAAAGGAAAATTCACGGATGTGAAATGATGGATGCGCGGCATATTATGAAAAGTGTTCATAAATTGGCTCGACGACAAATAAGGCGATTGGCTTAACGTTTGGGAATGTTTGGATTCGGCAGTTATACTTATCGTTGGTTTTTAGACTTTTTTCCCGGGGAGAAAACATGGATTGGATAATACGGAAACAGGAACAGGGACTGAAAGGTGAATTGGAAGTGCCGCCGGACAAAAGTATTTCCCATCGGTCGGTTATATTAGGCGCGATTTCACAAGGAAAGTGTCGTGTTAAAAACTTTCTTTTCGGTGAGGATTGCCTTAGCACCATAAAGGCATTTCGTTCATTGGGGGTTCGAATAGACGCGGATGGAAAAAACATCATTGTGCATGGACGGGGGATAAGGGACTTTCAAAAACCGAAGGAAGCGCTTTATCTGGGTAATTCCGGTACGACTATGCGTATCTTGTCAGGAGTGCTGGCCGGACAGAATTTTGATACTTCTCTTCGGGGAGATGAATCGCTTACGGCGCGTCCCATGAGAAGAATAATTGAACCTCTTTCAAAAATGGGAGCGATTATTGAAGGCGAAGGAAGTGAGGGGCACGCACCGCTTAATATAAAGGGAGGAAATAAATTAATAGGCATAAATTATGTCATGCCTGTGGCCAGCGCGCAGGTCAAGTCATGCGTTTTGATAGCCGGGCTTTACGCCGACGGTAAAACAACCGTTCATGAACCTTATCAGTCCCGGGATCATACTGAACGGATGCTGGAATATTTTTCAGCGGATATTACAAGAAAAGGTTTACAAACGGAGATTACCGGATCAAAGCCGTTGATACCGAAAGATATTGAAGTGCCGGCAGATATTTCGAGCGCGGCCTTTTTTATTGTCGCGGCGCTTTTGATCAAGGATTCGCGCATTGTTTTGCGTAACGTAGGGTTAAATCCGACGAGGACAGGGCTCATTAATGTTCTAAAAAAAATGGGCGGCAAAATACGGATTTTTGATTATAAAGATGGAATTGAACCCCGCGGCAATTTGGAAATTTTACATTCGGATCTAAGCGCGATAGTTGTCGAGAAAGAAGAGATACCTCTTTTGATAGATGAGATCCCGATTCTCGCGCTTGCGGCTCTCGCGGCAAAGGGGAAGACGATTGTGCGAAGTGTATCAGAGCTAAAAGTGAAAGAAACTGATCGTGTGAAAAGTATTTGTGAAAATTTTCGGCGTATGGGAGCCGAGATAAAAGAATCCGGAGAAGATCTGATTATCCATGGAAAATTTAAAAACTTACGCGCGGCGGAATTTGATAGTTTTGGAGATCATCGAATCGCGATGACTCTGGCGGTGGCGAGTTTGCTTGTTTCAGGAAAAAGTAAAATTAAAAATACGGCATGTGTTAAAACATCATATCCCGATTTTTTGGGTGGCGTAAAAAAACTTAATGGTTCGTAGGGGCGGACGCGTGCGCGTGTCCATAAATCGTCCGCCGTCAAAGTCGCAGGGTGCCGTAGGGGCACATTGCATGTGCCCGAGATGAATCAATTACCGCCAACTTACAAGGATGTCAGCAATGTTTGTTGTTGGTTCGTAGGGGCACATTGCATGTGCCCGTATATGAATCATTAGTTGATGCTGTAGGTTTAGGAATATAAATCATTTTGAGTAGGTACTCAAAATTGTATATAAAGGCAAATCACTTGGTGCCGGCCACAAAATTTAATTAATAAAAAATTTGACAAACATAATATTATCTGATATCATTCGACTTATTAGTAGTTTTAGAAACATACGCGAAACCTACTTCAACAAATCTCAGACAGCGAAAATAAATGATGCGGCAGCGATTAAAAAAATATTATGACGACTTTCTCGGACTTTTTTCCAGTGACATGGGGATAGATTTGGGAACGGCGACTACTTTAGTGTATCTTAAAAACGAGGGAATAGTTCTTTGCGAACCTTCTGTTGTGGCTATTGAAGCGGGAACTTCGAATGTGTTGGCCGTGGGGGAAGAAGCTAAAAGAATGCTCGGAAGAACTCCGGGAAACATCGTCGCGATTAGACCTATGAGGGACGGAGTTATTGCCGATTTTGAGATCGCCGAAAGTATGCTGAGGTATTTCATAAAAAAAGTGCAGCGTTCGCGCCGGTTAGTTCGTCCCAGAATGGTTGTGGCAGTTCCTTCGGGTATTACCGAAGTTGAGAAACGTGCCGTTAAAGATTCCGCGCTTCATGCCGGAGCGAGAGAAGTGTATATGCTGGAAGAGCCTGTTGCCGCTTCGATCGGGGTGGGGCTTCCAATCCAAGAGCCTTCGGGAAATATGATCATCGATATAGGCGGCGGTACAACCGAGATGGCGGTAATATCTTTGGCGGGTGTGGTTTTTTCAAAGTCTATTCGCGTTGGCGGAGACGAGCTGGATGATGCCATCATAAATTATTTGAAGAGAACCTACAATCTTATGGTCGGAGAAAGGACAGCTGAGGAAATAAAGATCCAAATAGGATCTAGTTACCCCATGGAAGAAGAATTGTCGATGAATGTCAGAGGCCGCGATCTTATTGCCGGGCTTCCCAAGATGATCACAATAACTAGTGAGGAAATTCGTGAAGCGCTTTCTGAACCTATCGCCCAAATCGTAGAAGCGGTGAGAATAACTTTAGAACGAACACCTCCGGAATTATCGGCAGACCTGATAGAAAAAGGGATTATTCTTGCCGGTGGCGGGAGTCTTTTGAGAGGTGTAGATAAACTTATAGCAGAGGAAACCAGTTTACCTGTACATGTGGCGGATGATCCTTTGACGGCGGTGGTTCTTGGAACTGGAAAAGTTCTGAGTGAACTTAAATATCTTAAACGATTGACAGTCGGTTCCAGTTTACAGAAATAAGCGGCAGATATTCAATGTGCATAGATTTTTCAAGAAAAAGAAAAACAGATTAATTAGTTTGTGGGCGTTTGTGCTCGTAGTGTTATTTTTGTGTTTTCCATCCATTTTTTCAGGTATCAAAAATCTTTCCATAGCGGTGTTTTCATTTCCTGTGAAGCTATATTCCAAAACCAGTTGTTATTTCCGGACAAAAAAAAATCTAATAAAAGAAAATGATGTGTTATCAAAAAAAACGGCGGATCTTGAACTTCGTCTAGAACGGTTCTATGACCTTTTCACTGAAAACCGGCGGCTCAGAGAACTTTTAAAATTTAAAGAAAAAATAGAGTTTGACACAGTTTCCGCGGAAGTTGTGGTAAGGGATCCAAATAAATGGATGGGATCGTTCATCATAGATAAAGGTTCTCTTGATGGAGTTGCCAAGAATTCCGCTGTGTGTTCCGCGAAAGGACTGCTCGGAAAAGTAATTGAAGCCGAAGAACATATGAGTGTTGTTATGCTGATCACTCATCCTAATTTTAAAGCCGGCGGCATTCTCAAACGGACCCGGATCAACGGAATTATTGTCGGCATGGGAAGCGATATTGTCAAAATGCTGTATCTTCCGGTTGACGCGAAAATCAAAGAGGGAGATATTGTAACCACATCGGAATTCAGCAAAATATTTCCAAAAGGTGTGGGAATCGGAAAAGTTATTTCTTCAGGTGTGAGCAAAACAGGGTTATATAAGTACGCGTTAATTAAACCTTTCGCGAATCCTTTTGATCAAGAAGAAGTTTTGTGCATTAAATAAACGGGGGGGCCGAAAAACTTCTGGACCCCCTCAAATAAACAAGTTGTTCCGGCGGAGTTTCCCTTTGGTTCGTGTCTATGAAAAAAATTTTAAACATATTGATTCTTCTTTCAGGCAGTGTATTTATTCAAGTTTTTTTAACTCGAAATATTATATGTTTTCCGGATATTATTCTTCTTGTGGTTGTTTTCGCAGGTATTTTCTTAGGTACGAGTTCCGGCGCGTGTGTAGGGATCACGGCGGGATTTTTGAGAGGCTGTTTTTCCTGTGGAACTATTCTTTTAGACATTTTCCTTTTTTTGATAATAGGGATAAGCTCCTCTTTTTTGGCTAAAAAGTTTTATAAATACAATCCCGTTGTGCAGAGTTTTATTTCAGGGACGGCAATTTTTATAGCGATAACGGGACGTACTCTGTATTTTAATGTCGCCGGCGGAAATCCTGTCAACATTCTCTCGCCTTACGCGGCAAACTGGAAAATGATCGGTATAACGATACTTTTTTCCCCCATTTTTTTCGTGTTCGCGAAAAAAATCGTAAAAATAAATGACGGTCCGTAGGGGCACATTGCATGTGCCCGCATATGAAAATCGTACGCCAACAACCTCGTAGGTTGTCCGCAGGGGCACACACATTACATGTGCCCGCATATGAAAATCTTACGCCAACAACCTCGTAGGTTGTCCGTAGGGGCACATTGCATGTACGCCAACAACCTCGTAGGTTGTCCGTAGGGGCACATTGCATGTGCCCGTATATGAAAATCGTACGCCAACAACCTCGTAGGTTGTCCGTAGGGGCACATTGCATGTGCCCGTATATGAAAATCGTACGCCAACAACCTCGTAGGTTGTCCGTAGATATAATGGAAAGTCGCACCTCCATTCGTAGGTTAATAACTTGCATAAACAAGAAATCAGAGCTACATTTGGAAAAACCAAAACAGGAGGTGCGTTATGAAAAGTGTA
>Ga0210003_1003028_pt1 | contig 13920 bp, 12 predicted proteins | sample LantaG_FD_182804 | JGI IMG/M metagenome (GOLD analysis project Ga0210003, IMG submission 182804) | Deep subsurface microbial communities from Baltic Sea to uncover new lineages of life (NeLLi) - Landsort_02402 metaG (SPAdes) (version 2) | ecosystem: Environmental > Aquatic > Marine > Oceanic >... | reverse complement strand
TGCTGAAATGAGCAAAGCCGAAGCGGATTACTTTGAAAACCATACTCAAGAATGGCTTGATAGAAACGAGACACTATTCAAGAACGCTATCCTATACCTATCAGAACTCAAGCGATACTGCTATAATCGCAACCCAATGTCCCGGATGAACAAGTTTATCGGCTCGCTATGCGACATACACGGACATCTTGACTTGCTTGTGCTAGGCACTCATATTGACCATCGAGAAATAGACTTCAAGACTTACCTCAAGAATGTTACTATCTGGGCGAATTGCAAGTGGAGCTTGACCAGACCCAACAATACTGTGGTTACTATCAGACGTGGTTCTTACATATCAGAGATGGGTTCGTTTGACGTGGCACTCAAGCCATTCAGGTATTGGGTAGATGGTGCTATGTCCAGAAGTTTCTTAGATGGGCAACGTGCATATGACCTTTACAATACAAAAAATCCTGTTAATCTGAAACCAGTGTTGCCAAAGGAGATGGTATATGTCTAAACGTATAAAGATACTCTATGGTAAGTATAAAGGCAAATATCTTCTAAGTAGAGTACCTGGAGAGAAGATTTACTGTGAGAGATGTGGTAAGGTAGCTAGAATGAAATTTCCTAATCAACCTTGGCTATGCCGACATTGTGCAATTACTGGGCCTGAGGGGAAAGCAGCAATGAAAAGGATTAGTGCAATAATCAAAGGAGATAAAAATGAGCATACCACCAGTTAAATTAACCCTATTCGGAGGACCGAAGTATCGTTCTAATTACCAACTGACTGCTTTAGGTAAGACAAAAGCTGAACAAATCAACATCTCAGGAACTAGAGGTGAAGTTGTTATGGCACTTGAGAACATTGGTCCCTGTACTATCTCTGAGCTTGCCAATGAAATCAAGATGTCTCCAGCTCATGTCAAGCAGGCTATAGGAATTCTAATACGGGATGGCTGGGTGAGCAAAGTATCAGGGGAATAATAGCATGGCTAAAGCTAAAGATTGGAAGCCAATAACATATAAGACGCCACAGCAAAAGGCTAGGACGGAACGGATAGCAGCTAAAAAGGCTGCTCGTGAAGCTGGCACTTACAAAAAAGGTATGCCCTGGAAGCCTGAGTATGCTCTGCCTGAGCACAAAGAGCTATTCAAAGAGCCTGAGCCTGAGATTAAGGTAGCTCCTATAGGCGAGATTCCAGAAGTAGGTGCTTACTTACCCAAAGAGGTTATTGGTGCTAGACCTGATATACAGTTGAGTGCTATAAGACGAGCTGGTGCGCCTATTGAGACACAGCTAAAATTCATTAGAACGCACTCTGATATTGCCTTGTCTAAGAGTGTTCGTAAAGCTATCGGTGAGGATTTCAAAAAAGCCTATCCTGGACAGGTTTACAGTTATGAGACGGGTAAATTCGTGCCAGCTACATTAGCGACAGTCAAGGAGCGAGAGGAGTTTTACAGGGCATATCCTGAAGCGGGACCACCGGGAACACCGGGTAAGATACTGCCTAAAGAGGCTATAGCTAAGCGTGAAGCAGAGCGTGAGGCTGAATATCAAGAACAATTAGCTGAGTATAAGAAGCTGGTAGCAAGACAACAAGTATCACAAGCTGAATATGATAGGTGGTTGAAGAATGACCAGATACTTAATAAGGCTGGCTTAAAGACTAAAGATGGCTACTTAATAGTTCAAGCTCTAATCAGTGATGACCCAAAGGTTAGGCAAGCTGTCAAGAATATATTTGCTGATAAGCCAGAGGTTATTAAGGAAGCACAAGACTTTATTAGAGATAACTATACCCCTGCCTTTTGGGAAGGGCGAGGTAAGGTTTGGGGCGATATTGCCAAAGCATATTATAAACTAACTCCCTGGAAAGAGGAAAAGGGGGAAACTCTTAGTTCCACTATTGCTGAGTTGGTTGAACTAAAGGTTAAAGAATCCCCTACCAAAGAAGATATTGCCAAGCGTAGTTATGTAGATATAGACCTACCCTTCTATAAGGGTAGATTAGATATGTCAGATATGGTAGTTCCCGCTGATGAGTGGTGGAATGCTAGACTTACTACTACTACTGACTGGTTAGATAATGTATTCTTACCCAAAGTCATCAAATGGCACGAGTTCTGGCGTAAGGAACTAGCTGAACCTCAAGAGTGGGTAGAATATACTCCTGATGGTAAAAAGATAGTAACCTATAAAGATATACCTAAACCTACTCAAGCTATAATGCAAGGAATAATAGATGTTTTTACTACTATACCAGCTACTATAGCAGGAGTAGGTGCAAGTGCCTTAACCTATGCTGCCAAAGGTGAGGAAAAGGATGCTCTATTAGCACCAGCTTTATTAGCTGCTGGTATGGCTGAATGGATAACTGGCAGACCTAAAGCATTCGTAACTAATACTGCTTACGAAGTGCCTTATACTATAATGCTTTTTAGAGGTTCACCGGCAAAGGAGCTTATGACACTTGCTAACAAAGCCAAAGTAAAATTAAGTCCTAAACAATGGTCAGCTACTAACTTTGCTCTTGAAGCTGATATTGCTAGAGTAAAATTGCCTAAAGGTATGGATGCTTTTGGTGGTAGAGAGCTTATCCAGGCAGTAGAGTTTGCTTGGGGTGGCAAAACTAAAGTTCCTGAAGGCGTTACACGATTGAAACCTAGCGAACAAGCTATTCTAACTTCAGCTATCAAGGGTGATGTTATCTTCAAGGATGCACAAGGTAAGATGATAGGACGAGTTGCTCCGTTCCAAACTTCAATACCTCAAGTTGCTTTTCATTCTACTGGTGATATTGCTACTATTAGGAATGCTATTGCTAAGAAAGGTTACTTTGAAGTTGAACCAATAGGCACTTATGGGGGCTTCTGGGTAAGCCAGCAGTTAGCACAATCGTTTATGACTAGAGGCGAAAAAGGGATGGTTGACCCTGGTGCTATGGCTCTGCGATTTACTGCTAAAGACCTGAAGGAACTCCCCAAATCAGTATTAGAACAATCTACCTTCAATAAAATGAAGTGGGAGCTAGAACGATTAGCTAGAACTGGCAAGTTAGACCCTGGGATATATCCTACTTTCAAGCACTATGGCTTCCCGCCTAAGTTTGAATTAGAGTTATTCATCGCTCCAAAGACTAGAATATATGGGACTTCTTCTACTTGGTATGCTCCGGCTAAGTCAGCTAAAGGAACTGCCGAGATAAGCACAGTTAGTATGATAGGTGCTCAGGATGCTATAACTGGTCAATCAATCAGACCTGGGCAATCAATTCCTATGCTCATAGGTGCTACTAAATTAGCTAAAGGTGAAGGGCTTGGAGTGCCTTCACTATGGGATTTATACAAGGCTGAGGCTAATATCAGCATAGGCATTAAAAAGTGGCTACCTTGGAATATATCATTTCGTGAGGTAACTACTGGTGAAAGTGGTGTGTATGTAGCTGGTAGGTTAAAAAGTAAATATGCAGGGCTAAAATTAAGCGAACCGATGCTGACCACTATCAGACAAAACTTCACCAATTTTATTGACTATCTGAAGGGAGAAGCAAAAGAAGCTCCTAAAGATTCAGCATTGCATAAGACAATGGAGCGGATAGAAAAGGGCGAAGTTGATATATGGACAGGACTTAGCGAATTAGGCTTGGTAGATATCCCTGGAGGTAGAATAGAAACTCTCAGCAGAGCTATGGCAAAGCGTCCTGACCTAAAAAGAGAATTTACCAAAGAAAAATTTGACAGGATAATTCAAGAAGAACTAGCCAAAGATGCTTCTAAATATGGCAATGAACTATTTGGCAAGGATGGTCAAATAGCCAAGTGGCTGAAAGAAGAAAAGCTATTAGAAAAGGGAGAACGATTGCCTTATAAACTGTCAAAGGCTAGAACTAGGTATCCTGGTATTGCCAAAGAATATGAACCAATGCTTGCAATTCTAAGGTATCCTAAGGAATTTACACCTGAAAAGATACCCGAACCTACTCCTGAACCTATGCCTGAGCTTATTCCTGAATTGATACCAGAGCCTAAGCCAGAACCTACTCCTAGACTTAGACCTGAACCCAAACCTGAACCTAAACTAGAGCCTAAGCCTGAGCCTAGACCAGAGCCAAAGCCAGAGCCTACTCCTGAGCCTACACCAGAGCCTATTCCTGAACCCAAACCTGTGCCAAAACCAAAACTGAAGCCAGAGCCAAAGCCAGAGATTAAAATAATCAAAGGGAAGGAACGCAGAGGCTATGAAGGAGCTGTAGCTTGGGCGCAAGGTCAGCTAATTCGTAAAGGTGGCAAGCTGGTTACTCAATACAAGGTATGGAAGTATCCCTACAGGCAAGTTGACTTAGAACACTTTGCTGAAGGTGAGCTACCTGCTGGTGTCAAGATAGTATCTGGCATTAGTTCAGCCAAAAAGACAATTCAGCAGTTTAGAGGTGAAGTTGCTCCTAGAGAAACACAGCAAGCAGACATTGGAGCTTTTATAGCTACAGTCAGTGAACCTACACCAAAGCCAGGTGGTGCTGGTGAAATTAAGTTTATAAGAGACATAAGAGGCACTAGCGATGAGACATTACGGAAGATAGCTTTAGGCACATCTGTCAAGCAACTATTGAAAGAGATATATCCTGCTAAGGTGCCAAAGGCTACTGCTGATAGGATACTCTCTGATAAACTATCAAAGATAACTACTAATCAGATAGCCGGTGAGCTAACAAAGGCTAATATAACTGGAGCAAGGCGTAGAGAAGTATTAAAGATGTTGCCAGACAGAGAACGACAACAGGTTGAAGTGATAATGAGCGAACCTGTATTACAAGCACCAACAAGAGGTATGCCTAAAGCCATATACCAACCTAAGAAGCTAAGGCGCAAGAAGGCTAAAACTACAAAGTCCTTGCCACCGCCTTCTATATTGGGGGTAAGGTTAGTTTGAGGTAGAGTTATGAAACTAGGAATATCTTTGCTTATAGTCGCTATCTTGACAACAATAGCCTACTTCCAATCATATATTGCTGGATACCCCTCTTTGTATGGTGGTGTAACTATGTGGTTTATTGCTATCCCATGTTACTTTTTGGGAATTAAGCGCATTATAAGGCAAAGGAGGGCGAAGCATGAAAGCCAGACTCACTAGGCTATTCTCAATACTGGCTTTAGCTATGTTGGGACTGATGCTTATTGCTGCCCCCGTATTAGCCATTGGCGACCCTCACGACCTGCAAATCAATTCTGTCTATGTCTACCAACACTGTCTTGAAACCAATGACCAGTTGTATCTTGTAGAATACTTTGTGGATTATGATGTTGATGCTGACCCTTTAACCGATGATAACCCTGACGAGAACATTACCGAAGCCTATCTTGGCAGGCTTATGGATGGGATAGATGAGCTAAGTGCAATCGCCCCTTATGCCTACTATGATGAGGGCTATGACGAAGGAATATTTGCTATCTACTTTTCTGCTGATGACCCAGACCTTCCAACATGGGAAGATGCTTACACTATGAAACTTGAGGGCAACCCAACGCTTGTCTGGGATGCTGGCGTGCCTTCAACCTCAGTGGCAGTCTTTGATTTGTGGTCAAGTTCAACCGGTATCATAGATACACAGAGCGAGCTAGCATCACGGATACTTTACATTGCCGACCAGCTTGAATTAGCTTGGGGTATCAACATGGTAGATTCTACGGGAACAGGCTCGTATTTATCAGACTACGGCGAGGCATATTTCACCAACGCCATACCGAATATACAGGCTATGGCTCCAAAGGCTTTTGCTGGAAGCACAACCTCGCCTGAATGGGAATATAAAGAGCCTACTACGGATTACGCTGAAGACAGAGCAGATAGTGTTGTTGATACGCCACTTGACATGACACCTGTAGCTGACTGGTGGGGCGTCTCAAGAATGTGGGCAAGTTCATTGCTATTTATGCTCGGGGGGGTTTTGATATTGTATTGTATGTTATCACCAACTGGGAACTATAGACCGCTGGTGTTAGTAAGCACACCTCTTATCATAGCTGGCGGGTATCTCGGGATGTTTCCGTTAATAGCAACGGTGCTCATAGGATTCGCTGCCTTCGCACTATCAATATTCGTGTTATTTTATCATCCGAGTAGTGTCTAGGGAGTATAGTATGAAACTATGTAAAAGGATATTGAAAACAACACTACTAGCCTTGATTATGCTAGTGCTAGTAAGCGGAACTGTGCTTGCTGCCTACAGTTACTATGCCACTGTGCAAGTGCAAGAGACTGGAGGCGTAAACAGCTATGATTACTTGCCTGTTATCGCTGACATTGACAATGACTACTTAGCTGACAATGGCTATATTAGCATAACAGGGCTTGATACAAGAATACTATCGGGCAGCACCCCATTAGAACATCTGGTAACTGACGATAAGGTACTGTTTGTTGAACCTACAGTAGCAGCCAGTGGCACAGGCAACTACAGATATACTTTAGGCAATACAGAGGACTTAGATGATTTTCCAGTAATAGTTGGCTATGACACTGGAGCTAATGGTTTTATCACTATTACAGATGATGATACTCTTGACGGTGGTGCCGGTGGTATGGACACCTTTGAGATTGAGCAGAAGGGGTGGGTCAATACCGATGCTGGTGATGATAAGAACTTGGTCTATAAAGCGGATGCCTTCAGGACTTATATTAGTGCTGAGGATGAGATAACCTCTGTTCTAATGACGGATGGGGCTTTCCCTACTGTTGCGGCAACTGATGGTGGAAATAATGCTGTGAATGGGCAGAACCATTCTATTGATTTACCTGCTGGAGTTGTCTCTGGGAATTTGTTGTTGGTATTTTTTGTTAGTGATGGAGTTCCTACTATAACTTTCCCAGTAGGGTGGATAAATCTGTTTGAGAAAGCTGGTGGTGTAGATGTTAAGGGTGGTGCTTGGTATAAAGTAGCTGGTGTTGGTGAGGATGACCCTTTCGTTGTTACTACAGATGCTGACCAGATGACTGCTTATACCATATATCGCATTACTGATTATGCCGGAGTTCCAGAAGCAGGGGTTGCAACTACAGGTGACAGCGTTAGTCCTGACCCTCCTAGTTTAACGCCATCGTGGAGTATAAGGGAGACTCTATGGTTTGCTATAGCAGGGTATGATGCGGGTGCGAGAACTATCACTGACTATCCTGCCAACTACGGGAATGGTCGTAGTGATAGGTCTAATGATGCTGAGGGGGCTGGTGTTGGCAGTGCTAGAAGGGAATTAGAGGCAGCAAGTGAAGACCCTGGGGTGTTTACATTGAGTGTTGCAGAGGTCTGGATTGCTAACACTATAGCCATCTCTCCAGATTGGCGGGTGGTATCTGCCACAGGTATTACTAGCGGAGTAAGGCGAGTAGTTACCACTGCTGTTGCCGCTGGTAACTTAACAATATCGGTCTATGATGAGGACGATAATCTGATTGATGATGGTACTACCCCGATGGGAGGAGCAAGTGTCCCTCCCAATGTTAGCGACTGGTTACTTATGCAAAACAATGTTATGCCTTATATGGAATACTACAAGCACACGGTTGACGGCACTCTAATCGCTTGGTATCAGCCAATAAGTATGATTATCGACACTAACCTTGATGATAGGGCAGGAACTGATGTCGGTGAGGATGGTGATGATAATGATATAGAAGAAGATGCTATCATCACATGGGGTGCTAACCCAGTAGGCATAGATGTTGCCATAGGCTCACTGGTATCATCAAGCCAACCCCCTATAACGCCAGCGAGTGAGGAAGAAGCAGTAGACATAGTGCCTGAAGGTGAAGTACCTATAGAAGGCGGAGTTGTCAATACCACCAATCTACAGGACAATCCCCTATATCCTATCGTGCATGTTATCAATGAATATACTGACTACACTGAGGAGCAAATCTGGTTCATGGGAGCCACACTCATTATCTTGTTATGCATGGGAATCGCTGTTGTTAGAGTGCCAAATCACCTATTACTTGCTGGCGCAGTTGGGCTAGTGCTAGGTGGCTTTTTCACGGCTATGGAGATATATCAGTGGTGGATGATGCTAGTAATGGGATTTATATTTGTAATGTCAATTTTGATGGAGAGAAAACCCGTTTTATAGGAGGTAAGTCGTAATGGCGAAGGCGATCGCATTCATGCTTTTACTCTACTTCGGAATGGCACTATCCATCGGAATACTAGCCGGTGGTGGTGGATATGCTGCCACAAGCCTCACTGTAGCAGTTGATGAAGATGATCCAATCTTGGAAGTTGTCTCAACTAACGGATTTCTAGGCACTGATTATATAGAGTTTAGTGATGGAGAGAAGGTACTCTACACTGGCAAAACTGCTCTTACCTTCACCGGCTGCACTAGAGGTTACAATGAGTCAACAGCAACAAGCCACACAATAGGTGTAATGGTTTATACTACATCAGCCAGCACAGTAAATAATGCTATGGGGTTCAATATAGCAGCGACAGTAGACTCAATGGGGTTATGGTCAATCGTCACCGTGCCCTGGAACTTCGCCACCAAGACATTACCCAGATTATTGATAATGCCCTATCAGCTATTTACAGGCGACCTGGTAATATTCGCTGTGATACTGGTAATAATACAAATGGCAATAGTAATAACAATCGGAATGTCGTTCATAGGAGCAAGGCGTGTTTAGAAAGAGATTTATTGTTAAAGAGGACTAATTGGTGAAGCAGAGAATATTTGCTCTCGTTATTACCCTAATTCTATTATTTTCCTTTTGTAGCATAATGCCTATGGCACAAGCACAAGAGGAAAATTGGACTATTGAAAGTGATACTGTTTTTATTGATGATAGCAATGTTTACCTATCAGCTACCCCACATACCTTGTCTGGTTCTGGTTGGGTAGAATTTGAATTATTGAGCAAGCACTTTGAAGGAGAGATAGATGTTGTATGGGGCTTTGACCAGAGCGAAGGTGTTAAACCCATCAAACCGCAGATATGGACTGAGAATGTCGCCCATACTGAATACAATTTAGTTGATGTAGAAAAAGAAAATACGCTTACTATAATGGGTATTACCGACTTTACGAAGCTAGAGTGGGCAACTTTTGAAGATGAGCCTGATGTCGGAAACAGAAACAATACCCACTTGTTTGAGGTAACTGCTGACTTTTGGGATGAGGATATAACTGAGACCTTAGTAGTTGCCTTTAATACATATGAGCTGGATGGCGATACTGCTACCATTACCTATAATTATACCAGCCGGGAGCGGGAGTATTATCGGGAGTACTATGCCGATTGGAAGCGGTTTAGCATTTCTAATTTTACCAGAGTAACTCATAGTTACAAGGGTTGCGATGATTGGCACCTCACCAAGTTAGATGCTTCTATAAAAAAGGATACCACATATAAGGTTAGGTGCTGGGTTGAGATACCGTTCAAGGGTACGGAGACAGTTAGCGGAAAGTATATCTGGGCAGTCAAACCTCACAACGAGAGTATTCAAGATGCTATGGCTAATGGGCATCTGTATGTTCTTGACCCTTGGTATAGTGGTAGCTGGGAGTATAGACTAGAGATAACTATTGACCATACCAAAGTAGATGAGGATTTAGCCTACTTCCCGGTGCTAATTACTGAGGCTAATATGACCGCTACCTTCTGGGCGAATGTCAATGCCGATGGTAGCGATATAGTTGTTACCAGTGATGATGCGGTTACTAAGCTAAGGCGGGAATTAGTTAGCATTGACAATGTAGGTGAGACGATGGAGTTGTGGTTTAGAGCTCCATCATTATCCTCTACAGTCGATGATACATTCTACCTTTACTTTGGCAATGCTGGAGCGACTGAGGCTAACAGTGCCTATACTTGGGATACTAATTATAGAGCAGTCTGGCATAAGAACGATGACCCAGATAATGCTCACATAGTAGATAGCACAGACAATGGAAATGATGGTGATAAAGCAGCTGCTAATCAGCCTGTAGAAGTCGCCGGTCAGTGGGGTAAAGCCCAAAGTTATGATGGCACGGATGATAATGTCAACTTTGGCAATGGTGCTAGTTTCCCTATAACTGATGATATTAGTGTTGGGTGCTGGGTGAAGGGTGCAGCACAAACCAATATGGGTGTAGCGGGAATGTTTGACCGAGGGAACGGTCAAAGGTCTTGGCTGATAGTAACCCAAGGTTCTGGAACTGCCAAGAAGATGGGCGCATGGCTAAGTGATGACGGCAGTTTTGACGCAGGACACAGAAAGGCTTATGAAACCAGCGTAGATGTATTGGATAATTCTTGGCATTATTTTGGGTTTACCTTTGATGCCAGCGAATCCGAACTCTTTTTATATATTGATGGGGTGGTAGATGGCACACCAACTAAAACCCTAGATGATGCTATCACTGCCCTACACGCTACCACTGCTGACGGCATTATTGGGGCAAGGCTAAATAACGGTGCTATTGAACTTGAGTTCACGGGTCTTATCGATGAAGTAAGAATCTCAGACGAGGTACGAACTATTGGCTGGATAGGAACAACATTCAACAATCAAGATGACCCTACCACATTTTATTCGGTGTTGGGTGAGGCTTTAACTCTCTCTATAGTAGAGACAAATAATGCTGACGTAGATGGAACTTCTGCTACTTTGAATGGTGAGATAACCGATACTGGCTATCCTGATACGGGAGATACTGATGATGAAAGGGGTTTTGTGTGGGATACCGCTACTCACGGCGACCCAGGCAGTGCTATAGCTCCAGAAGATACTAACTATGCTACTAGCCTTGATGGAGATAGCTGGACAGAGGCAGGTTCATTCGGCACCGGAGACTTTGACTACGAGGCTACTGGTTTAACCGCATTGGTAACTTACTATTATAGGGCTTGCGCCCATAATATAGCCGGCTGGACTTATGGAGATGAGATAACCTTCTTTGCTTTGGTGGATGGCAATGTTTATCTTGAATTTAGACCTGATCTAGATGAGACAAGGATAAGAGGCAATGCTGGTATTCCTGCTGATATTCTAGTAGAAGATATGTTTACTGGTTACATCTTACCTATATATGATGCTGACAACCAAGAACTCTTTTTCATACATTGCGTTCCAGACAGATGGGATAATACCAAAGACCCCGTTTACGCTAGCCATATTTTAGTTCATGTAGACTCTTCTCTTACGAATGCCAACGAAGCAAATCGTGGTTATCGCCTACAACTGGCTTGGGATGAAGTTACCCCCAATGAAGAAGAAATCCCTGCTTATGCTCCCAACATAGTGGATGCAACAAGGGTGGTTTATAGCAATACACAATACGAATGCTACCAAGACTGGTTTGTAATACTCTGTAATGTAGATGACGGCATAGAAGTTGATGACTTGCTTGCCTTGAGACTAAGAAGAACACTGCATACTGATGACCAAAAGGCTGACAATGAATTGGGTGGAGACCTGATAATACACGCTGTTGATATTTTATATGCTAGAGGCGATTTATTAGGAGACCCGGAAGGTACAATCCTAACTTTAATAAATACTTGGATAGAAGAAGGACTTTTAATAGGAGGTGAAAGTATGATATTCTTTGCATTAATATTTCTAGCATTGGTGTTCACCATAGCTAGTTACGTCTTCAAAAAGGGCATGTTGGCTTTTGCCGGAGCTGGTGCATGGATAATAACAGCTATCTACTGCTTCATCGAGTCTACTGTAGCGTGGGATGTCTATTTTAGCCTTGCATTCTTGTTCATAGGGCTAACTATAGCTTGCTTCTTTTCACCGTTGGCTTGGAAAGAGACGACAATGGCAGGAGATAGGACTGAAGACCCTGACACAGCTGAGATGCAAGCTGAGATGGCAGAGTTCAATAAAGGTCGCAATCAGTTCTCCTTTCTACACAGCAAGGGACGACCAAGAAGGAGGTCAAGGTGGTAACAAGAATAGAAAAGAAGATAGTTGATATAGCTTTACGGCATGCACTAAGTTCTGAGGCGAGAAGGCTAATAAAGAATAACATTGAACCTACTACTGAAATAGTGCTGAAAAATGCAGATGAAAGAGCGATTGCTATGCTGTTGGGACAAGGTTACACAGTAGAAGAATTGATAAAAATAACAGAGGATGTCATTAAGGAGTTGAAATGCAAAGGATAGAGTGTCCCTTTGAAGAACTATTAAGAGAAGCCGGCTATGTCCAGACATATGATGGGCAGACGACACTACGCAAAGCAACTGAACAATTCAGCCTACAACCAGAAGAGAGAAGATTCTTTACTCGGCAGTATCAGAGGGTCAAGAACAACCACTTTATTTCTGAGTATGCCAAGCTAGTCTATGATTTACGAACTGGCTGGTGTACTGAGTGCAATGTCTACAAGAAAGCCTCAAATGGCATGAGGCAAGCCCAGCAGGTAATGGTCAGCAAAGAGACTTGACACTTGACAAATTCTAATTTATGTGTTAAGCTATAAAATAAGGGTTAAGCCATTAAGTCAATGAGGATATTATTATGCCAAGAGGAAGACCGAAGGGAAGCAAGAGCAAGGACACCAGCAAGTATAAGCTGAGGACTCGTCAAGTGAAACGCAAGTACGGGAAAGATGCCTTTGTAAATTGGGGTAAAAAGGGTGGTAATCCTGTTTTGCTCAAGAATAGGAGGTGAGTATGATGGCACTAAGTAAAAAAGAAGCAAAGGAATGGAAGAGTTTACAGAGTAAATCCAAAAGGTATGGAATTAAAGTAAAAAGAGTGGGTCCTGCTAACGTAACATTTGGTGGTGATGTTTATGCACAACTAGGAACAGGACGAGCTACATCTATAATGAATGCAAGGATTAAGATTAAGAAGTCTAGGAGGTAAGTATGATGTGAAAAAGGAAGCACTCGGCTAAACACCGTTTAGATAAGTAATAATTAAACAAAGGAGGACAAAGAATTGAAAAGTAAAATGGTAAATTGGTTCAAGGAACACAAGAAAATGAGGGTAGCTATACCCGCCATCATCATGATGCTGGTGCTGGTTGCTGCGATGATGCCGGTATATGCCCAGGTACTGGTGTATCCTGATGTTCAAGGAACTTACGATGTGAGTTCAAGGGCAGCTCCTAGATACATGGACAACGCAAGGCATCCCAGGGTACAGTTCGATACACTGGTCATCACCACTCAGGTTGGCAAGGCAATCACTGATGCTACACTACAGCACTTGGGGACAGACATAGCCTTGACTGGCTTGGTAGGTCCGGGTAGCAGACCGACCATCGTATTAGGTGGGACTGACAGTGATGGCGCTGTGGTATCAGTCCAAGCTAGGGTAATAATTGACAGAGACGATGATGTTACAGGCATTAGAGGGCGAATGCAGACCTATATCACCAGCGATGGTTCAAGGTGGGATGATAGTGCTGATGGTACTTCTGAGATTTCGACTGTTGCCTATCACAGTGAACCACTCTCATGCTTACTAACCGGTGGCACTCTGGATAATCCAGAAGCACTAATATTCTGGAACCCAGTAAATAGGCTCAAGCTACGCAACCTAGCTACACTTAGAGCTAACCAACTGAGCTTCTGGCACAACTTTCAGCTCGCCGAGACAGAAGGGCCACAGATAATGCTCCGCTTCGAACCAGCAGCAAGCACCGCTAGAGTTCCTTATTACAGTGGCGGAACTCAAGGCGGGGTAGACATCATGGTTATGCCATTTCAAGTACCTTATGTAGGCACTGGCACATGGCTAGAGTATGACCTATCTGCAGCGGATGCACTTTGCATCTACTACGGCAATGACCCAACAGACTTCACCGCCTTTGGAGGTGCTCCAGTTGCTACACTAGACCTAGTAGAAGCTGCAATTGACGCTGAGGCAGCAATGATTGCAGGTGGAGACGACTGTGGTGATTGGGTTCTCACGATGGTAGATATTGAACTCTG
>Ga0210003_1003027_pt1 | contig 13923 bp, 9 predicted proteins | sample LantaG_FD_182804 | JGI IMG/M metagenome (GOLD analysis project Ga0210003, IMG submission 182804) | Deep subsurface microbial communities from Baltic Sea to uncover new lineages of life (NeLLi) - Landsort_02402 metaG (SPAdes) (version 2) | ecosystem: Environmental > Aquatic > Marine > Oceanic >... | reverse complement strand
CCGGAGTGCGTTTCCAGGAAAACGAAGAAGACACCCCTGAACAGATTGAATTGATCCTCAATATCACCGGTACGCTGGATGAACCGGATTTGAACCCGGCCGAAGGTTCCGAGTTTTCCAAAGAAGATATCCTGCCTTTAATCGTCATGAATTATTATTCCAGTGATTCCACCCAGGCTTCGGGGGCGATCGAGGAACGCATGACCCAGCTTCTGGCCTCGCAAGTATCGCAAATTGGCGCCCGGCGGCTCGGTATCGAAACCTTCGAAATCGACCCGGTTTTTCAAAACGGCGATATTTCCAATACGCGGGTGACCCTCGGTTTTTATACTTTTCAAAACCTGTATATATACGGGCGGTCGCGGCTCGATGTCGTGCAGGGACAGGAGGTCGGGTTTGAATATCGTTTCAACAAGAGCCTTATTTTTGAGGGGCGCAAGGACGAGGATGAACTCTATCACCTGGATTTAAAACTGCATTGGGAATTTAAGTGAGAACGGCGCGTTTTCAAATATTACTGTTAAGTTTGTTTCTCCTTTTCAGCGGGAGCCTGTTATCCTATGACCGGACGACCATGCGATGGATGCGCAGCAAACCCCGAATAACATCGATTGCTATCGAGGGCAATTCATATTTCAAAGATTCCGAAATAAAAAAGAAATTGTACTCCCATACCGAATCCTTCTGGAACATAATCAAGGGTGACCGCCGCCGCATGCTCCAGCGGGAAACGCTTCGAAGGGACACGCTCGAGGTCAAGTACCTGTATTTCATCAACGGTTTTTTAAACGTCAGAGTAAAAGAGACTTTTGAGATTGTCGAGCGCGATTCCACCTGCCGGGTGCGAATCGATATCGACGAGGGACGGCAGTTCTTTTACGGCGACAAAAAGGTCACCGGTAATTATGAGGGCCGGTTCGAATACCGCTTCTACAATTACGCCGAGAAGTTAAAAAAAGGAAAGCCGATCAATCCCTTTGAAATTCGCCAGGCGGTTTTCGAAATGGAAAAGGTCCTGGCCAACAACGGCTACCCCTACGCACAAATCACTTTCGAGGTAGATACTTCGTCCGGCTTACGCCTGAGCCCGATCACGTTCGAGATTCAATCCGACTCCCTGGTACACTTCGGCGAGGTGACCATCGAGGGGGTGGAGCGCTACCCGGAATACGTCGCCCGCCGGGAACTGAAAATCAAGCCGGGGAAAATATATCGCCTGGACGATGTCGTGCGCTCCCAGCAACGCCTGTTCGAGTCCGGCTATTTCAGCACCCTCCAGCTCAACCGGGCCGAGAACGGTTCCGACCGACTGCAGCCGAATTTCAATCTTAAGGTGAGGGAGCGGAAAACGCTCTACGTTACGTTCAAGATGGGCGCCGGACAGTCGCTCGACCGGGACCTGGTCTGGTCGCTGTCGAACAATTTCGGTAAGCGCAACCTGTTCGGTTCCCGGCGCGTGGATTTGTTGAGTGATTATTCGTTCGATATCGGCGAGAAAACCCGCCTGATAACCCACCGCTACCGCCTTCGTTTTACCGAGCCCTGGTTCATCGGTATCCGGATGCCGCTCATTCTCACCGGCGAGATAGAGCCGAAACTTCAGGAGCCGGAGGAACGCTACAAAATCGGCACCTGGTCGGTCTCGGCCGCGACGACCAAGAAATTCGGCCTGCAGTTCAAGACCACTCTCGGGTTTCAGTACGAGTCGGTCAATATCAGCGGCTTGACGCCGGAAGAGGAAATCGATATCAAACAGGCCGAAGGTATTTCTATCCGTCGCAAAATTTATTTCACCTTCCGGCGCGACAGCCGTGACAATATTTTTATTCCCCGCAAGGGTTCTCTTTTTGACCTGAACGGGGAGTATTACGGCGGGTTTTTGCGCGGCGACGACAACTTTTACAAAATCCAGACCAGCTGGTCGCGCTACCAGATCGCCTGGCCGGGCTGGATATCGGCTACCCGTATCGGCGGCGGCTGGGCCGATAATTTCGGCGAGTCCGACGATATCCCGGTCGATGACCGCTTCAGCCTCGGCGGCGCCAACTCCGTGCGCGGGTTCAGGGAGCGCTATCTCGGCCCGCTCACCGAGGCCGGGGTGCCCAAAGGCTCCAAATATTTCATCCTTTTCAACCAGGAATTCCGGTGGAAAACAGTCCAGGTTTTCAGTGTCATCCCGTTGTTGAAAGACCTTTTCAAAGCCCTGCCGCTGTGGCAGTCGGTCTTTTTCGATGTCGGCAACGGCTTCGAGACGCTTGAAGAAATCAAGTTAGACAATTTCGCCTTCAGCTATGGCACCGGCATCCAGATTCAGTCCCCGGCCGGGCCGATCCGAATCGACTACGCCCGCCGGATTAAAACCGAGCGGTTCGAGTTCGACGACCGCGTGCATTTCACTATCCTCTACGCTTTCTGATTTCAGGGCTTTTCAAGTTATAATTTTCAGCTTATATTCCGTATTGTCTTAAACCCACAAACGGGATATAAAAAAGATGCCAAAGAAAGTACTTATAGCCATATCCGGCGGTGTGGATTCCTCGACCGCCGCCCTGCTTTTGAAACAGCAGGGTTACGAGGTTGTTTGCGTCCATATGAAGCTGTGGGTCGATGTTGACAACGCTTACAACGAAAAATCCATCGCCGCCTGTCGGGAGCTTTGCGAATTTCTCGGAGCCCCGTTTCATGTTCTCGACCTGTCGGAGAATTTCAAAAACTCGATTATTGAATATTTCGTCGCCGAATACAAGGCCGGCCGCACTCCCAACCCGTGCGTGAAATGTAACAGGGAAATCAAATGGGCGGAGTTCCTGAAGAAAGCCGACGAACTGGGCTGTGACTTTATCGCCACCGGCCATTATGTCCGCGTCGAGCGGTTGGATAACGGCCGCTGGACGATACTAAAAGGACTCGACGACACCCGCGACCAGTCATACGTCCTCTGGCGTCTGACACAGGCCGACCTGGCGCGGACGATAACGCCGCTGGGCGACAAAATCAAGACCGATGTCAGGCAGATCGCCCGCGAGAATAAACTGCCCACCGCCGAGAAATCCGAATCGCGCGAGATTTGTTTTATCCCCGACGACGATTATAATCGTTTTCTGAGGGAATACGGGCAAAAAGAAGGCTTTACCTTCGAGCCGGGGGAGGTGGTTCACGAGGACGGCCGCGTGCTGGGACGGCACAAAGGGGTGGCTTTTTACACGGTTGGCCAGCGAAAAGGGATGGGTATTTCGCATCCGACGCCGCTGTATGTGAAGAAAATCGATGTCGCCAACAACCGTATAATAGTAGGGGATAACGACACCCTGTTTCAAAACGAAGTCATAGTCGAGGCCGTCAACTGGGTGGGGATGGCGCCTTCGGATACATCGTTCGAAGCTCAGGTCAAAATCCGCTACAAGCACGAAGCCGCCCCGGCTGTGATTTCCCCCTTGACCGACCATAAAGCCCATATTATCTTTAAGGATAAGCAGCGAGCCATCACCCCCGGGCAATCGGCCGTCTTCTACGACAACGACATCCTGCTGGGAGGCGGGGTGATTCAATAATATTCTGTAAGAGCGTCAGGTCATACGTCCGATAAATCGGCCGCAGGACCCGACGCAACATTTGACCACACGGTGGTATGGGCATGTTGTACGGGTTTACCTTCGGTTGTATATCATAAGTGTCGAGCTATCCACATCGAAAAACCAAAAAAATCCCTATAAGCCGAATTGATATTTCGGGTTATAATAAAATGGGTTCGTTTTGTTATTTTTAAGGGGGCCCCGTAAAACGGTTTTTTTGCTTTCAAAATCGCTACAATTTTGATTACGATATTTTGTATGTAATTTCGCATTTTTCAATACCTTGTTTTTATAAATGGAGAGGATTCTGAATCAGTTGTCGTTGGGTGGGGAAATTGTCGGTGGATTGCATCAGGAAGTAACCGTAGGTCGAAATCTTTACGTTTTCGACATTGAACGTCATCCTTCGACTCCACTCAGGATGACGGTGTAGGTTTTGTAGGTCGAAATGTCGCAGACTTTCGACAATATTATATTACGAAAACTCACCAGTTGACAAACGCTGCTGCATTGCTTATCCTTGCCTATTATACCAAATATGACAAATATCAAAGGAGGATGATATGCCGAAAGCGACGTTCCTGGGTCATTCGTGTGTGACCCTCACCGATGGCAAACATAATCTCATTATCGACCCGTTCCTGACCGATAACCCCCAGGCGACCGTGAAGGCCGACGATATCAAGGCCGATTACGTGCTGATTACCCACGGCCACGGCGACCATGTCGGCGACGGTATCGCTATCGCCAAACGCAACAAGGCCACCGTCATCGCCAATTTCGAGCTGGCCAACCTGTGCGGGGCGGAGGGGGCCGAGGTCCACCCGATGCATATCGGCGGCGGGCATGATTTCGATTTCGGCCGCGTCAAACTGACTATTGCCCACCACGGCGGCGGCTACGGCCCGGACGCCTCCCGCTATACCGGCCCGCCGGTCGGGTTTCTGGTCACAATCGGCGGCAAGACCGTCTATCACCCCGGCGACACCGGCCTCTTCTACGACATGAAACTCATCGGCGAGATGAACAAAATCGACCTGGCTTTCCTGCCTATCGGCGACAATTTCACCATGGGTATCAACGACGCCGTCAAGGCGGTCGAGTTTTTAAAGCCCAAAAAGGTCGTTCCGTTCCATTTTAACACCTGGCCGCTTATCGAGGCCTCGCCGGAGGATTTCGCCGCCAAAGTCAAAGGCACCGAAGTGGTTATATTAAAACCGGGGGAATCGGTCGATTTCTGATTTCTTGTCTTAACGGCTTCAAGGCAGGTAGTTAAAATACCTGCCTTTTTTTTAGTCCTTTTTTGCTTTCTGATTGTTATTAAGGTATGCTGAAATTTTTTAAGTTGCTTGTACGGATTTTCAGCTTAAAATATTATTTCACGAAATAATAAAAATTGAAATTGTAATTTATGGGTGGAAGATGAAAAAATTATTGAAAATACTCTTGTGGATTGCCGGCATTTTTATCGTGCTGGCCATACTTGCCGTAATCGGTCTTAAACTGTTTTTCCCGACCGAAAAAGCCAAGGCTTACGCTATCGAAGAAGGCAGTGCCGCGCTGGGCCGGCCGCTGACTATCGAGGATATCGATATCTCCATCTGGGGCGGGCTGGGTATCCGGCTGGTCGATGTCACTATCGGCAATCCCGAAGGATTCGAAGGGGAAAATCTGCTCAAGGCCGAGGATATCGACCTCAAACTTCAGATTCTGCCCCTTTTGAAAAAGGATATCCGCATCAACCGCCTGATTATAAACAAACCCCAGGTGGCCATGCTCAAGCGGGCCGACGGTACCGATAACTTTACCTTCGCCGCGGTCGATACCGTCCTTCCGGCCGGGACCGCTGAGAAAGTACCTTCCGAGGCCAAGGCCGCCACGGCCGCCATCTCGTTCGACAAGTTTGAAATCAACGACGGCCACCTTTTGTATGTCGATGACAGCTCCCACATGAAATTAATGCTGGCGGGGCTGAACCTGGCCACTTCGCTTCAGAACCCCCGCGAGGATTATTATGTTTCCTCGGGCAAGCTCGAGGCCGACAAAATCGAGCTGACCCTCGACGAGCCGTACCCATCATACGCCATCGCGCTGAATTACAAGGGAAGTTACGACCTGAAAGACAACCGTCTCGATTTGGAAAACGCCGACTTGAATCTTAACGGGCTGGATTTCAAACTGTCCGGCAACGTGACGGATGCCATGGACAGCCCCAAAGCCAAAATCAATGTCAAGTCCGACAAAATCTCGGTGGCCGACCTGTTCAAACTACTGCCCGAAAAACAGCTCGAGGCGGTGGTTGATTTTAAAATCGAGGGAGACTTCACCTTCAACGCCGATTTGCAGTACGACGCCGCCTTGGAAGAGGAGCCGCTTGACTACAACGGTTCGGCCACCATCTCCGACATGATCATGGCCAAAAAAGATATCCCCGGCCAACTGACTTTCCGCAGGGCCATAATCGATTTCGAACCGGATAACCTGCGGATGGCCATTGAGGAAGGCAGTTTCGACAGCAAGCCGTTCAAGGGGCACGTGGTCGTCAACGATTTTGAGAATCCGGTTATCGACGGCGAGCTGGCGGGTAATTTCAACCTCGTTTTCCTGGAGCCGTTCCTGCCCGCCGAGGACAAGCACAAAGTCACCGGGGAGTCGAGTTTCGATGTCAAGTTCTCCGGCCCGGTCAAGGATTACAAAAATATGAGCTATTCCGGCAACCTGGCGATCAACAACGGTACTTATAATTCCAATCTTATGCTGGAACCGGTGAAGTCGTTCGAACTGGATTTATATTTTGACCGCAACCTGGTCAACGTCAAGAAATTCGCCGCCCATACGACCTCGGGCAATCTGAGTTTCACCGGCCGCGTAAATAATCTGGTGCCGTATTTGATAGCCGACTCGGCGGCAGCATTGACAATTCATCCGGCGGTGGACGGCGAACTCAAGGGGAACCTCAACCTGGCCTTATTGAACGGGTTCCTCCCGGAAAAGGGGCATCCTGAAATGAAGGGCATGTTCGCCATGGATTTGAATCTTAGCGGTTCCACCGCCAACCTGGCCAAATTCAAGGTGCGCGGCAAGGCTTCGGTAAGCGGGGCTTCGTATACCGATTCGCTTTTGCCCGAGCCGATTGAGCATTTCGAGGCCGACATGGATATCCAGCCGGATACGATAAATATTAAGAAGTTTGACGTTAAATTCAGCACCAGCGATGTTTCCATGAACGGGCGGTTGGTGAATCCCTTCCCGTATCTGTTGCCCCTGGAGAGTATTGACCGTTCCAAAGTAAAAAGACCGCTGTTTTTGTTCGAGTTGAGTTCCCATCGGTTCGATACCGACAAACTGTTCCCCGAGGCGGTGCCGGGTTCGGGCGGGGGGGATTTAGCCGCGGCCGCGAGCGGAGAGCAGGTTTCGCTCGATTCGGTGTCGATGATTATCGTGCCGGATATCGACGGCCAGGGGACTTTCAAAGTCGATACCCTTATATACAGCCAGGTGCAGTTCACGCAAATCACCGGTAAGTTGAAATATATCGACCGCAAAATCACCGCTTATGACGCCACCGGGAAAGTTTATTCAGGCGATGTGGCCGGGGAGACCACCATCGATTTGAATGATTTTGAAAAACCGCGCTACAGCGGCCAGTTCCGGGCAACCAAGGTCGAGGTGGATGATTTTATTGCCCGGTTTACAAAATTCGGCGGCCATGTTTTCGGAAAAGTTGATTTAAACGGCAGTTATAACGCGGTCGGCTGGGAGCCGGAGGAGTTTCTTAACTCGTTGAACATGAACGGGGTGGGAGCCATGCAGGAGGGCAAGCTGGTGACCTCCGGGGAAGTTTATTCACTTATGAGCGGTTTGGCCGAAAAAGCGGGTCAAACGTTTGACAAGGAACAGGCGTTAAAGAATTTAAAGAGTAATATTATTGTCAAGGACGGCAAGGTTTACCTGGACAAAATGAAAACCAAACTGGGGAATTTAGGCGATATGGAACTGGACGGTTATTACGGCTTTAACGACGAGATAAATTACAACGGCTCGATTCTGTTGTCGGAGGCGACCACCAAAGACCTGATGTCCAAGGGCGGCCTTTTGGGCGGCCTGGCCGGGATTCTCTCGGACAAAACCTCCACCCGGCTTAAATTGCCGCTTAAACTGGTCGGCACGGTCAATAAGCCCAAGGCGGAAATCGATTACTCAACCCTGACCGAAAAAGCCGGGGATAATCTCAAGGACGGCGCCAAAAATTTGCTGAACGGCCTTTTGAAAAAGAAGAAATAACAGTCAATATTTAAGATTTTTTTTCGATAATTAAGATATGATTTTTAAATCCATCATCCAGGACGTGAAAGCCATTTACCGCAACGACCCGGCGGCGAAAAATATCGAGTTTATAATCTACCCCGGGTTTCTGGCGCTTTTTTTCCACCGCTTTATTTATGTCATGAACAATTTGAAAATCCCGTTTATTCCGCGGCTTTTGTCGGAAATCAACCGCTTTTTCACCGGGGTGGAGATACACCCCGGGGCCAGAATCGGAGCCGGCTGTTTTATCGACCACGGCCACGGTATCGTCATCGGCGAAACTACCGTAATCGGCAACAACTGTGTCCTGTTTCACAACGTCACTTTGGGCGGAACCGGCAAACACGTCGGTAAGCGCCATCCGACGCTGGGCGACAACGTCTATGTCGGCACCGGGGCTATTTTGCTGGGCCCCATAAGAATCGGCAATAATGTCAAAATCGGCGCCAATACCTTTTTATATATGGTCGATATCCCCGACAACTGCACGGTGGTCGGTACCCCCGGCGTTATTACCCGTAAGAATAACCAGATGGTCAACCTCAAGCCGGACCGGACGCTCGTCCGCGAGCAGGTTGAACCCGGCCGTTAAAAAATACTCCCGTAAATTTACTTAACTTGACGCTCTTCTTTGTGTTTCGTACTTTTATGCCCAAAGAAAGGTTTTGAGTGAACTGGCTCGTTGAACAACTGGGCATTCTGTCCAAAATTTTTTATTTTCTTATCCAGGTGGTCCACTGGACCATTATCATAAGCGTCCTGGCCTATTTTATTGCTTTAGTCTGCGGGCTGCTATTCGGTATCGCCCGTATCACCAACAACCGCTTTATCCGCTGGCTGGCCGGAGCCTATATCAACGTCTTGCGCGGGGTGCCGCTTTTGGTGCTGATTTTCTTTTTCTATTTTGGGTTGGGTAAAATAATTAATCTCGACCGCCTGGTGGCCGGGGTGCTGGCGGTGGGGGTCTGCTACGGCGCTTACATGGCCGAAATTTTCCGCTCCGGCATCGAGGCTATCGACTACGGCCAGCACGAGGCCGCCATGTCGCTGGGCATGACCCGCTGGCAAACTTTAAGATATATTATCCTGCCGCAGTCGTTTCGGATTGTCGTCCCTCCGGCGGCCAATGAGTTTATCGCCTGCCTTAAAGATTCCTCGCTGGTCTCCATCATCGGTCTGCGCGAACTTACCCGCGCCGGCCGCGAATACGCCAACCAGTACTTTCTCGACTTCCAGACCTGGCTGATGGTGGGTCTTATTTACCTTATCCTGACCCTATCGCTGACCCGCCTGGTGAAAGTCCTGGAGAAAAAGTTCGCCGTCCACGGCTACGGGATGGAGAAAAAATGATTGTCGAAATTAAAAACGCGGTCTGCCGGTTCGGCGACATTACCGCCGTCGACGGTATCAGCCTGGAAGTGGACAAGGGGGATGTGGTCTGTATAATCGGGCCTTCGGGTTCGGGCAAATCCACCCTTTTGCGCTGTCTGAACGCCCTGGAGGATATCCAGGAGGGAGAGATTGTTATCGACGGTTTCAGGATTGACCGGCGGTATAAGGAAATTCACCAGATCCGGCTCGAGGTAGGCATGGTCTTTCAGAGTTTCAATCTCTTCCCGCACCTGACGGTGCTGAAGAACGTCAACCTGGCCCAGCGGGTGGTGCGCAAGCGCAAACGCGACGAGGCCACCCGGATATCGAAAGAACTGCTCGGCAAGGTGGGGTTAACCGAAAAAATCAACGCCTTTCCCGGCCAGCTTTCCGGCGGCCAGAAACAACGAGTGGCGATAGCCCGGGCGCTGGCTATGAACCCCAAAATCATGCTTTTCGACGAGGTCACCTCGGCGCTCGACCCGGAGATGATAGGGGAAGTTCTCGAGGTCATGAAACAGCTGGCCCGGGAAGGCATGACCATGTTGGTGGTGACGCATGAAATCGGTTTCGCCCGCGAGGTGGCCGACCGGATTATTTTTATCGACGAGGGCAAAATTGTCGAAGCGGGCACACCCGAACAGGTGTTGGACAATCCGCAAAATCAGCGGACCCGTGATTTTTTGGGGAAAGTGCTGTAACGTGATTAATCGTAATTTTCTCCTTTATGCGGCTTTTTCTTTTCTGATTTTCTTCAACCTGAACGCTGTCGCCCAGTCGCAGCACGTTCACCCCCGTACCGATGATAACCTGCCCATGACCCGCGCCCTGGTAGAATATCAGCCGCGCTATGCCATTAAGGCGGAAATTATACCGCAAGCTCTGACCGTCAACGGACAGGTGGAGCTGCATTATCGAAATCTATCCCAGGACACTCTTTTATTTGTCTATCTCGACCTTGGTTACAACAGCTACCCGCCCGGCGAGTTACCGCGTCTGTTGAGTCTTACTTATGACAGTGTCCAGGCCGAGGCGATGAAGCGTCTTGAGCACGGTTACTGCCGGATAGACACATTGCTTTACAACGTCGCCCCGCTCAGAAAAAACCCGGTCATGCTCGACAGCAGTTTGATGCAAGTTTTTTTACCGACGCCGTTAAGCCCGGGGGAGGAAGGCTTTTTCTTACTTGTTTTCGAAACGAGATTAGCGGGTTTTGAACATAATATTGACCCCTTTAAAAAACCGGTTCTGTTCGACCGCTGGCACCCGCGGATATGCCTTTATTATGACAGTCAATGGTATTTTAAAAAAAACGACCATACCGGTACCAGACCGCTTGAATACGGCCATTACCGGGTCGGCCTGCGGGTAGACAGCGCTTACACCGTTTTCGGGGCGGGACATTTCTTGAATGAAAAGGAACATTACGGCTTTGTACCCCAAATCAGGGATGAAGCCGTGTTTGTGGATATTTTCAGCCAATCCCTTGAGATACAGCCGGGGAAAGTCTATAAACCGCTTTTCGAAAAGGGGTATAAGGAATATTACTGGCGCAACCAGGGGGTGACCTCTTTCCCCTTCATGCTGGGGAGGAATTTCATCGTGGACCGGGCGCAGACTGACGGTACCCTGATAAGCGCCGTGTACGGTCCCGGCCAAAGCCGCCTCTGGCAGGGATATATCGCTTACACCACCGGGCAGATTATCAATCGATACCGGGAAAAGCTGGGAGTCTTTCCATACCGGGAATTGATTGTTATCTCCGGTAATGAACAGATTAAATCTACCGGATCCGAAACCTTTATCGTCGTCCCCGAATATATCGACAATCCCGACCTTTTATATGTGTACCTGGCGGTGAGCCTGGCTCGATGTTGGCTGCCTGAGACGCTGACGGATAATTTGCCCGGTGATATTTTCCGCGACGCCCTGGCGGTTTTTTCCGCCTGGAATTTGTTGTTTGAACAGTACGGCGCCGACGGTTACCGTTTAGCCGAGAAATATGAAAAGGTCGTTCACGAACGATTCCTCGAGGAAAATAATTTAAAAACATACGAGTATGTTTTTAAAACCGTGCCTGCCCGGCTGCACATGCTTAGTTATTCGCTGGGGGAGAAGTTCTGGACCGGGAGCCTGTCGCGATTTGTAAGTGATAACAAATATAAAGTTGCTTCATTCGAACAATTTTACGCGGCCGTCAATGCCGTCAGCGAACGGAACTTCAACTGGTTTTTTGAAAAGTGGCTGCAACCCGACGCCTTTGGTGAAATTCACCTGGAAGGAAAGGTTAAGTCGGAAAGAGTTTCCAACGGGTTTAGAGTTTCCGGAAAAGTAATAAACGAAAGCAAGCTGGTCATGCCGCTTGAAATAGCCTACCTGGTAACTCGCGCCGACACGCTCTACGATACTTTGGGCATGGAATCCTTTCAAGAAGGCGCCGCCTGTTTTTCGAAAGTCCTGCCTGAAGAACCGCTGGCGGTCATACTCGATCCCCGTCATTATCTTTATGATATTAACCGGGGGAATAACTACTACTTTTTCAGGCCGGTTCGTTTCCGCTATTATTCTCCGGCCGACCTTTTCCCGGCCTTTCATGACATCCGCTGACATTTCTTCTAACACGCTCAATTAAAATAAGATAGAGCTCAAATAATGCGTCGTTATCAGGCAAGGGTATGTCGGTTTCTGTCCGTTCAAAAAAAGAGCCGGGTAATCTCAACAAATATACTCCTTTAGCCGATGTATTTAATGTACTGGTGCATTTTAGATATACCGGCGCTCCGGCAGCCGGTTATCATAATTGGAACAGCTGGAATATATTGGTAAGATTTTTAACGGTAACAGGATAAACAAATAATCATGACGGAAACAGCCGGGGTCAAAGCCCGCATCAAACGATGTGCCGTGTGTAAAATCGACCTGAAAGGGCGATTTGTATATATCGATGATGGGATTGAAAAAATCCTGGGTCAAACCAAAGAAGAACTCTTCGGAAAACAATTTCTGGATTTCCTGAAAGAGTCCGACCACGAGGTTTTCAATCAACTGCTGGTGCAGCGAAATCATTACGAAGCTTTTTTCGAGACCACCAATATTCACCTGGTCAACCGCCAGGAACAGATAATTCCCGCCACGGTGGTAATATCGTTGAATTTTATTGCCGGGAATCCCGTCAATTTCCAGCTAATCATAAACGCCGGGACCACCGACCGGATTACCGAGACGGAAAGCGAAACAGCCGGCGACTACGAAATTTTTCTCAAGGAATTTTTCGCCTCCGACGCGCCTTCCGGTTACAACGAACTGGTCTGCCAGATAAGGAATTTCACGCAGGCGGATGCGGTTTTTATTTATAAAATTGAGAACGAACAACTTAATCTCGACAGCAGCACCCTTCCCTTCGAGAGCAACCGGGCCGCCGCCGGGCCGCTGCACCTGCAAGTGGCACAAACCGGCGAAATCTATTCTTTCACCGACGGGGAGAACGTGCGGCAGGCGGTCGAGCGGGAAGGCTCAGCCCCGGCCGAGTACCTAACCCGGATGGGGTTGGACGATGGTTACCTGTTGCGCCTGGTATTTCCCGATGATTTACCGCACGAAGCCGCCGCTGAAGCGGCCGCTCGAACCTCAATGGCGGTCAGGTTGTGCGATTTGAGGCTGCGTTATCAAAAACCGGGAACGGAGGCCGTCCTTTCGGACGATGTCAGCTTTACGCTCAATTTCCTGGACAGCCTGGGGGTCGGGGCGCTGGTGACGGATACTTCGGGGATGATTCGTGACCGTAACGCCGAAGCTGCGAAACTGTTCGGACGGGAAAACCTGAACGGTCATTACCGGGAACTGGTTGATTCCCTGGCTCGGGACAACTCCCCGGAGGTGGCCCACAGCATCTCGACTTTTATCGACCTCGAGGGGGACGGCCAGCAGGTCGATTTCGATATTGTCGTCGGTCTCCCGGGTGGACATAAAACACTGCTGACAATTTTCAAACAAGCCCTGGCCGGGAGCGATATTGCCGCCTGCCTGTTGTTTTCTCCCCTGGAGATGATGAACCGGGAAAGCTCCTCAAAAGCCCTCGAATATAAATTGCTGACCCTGCTGGTCAATGAGCTTAAAGCTTTTCTCAAAACCGCGGTCGGTTTTTCGGATAAGCTCGGCCATGAGTATTACAACCAGTTGAACTCCGATGGTAACTTCTACCTTTTATGCCTTAAAGACAACCTGTCTAAACTGGATTGCCTGCTGGAAAACCTGGCCCGGCATATCACGACCGGGGAAGATTTCGAGGTCCCTCGCTTGACCGATTTGAACCTGGTAGTCAACCAGGTTTTGCAGGAGTTGCAGACCATCTTTCCGGGAGTGACGGTCAATATGAAAATGAACGACATGCCCAAAATCAGGACCTGGCGCAATAAAATCGCCCAGATTTTACGGGATATCCTGTCCAACCTTATCAAATTTTCCGATAGGAATAAATTTGAAATCACCATCAACGCCCGGATTCTCAACAACCGCTGCGAGATTGAGATTTTCGACGACGGCCCAGCGATTCCCGAGAGCTACCGGAAACAGTTTTTTGATTTCTTTACCACTCTGTCGATAAAAAACCAACCCGCGACCTCCGAAAAAAACGGCGAACCGGCCATTATCAAACAGTTGGTGGAAAGCCTGG
>Ga0210003_1003026_pt1 | contig 13923 bp, 12 predicted proteins | sample LantaG_FD_182804 | JGI IMG/M metagenome (GOLD analysis project Ga0210003, IMG submission 182804) | Deep subsurface microbial communities from Baltic Sea to uncover new lineages of life (NeLLi) - Landsort_02402 metaG (SPAdes) (version 2) | ecosystem: Environmental > Aquatic > Marine > Oceanic >... | reverse complement strand
AGAGAGAGAGAGAGAGAGAGAGAGAGAGAGAGAGAGAGAGAGAGAGTGCTTTGGAGTCGGAACGGGAAAGAAACACCGGACTAAAAAAAAGAAAAAAACCCAAAAAAAACTGAAAAAAACGTTCGTAGGAACTCTTTCGTCGCCGTCGGCGGCTTTGGCGGGCCCTATTTGATGGGAGCCACCTCGCTCAGGACGTCGATGAGTATCATGGCTGCGTTTCAGGCGCTGGCTGGCTGCATCCTGCTCGCGTTCGGGTTCGTCGAGGAGCGAGGGGACCGGAGGAGGAGGAGAAAGCGCGAAAGCGGAGGAGGAGAGGTCGACGACGGCTGAAGCGCTGGCGGCGGCCCGAGGCGCAGCAACAGTGGCGTCGGCGTCGGCGTCGGCGGCATCGTTTAAAACGAAGCTATGTGTTGAATTGAAATAATAATTCTCACAATAGCTTCGCGCGTCGCGATTTCAGAAGAAAAACGAAGCTTCCACGTCCGTCATATCAAACTGTAAAAATAAGCTGCATTTTTTTATCTTTTTTACATTTTATCTTTCAAGCCATCTCCGCGGCCGTCTCGGCCAGCAGCCTCGCGTGCAGCGCCTTCCATCTCGAGGCCTCGTCGCGCGCCGAGGCGAGCTGCTCCCTGAGCTTCGAAGCGTTCTCCTCCTCCTCCGTCGTCGAAGGAGCAGCGGCAGCGGCAGCAGCGGCAGCAGGGGCGGCAACGAACTCCCCCGCCTCGGCGACACCGGCGCCCGCGAGCCCCGAAGAGGCGACCGACGGGGCTCCCCCGCCGAGGCCGGTCAGCGCTACGGCCCCGCTCTCCCACGGCGCGGGGCGCTCCTCCCGGCCCAGGTGAGGGGCGGCAGCAGAAGCGGAGGAGAGCGAGAGCGCGCCCCGGGGACCGACCCCGACGGGGAGCGCCGCGACGGCGACGACCGGAGCGAGGGACAGCAACGAAGAAGACGAGGCTGCCGCCGTTGTCGTCGTTGCAGCAGCGTGCTTCAGCAGGCGGAGCGTCGCCCTCGAGGCGGCGTCCCAGACCCTGACCGTCCCGTCCTCGGACCCGGAGACCAGCAGCGACGAGTTGGCAGAAGAGGGAGACGCGAGGCACGTGACGGCGCCTCCGTGGCCAGAGAGCACGGCCGCCACGCCCGGCGGGAGGACGATGGAATCGTCGCCGCTGCCGCCGCCGTCCCTCCTCTTGGCGCTGTTCCCTCCGTTCTCTCCTTCTCCTCTTCCGACCAGGTCGACCTCGAAGATGTTCCCGTCCTCGCAGCCCACGTAGAGCGAGTGCTCCCCGCCCTCCAGGCAGAGGCAGCGGCAGGGCGAGCCCAGCTGCACCCTGCGAAGCATCGTGCCCGCCGTCGCGGCAAAGAGCACGACAGAGTAGTCGAGCGACGCCGACGCTGCGAGCGGGCCCACCCTCCCCGCGCCCGCGGCGACGCAGGTCACAGGGAGCGTGTGCGCCGATGGCCACGCCCGGAAAGGGGCCGCGCTGCTGCTGCCGCCTGCGCCGCCATCGCACACGTCCGCGATGTCCCAGAGCGAGACGCCGCCGTCGCCGCCGCCCGACAGCAGCCAGGCGCCGTCACCCGAGAACGTGAGCGCGGCCGTCCTCTTGTAGTGCGCCGGCCAGCAGCGGAGGAGCCTTCCCGTGGAGTCCCAGAGGGAGGCGGCTCCCGAGGCGTGTCCGGCCGCGATCAGGGAGCCGCAGCGAGTCGAAGCGAGGGCCAGGGCGGGCTCGGCCGGGAAGGAGCGCCCCGAGGGGGAGGAGGAGGAGGACGAGGAGGTTTCTCTCGCGTGGCCAGCGCTTGCGCCGCCGCCGCCGCCCCTCCACGACCAAAAGTGGACCCCTCCTCGCCCGGCTTGGGTGGCGGCGACGTGGCTGCTCCCCACGAGGGCTAGCGCGTGTGGCGAGGACGAGGAGGGCTCGGCGCCGGAGTGGCCCCGGAGGGCCGCGACGACGGCGCCGGTCGAGGCGTCCCTTGGGGGTTTTTTAAATTTGTTTTTTGTTTTTTTCTTTCGTGAGTCTAGCCGCCGTCAGAGGAGAAGGAGAAACAATTCGACCTGTTTATTTTTTATTTTTTCATCATCAACTTCACCGAACCGAGCCAACTCACCAAACCGTGATCACAGAGTCCTTGCCGGATGTCGAAGCCATCACGAGCGGCGGCGGTGGTCCCGGAGGGAGGCGCGCGAAGGCGCCGCCGGTGATTGCCGAGGGGTCGGAGGCGGCGAGCAACATTTGAACGTGTCAATGTTTTCGAAGAGTCTTTTCCGCACACGGAGGCTCGTTTGGGCCTAGCGCTGTAGCGGGAGGTGCGAGGCGAATGTGAAGACTCCTCTTAGATACTAAATTAACGAGCAAAGAAGCTCGATAACCTCTGCGCGTGCGAGAGAGAATCGTTTCGGTTTGCGATGCTTCTTCTTCTTCTTCGGGGGCAAAAAGAAAAAAACTGTGTCGTCTGACGGGAAACCTCGACCTTTCCCCCCCTCTCTCTCTCTCCCTCTCTCCTTTTCTCCGTCTCTCTCGCGCTCTCGCGCGCCCCTTCCCCCTATTTTCAAGACAGAGCAATCTCGTTTGCTTATTACCTTTTTACAACGATCTCACGCGTAAACTGCCGCCCTCGCACTCGCCGCGTCCGCCCTTGCCGCCGCCGCCGCAGACGCCACGGCCGCCGACGCCTTCGCCAAGACCGAAGAGAACGACTTCGCCACAGAAGCAGTACCGGAAACCGAGACGGCAGCCGCGGCCCCGCTGGCGAGGGCAGCGAGCGCAGCCGCCGGCGGGGGGCCCGCACGAGCGTCGGCTCTAATCAGGAGCATCGCCGGCTTCCTCTGCGCCGCGGCGCGGCTGATGACGGCGGCCGGGAAGCCCGGCGCGGCCGCCCCGGGAGGCAGCGCGGCGACGACGAGCCTCGACGAGGAAGGAGAGGAGCGGGAGGCGGACGCCACCGCCTGCTGCGCCCTGCGCGCCCAGCCGAGCGCCTCGGCCGTCTGCAGCCGGTACAGGGGGGGCTCCCCTTCCTCGGCGCCGGCGGACCCGGGGATGAGGTGGGCGGGCAGGGACGAGAGCACGAGGGTCTGCTCGGCGTCGACCCTCTCGGAGAGCGCGGCGGCGAGGCCGAAGGCGCGCTCGTCGGGGACGGGGTCGTACTGGCAGAGCACGAGGATCGCCTCCTGGGGTTCCTGCCCATGCTCTCCTCCGCCGCTGCTGCGGACGGAGACGACGGCGCAGACGCGGTCGGCGGGCGCCGGGAGAGGAGGCGGAGGGGAAGGGGAGCCGCTTGACGAAGAAGGAGAAGGAGAAGAAGAAGGGGCGCCGTCCGAGGAAGCGAGGGAGAAGAGCGTGTTGCCGCTGAGCGAGAGGCCAGGGAGGACCAGGGCCCCGATCAGGGAGACGCTTGACGGAGATGCCGCCGCCACTGTTGCCGCTGCTGCTGCTGCAGATCGGAGGAGCGCGCAGGACTCGGGGGTGGTAGCGACGATCTGTTCGTTTGATGAAAGGGGGGGAAAGAGCGGGGGGGAAAGAGCGTGGGGGAAAAAAGGTGAGAGAAAGAGTCGTCAAGAGAGCGTTGTTGGTGGTGATCGTGTTCCGACGTTATTCACTTCGTTTTCTCTTCCTTTTCTCGCTGCTTCTCACCATCAGCGGCGTCTTCACGCGTCCTCCCGTTGAAGCTGACGCGGCGCGTGCCGCAGGGGTCCACTGTTTGGGAGATTTATTCGAAGAAGAGAGAGAGGGTGAGCGCGCGAGGCCTTTTTTTCTTGCCGATCTGATCGCTTTGGCCATCAAAATCAAAACTTGCTCACAATCGCCACCGCCTCGGGCGCCAGCCCGCCGCCCGTCGCCCTCTCCGCGGCCTCCTCGTCCTCTTCCCTCGCGGTGCGAGACGGGAAGTCCGCAGTGATGGGGTCGAGCTCCATTTTGTTTCGTAGAAGAAGAAGAAGCGATAAAGAAACGAAAGAGAGTGTGACGGCGACTGCAAAAAAATGAAAAAGAGAAGAAAAGAAAAAAGAAGAAGATGAAAAACTCTCTCTTTCTGTCTACGTGCACTGCTCGCACGACTTCTCGTCCAGGACGCCCTGCGCCCTCGGGGGGTCGATCGAGTCCTCGTCGACGGTCTCAGCCAGGGCGGTGAAGTCCTCGAAGAAGGCGCGGAGGTGGGCGTACGCGTAGCCGATCTGATGACGATTTTACGTTTTTGTTTTATTTTTTTGGAGACGAAGAGGGTCGAAAGGTCAAAAAGAGGCCGAACCGAAGCCGAAAAAAAACCCCGAAAAAATGAACCCTCCCGTCTTCAAAAAACTCACGTCCTCGACCGCGCACATCTCGCGGATGCTGTGCATGCTCAGCTGCGGCGCGCCCACGTCCACGGTCCTCACGCCCAGCCCGCTGCTCAGGATGGGGCCGATCGTCGACCCGCACCCCATGTCCGACCGGACGCAGAACTCCTGGCTCGGTATCGGACCAAAGGCTGCGGACCTCGCCCCGACCTCGCGGAAGAGCGCGGCGGAGAGCGCGTCGGTCGCGTACCGCTGGTTGGCGTTGTGCTTGATGACGAGCCCCTTGCCGAACAGGGGCTTGTGGTCCGGCTCGTGCCTGTCGCTGTAGTTCGGGTGCAAGGCGTGGGCCATGTCCGCGGAGACGAGGAACGAGGAGCGGGCGGACCGCGCCGCGGCGTCTCCCAGAGAGGAGGAAGGCGCCGGGGCCGGAGGGGAGCCCTCGCCCGCGGTCGCCGCCGCCGGCGAGAACGACGCCGCCAGCGCCCTCGAGACGCGGAACATGGCGTCCCTCATCACGGGGCCCCCCGCGCCCTGCGCGGACGAGGAGCCCACCTCCTCGTGGTCGAACAGCGCCACGGCCTTGACCGCCGTCTCTTTGGTTAAACGCTCCCGGGCCCCGGGCGGCCCCGCCGCGCCAAAGGCGTCGATCAGCGCCGCCGTCGCACAGTAGCTCATCGCCAGGTTGTCGAGCCTCCCGACGAAGACGAACTCGTCCTCGGCGCCGCCCAGCGTCCCGCGCTGCGTGTCGCAGACGTTGAGGTCGAAGTCGACGATGTCTCCCACGGGCACGGAGAGCTCCTTGGCGATGAGGTCCAGGAGGGCCGGGTGGTGCTTCTTCGCCAGCGGCGCGGCGGCGGGCTTGGCGTCCCCGTCCCCCTCCTCGTCCTTCTTCTTCGCTCCTCCCTCCTCCTCTCCCTCTCTCTTCCCTTCCACGGCCTTCCTCACCGCCGTGGCCAGCACGGGCACCAGGTGCTGCTGCTTGTTCGGCTTGAAGCCGCCCTCGGCGAGCTCCCTCTGGAGGTGGATCGCCAGCATCGGGACCCGGAGCAAGGGCCTGTCGATCGCGACGAGCCGCGCCTCGATCCGGCTGCCTCCTCCTCCTCCTCCTCCCTTCTTGACCAGGACGCGCCCGGCGACGGTCAGGTCCCGGTCGAACCAGGTCGTCCAGAGCCCCCCGCCGTACGGCTCGACGTTCACCATGGCGTAACCGGACTTGGCCCCCGCGGACACCGGCTTGACCTTGAGACAGGGCGAGTCGGTGTGGGCGCCCACCATGTGGAAGGGCGCGCCCGGCTCGGCGCGCCCGCCGACGGCGAAGGCGACGAGGGTCGAGCCGGAGCGGGTGAAGTAGTAGCGGCCCCCGGGCTGCACGGCCGAGGGCCCGCTCGTGCTCGCGCCCCCCTCCCAGGAGTCCCTCTCGGAGAGGCGGACAAAGCCCGCGGCCTCGAGCCGCGAGGCGGCCGCGGCGACGGCGTGAAACTGCGTCCACGAGGCGTCGATGAATTTAAGCATGTCCCTGGCGACGGCGGAGGCGTCGACGGCGCCCGCCGCGGAGACGAAGGGGGGAGGGGGAGGGGGAGAGGGCATGGCGCTTCCGTTCGTCGAAGGGACGGCCGAGCAGGAAAAGGAGCGAGAGGTCGAGGTCGAGGTCGATCGGCGATCGATGGCGACAAGCTTTGGCGACGGTGATCGGGCCGATCGAACGCTGCTGCTGCTGTTGCTCCTCTCTGTTGCTGCCGTCGTTCCCCTCGCGAAGCCTGCTGCTCTCGCTGCTCGCGCAGTGACGCGGTGCATGCAAAGGGAGAGGAAGAGAAAGCGAGCGAAGAATAGGAAAGAGACGACGGGCACGGTCGGGAGAATAGAAAGGAAGAGAGAAAAACTGACGGCGGATTTGACCTCTCTCTTTTTTACACTTTCCCCGAGCAACTTCCAGTCATGAGACCTCCCTGAAGTCGATGTCGATGACGTCTCCTCCTCCGCCGCGGCCGCTCCCTCCTCCTCCTCCTCCGCCGCCGCCGTTGCCACCGACGACGAGCACCTTGCCCCGCTGCGACCTCACCCGAACCACCACCTCGCTCGCCCCCGCCCCTCCGTCGCTGCTCACCGAGGTCGCCTCCAAAAACCCCGCGCCCCGCGGCCCGACGACGGGGAAAGAGACAGAGGAGCTCTTCCGGGCGCGCCCGTTGACGACGACGGTCGACGAGCTCTGCGCGACTCCGCCGCCGACGCCCGCGGAGCTCCTCCGCAGCTCGCCGCCAAACTCCTCGCGGACCGCGGCGTCGCCGTTGGCGTCGGCGAGCGCCGAGTCTGCGAGCGCGCCGGCCAGCCTCGACTGCTCGGCGATCGCCCCCATCGCGCCCTGCACGGCCCTTCCCAGGACGCCGCCGACGAGGCTCCCGAGGAGGCCGCCGCCGCTGATCCCGGAGGAGCCCGCCAGGGGGCCTCCGCCCCCGCGGTCGGAGCGGCCCATGGGACCCCAGAAGGAATCGCCGTCGCCCTCGTCCCCGGGGCGCGGCTGCTGTCGGGTCGAGGGTGTCGAGGGCGGGCTCGGTTTCTTGCCTCCGCCGCCGAAAACCTTTTCGACGGCGGTGAGGGCGCCAAGACTCAGCTTCTTGAGGGCGCCTTTCGCGACCTCGGCGGCGTCCCCTGTTTTTTTGTTTGCGAGAGAGAAAGAAGGGGGGGGGGAGGTTTTTTTGAGGTGCTGACTAGCTTCTTCTTGTTCTTCTTCTCTTCTTTCCGGAGACGTGTCTGTAAAAACTTTTCCATCTCTTCTCTCCCCTTACCTGCGATCTCGCCCCACGACTTGTCCTCCTCCTTGCGGGAGGCATAGCAACGAACGTGCTGCTGCCGATGGCAGCGAGGAGAACAAAGCGGGGGACGGAGCGGAGAGGGAGGAAACGGACTGCGGCAGAGCGAGAAGGGGAGCTGCGACGAGGTCGCCGATGACGACGACAGCGCCGACCGGGACGAGAGCGCTCGTCTGCTGCTGCTGCTGCAGCTGCCGCTGCTGCTCGTCGACGAGCTCGGTGACGCCGCGCGGGTCGCGACGAGCGCGGCGCGCCTGACGGCGAGCGAGTGCATTGGGTTCGACAGGAAGGGAGGAGACGGAAGCCAGAGAGAGATAGTTGTGACGATTGCCTCGAAAAAAAAAAAAACATTTTACTTCTCGAATGCTCGCTGCTCGCTCGAGATCGATCCCTCTCGGCCGCTCTCTCCCTGCTCCTTCTTACTATGCTCCACCGCCAACAGCGCCTGGTTTCCCGTTCCTCCTCTAATCCCACTCAAAACAAAACCATGCTCCGCGCCACGGCGATGGTGCTCAACCGAATCGGCGGAGGAGCTGTTGCCGCCTCTCGCTCCCTCCTCTCGTTCTCTCCAGCGTTATCGCCGGCGTCGGCGGTGCCCTCTTCGACGTCGGTGCCATCGACGACGATCGCCTCTTTCGCGTCGCGCGCCGTCGCCGCCAGGGCCTCCAAGACCTCCAAGGCCTCGGCTTCTACGGAGACGTCTTCAGGCTCCTCCGCCTCGGACAAGGTGAGCGTTTGTTCTTGTTCGAGTTTGAGGAGAAGGCGCGCGGAGGGAGAGAGCGAAGCGAAGGCCAGTGTTCCAGACATCTTATTTCTTATTTTTTTGCCGCCTTTTTTTCCCCTCGTCTCTCGACCTCAACCTCTTCGACCTCGTCCTCTCTCTCTTTACTCATCGAAATCGATTCGCACCGCACCCAGGCCAAGGCCGTTGACAGCGTGATGAAGGACATCAACGCGCGCTTCGGGAAGGGGTCCATCATGTTCCTCGGGGGGGAGCCGGAGAAGATGTGAGTTTTTTCTTTTTTTCTTTTCCTCTCCGGTTCGGGTGTCCGACGTTGGGAGCGGAATGTTCGCTCACCTCGACCTTACAAAAAAAAAATCTCTTCAGGGAGACCATCTCCACGGGCGCCCTCACCCTCGACGTCGCCCTCGGCGGCGGGCTCCCCAAGGGCCGCATCGTCGAGATCTACGGGCCCGAGTCTTCGGGGAAAACCACCATCGCGCTGCACGCCATCGCCGAAGTCCAGAAGAACGGCGGGCGCGCCGCCCTGATCGACGCCGAACACGCGTTCGACCCGGTCTACGCCGCGGCGCTGGGAATCAAGCTCCCGGAGCTGCTCATCTCGCAGCCCGAGTCGGGCGAGGCGGCCCTCGAGATCGTCGACCAGCTCGTCAGGTCCGACGCGTTCGACCTCGTCGCCGTCGACTCCGTGGCTGCCTTGACCCCTCGCGCGGAGCTCGAGGGCGAGATCGGCCAGGCGACGATCGGCCTACAGGCGCGCCTGCTCTCGGCGGCGCTGCGGAAGGTAGCGGCCAACGCTTCCCGGAGCGGGACGACGATCCTGATGTTGAATCAGCTTCGGATGAAGATCGGAGTCCTCTACGGGAACCCCGAGGTGACTCCGGGAGGCAACGCTCTGAAGTTTTACGCCAGCGCGAGGGTCGACGTTCGCAGGAAGGCGGCGCTCGACGCCCCCTCGGGGGGCGTCACGACGGGGATTAACGCCAGCGCCTCGCCGGGGATCCGCGTCCGCGCCAAGGTCGTCAAGAACAAGTGCGCTCCGCCGTACCGCGTCGCCGAGTTCGACATCTTGTTCAACTCCGGGATCAACAACACCGGGTGCGTGCTGGAGGCCGCGGAGGCCGTGGGCGTCGTCGAGCGGAAGGGCGCGTGGTTCTACCTGGCGTCGGACGCGACCAGGCTGGGCCAGGGGAAGGACAAGGCGTCGGCGGCGCTCGAGGCGGACCCGGGGCTGCTCGCGAGGGTCGAGCGCGAGACGCGCGAGCGGCTCGATGGCAGGATGCAGAAGAAGGGCGGCGGCGCCGTCGTGCCCGTCGCGAGCCTGGATGAGGACGACGAAGGGCTCGACACTGAGGAGGTCGGGGCCGCGGCGGTGGGCTCGGCGACGCTGGACGCGGCGGCGGCGGGCGCGGGCGCCTCGGCGTCGGCGTCGGCGGACGAGGAGGACGCCGCGGCTTGAAGGGAGGCGAGGAGCGAAAAAAAGTTTTCCCGTCTTGTTTCGAGTGTCCGATTTCCCCTGCCTTTTGTTAACTCGTCTGCTTGCCTTTCGACCGCCACGCCTTCTTGCTTGCGTTTGTCTTTCGCTCTGCGCGTTTTGAAAAAAAGGGAGCGAGCAAGAGAGCAGTTTTTTCCTGTTGCAATGTCGTATTGTTTTGTTGTATTTCTTTCTTGATTTTACACAGCTTCTTTTTCCGCCTTCTCTCTCTCTCTCTCTCTCTCGCGCGCGCGCGCGCGCTCAAAAGTCGAGGCTCGGCAGCGCCGAGGGAGAAGACGAGCCAACGTGACCTGCTGCCACTGCGCCTCTGATCTCCCCGGCAGTCGCCTCGAACGTCGTTGTCGTTGCCACCAACGTCTCCGCCGAGGTTGCTCCTCGTCCTCCTCCTCCTCCTCCGACCCCGACTCCGACTCCGACTCCGACTCCGGAAGCGGCGACCGCGCCCACGCTCGCGCGGGCGACGCACCACTTGCTCCTCAGCGCCTCCAGCGCGTCGGACAGGGCCTCCTCCCTGGGCCTGTCCTTGAAGCCCGCGACGGCGGCCGCGAGCGAGCGGACAGAGGCGAGCGCGGCCCGCCGGCGGCGGCGTAGAGAAGATGTCGACGATTCCTCTTCTTCCTCTTCTTCTTCTCCCTCGTTTTTCTGGTCCTCGTCTCTACCGCTCGTAGTAACGAGGCTCGCAGTAGTAGCACCGCCACTACTGCGTGCCAGAAGCAGCTTCTCCCACGCCGCGGCGGCGCCGGCGTAGACGCCGACCTCCCGGCCGAGGCCGAAGCCCGTCTCGAGGCCAGCGGCCGCGCCGTCGGCGGCGCCAGAGACGCGGCCGGCGCTATTTTTTTTGTTTCGAGTTTTCGTTTTTTCAGCGATGAATATCATTCTCGTGAGAACCCAATTTGCGAGGACAATCTCTCGAAGGAAAATCAAACGGCGAGCGAGTGGACAAGCTGCTGCCGCGCGCCGGCTAATAACAAAAGTACTTCGCAGAGAGAGACAGCAAAAAGGTTTGAGGTCGAGAGGCCGAATTGAAATCCAATTATCACAAAAAAAAAAATTCTCACCGCTCGCCCTCCTCAAAGCCCTCCCGCGTCTGCGCTTCCTCGAGGTCGTCTGCGGCATCGAGAAAATCGGTCATTGCCGGACGGTCGAGAGAGAGAGAGAGAGAGAGAGAGAGAGAGAGAGAGAGAGAGAGAGAAGTCGGATTTTTTTTTCTTCAAGTCTAGCCGACGGCGAGTGAATGTGGTGAGGTGATTGTGGAGAGAGAGGACAGACTTACTATTTTTTACTTTCTTTTTTCCATTCATGCTACTTTCAACCCCTCCACGGCCTCCTACTCGAGCCCGCCGGCGGCGGGCTGGGCGCCGACGACGACGGAGACAGCTGCAGCGCGTGCGCCGTGAGACCGCTCGATGAAGCTCCTCCACTTGCGGCCGAGCGCGCCGACGCGAACGACGACGCCCTCGAGCTCGCGACGCTGCTGTCCCCTCCCCCTCCTCCGCCGGCGGGCCTCCACGGCGGCCTCGAGGGGCTGCCGACGGGCGTGACGAAGGCGGAGGTCGCGGCGGAGCCAGAGGGCTTCCCCCCTCCGTCGTCGCCCCCACCCTCCTCTCCGCCGCCGCCGCCGCCGCCGCCGTCGCCGCCGCCGCCGCCGCTGCCGCCGTCGTTGTCGTTTCGGACACGGACCGGCGCCGGCCTCGGAGGGGGCGCCGTCCCCTCTCGCGCGGCCCCCCTCTCCTGCTGCTTCGACAGCGAGCGCATCGCCTCTCTCCTCGCGGCGGTGATTGGGGAGGCATCGGAGGCCGTCGAGGGCGACGGAGAGGCGGGCGGGGGAAAGGAGGCGGAGACGGGAGGAGGGGGCGGGGGAGGGAGAGGTCGCTGGGGCGCTTCCGCAGCGGAAGCGCTCGCCGCTGCTGCTTCCTCTCCTCCTCCGCCTCCGCCTGCTCCTCCGGTCTCCGCCATGCTCTCAGCCGCCGCCGCAGCGGCGGCATCCGTGCTGGTCGTGCGCCTGAACGACAAGACGGCCGCCGATATCGCCCTCGAGGCGAGCGAAGGGGAGGAAGGGACCGCCGTTGTCGATTCGGGCTCGTCGTCGTCGTTGTTGCGGGCAGCAGCAGCAGCGACGGCGACGGCAGCAGCAGGGGAAGAAGAGCTCGCGGCGGGCCCTTCCTCCTCCGCTGGCTTATTCGCCTTCGCTTCCGCTGCCGCTGATGCGAGTGCTGCTTTCGAAGGGGCAGCTTCAGCTGCAGCGGCAGCAGTCGCCGTCGTCGTCGAAGCGAGCTCGACGCCTCCGCTTCCAGCAGCGGCAGCAGCAGCCCCTACTCCGGCGGTCCCGAAAAACTCCCTCAGGCTCTCCCTCCTCGCCTCGGCGCCGCCGTTACCCTCAGCGGCCCCCTCCAGCCACGCCCGCGCGGTGCTCATCGCCTCTGCGGCCTCCATCTCCGGCAGCTTCTCCGGGTTGCGCTTGGGCAATCGCGAGAGGCAGGTCTCAAACCAGTTTCCGAAAAAGCCCCTGTCGTACGGGTTGGTCTTCCCTCCGTTTCTGTTTCGGTTGCCGCCGCTCTTTCCGCGGAAGTGCTCGTAGGTCGTCGTGTTCCTCGACGAGAGCACCGCGTGGAACCCCGAAAGCCCTCCCACGAACCAGAAGCCGAAGAAGCAGTACAGAGCGATCACCAGCGCCGCGGGCTCGGCGCCGACCGCGGTACCAATGTCCGTCGGCGGTTCGCCCGGTTTCCCGCTCCGGGCCAGCTGGGCCAGCCTGGACCAGCAGACGACCTGGACCGCGACGCAGAGGGCCGTGGCGGAGGAGACGAAGAGCAGGAAGAAGCGGTAGTTGCGGGCCTATTTTATTTTTTTATTTTTTTCTTGAATGAAAAAACGAGTGAGTTTTTTTTCCGTTCCTTATGGTCTCCTCCACTCTCCCTCTCGCTCATTTCTCCCTCCCTTCAGACAACTTCAAAAACCTCACCCCGACGCACTGCCCCACCCAGGGGCAGTGGTGGTCGAACCGAAGCACGCAGTTGTCGCAGATCGCGCAGTGCGAGCACCTCGGGGGCCGGTGGTGGCAGCAGGTCGAGCACCACTTGGACGAGACGACGGCGCCCGTGTGCGGCACGGTGACCTGCAGGTTGGGCGGCCTCTGGAAGGCGGGCGACGGCGGGACGTAGTGGCCCGACTCGTGCAAATGGGGCACTCGTCCCGCCTCGGCGGCGGCGAGAAGGTCCGGAGGGCACGGGTCCCGCGGGACGAAGCCGGGGTCGAGCAGGGCGGTCGTCAGCAGGAAGGCGACGGTGGAGGCGAGCAGCGCCGCGACGATCGCCGTCTGCCAGGCAGGGATGCGGAGTCCCGCGGTGGCGAAGAAGGCCGCCGAGGGGGCCGCGATGAGGAAGACGGAGCCCAGGAGGGACTTCCAGTCGGGGCCTGGTGGTCGAGGGGGAGGGTTTCGGAAGGAGAGACGAGGGAGGTTGAGAAAAGAAAGAAAAGAAAGAAAAGAAAGAAACGTCGAGCGTCGATCGATCGAGAGCCCCAAGAAAAAAGAAGAAAACCACCGCACCTATCGCTATTCTCCCTCCGCAGAAGATAAAATGCAGCCCAGCGTTATCACCCCTGCGGCGATGGGCCCTGATGGCGCGGCCCGGAGGGGCCGGCAGAGGAGGCGACGGCTGCGGCGGCGGAGGAGAAAGGGGCATCGGCCGAGGTGACGTCGACGGTGCTTCGTCTTTCGTCGTCGTCGTTGTTTCTGCTGCTGCTCTCTCCGTCGTCGCCGTCGTCTCGCTGCTCCCGTTGACGGCTGCGAAGATGACGGCGCCGTCGTCCGCGGCGCGGGGAGGCTCTTCCATAGCGCGGAGAGAGAAGGAGTTCTCTCTCCTCTCACTGCATTGGAATTTTCGAGGAGAGCGGGCAAAAAAAAGGGAAACTGAGCGAAAGAAAACTGGACAGAACAGAAATCTTTGGCGCTCTGGGCTGCTCTCGCGCTGCTCGCGCTCTCTCTCTCTCTCTCGCCTCTCGATTCTTTCGTTCCGTCTCTCGAAGCCGCCTCGCGCGTTGCTTCTCTTTCCTCCACCATAACGCCAACAGGCACACTCAGCCCGCCGCTCCGCGGCGAGTAAAGGACCGAGCGAGTGCCAGCAAGGCGCCCGTTTTCGCGAAAAGCCGACGACCCGAAAGAACCTAGCGTCGTCCGAAAAAGTTTGTTTTTCGCTTCCTTCGTGAAACAAGAAAAGCTTCCCCTGTTCTTCTTCGCCTCTTCTTTTCTCTCTCGCGACATGTCCGACGACGACTCGTGGGAGAATGCGGCAGAGCTGGTGAGTAAGGAGAGCGCGCGTGTGGAAGCCGAGGCGTTGCCCGAGAAAGAAGGAAAACCTCTCTCAGCCATTTTGCGTCCAGTCACTCGCATTTTTTCCTCGGACGCGTTGAATCTCCGCTCTCCTCTCTCCGCGCAGTCAGCCTTGCCTTCTCTTTCTGACGCCCGGGGAAGCACAGAGAAGCTCGATGCGTTTCTTTCCAAGCGACGAGACGTTGGAGCAGAGGCGGCTTGCGGGAGAGAAGAAGCGAGAAGAGATGAAGAAAGGGGAGAGCTTCAACACGGCTTTTTTTTTCCTTTTTTTTTTTT
>Ga0210003_1003025_pt1 | contig 13926 bp, 22 predicted proteins | sample LantaG_FD_182804 | JGI IMG/M metagenome (GOLD analysis project Ga0210003, IMG submission 182804) | Deep subsurface microbial communities from Baltic Sea to uncover new lineages of life (NeLLi) - Landsort_02402 metaG (SPAdes) (version 2) | ecosystem: Environmental > Aquatic > Marine > Oceanic >... | reverse complement strand
ACAAAAAATCTATAGTTATCGTTTGAAGATTCCGATTGCCAATTCTTATAAAGTTCAATATTACTTTTTATTAAATCTTCTTTACTTTTATTTACTTTACTATACTCTACTTTACTTTGTTCTTTTTTGTTTACAATAATACCATAGATGTCATATTCATGTTTGCATTTAATGGATAAATGTTTACATAAATCATCAAAATGCATACATAAATCATTCCTTCGTTTATAAGCATCTTCGATATTTTGTATAAATTTACCAGACCATATTATTTTTTTCTCCCATAATTCTGGATGAATTGCTTCAAGTTTGGCTAATAAATCAAGTATTTTTGATAATTCTGTTTGCATTAATGGTATTGATGCTTGTAAAAATTCCCAATCTGCATCATTCCGGCAATCTATATAGTGATTTTCAGTTGATCCTAATTTTTCAAGAACTTTAAACCATGCTGTATATCCATCAGATTTATATTTTTGTTCAAGGATATAGATTGTTTTCCCGTGATTACAATAATGAGGGAAATAATCTACTATATTTTTGCCCTTTCTGCCTGCCATTATAGTGCTTTTATATATTTTCCTTCAAATTAAATTTCATTATACAATATTTTTCTGCTTTTTCTTTACTTAATAAATACCCACAACTCGTTAAGGTATTATTATTCTCTATAGAACGAGAATATATTTCCCTTTCATATATTTTTACTAATTGCTTTTTACTAAATGCAAATAACTCATTATAATTACCAATAAAATATATCCATGTATTATCATTTCTGAATATTCCAGAAGGATAATATTCACCATTTCTTGGCTTTGCTTTTTCTCCTGTTTCTATATAAATATTCCCAGTTTCTTCATAACGCATATCATATTTTATTTCCACTCCCTGTAATGATTCTCCTATATTATATTGATATTTTTTACTACTAAAAATCGTCATTACAATACCGTAATTTTTAGCCATCCATTCACAAATAAAATCTTGGTATTCTTTAGCTTCTTTGCTTTTATTTTCTCTATAATTATTATAATTCATTTCCATGACTATCCCAATTATCTACTTTTTTGCGTGCAAATAATTCAACACGATTCCCGTATGTATATAAATCGTCTATTAATTTTCTAAAATATTCTGGCTTTTCTGAATGTTCTGTTCTTTCTAAAGAGCAAACACTATCATATAATTTATTTTTATCAGGCATACATGAACCTTTAGTAGATATTAATAAAAATTCATGTCTTACTGAATTATAATGCCCCATATTATGCTTAATTTTATCCCAGATAAATGATGCTTTATATTTGAATCCCCATGCATTTATCACTTTAAAACTATCTTCAAGAAAAGGACTTGTTACCCATAAAAACAAGACTGCATCATTATCTGTTTGCGGCATTTCCATTTCGCATAATTCTTTTATTGTCATGGTAGAATAATGAATTTCTACACCACCTGATTGAATCGCTCCATCATTACATTTATCATTATATTTCCACGGAGGATCTGCATAAATTATTCGATAGGTTCCTTTCGGGATTTCTATTTTATTAGTTACTTTTTCTTTTACTATTTCTCTTAGAATTGCTGTTTTTGTAAGTAATTTTTTATCATCAACATACTTATTAATAATTGCCTCAAAAACAGTATCGGATAGTGAAGATAAATTTTTTGATATACTACTTTCTTTTCTGGTTATTCCTATTTCTGGAAGTTTATTAGGTATGTTCTCTCCCGGTACATACTTATTATCTGGCTCATTTGGTTTTCTTATTTCCCCCCTTTCCTGTCCTTGCTTAATAAGTTTACCCATTTCTCTGATAGCTCTTATTTCAATTTCAGAAGCTTCATTTTTCATTTCGATACCAAGTCCTTTTGCTATTGTATATGCTTTTACTGCTATTGCAATATCTTTAATGGCTTTTATCTCGTCAAGCGTCTTGGCTTCTATTAAAGCTTTTCGGGCAAAATTTAATTTTGCAAGTTCATTCATAATTTAATATTTAAAAACCAGGCACAGGCTGTTCGGATAGTCGCGAAAAGAAACCACCGCCGCCGAAACGGAACCCGTACCTGGATGTTTTTTAAGATTTAACATATTCGCGTTTGTATTTAACATTACAAATATACAACTTTTCCGGGAACTGGCAACTATTTATTTTGTTTTTTGCACTTAACTTCGTGCCATTCCTTTTTGAATTTCGTCACCTGTCCCCACACTGTCCACTCCTGAATAACATTGCCATAACTATTTGACTGCTCATAAAGCCGTATATCCCCCTCATCAACTCCGCAGATAACATCTTTCAGGACTGTTCGTGTGCTTAAAACGGTAGTGTGCCATGTAGGATAGCTGTCGGATAATCTTATCTCTATTGTGTCGTAGCATTCCCAACATATCTCTTTTTCGCAGGATTGAATCCCGGCAATCAAAAGTACAATAAATAATAATTTAATTTTTTTCATGATATTTTGTTTTTGTTATTAAATAAATCTCTGAGTGCAATCTCGTTGCCCTATCATTTTTTTATTTCTTTTAATTCAAACCTTATTGTTATTCCATTTTTAAACTGTATATATCCATCATGCACACCGTGTCCGCAACAAGCATTTTTCACTCCCGGCAATTCACCCAGACAGGCATCATTGCCATTCTCATCAGGTAATTTTCCGCATTTCGGACATGGTTTCATTTTTTCTGTTGAAGATCCGTCATTATAATACCATTTCTTATCAGTATCATTCCATATTATTTTATGTCCGTTTAAATATGTTTCAATCATCTCTCCTGAAAAATATCCCTAAGTTCAAGGGTGTTAATACAAATACCATCCACCCACTCCTCAACCAAAGTTTCAGGTTTATAAAGTTTGTACAGTTTATCCCGAACCCGCTTTTCATTAACATCATTAAGTGGATATTCCCGGCCATTAACAACCAGCATGCAGGGAGGATAGGTTCTATCAGCCATTATTTCAAGTTTTCAGTTTCTTCATGGATCATTGATGTTATCCTTTGAATAGCTATAATTGCACTGGATAATATCTGTCTGGTCGTTTCACTTTTTAATACCGGTCTTTCAATATTATCAAGACAGCCGGCAAAGGCAAGAAGCTTTTTCTTATCAGGGGCAAGTTCAGCCTTGCGTTTTTCTTCCTCGACTTTTTTGCGTTCTGCTTCTTCGGCTTCTTTTTTAGCCTTTATTTCAGCCTCGGCCTTTTGTCTTTCTTTACGTTCCTTTTTTAACTTGGCCTCAAAAGCTTCACGCTCTTTGCGCTGTTTTTCATCCCTGGCTTTGCGTTCTGCTTCAACTTTCTTGCGTTCTGTTTCCTGCTCTTTTCTGATACGCTCATTTTCTTTACGGATACGTTCTTGCTCAGTATCATATTCAGCCTTTCTATGTTTAAAACCATTCAGGAAGGATTGGTATCTTTTCTCATCCATATTCCGAATATCAGGCAGCGCTTCCTTTTTTATAAAATCAGAATATGGCGCAATTTCAAGACGCCGGGCATTTTCAATCTTATCAAGCCGTTTATTCTCTTTACGATCTTCTTCGGCTTTTTTCTCCGCAGCAATACGATCTTCATATTCCTGTTTTTTTGTTGAAAAATAAGCTTTCCAAACATCCTCATCCATTGATGCCAGGTCACGTTCATGAGCATCCTCAATATATTTTGAAAGTTTCTCAGCCCGGTCAGATTGTAGTTTTTCAAGCCTTTCCTTTTTCTGTATCTCGGCATATTTCTCGATCTCTTCCAGACCATTTTCCATCCTTTCATTAACAGCTACTTCTTTACGTTTAATAGCATCAACAAACTGACCACCCCGCAGGAAAAAATCCTTTGTGGTCTTATGCCAGATCATTATTCCCTGAGTCCTGTTTTTCTGAATAAGCAATCGTAAATCCCTTGCTCTTTGCTGAGTTTCCAGAAGTTCAATATCAAGCTTAATAATTTCTTCATACTGGACTTCCAATACTTTTCTTTCATCCTTGATCTGTGGTAAATTACCAATCAATTCAGTTGCCTTTTTTTCATCCAGACCATAATCGACCGGATTGATTTTTACAAGTGTTGTTTCCATGATTATTGTGTTTTATTATCTTTAAATAATTCTTTTTCCTTTTTCTGATCAGGCTCTTTGTCATTATCAAATTCATCAGCCTTTTTCTTTACTTCTTCCCCATCTTCATTTTCTCCTTTCTCTCTTTTGAAAGCAATATCTACTGTTGTATCCCCATCTTTTATTGATTGGTATAGGCCACGGAGGGAAGCTATATCCTCAGCATTAATCTGTGTTAAAGCCGTTTTTCCGAAGATCATTAATATCTCAGTTTCTGAGACATCAAATTCTTTCAGAAAAAACTCGGTCATTTTTTTTCTTGCTGCAGATAATTTCTGCTCTGATGATAAATCCCCGGTTAATTTCTTTTGAGCAGCTTTATATGCTTTCTCAATAAATGATTTTGGTATCACTCCAAAAATAGCATTTCTCTCAGCCTTTGCCATTGTTGCCAACATAGTAGTATTTATCATATCTTCATTATACCTATTACCATAACGGTCAAGGATTTTTGCCCTTGCCTCAACCTTTAATGCATAATTACTCTCAAGATCAAAAGCCATAGCAGCAGCAGTAATATATTTATCACTTATCATACCTCCCTTTTTCTCGACTCTGATATTACCGTAAAATTGGGCTATAATTCTTGCAAGATGAACAGAGGGTCCTTGAATTTGCTTATTAGCTCTTGGTAATGAATAACCGCATGTTGCGGCTGTTTCTTCGTCCATTGAAACTGTTGCAATTACGTTGTCTATGAATTTTGCAATGTTCCGTGGAAATTTCTTTGCAGTGCTGATTTGAAGATCATATGCTGCACGTTCGGCCTGTTCGTATACAGGCATTTCATTTTCAATAATCTGGATGTCATTTTGATTTTTCATAATTTCTATTAGTTAAAAAATTCATATTCTTTAGTATATTCATATCCCGGAACCTTGCATTGTGCAATTCGCTGGCCCCGGTAATCTGGTTTAGTAAATATTGATACGCCTGGCCATTTATCTGTCTCATGACAATATAAATACTGTTCTAACGACTTAAGGAATATTTCAGCATGTTTGCCAATACCTATCATTTGACCATTTGATACCTCAAAAGCCCAACCTTCAGCACTGATGATATTAAAATCATAAGGTGGCAATTTATCTTGTACAACCCAGTAAAACGCTTTCCAGTGACCGGTTATCATCCATATAATATATTGATACATGGCTGCTGAAAAGCCATAGCCAAATTTAGTTATAACCTTTGCAAACTGATCCTGCTTTAATGGGGCTTCGTCATTAATACGGGAAACTGTTTTCCAGTCTATTATTTTATTGAATGTATAAAGGTCAGGCCTTATTTTTAACAGTCCGCTATCATACTGAACAAGATCATTTGCTGAATGCTGACAAAAAAAACTCACTTCTGCCTTACCTATTTTTAACAACTTATTAACAATTTGTGAAAGATGACTATTCCTTTTTCTTAATGTTTCTATCATTGCTTTTGCATTGTCAACTTCAGTTTCACTATATATCACTTTCCCTTCATTCTGCATCTGGAAAAGATTATAAGCATCCTGAAATTTCTGAGTGCTATAACCATAAGGGCTACCGGTTTTTTCATTTACCGGCGGAGAAAAAACAGCCGTGTTCATATCAAACTCATCCATCCCCCCGGTATTTGTAATTGAAGAAAGCATGTCATGATAACAACCTCCCTCAAGTGACCAGGATTTTATTTCTTCATTATCTTCCGGATGTTCCTTGCAATATTTCAACCATAGCGGGCTGACCTGTATTTTTTTCAGATCACTTGATGAGATGAATTCCTGGTATTTATCGCCATTATGATAATCTTCATTCGGGATTTCTGCAGGTGCTGAAATGTATGGTAGATTCATGATTTAATTTTTAAGATTATTTAATTAACATACCAAATTTACAAAACTCTGTGGATTAATTGCTGTCTTTGAATATGTTATAAAACATGTTTATCCCCAGATAATACCGGTTCCTTTACATGCACGGCATTTCTCAGGAGTTGCATCTGATGAACTCCAATGTCTTGATACTTGTGCATAAAACCCATTAGATACTAATCCATTGCCATTACAAACCGGGCAGCAATAAGGTAATTTTTGATGAAGGATTTGTGATGTCATCGCATCAGGTATTGAGCTTTCCGGCAATGGATCATCTTCAGGAATAATTTTTGAAGATAAATCAATAGGATCATCAGGTTTCTGGTCCGGCCTTTCAGGAACTTTTTCTTTTTCCGGCCTTTCACTATTGCCATGTTTCGCACTGTATCTACGAATTGTTTCCCCTGAATTGGTCCATGCTTTGACAGTTTCCCATGCCTCGATTGATGCTTTATTGAAACTTTTTTCATTTGAAATGTGAGGGCCATAGACTGAATTTTTCAATCCTAAAAGCCTTGCTGCCTCTGAATAGTTCAGTCCTTCCCTTTCACAGGCTATTCTAAACCTGTCGCTAATTGCTTTTTTTGCTTCTGTGTTCATGATATTTTATATTAAAGTTTTCAAAAATCTGTTATAATCCTCCCTTGTTGGTTTATATCCAAGATTCCGGCAGAAATGCGCCCATTTCAAAAACTGTTCAGGAGTAAGGCTGAAATAGCTTGCTCCATCATTGGTAAAATAATAAGCCCTGCTCATCTTAATTATATGGCCGTATTTGTCTTTGTGGATCATTGAAATAATTTTAATTGTTTAATATTCTCCTGGGATCTAATTTCTAACGCCCGGTTCAGAATATATAAGCCAAGATCGGGATTAACACAATTTCTGAGTATCTGATCTTTTCTGTTATTAAAATTATATCCTGTTGTATCAAATCCATGTAATTTTTCCAATTCTTTTATATTTCCTCTATTAATATCTGCTTCTTTAAATTTATGCGCAGGTATATGAAAATTTGCCCAGAATAAATGTCGACCTATATTTGCAGTTGGTTTTATTAGGGGTTCGTAATAAGGATTCACATTTTCAGCCACCCATTTTCCACCAAAATAATACTTCAAAAATATGATTTCAGAATATAATCCCATATCCGGCAAGACGGGATTTATGTTTTTGGCTCCCCAAAACCTGGCGCGACTATGGGTTTGGCAAGGACGGGAGGTCCATATAAAATCATATTTCCGGAAATGTTTAAGTAAATATTGCTGTGCATCTTCGAGTATTACCTGGTCATTTGGGAATTGATGTTTATAGAAATCCGCAATCTCCTTTTTGTTTTCGACAGAAGTAATTTCATGTTCATTGCCCTGTGGTGTCCATAATTTTCTATTTCCTCCTATACCTGCGTATAAATTTAAAATCCTCATTTTGATGCCAATTTCATCATTACCGCAACAAGGGCAAATCCTAAGCCTATGACAAAGAAAAAGCCGCCATCCGTATAACCGTTAGCAAATTTTACGCAAGCCATTGCAATAAAATAAACGCAGCATAAACTTATTATTATACGGAATAATATATTAAATATCTTTTTCATTTCTCCTCCTGTGTTAAAAGTGATTTAAACCATAACGCCCCTTTTTCAAACCAGGTGCTTAATAAACCAGTTGAATGCTGCCAGTATTTTTGAGCTTCAATTTTAATTTCTTCATCACCCGGCATTATCTCTGCCATCTTTTGCTTGTGGTATTCCTTTGCAATTTTAATTCCTGCCTTAAATCCAATCGTAGCCCACTTTTTAGCCAAAGGATTATTAACCTCTTTAACTAAATCATCTATTATTTTTTCTATTTCTTCTACTTTCATTGTTCAAGTTTTTGTTTCCAGTTAGAACGGTGCTTAACATTAATCTCTTTAAGGAAGTCATTAATTAAATCAAGGCAGGTGCTATTGAATACCATATCTTCATAAGGGAAGAAACAGTATTGCCTCCAGGCACTATACCATTCTATTTCACCAATAAGGTAGTCGCCTGATTTGTTCCAGACTTCAAATCCCCTTGTTTTACCTGAATGAGGTACTTCTACTATTTTAATGTACTTATTTTCTGTTTTCATTGCTCAAGTTCTTGTTCTTCTTCGTAATATTTTTTGATTTCATCAGTGATGTAATCCCATAGTGTTGGCCAGCCTGGTTTGCGCTTGCCCTCTGTAATGTCATTTGTTCGCTGGATCAGATCAGTTATTTCACGCCCATTTTCATAAACATGGAATATTTCAAGATTAGCCCAGCGGGGTTCATTGTATCCGTCACCACCGGAATCATAATCGTAAACAATCTTTAATGTCCGGTTAATTGTCAGGTAACTATTGTCAATATCGAGTTCGATTGTTATATTCATAATACTTTGTTTTATTTTTTAATCCTTAATATTATCTGATACCATTTCTTGCTTTTCATGAGAGCATTTTCAAGGCTTTCAATCTTATCATTATTTTCCTGAATCGTTGCGCGCAGATTATTAATGATTCTATTATCATTGTTTACGCTGATTTCCAGATTCTGAATATAACTTTTGTGTTCATTCAATTGACTTTTAAGCCTTTTTACATATTCATTAAGTTGATTCTTGCTGCTCATAATGCTATGAATTGTTTAATTGTATTATTTCTTGGTATTGAGCCTTTATGCATCAACCATATAACAGTTTCTTTTGATAAACAATATTCTTTTCTGTTAATAATGTCAACTTCATAAAACCGGGTTTGTTTATCATGGACCCTTATTTCAAGATATCTGCCTTTATAAGTTACTTGCAGATATGGAGTATTATTTTTAAATTCAACCTTAATCACTTGTTTTGGTTTCATGATTATTTCTTTTTTCTATCACCAAAGCCCGGCCCCCGAAGGGTAACCGGGCAAATCCCGCCGGACAAAGCGGAACCGGCAGGATTTAGGTTTCAATATACCTGGGGTTCTTCCTGATATGTGCCATATAGCATTTATAACATCTATTTGCACGTGGGTTTTTGTCTACAAGATTTTGTTTGAGTTTCTGACCGCAATTAATGCAGCTCTTTTCACTGAGTTCTGTAAATGATTTTTTCATGATGCTTTGTTTTAATTGATACTTTGTTTTGAATTGTATGACCAAGATAAGCAATGATTATGTAATAAACAATGACTTTTGTCATTATTTGACCAAAAACTGCTGCATAACATATTTTGCATTTAAACGCAACATAACGCCTTTTAAGCAACTATCATGTTTTTGTAAGGTAATATACTACCGGGGAGGTAATATTTAATCCTATGCCGTATGGTAAAGCGCAGGAGGCATTTTTGATATTTACTTTAATTCAACGTGTGGATAATCATCAAAATTCTGATCATCGATCCAGATTTCATCACCATCCCAGTTGGCACCGAAACGGATAGGAATATTTAATTCAATGGATGCAGCATAAATAACTCCGAAGATTATAAAGTAATATTTATTATGATATATTGAGGGTAAAAGATATTGACCACCGACATAAGGTATTAAATCAAGGGCCTCGCCAAATTGATGACGGGATTTTTTTTCGTAACCATCACATTTTGAAACTCCTGCTTTAAAAAGTTCATTCTGTTGTTCATCAGTGCGAAAACCTCCCATATAAGCTATACCAAAATCAACTGGTGATCGGGATAAGGCAAGATTAAATAAATCAATTAAACGCTGATTAACATCTTGCATTCTCTGAAGGCTTATATTACTCCATTTATTCATATTAATTTAAATAAACTACCAAAACCAAAGTATGAAATGATAAAGACAACACCGAGCAAAAGAACAATTAAAAGAGGTATTCCGAAACTGGGATTGCGGGCAAACCAACGAACAAATAGTGTTTGTTTGCAAAGATCATCTATTTTATTGCTGTTCTTTGTAATTTCGCCATTTGTCCTGTCCTGCCGCTCGATAATTTTGCCAATTTCAAGTTTAAGCATATCGGCCGATGCTTTTGTTTCGGCATTAATAACAGTCTTATGAGCAGCCATTATTTCTTTAATAACCGCTATTGTTTCTTCGTTTTTCATTCCGGTTATTTAAAAAGGCACCAGCGATTAAGCCAGTGCCCACCGATTAGTTAAAAGGTCCAAATAGCACCGGTTAAGAAATAGAAATGTTTATTATCACCGGTAAAAGTATAGCCAGCTCCAATATTTACAAATTGTAATGCATTAATTGTTGCTGCTATTCCGACACCTCCGTTCGAGCTTTGTGATCCATCTATAATAACCAGAGCATTAAAGCCATAGTTATTGACAGGAACACCATTTTTTTCAACATAATGCTGTAATCCGAGGCCTAATCCCGCAGAACTGAAAGTTGAAGATTCAAACAATTTCAGATCCTTGTTATAAGTGAATTGAATAGCTGTCAATTGTGCTGCCGGACGGAAATACCATTCATGCGACACATCACCATCCACTCTGTAACCTATTATATCAAGTTCAGATGATGGTTTAAAAAATCCTGTAAATGGCCCCTGGGCAAAAAGCCCGATGGTCATAAACAATGTTAATGTTAAAACGATTAATTTTTTCATGCTGCTTTTTTTAAATATTTAGTTCTGATTTTACTCTTATCTTCCATACGGAATAGCATAAACATTCCGGTAACAGCGTCAATAAAAGCTAAAATTGCTTCCCACCCGTTCATGGCAAATAATTGAAATTGCTGTTGACCTTCGGTATCAAGATTAATTATCCCTATACTAAACATAATTGTTATAGCAATGGGAATAAGGCTGCCTATTGTTGATAATAGGTTTCTTGTTCGTTTTGTCGGGTCATAAACTACCCTTAAATAATTTTTCATTTTAATAATTTTTGAATAAATATAATAAATTCTACTGGTTTTCATGCTGGTATATTTCGTAAAATATTACTTATTTCATCATCAAGCACCATGCCGTCATAAAGATAGGGTCCTTCATCCTGATTGTCAGGCTCATCACCACTAACATCATAAACATGACTTCCATGTGATGATATATAGAAACAATAAACAGTTCCTTCAAATATCTTTTTGTTAATAAGTTCAGATGGCCCTTCTATTGTACATACCTGCGGAAATCCTAATTCCAATAGTTTTTCCATTTCTCTATAATCCAACTCACTCCATGTAATGCCCTTTTCTATAGTCTGTAAAAGTGCATAAGTATAAGCTCCGTTTGCCCTTCCATTAAACCATGCATCTGCTGCACCCTCACGATCCCTGCAAGCTGACATAGATATATAATGTAATCCATCAGAATTTGGAGATAATACCCTATTCACATTTCTTTTATGCTTAGGATATTTTGGATTGTGAAACACCCTGCTTTGAATTATATTATCCGGCAATGGTCCTCTGGTATTCGTTTCAGAGAAACAGGTATCCATAATGAATACAAGCAGGTCTCCGGGTATCATCCTTGTCACAACTGCCCTTAATTCTATAAGCAATCTATGTCTGGTTGATTGCTCATTCAAGAATTTCCTGAAAATATATTGAGGAAACAATGATTTTATCTTCTTCTCAAAATCAACAAAATCATTAGGCGGTCCTGAAAGATCATTTGCAGTACCCGGATAATTACCACAAGCAATAATTATAACTGAATTATCAGTCAGTTCAGGCAATGGATCATTATTTTCTTCTCCATTACCATACAGCCAGTTCCAAATCTTTTTAAAGCACATATCATTTAATATTTTGTAAAGATAATAATTATATTGTTATATATTTACCAATCCTGGCAATTTCAACCCAGGAATTAATTTCACTAAATGAGCTATTACCCAGCATACCTGCTGCTTATTCTTCGGTGTAGTGTACTTTCTCATCTCCTGAAACCTCACCGGAGTATGTATATAACGTGAATAATTGCGATCAGTATAATATAAAAAACTATTCTCATTCCAGAAACTTACATGTGTTGGATCCTGAAATGCTCCCCTTCCGTCAGTTGAAGGTACTTGTATAAGTGCATATCCTCCCGGAGCCAGCACCCTGTATAATTCTTTCATGGTATTGATGGGATCTCGCAGATGTTCAAAAATATCATAGGCCCTCACCACTCCCACGCTGTCATCATCAAATGGCCACCTCTCATTTAAATCACACTGCACATCTCCTTCGTAAATATCCACTACCTCGTACCTGTCCCTGGAATCTATTGCCCCTCCCATATCCAGCTTTCGCAGTCCGTTCAAATCAGCCCATCTCAGGCATAGGCTTTCAATATTTTGATCATAAATCCTGTACACATTCTGCTGTATCTCGGCATTATACCTGAGCCATGAATTTTTACCATGTACCCGATAAATATATAAACCTTTATCAATATGTTTAAATTTAGTTACTTGATATAATTTACATATCAGATCCAAATCATCCAATATTCTCATCTCCCCGTTATGTCCTCCAACTTTATCATATAGATCCTTACGAAAGGCTCGAAGATGATTGGGTGCAAACCAAATGCGGCCCACGGCATTGGGTGTGGGAGGGAATGATATGTGCTCCTGTATCTTATGTCCTTTGTATGTTACTTCCCTGTACTCCCATCCATATTGTGGGTCAAACTTTTGTACCGGGGCAAACTTATCCGTACAATGAACGGCATTGGAATAAACAAACCCAATCTCAGGATCTTGGAATGCTTGAATAACCTCCTCCACCGCTGTTGACATTAATAAGTCATCATGATCCATTTCAAGCAGAATCTCCCCCGTACAACGCTCACAGGCATATTTCTTGAGCGGTCCTACCCATTCAGGTGCAAAATCTAAGGTGAAGGACTTTACCCGGTCGTCATTAAAGTCAATAGGTTCTGCCCCGTTGTTATATACAATAACCCATTCGTGGAAGGGCTGATGCTTGATGCTATCGTATAGTTCACGTAAGAACCTGGTATCATGTGTTGGGGTAAATAAACTTACTTTCATATTTTATATTTATAATGGTGAACCCTGTTGGGTGACAGTAATATCTACAGGATCTGCTAATCCTGCAACATCTTCTATCCTTGCAGTCATAGATCTCGGCCAAGAATTACTGTTCTCAGATGTTGCTTGCATACGAAATGAGTAATCACCTGTACCTCCTGCCGGTAACAAAGTAGCCCATGTTACTCCATCACCTGTGTTTATCTTAGCAATTGTTGTCTCCATACTATCTGGCGTTACATCAATGGCACAATAATCACTATAACTATCGTCTTGATATGCCATACTTATTGAATTTGTATCAGTTTCAATAAGAGAGTAATCTTGACATTGACGCCATGTTCCGCTTATCTTACGCCAAGAAATTACACCTGATATCCAGACTCCACTAATTTTTATCCAGATATTCGTTACCTGTTTCCATACTCCACCAACTTTTATCCATGTTTGCTTAGCCATCAAGTTTCATATTGAAAATATACATCTCCATTACTTCCTCCAGAAGGAGTGCTAGTGCCTGATGAAACATTTATCTCTCCTACTTCTCCTTGATAACCCTGATAACCTTGATAACCCTGATAACCTTGGTTACCTTGTTCTCCTTGTTCCCCCGGAGCACCTACTGTACCTTGATATCCTTGAGCACCAGGCATACCAGGTTCGCCTTGATCTCCCTGGTTACCTTGATTACCTTGAGGTCCTGTAGCCCCTTGATCACCTTGTGTACCAGTAGCTCCTTGTGTACCAGTAGCTCCTTGAACACCTTGCTCTCCTGGAGGTCCTGTTACACCTTGACTGCCTTGAGGTCCCGGTACTCCTGGTTCGCCTTGGGTTCCTTGATAACCTTGAGTGCCTTGGGTGCCTTGGGTGCCTTGATCTCCTTCTACACCTTGGTTGCCTTGAGTTCCTTGAACACCTTGTTCTCCTGGAGGTCCTACTATTCCTTGGTTGCCTTGAGGTCCC
>Ga0210003_1003024_pt1 | contig 13927 bp, 8 predicted proteins | sample LantaG_FD_182804 | JGI IMG/M metagenome (GOLD analysis project Ga0210003, IMG submission 182804) | Deep subsurface microbial communities from Baltic Sea to uncover new lineages of life (NeLLi) - Landsort_02402 metaG (SPAdes) (version 2) | ecosystem: Environmental > Aquatic > Marine > Oceanic >... | reverse complement strand
CTCCCCCCCCCAGAGCTCGAAACTCGGCCGCCGCTCGCCTCGCCTCGCCCGTCGCGAGATAAAGAGAAAGAGAATAACATTTTTCCCGTCTATCGCCCTCCTTTCATCGCCGTCGCCGCCACCCGAAAATCTAAAATCTCCCTCTCTTTTCTCTCTTCCGCCGCTCTCCTCCCTCTGCCCCTCTTCCTCCCTCTCCCCCCTCCTCAGGAGCTGATCCGCAGCTGCACCCCCATCGCCTCCTTCAGCTGCTCGTAGCTCACGAACGCGATCGCGATCGAGGGGACCACCTTGATGTAGTTGGGCCACAGCCCCTTGAACAGCGCCTTGACGCCCTCCTCGCGCACCGTCCGCCGGAAGCAGTCGCTCATGCCCGTGTACCTCACCGCGTGCCCTCTCCCGTCGCCGTGCAGCGCGTTCGCGCCGTCCCACCCGCTCATCTGCATCCGCCGCCTGACGACGTCGAGAGGGTAGGCCACGGTCTGGCCCGTCGTCCCGGCCGCGGCGCCGCACGCGAGCCGCTCGACGACGCCTAGCTGCCGCTCGTCGCGCAGGTCCTTGAATTGGAGCAGCATGTCTTTCAGAGTTTCGTAGACGGCGAAGTTGAGGCCGACGTAAGGGACGACGCCTATCACGGAAGGGAGCCACCCTCGCCAGAGGGCGACGAGCCCCTCCTCTGCGGCGATGGTGCGGGCCGCGTGGGCGATGCCACGGTACTGCTGGGTCCGCGGCGAAGATGAAGAAGAGGAGGTCGACGCAGCAGCCGAAGAGCCCGAAGTCGAGGTCGAGGCCGACGAGACGTTGAGCGTCGCCGCCGCGGCCCTCTCGGCCTCTCTCGCCGCCGCGGCGGCGTTCGCCCCGCCCTGCACCGTCAGCCTTCCCCTCACCATGTCCAGCGGATAGGTCGCGCTCATCGCCACGATCCCTGCGACGGCCCCGGCCCCCAGCCTCAGCCCCGGAGTGAGCCTGCCGTCGCTGTCGCCGCGGTCGATCAAAGCGTGACTGATCGAGCGGGAGAGCTGCTCGTAGAGGAGGAACTTAACCGCGGAGTTGGGGATGATCCGGACGCAGTTTGTCCAGTTTCCCTGTTTTAGTGGTGGTTGTTGAGTTCGCGGGAATGAAAGTGAGAGGGGAGAGAAAGAAAACAGAGAGAGGGAAAAAAGAAAAACCAAAAAACCCGGGGGAAAAGAAGAAAGGGAAAAACTCTTCTTCTCACCTTGAAGCAGCCCGCGACCCCCTCCGCCTTCACCATCTTCGCCAGCCCCTGCCACACGCCAGTGTAGACCTTCTCGTTGCCCTGGACCTGCATGAGGATCTTGAGGCGCTCGAGCGGGGCGACGGCGGTGCGGGAGCTGTTTTGAAGAGAGAATTTTTTTTTGGGGGGGGGGGAGCGAGAAGAGAGAAAGAAGGGCGGCGAGGGAGGGGGGGTGAGGCGGCCGGGTTTTTTGTTCTTCAGAACAACTCGATTTGCAATGCCCAACGCCCTCTCTCTTCTCTCCCTCTTCGATCTCGCAGAAATTAAAAGTTCCCAAGTCGCTGGATACGGCTGGCGATCCGAGGAAGCGACAAAGGGGGCGCAATGCGAGGCATAAAGAGAAGAGAGAAGAGAATTGCTCGAAGAAAAAAAAGCGTCGGGACATCGTCATCAAGCGGATGTCGTCTCGATGATGCAGAAAAAAGGGCACGCGGCTCTGCCTCGTGCGGCGATTTGCTTCTCTTTTCCCGACCTCCAGAGGCAGGCACCAAATAGTAGCGTGCCACCTGCTTCGATCGCTTTCGAAACAAACGCCGCGTTTCCCCTCGGAAAGCCGCCGATCGGGAAGAGAAGGAAAAAACTCACACTCCGCCGGCAATGCCGCCGGCGAGCAGCGACTTGGCGATGGACGACGCCGAGAGCGTCCTCTGGTTCCTGGCTCGCTCCTCCGTGGCTTTGTTGGATCCTGACGTGCTTGTGGCCGCCTCCGCCGTCGATGACGACGGGGCGGCCATGGTTGCAAAAAAGAGGGAAGAGGGTAGAGAAGGAGAGGACAAGGGAAGAGGTGCCGAAGGAAAGCGGCAAGAGTGAAAATAAAATGAAAAATCACGGCTCACTCTTTTCCTTCACTCGCTCTCTCTCTGCTCTCTGCTCTGGAGGAAAGCGCCCGCTAGCCTGGCCGCTCTCCTCCTCGTTTCTCTTCTTCCAAAGGAGCTTAAGCGAGAGTTTCTGTTCTCTGCCTTTGATCAGCAGCCGAGAGAAGAGAGCAAGTACACAGCGAGCAGAGAACGAAGCGTTCGATCTGCTCAAACGAAAAAGGCAACACCGCCGCCCCGCATTTCTCTCTCTTTCGTTTTTTTGAACTTTCCAATGCGCAAGAAAGTCGACTCGAGGGTACGTCTTTGAGAGGGCTCGAATGCGAGACTAGTTCCTTGGAGAGCAATCTCCTCGGTCTCTTTCCGAGCTCCGAGCAAAGAATTGGGCTGAAGAAACGACAAGGAGAACGCGGGAGCTAAAAAACACCGGCGGCGACCGGCGACGGCTCTCTCTCTCTCAAACGAATGCCTCTCAACTCAATCTCTCTCTTTCTCTTTCGCTCTCTCCGATTCTCACAAACAGGTCCGCGCCCTCGTCGAGCGCGGCGTCGCGACGAGGCAGCGCTCCCTGTTCGTCATCGTCGGCGACAAGGCCAGGGACCAGGTAAGGGAGATTTTTTTATTGCAAGGGAGCAGAATTGTCTTAACTCGAAGAAGCGGCGGCGGCTAGCTTGTCCGGCGTCGAAACTCCTCTCCCTCTCCTCTCCTCCTCTCCTCTCCTCCATCTTCATCGCGTCTCGCCGCGCTCCTTCCCAAAAAAAAAAAAAAATCTCTCTCGCTCTCTCTCTCGCAATCGACCAATCAACCCAACAGGTCGTCAACCTCCACTACCTCCTCTCCAAGACCCTGGTCCGAGCCAGGCCCTCGGTGCTCTGGTGCTACAAGAAGGAGCTCTCGCTGAGCAGCCACCGCAAGAAGCGCGCGCGCCAGCTGCAGAAGCAGGCCGCGCGCGGGCTGCTCGACCCGGACGCCGAGGACCCGTTCTCGCTGTTCGTGGCCTCGACCGACATCCGCTACTGCCACTACGCCGACTCGCACCGCGTCCTGGGCAGGACCGTCGGCTGCCTGGTGCTGCAGGACTTCGAGGCGCTCACGCCCTCGCTGCTCGCGCGCTCGGTCGAGACGGTCGAGGGCGGCGGGCTGGTCATCCTGCTCCTGTCGAACATGGAGTCGCTGACGCAGCTGTACTCGCTGACGATGGACGTGCACTCCCGCCTGCGGCCGTCGGGGACCGCGGCGGCGGAGGCGGGAGGCTCCTCCTCCTTCTGCGGGGAGGTCGTGCCGCGCTTCAACGAGCGGCTCGTGCTCTCCCTGGCGAAGTGCGCCAACGCGCTCATCGTCGACGACGAGCTCAACGTGCTCCCCACGTCCTCGCACGCCGCGTCGATGATGGCGACGTCCCCGAGCGGCGCAGGTAGCCCTGACCTCGCGCCGCGCGGGGCCGGCCGAGGGGCGGAGGACCCGGAGCTCGGCGAGCTGGTGGGTTCGCTGCAGGACGCGCAGCCCGCGGGCGCGCTCGCCTCGGCGTGCGCGACGCTGGACCAGGCCCGCGCGCTCGTCACGTTCCTCGACGCCGCCTCGGAGAAGGGGCTCAGGTCCACCGTGGCGCTGACTGCGGGCCGCGGCAGGGGCAAGTCCGCCGCTTTAGGATTGGGCATCGCCGGCGCGCTCGCCCTGGGGTACAGCAACATCTTCGTGACTGCCCCCTCGCCCGAAAACACGCGCACGCTTTTCGAGTTCGCCGCTCGCGGGCTCTCGAAGTTGGGATTCAAGGAGCACCTCGACTTCGACGTCGTGCAGGCCTCGGACCCGGCGCTGGCCGGCGCCGTCGTGCGCCTCAACGTCTTCCGGTCCCACAGGCAGACCGTGCAGTTTGTCCTCCCGCAGCATGCCGAGCGCGTCGCCGGGTCGACCGCCGAGCTCCTGGTGATCGACGAGGCCGCGGCGATCCCCCTGCCGATGGTCAAGGCCCTGCTGGGACCCTACCTGGTGTTCCTGTGCTCGACCGTGACGGGCTACGAGGGGACGGGGAGGTCGCTGTCGCTCAAGCTGCTGTCGCAGCTGAGGGCGGCGGGGGCCAAGCTCGGGAGCGGTGGCGGGAGCGCCAACGGCGGCGGCGCGGGCGCGACGGGCGGCGACGGGACGCCCTCTTCCTCGCTGCTCCCGCGCACCTTCCGCGAAATCACCCTCTCGACCCCCATCCGCTACGCCCCCGGCGACGCCATCGAGAGCTGGCTCCACTCCTGCCTCTGCCTCGACGCCCCGGGGTCCGTTCCGCCTCCTCCAAAGAGGCTGCCGCCGCCGGCGGCCTGCCAGCTGTACGCTGTCGACCGCGACACCTTGTTCTCGGGCCACGCCGCGGCCGAGGCCTTCCTGCAGCGCTGCGTCGCGCTCCTGGCCGCGTCTCACTACAAGAACTCGCCGGACGACCTCTTGCTGCTCGCCGATGCCCCCGCGCACAGGCTGTTTGCGCTTCTGGCCCCGCCGGCCGACGAGGCCGCAAACGCCATGCCCGATGTTTTGGCGGTCGTCCAGGTCGCCCTCGAGGGCGGCATCGCCCGCGACGCGGCCCGCGCGGCGCTGGCCCACGGCCACGCCCCCGGCGGCGACCTGATCCCCTGGACGCTGGGCGCGCAGTTCCGCGACGCGGAGCTGCCGCGGCTGTCGGGCGCGCGCGTCGTCCGCATTGCCGTCCATCCCGACCTGCAGCGGTGCGGGTACGGCTCTGCGGCCCTGGAGGCGCTGGTTGCGTTCTACGAGGGGAAGATGCAGGAGCTCGGGGACTCGAGTGACGACGACGAGGAGGAGGAGGAGGGAGGCAAAGGGAAGAAGAAGAAGGAGAAAAAGGGCGACGCCTCGGCGCCGCCGACGCCGGCCAAGGCGCGCGGCGACGAGGGCGCGCCCGCCAGCGCGGCCCTCCCTCCCTCCTCCTCGGACCTCCTCCACACCGAGCGCCTCAGGGCGCGCACCACCGGCCTCCCCCCCCTGCTCACCCCCCTGCGCTCGCGGAGGCCCGAGCCGCTCCACTGGGTCGGCGCGGCCTTTGGCCTCACCCCCGACCTGCACGCGTTCTGGTCGAGGGCCGGGTTCCTGCCGCTGTACCTGCGGCAGACGCCGACGCCGACGACGGGCGAGCACACCGCGATCCTGCTCCGCCCCCTGACGAGGGGCCCCGGCGCGGAGGCGGGGGACGCGCCGGCCAAAGGGTGGGCCTCGCCGTTCGTGCGGGATTTCCGCTGCAGGCTAGCGGCACTGCTCGGCGGCGCGCTGCTGAGGAAGCTCCCGCCCGGGCTGGCGCTGGGGCTCCTGGCGCCGAGGCTGACGTTCAGCGAGGCTGAGGCCGAGGAGGCCGTGGCCAGGGCGGCCAGGGCCGCGGCGAGGAAGAAGCGGGAGGACGAGGACGAGGAGGAGGAGAGGGCGAGGAGGAGGAGGAGGGAGGCCAAAAGCGGGGCGGGCGGGGGCGCGAAGGCTCCCCCCTCTTCTCCCTCCTCTCGTTCGTACCCTCTCCCCGTCGCCCACGCAGACGGCACCCCGCTGACCCCGCACGACCTCGCCCGGCTCGCCGCGCACGCGGCCTCCCTCGTCGACGGCAACGCCGTCTCGGACCTCGTGCCCCCGCTGGCGGCCGCGTGGTGCGCCGGCCGCCTGCCCGTCGCGCTCTCGGCCGCGCAGGCCGCGCTGCTGGTCTCGCTGGGCCTGCAGCGCTCGAGCGCCGACGAGGCCGCCGCGGCCCTGGGGCTCCCCGTGCAGCAGTGCCTGGCGCTGTTCTCCAAGGCGTCGAGGAGGCTGCACGCGCACCTGCGGGCGCTGGCCGCCGCGGCGGCGGACGCCGCTGAGCTGCCGCCGAGGCCCACGTCGTCGGCGGCCGTCGCGGCCAGGGGAGCGGGCGCCGCCGCCGTCGCCGCCGAGAGGGTCAGCCACGCCGCGCTCGAGTCCCTCGACGCCGAGCTCGACGAGGAGGCCAGGCGCGCGTCCAAGGCCGCCGCCGCCGCCCTGGCCGCGGAGCTGGAAGGGGAGGACCTCGCGGCCTTCGCCGTCGGGGACGGGATCGTCGCCGAGGCCGAGGCGGCGGCCGCGGCGGCCGGGGGCGCGGCCGGCGGGCTGCGGCGCGGGGCGCTGCTGTCGGCGCCGGCGACGGCCGAAGGGCTCGCCGCCGCGGCCAGGAACGCGAGGAACGCTTTGGCTGGTTCCGGTGGCGACAAGAAGAAGCGCAGCAGTCACGGCAGAGACGGAGACGGAGGAAGTGCTGACCTGTACAAGCGCAAGGGGAAGAAAGGAGGCGGGTCCTCGAAAAAGATGCGGAGTTGAGAGGCCGGTTTTTTTGTTTTCCTCGACGAAACCCAAAAAAAATGAAATTCTGCTTCTCGTGTCTTTTCTTTTTCTGCGTCACTAGTTCTACATGATTTCTTTTTTTTATTTTCTTACACGTCGAATTCCTTTTTCTACAGGCGGTTGGCCAGCGAGATCTCCATAGATGAAAAGTCCAGCCCGACAAGGTCCCCAGCGTGCTCCTCGACGCCGAAGCTTTTTCCTTTTGCCCTCTCGCGAGCAAAGAGCGCCGCAAGAGCGCTCCCTCGCACGACGACGCAGCCGTCGTTGCCCCTCGCGAGCGCCGCGGGGCAGCCGAGCGCGTGGAGGAGCGAGAGCGCGGCCCGCCGGACGGGCGGAGCGCCGCGGTCCTTGGAGCGGTTGCCGCGGCCCGTGATGACGAGGAGGTCCGGGAAGAAGAGGGGCGGCGGCGGCAGCGACCCCTCGTCCTCGCTCTCCTCCTCCCAGGGAGAGGGGACGGCGGCGGCGGCGGCAGGGAGAGGAAGAGGAAGGGAGTCCTCCTGGGATCGATCCAGCAGCGGCAGCAGCTTCTTGAGCGCCTCCAGGAGGGCCAGCTGCGCAGACCAGTGGTTGAAGGAGTGGAGGTCGAGGGAGAAGGACGAAGGGAGGAAGTTCGAGGGGGGAGAAGGACCGCTGCTGCCGCCGCCGGCGGCAGCAGACATCGCCACCGACGATGGCAGCGGCTGCGGCAGCGGCAGAGAGAGCTGCAGCTCCCTCCACGCCTCCAGGGCCGCGGCCAGCCTCCCATTGCTGCTGCTGCTGCCGCTGCTTTGACGCTTGCTGCTCGCGTTTCTGCTGCTGCTGTCCCGCCACCACGATTGGAAGAGCGTCTCGACGAAGAGCTTCGACAGGACGACGTCCGCGGCCTCGCCGCCGACGGCGGCGACCGCCGAGGCGTCGTCCGCTGCGCCCCCTCGCCTCCTCCTCCTCCTCGCCGCGGCGGCCTTCAGCTTCAGGCCCTCGCCCTCGCCCCCCTCAAAGCTGCTGCTGCTGCTGGTGATAATGCTGCTGCTACTGCCGCCGCTCATGCTGCTCATGCTGCTGCCTTTCTCCGCTCCGCTTCTCTCGGAGCGGCTCCCCTTGAGCGCGGGCCCCAGCGTCTCCCTCGCCAGCCGCATCGTCGCTTCGGCCCTCGCGGCGTCGCCGGCCAGCGCGACCCACCGCATCAGCGACGCGAAGAGCTGCGCGTCCGGCTCCAGGCAGCGATGGGAAGAGTCGGGAGAGAGCGCCCCCTCCAAGACGCGGCAGGCGCCCTCGAGGTCCCCCGCGGCGCCGTGCGCGTCGACGAGCCTGCCAAAGCACCTCGGCCCCGGCGCGACGCCGTTGGCGGCGGCGAGCTCGAGCGCCCGCGCCGCTCCCGCGAGGTCTCCAGCCCTGCCGTGCGCCGCTATGAGGTCGGCGTAGGCGGCCTCGTCGACGAGGACGGCCCTCGAGGAGGCGTCCCTCTGCGGACGATTCGGAATAGCAGGAGGAGAGGAGGAGGAGGCGAGGAGGTTTCTGGCCCTCTTCGCCCGCTTCCCGCCGCCGGCACCGGCGCGAGCGACGAGGGCCGCGGCGGCGAGCTCGGCCGCCTCCGCCGCAAGGACCCTCGCCGCCTCCGCCTCGGCCCGAGACGCGGCAGCCAGTGCCGCCGCGGCGGCGGCGGGCCTCCCGGCGCGGCTCCAGGCGCGGATGACGTGCCTCAGAGCGATGCCGTTGACCGGGGCCGGAGGGAGAAGAGCAGCGGAAGTCGAGGAAGAGGAGGGCTGCTGCTCGGCGGCGGCAGACCCGTCTCCCTCCTGTCCTTCCTCAGAGACGGCGACGGGCGGCAGCGACGACGACGGATAAGAAGAATAAGAAGAAGAAGAAGAAGGATAAAAACCGTTCCCGCTCGGCCCGACCCCCGAGAAGGCCTCGGCGACGTCGGCTGCCCTCGCTGCCGCCTCGGCGCGCTCGCCGTCGCCCGAGTCCGCGTGCGCCCCCGCGAGAGCGCCGTAGGTGGCGGCCGACGGCGCGACGCCCGAGGCCGCGAGGCGCGAGACGACGCGCGCGGCAGCGGCGGCGTGCCCGGCCGCTCCCAGCGCGACGACGAGCGCGCGCGCGCCGTGGTCGGCCGCCGAGGCCGCGCCCGACGACGAGGCGCGCAGCGGCGGGCAGAGCAGGAAGTGCGCCGAAGGGTCGCCGACGGACTCCGAGGCGGCGAGGGCCGCGGCAGCGGTCGCCGCGGCGGAGGAGAGGGAGCCGGCGGCGGACGACGAGGGCTCCGAGGTGGCGGCGGCGGCGGCCTCGCGGGATAGCCTCCTCGCGTCGCTGAACAGGCCGGCGAGCTTGTCCCAGGCGCCACGGAGGTCCCCCCCCTGCGCGTGGGCCCGCACCTCGGCGGCCTCCCAGTGCGGCGCCCGCGGCAGCCCCGCCGCGGCCGCGGCGCGCGACGCCCGACGCACGCCCCTCGCATCGCCCGCGGCGGCGAGCCTCGACACGACGAGCGTGAAGTGCCGCCCGTCGGGAAGAGCACCCGCAGCCAGCGCGAGGCAGTGGAGCTCCTGCGCCTCCCGCGGGGTGGGCGCGGAGATGATCAGCGAGGAGAGCCGGTAGGAAGGGGGCGGAGGAAAGCCGGCGGCGATGGCCGCCGCGGCGGCGGCTGCGGGGGAGGAGGAGGCCTTCGTCTGACGAGCTGCTCGCCTTTCGCTCCCTCGTCTCTCTTCGGACGAGGGGGAGAAAGGAGAGGAGGGAGCGGGCGTCGAGGTCGAGGTCGACGAAGAAGAAGAAGAAGAAAGCTGTTGCCGCGTCCGCAGCAGGGCGGACTTGCGCTTCTCCTCCCAGGCCTCGCGGATCGCTTTCTCCTCCTCTTCCTTCTTTTCTGCTATCGCCGTCAGGTGCCCTACTTTATCGTCGCCTTCCGCTCCGGCCTCTTCGGCTTCGGTGGCGACGACGGCAGGGAGAGTAGAGACCGCTTCCGCTTCCCCTTCTTTTTCCTTGGCCCTGCTCGCCCTCGCCCTCCTCTTCTTCGTCTCGCTCTTGACTTTCTCCTGCAGCTGTCGCACGAAAGGGGAGGCGGCGAACGATGGCCCTTCAGCCAGAGGCTTTGCTTCGGCTTTAGCTGGTCGCGGTACGTTGGTAGAGGACCACGGCCACGCGGCGCTGCTGCTCGGCAGCGGCGGAGGATCAAGCCACTGGTGCATCGACGCCGGCGGCGGCGGCGGCAGCAAAGGTGCTGTTTGCATCGCCGCTGCCGCTGCTGGTCCTCCTCCGTGCCGATTTGTCGCTGATGCTGCAGCAGATATATAATTGCCGCTGCCACTGCCCTTCCATCGCAGCGCGTCGACAACGAGGCGCTCCACCTTCGAGGCGCGCGACATCAAAAGAGATCGAGAGAAGAGAGAAATTCTGTTTTCTTTTTCATTTTCAATTTTTCGCTTTTCATTTTTTTGCTTACACTTGTTCTCTTCCTTCTCTCTCCACTACTTCTTCCCCGCCAGCGCCTCCTCGACCTTTTTCTCCCTCAGCTGCCTCGCCGACCGCGGAGCGAACGACGAGGATTCGGAAGAAGAAGAAGAAGAAGAAGAAGAAGAAGAAGAAGAAGAAGAAGAATAGGAAGCGCTTGCCGCAGCTGCCTCCGTCCTCTCCCTCCTGGCCCTCGCTTCCAAGAAGACGAGCAGCGCCGAGACGTCGGCCGGGCTGACGCCCGCGACGCGACTCGCCTGCCCGACGTCCGTCGGCCTCACCTTGCCCAGCTTCTCCCTGGCCTCGAGGCGCAGAGAGGGAACCGCGGCGAAGTCGAGGTCCTCCGGTATCAGCCTGCCGTGCTTGCTGGCCTCGGAAGATGCCTGCTTGGCCGCGCGGGAGATGAAGCCCTCGTATTTGAGCAGGATCTCGGCGGCCTCGAGCTCGTCGGGCTCGGGCTCTCCTCCCTCCTCATCTTCCCCTCCGCCCCCTCCTGCTCCCCGCTCCCTCCTTCTCGGTCCGTGCCCGTGCTCGACCAGCAGCTTGTAGTGCACGTGCGGCCTTTTCAGGAGGTCCGCCAGCGTCAGCGACGCCGAAGGGTCCGGCAGGCCCTGCGCGCTCGCCGCGGCCGCCGCGGCGGCGACGGGCTCGTCAACGCGCACCCTCGAGGCGCGCAGCCTCGCGACGTCCGCGGCGACCCTCTCCTGCCTCGCCGCGTGCTCGCGCGCTCTCCGCGCTCCGACCAGCCCCAGCGTGCTCGCGAGCGGCGTCAGCCTGTCCCCGGCGTTGTCCGCCCGCAGCAGCAGCCGGTGCTCCGACCTCGAGGTCAGGACGCGGTACGGCTCGCGGAGGTCGATCGTCACCAGGTCGTCGACCATCGTGCCCAGGTAGCTCGACGCCCTGGGCAGCTCGAAGGTCGGGGAGCCGCCCGCGATCCTGGCGGCGTTGGCTCCCGCCAGCAGGCCCTGCGCCGCGGCCTCCTCGTAGCCCGTCGTGCCGTTGAGCTGGCCAGCGAGGAAGAGGCCGGAGATCGAACGCGCCTCCAGCGAGTGCGAGAGCTGGCCGCGGGAGGGGACGTAGTCGTACTCCACCGCGTAGGCGCTGCGGACCATCCTGTACGTTCGTTCGTTTGAGAAGAGAAAGTGGTTCAAGAGCGAGAGAGAGAAGAGAGGCAAAGAAAAAAGTGAGTTTTTGTCCCCTTCTTCCTCTCTGCTCCGACCCTGCGCCCCCCCCCCCCGAACGAAACCTTGAAGCTCTCTTACCTGACCCTCTCCAACCCGGGCAGCGTCCTCAGCATCGCCAGCTGCAGCCTCTCGGGCAACCCTGTCGAGAATCCCTGCACGTACAGCTCGGGCGAGTCGGCCCCCTCGGGCTCCAGAAAGATCTGGTGCGACTCCTTGTCCGCAAACCGTACGATCTTGTCCTCGATCGAGGGGCAGTACCGAGGCCCCTTGGCGTCGACCCACCCCCCGTAGACCGGCGACTCCTCGAGGTTGGCCCTGATCAGGTCGTGCGTGGCGCGGGTCGTTCTCGTCAGGTGGCAGGGCACGGGCTCGGGCGCCAGCGACGCGGCCAGCAGCCTCCTGGCCCTGTCGGCGCAGAAGAAGCCCGGGCTCGCGTCGCCGTGTTGGGGCTCGAGCGTCGAGAAGTCGACCGTCCTCGCGTCGACCCGGGCCGGCGTGCCCGTCTTGAGCCGCCCCGTCTCGAAGCCCAGGCTCGCCAGCGCCTCGGTCAGCCCGTGGGCCGGGGCCTCGCCGGCCCTCCCGGCGGGGAGCGAGTGCCGCCCGACCCAGATGCGGCCGTTGCCGAACGTGCCCGTCGTCAGCACGGCGGCGCGGCAGCGGTAGCGCATCCCGAAGTGGGTGACGACGGCGGAGACCCGCATCGTTCTGCCGCCGCTGCCAGGACTGCTGCTGCTGCTCAGGCTGCTGCCGCTGTCGAGAACGACGTCGCCGCGGACGTCGTTCTCGACCTCGAGGTCCACCACCATGCCCTCCCTGATGTCCAAGTTCTCCTGCTCCTCCAGGACCTTGCGCGCCAGCGACGCGTAGGCCCTCTTGTCGGTCTGCGCCCGCAGGGCCCAGACTGCGGGGCCCTTGCTCCGGTTCAGCACGCGCTTCTGCAGGGCGGTGGCATCCGCGAGAAAGCCGATCGCCCCTCCCATCGCGTCGACCTCGTGGACGAGCTGCGATTTCGCGGGGCCGCCCACGGCGGGGTTGCACGGCTGCCAGCCGATCTTGTCCAAAGTTAGCGTCAGCAGCAGGGTGCGCGCGCCGAGGCGGGCAGAGGCGAGGGCGGCCTCGATGCCGGCGTGGCCGGCGCCGACGACGACGACGTCGTAGGCGTCGGGGTCGTCGTCGGGGGAATAGGAGGGGGCGGTCGCGAAAGAAGACGAGGAGGTCGGAGAAGAAGAAGAGCCGTCGGAGGAGGTGGCGAAACTAGCCAGCGAATTCGATTGTCGCGTCGCGCTTCCAGAGCCCCGCGGGATAATCCGCTTCGCCAGAGACGCTGAAAAGACAGAGCACGTCCTGGCCTCGGAAGCGGAGCGGCAGCGGGCGCTGCAGGGAGGAGGGACCGAGCTCGACGCCATCGGTGGCGACACCATTCGTCGACGGCCGCAGCAGCGAGTGATGACTGCTCGTCTTCCTTGTGCTCCGGACTCGCCCGCCGAGGAGGAGGAGCTCGCAAGGCTCGTGGACGCGCCGGAGCTCGAGAGCGCGCGCATCGCGCGTGCTTGTCCGAAAACGACAGCTGATACGTGAGTCGAAATGCAGTTGGCTCTCAAATCGACAACGGCGCTTGCGGTTTTAAAAGAGAAGAAAAAGTGAAGGCGGGGAGAGGAGCTCGACGTTTCAGAAGGAAAAAAAAACTCAAGCACGGTGTTTGAGAGAAGGAAAACAGGCTCGCGTTCGTCTCCTGCTCCTCGCACCGCGTTTCTGACCTCTCCATCGCTTGGAGCCTCCCTCCTCGACACGCTCGCGGGAGGAAGAGACTTCAAAAAGAAAGAAGAGGGCTGTTTCTCGAGCAATAACAAGGACAGCTTTTTTCTTCATCGTCGCCCAAAATCAAAAAATCAGCCATCTTTTTTCTTCCTCTCGTTACTCTCCATCCGCTTGCCATGGCCTCGCCCGCCGAGCGCGTCGCCGAAGCCCTGGTGCCAGAGCGCGCCGAGCACGAGGTGAGGGTCGAGAAAACGGAGAGGGAAAGAGAAGAGGAGAAGAGGGAGAAACTCGACAGGGAGCATTCGATTGGCGTCGAAAAAAAACTCTGAACCTTCAGCCTCGACCTCTCTCTCTCCTCCACTCCACTCCAACTCCTCAGGGCTTCTCCCCCTCGGTCCTGCAGGAGTACGTCGACGCCCTCGCCTGCCGCAGAGAGGCCGCGACGGCCAGAGCCTACAGCGCGCTGGCTTCAGCTGCCGGTGTCGCTGCCGAGGAAGGAGAGGAAGACGACTCTCGTCGTCACTCCCCTCTGAAAAACGCCGACGGCGGAGCCGGCGAACACCAAGGAGGCGCCAGCAACAAAGACGACGCCGCGACGCTCGCCTCCCTGGGTGGCCTCTTGATCGATGAAAACGAAGAGGACGAAGAAGAAGAAGAAGAGGAAGAAGACGTGCGCAAGAAAAGCAACAACGAAAAGAACAGCGGCGGCGGCGACGACGACGCCAAACTCGCCGCGCTCGCCAGGGAAGCCGCCGAGCTCTCCTCCAGGGTTGCCGCCGCGCGCGTCGCGGCAGCGGCGGCGAGGGAGGAGGCCGTGGCTGACGCCGCCGCGGACAGGGTCGCCGCCGCCACGGACGCCGGGGACCTTGAGGGGGCCGCGGCGGCCCTCCTGAGGTACGAGCGGAGAGTCGTCGTCGTCCGAACGCTCGGCGGCGGTGGCGGGGCCGAGGACGGCAGAGGCAAGAACGGCAGCTGTCGAGCTTCGACGGCCGAGACGCTTCGGGGCTCCCTGGAGCAGGCCATCGACTCCGCCCTGCAGCAGGGTCTCGGGGTTGCCGGCTCCTCTGCTGCCGCTCCCTCGTCCTCGCCGTCTCCGCCTCCCCTGCCCGCGGGCTGCGACGGCGGCATCCCCGCCGTCGCCTCTGGCGTCCGCTCCGCGCTCTCCG
>Ga0210003_1003022_pt1 | contig 13934 bp, 6 predicted proteins | sample LantaG_FD_182804 | JGI IMG/M metagenome (GOLD analysis project Ga0210003, IMG submission 182804) | Deep subsurface microbial communities from Baltic Sea to uncover new lineages of life (NeLLi) - Landsort_02402 metaG (SPAdes) (version 2) | ecosystem: Environmental > Aquatic > Marine > Oceanic >... | reverse complement strand
AAAAAAAAAAAAAAAAAAAAAAAAGTCCGAGAAATCATTTCTTTCGTTTCGTTTCCTTCTCAGCGGCTAGGAGGAAGCATTCGAAAAGGCATCATCGAAAAGAGCTGTCGAGACTTTCAGAGTCCAGCGCGTTGCTTCAACCCACTATGCTGCTGAGGAAGCTGCAAGATCGTGCGACGGGCCGGCGCGTCTCTGAAGGCGTCGGGGTGCCGCGTGCGAACGAAGGCATTGATGGAGGCCCCCAAATGTCATCGTCGCCGACGACGACACCACCACCCTCGCCGCTGCCTCTTCTGTCGCCCTCTTTTTCTAACTCCCTCGCGGCCTCGGCGGACCTGGCCCCGCGCCTGCGCGTCGTATCCACGTGCGACGGGCACGAGGGATGCGTGAACTCTGTCAGCTTCGCCGGGGAGCGCGGCGAGAGGCTTGTGACTGGTACGCGGAGAGTTCTTTTTTTTCTCTCTCTCTCTCAGTTCGAGGACGAGCGAAAGAGAGGGAGAGAGAGAGAGACCCTGGAGACGTTTTTCTCACCTGCTAGCAAAACACCACAAAACCGGGAAAAAAAACGATACCTCTCAAAGGCGGCGACGACATGACCGTGCGTATCTGGTCCTCTGACGTCTCCGCCTGGGAACCGAAGAGCGCTCCCTCCTCCTCCTCCTCCTCCTCCCCGCCGCTGCCCTCGCGCCGCGAGCTCGCGCGCATCCGCACGCGGCACAGCTCCAACGTGTTCCAGGCCTTCTTCGTCGACCCGGGGGACGAGGGGAGCGAGCTGCTGACGTGCGCCGCCGACGGGGCTGTGCGCGTCATGTCGGTGCCGCGGGCGCAGAGGGACCGGCTGCTGTTCCCGAGCGGCGGCGGCGGCGGCGGAAGGAGCGCGAACGGCGACTCGAACGCAGCGGACGCCGCCGTCGTCGGGCACCGCTGCCTTTTCTGGCACGGGGGCCGCGCGCACAAGATGGCGCTGGCGCCCGGGTCCCCCTCCGAGTTCGCGACGTGCGGCGAGGACGGGGTCGTCGCGACCTTCGACCTCCGCGAGCGCGGCCGCGGCGGCGGGAGCGGGTTCGGGAGCGGCGGCGGCGGCGGCGGCGGCGAAGGCGAGGGCAGCTCCTCCGCTCCGTCGCCGCTCACGGCAGCGGTGGGTCCCGCCGCCCTCGCCGCGGCAGCCCGCGCGCCGGGCCGCTCCTGTTTCCCTCCCTCCGATCGGGGCTGCTCCCGCGCGGCAGCAGCAGCCAGCAGCAGCAACGTTGACGCCACTCTCTATTCCGTAAGCTTCGACCCACGGAGGCCCTGGCTCCTCGCCGTCGGCGGGGACGCCAGCGAGATGGACCTCGGAGACCGTCCAGTTTCCGTGGTGCTAGACAGGCGCATGCTGTCGATCCCACCGTCCGAGGCGTTTCGTCGGCGGAGGCCAGCTGGTGGAGGAGGAGGCGGGAGTCGATTAGGCCGAAGAGGCCGGGGAGGCCGAGGCCGTCGCGAGCGCGGCGGCGACGGCGACGAAGGCGGCGAAGGCGGCGGCGACTTCTACTCCGACGACGACGACGACGACTCCACGGGCCCGGACCCCGCCGCAGGGACAATCTTCGCTCGCGGCTCGATTTTCCGCGAGCTGATCGACTTGAGAAGGATAAGGCTGCCCCCGCTGGGCACGCTTGATGCGGCGAGGGTGAGCTGTCTTTTTTTCCTTTTTTTTTTACCCTTCTGGTCAAGAGAGAGGTCGAATGGAGGGGTGAGGAGGTCTCGCTTGAATCTTAGAAACTCTCGCTTTCTTTTCTCTCCTCACGAACCGCTTCTTCGAACCAACCAGCTGCCGGCCAAAAGCGCTGCCGTCGTCCAGGGCTCGGCCCTGCCTGCGCACCTGGGCGCGTTCCGCTGCGGCGACAAAGCGAGCCGCTCCGCTCGCCGCCACGCAAGGTTCCACGCGCGCGGGGCTTCCGTGACGGGTGAGTCTTTTCTCCTCCTTCTTCGTTCTTCTTCGTTCTCTCCGTCTTCTTCCTCTTCTTTGTCCTCTTGTTCTTCTTTCTTCTTCTTGTCTCTCGCTCACATCTTCTCTTCCTTTTCAACGCCCAAAACATAAAAAGGCGTCGCCTTCGAGCCGCGCGGCCGAGGCAGCCTGCTCGTCACCGTCAACGCCGAGAGCGCGGTCTACCTCGTACCGGCAGCGATCGCGCGCGGGGAGGCGTGCGCGGGCGACGCGGAGGAGGACGCCGACAGCGACGTCGGCGGAGGAGGAAGGGGAGGAGGAGGAGGCAGAGCGGGCAGCGAAAGCAGCAGCGGGAGCAGCGAGAGCAGCAGCGAGGGCGAAGAAAGCAGCGACGAAGAAGGAGAAGGAGCGGGAGAGACGGAGCGGGACCGCCGCGGGCGCCGCCGGCGGCAGCAGCAGCGAGCGCGAGGGCGGGAGCAGCGGCAACGAAACGCCCCGCCGCCGCTCCCGCGGGAGCCGCGCCCCTCGCGCTCCTACTTCCATCGCCGGGAGGACGCCGACGACAACGAGCACGCCGATCCCGACGGGTGCCGCAGGTTTTCCGGCAATGGTTACAAGAACGAGGCGACGATTAAGGCCGCCGGCTTCGTCGGCGCCGAGAGCGAGCTCGTCGCCGCCGGCGGCGACGGCGGCAGGTTTTTCCTCTTCGACGCGCGGACCTCCCTCCTCCGCGCCCGCGTCCGCACCGACTCGCACACCTGCAACGCGTTCCGCGAGAGCCCTTCGGCGCCGCTACACCTGGCCACGGTCGGCATAGACGACTCCGTGAAGCTACTCGCTCCGGTCGGGGAGAGGAGGAGGAGGACGAGGAGGGAGGGGCGCGGAGGAGGCGGCGAGCGGAGCGGCGGCGGCGAGAGCAGCGAAAGTAGCGACAGCGGCAGCAGCAGCGAAAGCAGCGGCAGCAGCAGCAGCAGCAGTAGCAGCGACGGCGGAGAACAAAGCGGCGACTCTGGATCCTCAGAAGAAGAAGCAGAAGAAGAAGAAGAAGGAGAACAACAAGAAGGAGGAGGAGGAGGAGGAGGAGCAGCAGGGGCAACAGCAAGGACGAGCGCCCTAGCGCACGGAGGACAGGCGCGGCGCAGTGCGTGGCTCGTGGCGCAGGGGCTCCCGCCGCAGGCTTTCGAGGGCAGCGACGTCGGCCTGATGATGCGCCTCGGGGAGCTCGGGATCGCCCCGCCCAGAGGGCTGTTTTTGCAGCTGGCGAGGGAGTGGGAGGAGCGGCAGGCCGCTGGTCAGGAGGCAGGGGAGAGGGAAGGAGAGGGATGAAAAAGGAGAGAGAAAGGGTCGAGGAGAGGAGTTTTTCCCCCCTTTCTTTCTGTGCAGAACAGAGTGCTCTTGGTTGCGCTTTTGTCCCGCAAGTTTTTCTTGAGGAGGAAACGACAACTTTTTTTTTTTTCACTGCCCCGCCTCCGACCAGTACCACTCGCCGCCTTGGACCTCGAAAAGCGCCGTCGGCGGCGAGAACTCGCCCTTTGGCCCGCAGAGCACGCTGTCGCGCAGCCACCCCTGCGCGTCGGGGCCCATCGCGGACCTCGCCATGGAGGGCCACGCCGCGGCCAGCGCGGGCCGGCCCGCGACGGAGGCGGCGGGCGCCTGCTCCTCCTTGTCCTCCGCGCCGCCGCCGCCGTCGCCGCCGTCGCCGCCGTCGCTGCCGAGCAAGTACGGGGCGCAGCCGAGCCACGGCAGCATCCCCCCGGGCCTCGACGCCTCGGCCGCGAGCGGCGCCGCGGCGAGCACGGGGCACCCGGCCCCGGCTGGCATCCACGCCGCGACGACCGGCCTCCGGATCCTTTTGCCGCCGCCGCCCTCCGCTCCCGCCTCGTCCCCTCCGCCTCCCTCGGCTCCCCCCTCCCCCCCTCCGCCTCCCTCGGCGCCTGCCCCTCCTCCCCAGCGGTCGCCGATCGACGCCGCCAGCGCCTCGACCGCGGGCCGCGCGGGCTCGGCGTCGACCACCATCGCGACCTCGACGCTGCGGGGGGCGCCCCCGGAGGCCGCGGCGGACCGCGCCAGCCACACGGCCGAGGCGGCATCGGCGACGACGTGCGTGGCCGCGGCCCTGTCCGCGAGGGCCCACCAGCTGCCCGCCGACGCGGCGCCGTCGCGCGGCGGCGGCAGCACGACGGCGGCGCCGCCGTTGGACAGCGGGCCCAGCACGCCAAAGACCACCGCGGCCTCCGACCAGGGGGCGGAGCTCGCGACGGCGACCCTGGCCGCGGACGACGCGTCGAGCGAGAGCCTCGCGGCCGCCCCGGAGCAGACGAGCAGGCCCGCCCCCGGGTACGCCAGCAGCGTCGAGCCTCCCGTGCCCGGGGCGATCGCCAGGAGCAGGGGAGCGTTGGCGTCTGGCCACGCGGTCGCGCTTGACGACGACGACGACGACGGCGAGGAAGAGGACGTGCTTTCCGGGTCCTTCTTCTCCCCGAGCGCGGCGCCGCTCCACACGTCCCTCGAGCACTTCCACGGCGTCTCGGCGACGGAGACCCCCGCGGCCTCGAAGCACAGCGCCGTCTCCAGAGCGTGTCCTCGCGCCTCGAAGCACGCGTCGGCGGCCGCGTCGAGGCGCTCCTTGACGGGGACGAGGGGGCCGCCGAGGGTCAGCTGCCCGCCCGAGGCGGTGACGGCAACGCGCGCGCCCGACGAGGCCAGGGCCGCGCCGTTTTCTTCGGCCGGCGCCGAGGGGTCGAGCAGCAGCGCGGCCCCGCCGACGCGGGCGACGGCCAGGAAGGCCAGCGGGAGCAGAGGGGAAGATCCGCCGCTGGCTAAGCTCACCCCTCCCGGGGGGAGCATGATCGCGACGGAGTCCCCGGCGCCCACGCCGGCGCTCCTCGAGAGCCACTGGGCCAGCTCGGCCACCCGCGACGCCGCGGCCTCGTACGAGAGGGTCTCGACGACAGAGCTGGCGTCTCCTTGTTCCTCGCTGCCGCCGCCGCCGCCGCCGCCGCCGCTGCTGCTCGGCCACACAAAGGCAGGCTGCGCCCCTCTGCCTGCGGCCACGTGCCGATCGAGGCAGTTGAGGGCGACGTTGAGCCTGCCCCCGACGAACCAGGGCGGCGGCGGGGCCGCGGACCCCGTTGAGCCCGTCGTCGTCGGACTCGAGAGCGACTGCTTCGAGTGCGACGACGCCGGCGCGTTGCGCCACTCGAAGCCCGACGCCAAATTGCCGAAGAAGGCCGAGGGCGTGGCGACCGAGGAGGCCTGGAGGCGGTCGAACTGCGCGCGGTCCCTCAGCGCGCTGTGCTGCGGCGGCGGGGGGGAGGAAGCAGCGGGAGGTGGAGGCAGCGGCGGCGGCGTTCCCAAAAGCGCCGGCGGAAGGACGGCGGCCGCCCCCGGCGACGAGTTTTTTGAAAACTTCGCTGCGGCCTCTCGCAGGACCGCCGCTTCTTCGGGCGTGAGCTCGACGCCGCCTCCCTCCTTCCAGAGTCGCCCGACGTCAAAATCGCGGCCTGCTCCTCCTCCGCCGCCGGAATTGGAATTCGGAGGAGGAGGAGGAGGAGAGGCGCTCGCGGCGGCGACGACGAGAACAGGAAGGCGATGCGAGCGATGGCCGCGGAGGCGACTAGATCGAGGAGGCGGAACGCGCCGCTCAGCAGATGCACTCGTGCTGCTACTGCTGCTTCGCGAGGTCGCCTGCGGCGCCACAAAGGCTGCGTCAATCGGCTTGGTCGAGAGCATCGCAGAGCAACACTCGGGCCAAGACGTCTTCAGAAGAAGAAAGCGAAGAAGAGGAAAAGTTATTGGCTAGTTTTCGACGACGGCTCTTAAAGAAAGACTTTCCAGTTTCTTTTTTCACTTTCCGTTTTCTCTTTTTTCTCTCTCGCGGGAGGCGCCGCTTGAGGCAGCGATGGAGCCTCCTCCTCGTCGTGATGACGATGGGGCCGGCGAAGACGACGACAGAGCCGCTGCCGCATCTGCCTCGGCGCCCGCTCAACAGCGGCGGCCACAGGAGCGACCATCGCCGCCGCCTCCTCCCTCGCTCATCCAGATCGATGACCTGCTTGACGCCGCCGCCTCGGCCCTGCCCTTTGGCGGCTTGCTCCACGGCCCGCTGTTCTCGCTGCACGACGCCATGCTCGCCGTCGAGGTGGGCGACCCGAAGCTCGACGCCGGCGCGGCGCGCGGAGAGGTCGCGAGCGAAGACAAAAAAGGCGGGGCAAAGCAACAATCGGCGTCGACGGCAACGTCGGCGACGACCTCTTCCACTTTTCTTTCCGCGACAGACGCCGTCGCCGCGCTCGACGGCCTCGCCGCTGCCGAGGCGGCCTGGCTGGCGGGGGGGTGCCTGGGCACCACCGTGCTGACGTGCCTCTTCATGCTGAGGCCGCAGAGCCTGCTGACGGTCGTTTCTTCAGCGGGAGGAGGCGGCGGCGGCAGCGGCGGCGGCAGAGGCGGGACCGGCGACGACGAGCTCGACCTCAACCTCGTCCTCCGCGCCGCCGCGGCGGCGACCCGCGCGGCGGTCTCTGCCGCGCGGTCGCTGGTGACCCGGGCCGGGGTCTGCGAGGACGAGGACTTCCAGCTGTTCCAGCAGGCGATGCCGCCGCAGCCTGCGAGCCCGGGCAAGAGAGGAGGCGGCGGCGGCGGCGACGAGCGAGAGGAAGCCGAGGAGCTCTTGGACGAGGCGGAGGAGAAACTCTTGGCGAGGGGGAGCTCTTCTCTTTCTTCTTCTTCTTCCGCTGCATCGTCCCTGGCTCTTCGCCTGCGCTTCCGGCGCGCGACGCTCCGCGCGCTCCAGGCGGCGGAAAGGGCGACGGCGACGGAACTCTCTTCCGCCGCGCTCGCGGCCGCCGTCGCCGACGCCCTCGCGGCCCTGGACGAGATCGAGAGAGAAGAAGAAGCGGCCTCCTCCTCTTCCGCCGCCGCCGCCGCCTCGCTTCCTTCACCACAACAGCAGCAGCAGCCCCTCGACGCCCTCCCGGGCTTCGACTCCGCGGCGGCCAGGAGGGAGCTGCCCCCGGCGCCGCCGAGGCCCGACCGCGCCTTCGGCGTCGCCGAGGGCCGCGGCTCGTGGCGCACGCTGCTGTCGGACCTCGCGGCGGTCGCCTCCTTTCCGGAGAGCGTCGCCGCAGAAGAAGAGGGGGAGGAGAAGATGGGGACGGTCGGAAGCGACGAAGGAGAAGAGGGAGAGGCGCCGCGAGGAGGAACGCAAGGGCGGCAGCAGCAGCGGCAGCAGCAGCAGCAGCAGCAGAGGCCCCGGCGGCAGCACCAGCACCAGCGCCGCCGCCGCCGGTGGCACCTTCGGGGCGCTCTCAGGGCCGTGCGAACCTTCGCCCTCCGCGGCGCCGGGGCCGTCCCGCGCTCGGCGCTGGCGCTGGTGCTGGGCCTGGCGCTGGACGCCGCAGCCGCCGCGAGCGGGAGCGGGACCGGGAAGAGCGACGACGACGACGACAAGAGCACCGGCGGCGGCGGCGCAAGCGCCAACGGAAACGCCGAGGGCAGCGGCGGCGGCGGCGGCGGAGGCAGCCCGTCGCCGCCCGCCCCTTTCCTCCTCCTCCCCGGCGACAACCCCTACGTCTCCGAGTCCTCGGTCCGCGACGCCCTGCACCTCCCGCAGGACCCCGCGGCGCCGCCGTTCTCCGGCGGCGGGGGCGGCGGCGGCGGCGGGGGCCAGGAGGGCGGCCCAGAGGACCCGCCGCCGCCGCCGTCGATGGCGGCCAAGTTTGTCGAGCAGGCCGTGCTCGGGCTGCAGGGCTGGTGCGTCGCGGCGCTGCTCAACCGCTGCCGCTCCCGCCGCAGGCACCGGCGCTGCCTCGAGGACTGGGCGCACGTGCACCAGCACGCGGTCAACGCCGAGAACGACGAGCAGTTCGCGGCGTGGCTCGAGGGGGCGGACGGGTGGGACTGGAGGCTGCCGGCCTCGGCCTCGGCCTCTCCCCCGGCCTCGGGAGAGGGGGACGGCGGCGGCGGCGGCGGCGGCGGCGGCCGCCCTCCCCCCCCTCCTCCCCAACCGCCGCTGTCCCCCGCGGACGCCGCGATCGTCGACCACGCCTCGCCGCTCTCCTGCTGGGTCGAGGAGCAGGCCTGCCGCGCCGAGCGGGACCACCTGCTGGCAGGGTTCGCGCTGGAGCTGTACGCGCCGCACGAGGCGGCGCCGGTGCTGCTCTGCGCGGAGCACCTCGAGCGGAGGGCCGAGGGCGCCGCGGGGGCGCTCGCCGAGAGGTACCCCCGGCCCAGGAGCTCTCGCGACAGGGGCGAGGAGGAGGAGGACGGGGAAGGGGGGCGAGCGCGCGCCAAGGGCGCCAAGCTCAAGCTGCGTCCTCGTCCTCGTCCTCCGCCGCCGCCGCCGCCGCCGCACCGGAACGCGCTCGCCGCCGAGGCCGACTCCCGGGCCGCGGCCGCCCGCAGGTACGTCGCGGGGGCCCTGCTGCGGGCGTCCGCGGCGCTGATGGCCGAGTCCGTCGCTGTCGGCCCGAGCCGCGGAGGGGAGGGCAGAGGCGACAGGGGCGGAGCCGGCGGCGGCGGGGCCCCCGCTCCCTCCTCCCTCCCCTCCGCGCGCGTGCCGCCGGCGCCCGAGCCGTTCAACTCGGCGCGGGACCGCTGGGCCGCGCGCTTCCACTCGGGCCCGCTGGCGCGCCTCACGACGCCGCCGCGGCTGACGCACTCGGACTACGAGCGCGCCGTCGGGGACCCGCTCCGGGCCGTCGCCGAGAGCAGCAGGAGGAGGTTTGGGCCCGGCGGCAGCGGAGGGGGGGGCGCGGAAGGCGGCGGGGGCGGCAGCGGCGGCCGGGGCCTGCTCTCGTGCCTCTCGCTGCTCCGCCTCGCGAAGGACGCCTGCCTGCTCGCTCGCGGGGCCCTCCCCCAGCTCAGCGCGGCGCCGCCGCCGTCGCCGCCGGGAGCGGCAGCGACGGCGGCGGCGGCGGCATTCGCAGGAACGGCTGCAGCGGCGCGCTCCCCTCCTCCGCCTCGAGCCCTCTCAGAGGAGGAGGAGGGGGCCCTCTCCCGCGTGCTGGGCATGACGGCGGTGTCGCTCGGCGTCCTGGAGAAGGAGGAGCTGGAGGCGGAGGAGCGGCGGGCGGGACGGAGGAGGAACGAAGGAGGCGACGCCGCTGCTGCTGCCGCTGCTGCTGCTGCTGCTGCTGCTCCCGAGCCCTCTCCTCTGGTCGTCTCGTGGGATTGCTCGATCCACCCTCTGTATCCGGCGCTCAGGGTCAGCAGGAGGAAGTGAGAGAAAGTGGAAAAAGAGGAACGTTTGTATTTTTATTCAAAAGGTGAAGGAGAAGAAGAAGAACGCAAAAAAACCAGTTGTTTCCCCCCCCCCCCACAAGCCACCGCCGCCGCTGCTCTCGCCTCTCGACCTCGAGACCAACAAAGAAGACGAAATGAACGACGCCGCCGCGAAAGCGGCCGTGCGCCCCCTCTCCCTCAAGGACCTCCGCCTCCAGCTCCGCGCCCGCGGGCTCACCCCCGCCGGGGGTCTCGACACGCTCCGCCTGCGCCTGGAGGAGCACATGGCCGAGACGGGAGACTGGTGAGGACGGAACGAAGGATGAGGGAGAGGAAGAGCATCGACGCGCTTGTTTTTTCTCTTTCACTCGTTGAATCCATTGCGCTTTCTTTGCGCTCCCCTTTGTCGCGCGCATTCGCTCTCGTCTCTACGTCGAGCTCGAGGGGAGATTCAGTAAAAGAGGTTCGGCGGGAGAAATTGTGCTACGAGGCCAGGGAGAGAGCGCGCGCGCGTGAAACCATTCATGAATGCACGAGCAAGGAAAACGAGCGAGAGCAAGAAAAAAAAACCGTCGTTTTTCTTCCCCGACCGAAAAAGGAAGAGAGACGGACTCGACTTGCTCCTCTCTCCCTCTCTCAACCTCTCTCTCAACCTCTCTCTCTCTCCCTCCCTCTCTCTCAACCTCTCTCTCTCTCGTTCTCTCTCTCTCTCTGAACTCCCCTTTCAAAAAAAAATGAAAACGAAAAATGAGACAGCTCCATCAAGGCCGAGCTCGCCCAGCCCCACCCGGCCGACGCCGCCGCCACCTACGGCTCCTCGCTCCTCGCCGGTGGGAACTACAAGGAGGGGGGCCAGCTCCGGGCCCCTCCGGCACCCTCGCCGCGCCGCCTGACCTCGTCGACCGCCGCCGCCCCCTTCTCGACCGACGCCAACGCGGCCGGGGGGCTCTGCCACGAGTCTAACGACCGCCGATCGAGGAACAACTACGCGAGGCCTGCGGGGCAGCAGAACGTCGGCAACTACCTGACGGGCAGGCCGTCGTCGCGGGTCCTGGCGCCGCCGGGGGGCGCGACGTCGATCGTCTTTGGCGACGACGGGGGGAGCGGCGCTGCCGCGATCTCGCGCGCCGTCGCTGCGGCTCCTTACGCGGTCGACGAGGCTGAGGAGACGACGGCGGCGGCGGCGGCGGCGACGGCGGCGACGGCGGCGGCGGCGGCACAAGAAGAAGAGTTCGCCGCCGCGGCACAGGAGGAAGAAGAAGAGCCAAACTTTGCTCCGGCGGTGCCCGGCGCCCCCTCGGCGCGCGTCAACTATGGCGTCTCCGGGATCGGCCAGGGCGAAGGGAGCGGCCACGCTGCTGCTTCCAAGGGCTCCTCCGCTGCTCACGCTCACACCAACAACAACTACGTGCGCTCCGAGGGGCAAAACGTCGGGAACTTTATCAGTGGGAGGCCGACGTCGAGGGTCCTGGCGCCTCCCGGGGGCAGGTCCTCGATCACTTTCGGATGATTTCGTTTTTCTCGCTTTTTGAAAAAAAAAAAAAAACGTTTTTTCCTCTTTGTCGACGTTCTTTCCTACGTCTTTGTGACTTTCCTTCTTTTTTCGTGCTGTTCGGTCCAACGATATGTTCTTTCTTCCTCTTTGATTTTTCTCTGCTCTGGCACGCGCGCGGAGGAGTTGTTCCTCCGAGTAACGAAAAAATACAAGTCAAAGAAGGATCGGTTTCGTCGTCTCTCTCTTTTCCCTTTTTCTCTCTCTTCTCTTTTTTCCCTTTTTCTCTCTCTTCTCTTTTTCCTCCCTTTCTATTCCGTCAGGGCCCTTCTCAGCGCTTCCCTCTCGTCCGCCAAGAACCGGGCCTCGCGCTCGAGGTAGCCCAGGACGCCGGCGCGCCAGCAACGACGAGGAGAACGGGAAGAAAAGTCGCTTCCGTTTTCACTTTCACCGCCGCCACCGCCAACTCCGCCTCTTCTCCGTCGTCTCCCCGCCTCACTCTCTCGACACCTCCCCGCCTCACTCTCTCGACACCTCCCCGCCTCCCTCTCTCGATATCTCCCCGCCTCTCTCTCGTCGGCAAACCCCGCAAAGTGCTCCGAGAGCCAGTCTAGCGTGCGCTCCATCGCCGCCCCGGGGGCCCCGCCCAGCGACGGCGCCGTCGCCGGCGGGGGCCTCCCGGCGAGCTCGGCGGCGGACCGCGCGTAGTCGGCCACCACCTCGCGCCTCGAGGCGCCCGCCACCGCCAGGCAGAGCGCCGAGACGAGGCCCGTCCGGTCCTTGCCCAGCTTGCAAGCGACCATCACGGACGGCGGAGGGGAGGCGGAGGAGGAGGAGACCGTCCCGGAGACCAGCCTGAGCACGCGCGCGATCTCGAGAGGGAAGGCCGCGAGCACGGTCGTGTTCATCGCGACGAGGCCGCCGCGCTCGGTGTCGGCGCAGAGCCGGGAGTGCATTCCGGGGATGGGGGCCCTGCATCCCAAAGCCTTGAAGAGCAGGAAATGCGCCGCCGCGCCGAGGCTGCGGGTCGCAGGGAGCCTGGCGACGAAGGCGTAGGTGTAGCGCTTCCACTCCTGCAGGGCGACGCGCTCGACGCGAAGAGGAGCGAGGGGGAGAGAGGGAGGAGGCGGAGGAGGCGCATCGCTGCTGCTGCTGCTGCTTTTGGCGCTCTCGTTTCCGCTCTTGCTCTCCTTCTCATCACAGAGCGAGGCCAGGGCTTGGAGCACCTCGTCGCCCCTCCCTGCCTCCCACTCGTTGGCGGAGCGGAGGTCGATGACGAGCGCGAGGTTGAGGCCCCGGGGAGAAGCAGAGGAACGAGCAGTGGAGGCAGCGCCAGAAGCGGAGGCGCTCGCGCCGGAGAGCGCTCTCGCTGCCGCCGCCGCCGCCTCTGCTTCTCCTCCTCCTCCTCCTCCTCCTCCTCCTGCTGCTGCTGCTGCTGCTGCTACTGCGAACGGCGACGCCGAGCGGAAGAGCCTTCCGGGAGCTATCAGGAGGGGATCGCAGGCGCTCGCGAGGTCGCGGCAGTTGGCGAGGCGCAGGGCGGCGAGCCCGGCGTCGGTCGGGAGAGGTTTCCTTTTTTCCTTTTTTCGCCGCTGGCTCTGCTGCTTGTCGCCGTCGTCGTTTGTCTCTTTGTCGGGAGGGAGCGCCGCGCCAAAAGCTCGGCCTCTCAGTCTCGTCGACCTCCACTTTCGGTACCTGCGCCAGGTAGGCAGGAACGAGGCCGGGAGGAGCTTGGCGAAGACGAAGTGGGCGAGCCGAGCGAGGAGAGAGGAGAGAACAAGGTGAAGAGAAGAAAGAGGAAGCGGTCGGGGTCGACGACGTTGGAAAGGTCGATCGTCATCGACATCGCTGCTCCCGTTCAATTCGACAGCGTCCGCGCTTCTTCCTTGCTTGCTTGTGCCCTTTCGGATCGAAGTCTTCGAGGAGCTCATCGCTCCAGGCGCCAGAGAGAGAAATTGATGATCAAAGAGAGGGTCTTTGCCGGACACTTGAGAATAGAATCATCGCAAGAACTTTTTTTTCTTTTTTTTCAGAATGAATTCTTCAAGAAAAAAAGGGGGGGAAACTAAAAACTCTTTCCGGTTCGCTGCTTCGCCCTCCCCCCCCGCGCGCGGTGGCTTTTTCTCTGTGCCAATTTTTACACGCCATGTTTTTTTGCTCATATGTATAGGAAACGAACAGAAACGCTCTCGGCTCATCAGTTGACGTAGCACATCTCCTCGGTGCACCCCTTCAGCACCGACCTCGAGGCCGGCGACAGCCGGTAGAGCGCCTTGGTGTGCACCCTCACCGAGCTCGGGTCGTCCAGGGCGCAATCCATAGAATCGAAGCACCCGTCCGGCGCGATGGGCGAGATCGTGCGCTCGAGCACCACGGGCGCGGCGTTGGGCGGGTTGTAGCACTCGAGAAAGTCCGCGACCGTCCAGTGGAACCAGCGCATCAGGAAGATGCGCAGCGCGAGGCCGTGCGTGACGAGCACGAGGCTCGTGCCGGCCGAGAACCTCCCCGCGTTGATGTCGCGCACGAGGTGGTCCTCGAAGAGCGTCATGCGGTCGTAAACGTCGGCCCCGGACTCGCCGTTGGGGAACCGGTAGAAGAACCGCCCGAAGCGCAGCCGCTCGGCCTTCTCGCGCTCCTTGCCCGCGGCGTCCTGGAAGTTGCCGAAGTCCTGCTCGCGGAGCTGCACGTCCTCCTGGACGCGCGTGACGACGCCGCGCGGGAAGGCCGAGGCAATGGCCTCGCAGGTCTGTCTCGAGCGCTTGTAGGGGCTCATGTAGAAGTGGAGGCGGTAGTTCGCCTTGGACGACGGCCTCGTCGCGGAGGAGACGATCGGGTGCGAAGAGGACGATGAAGAAAAAGAGTTCGAAGGAGCGTTTGAAAAGTACCCGTCGTCGTAGTCCTCGTCAAACATCTCCATGATGGCCCTCCCCGCCTCTGTAGCCTGGTCCAGCCCCCTCTGCGTCAGCGGGACCTGCGGGTCCGGCATATACGTGTACGCGTGCGAGTCGACGTTCCCCTCGGACTCGGCGTGGCGCACGAGCACAATGCGGCGCGGGAGGACGCGCAGGTCGCGCGGGGTCGCCGAGGAGCTGGTGGAGTGGAAGCGGGCGTCGAACTCGCCGCGGACCCTGGCGTCGAGGGCCGGGGGGACGGCGGCGGCCGGGGGAGCGGGGGGAGGGAGGGGAGCGGGGGGAGGAGGGGCGGGCGCGGAGGTCGCCGCCCGCGCCCGCGCCCGCGCCTGCGAGGCTCCCCCTCCTTCCCCTCCTCCTCCCCTCGCGACTACTTCCCTCGTCGCCC
>Ga0210003_1003019_pt1 | contig 13940 bp, 15 predicted proteins | sample LantaG_FD_182804 | JGI IMG/M metagenome (GOLD analysis project Ga0210003, IMG submission 182804) | Deep subsurface microbial communities from Baltic Sea to uncover new lineages of life (NeLLi) - Landsort_02402 metaG (SPAdes) (version 2) | ecosystem: Environmental > Aquatic > Marine > Oceanic >... | reverse complement strand
AGCGAGGAGACTGCTCCGGCCGTGGAGAAGCCAAGGAGGTGGCGGCCTAGGGCCTTGGGGGCGGAGGGGCGGAGGAAGCGGGCGTAGAGGAAGGCGGCCTGTGTTTGGTGTTGATGATGAAGCGGGGGGGGGGCCAAAAGAGAAAGGGGTGAGAGAAGAGGTCGGCGGTGATAAAGATTTGACGACGACCGATGTTCCAAAACAAGCTCTCACAATCGAAACAGCCACGAGCGACGTGAGCAATCGAATCCTCTTTTTGTTTTCTTCAAGAACGCGCTGCGCTCCCTTCTTGGCCATGGTGTAAGGAGAGAGATAGAAGAGGGAGGGGAAGGGACGAAAAAGGGCGGTCGTGAGATTTATCAAGCGCTCCCAGACCTCTGGGGGAAAAAAAACCGAAAATGGTCCTCTTCCTTTGCTTTGTCTTCTCTTTCTTTCTTTTCACTGACAAAAAACGGGGGTTTCCTTTTTTTTTTCTTCCTCGTTCGCGCTGAACCACTTCCGAACAAAAAAACGATGTGCAGAGAGGAGAGGGGCGGTGGGAAAGGTCCGATTCAGCACCTTTTTTGTTCTTCAAACGATCAGGTACCACAGCTCCGCCGTCACCAGCCCGATCCCGACCAGCTGCGGCGCGAGCTGCGCCCAGGGCCGCGCGCCGAGCCTCCGCGTGAAAGCGAGCGCCCCAAAGGCCCCCAGCAGCAGCGTGGCGCCCTGCAGGAAGTCGACCACGGCCGGGTCCGCGGCGGGCGCCGGGACGAGCTCGGCCAGCCGGTGCGGCAGGAGGGACGCGTCCTCGAGCGAGCGGGCAAACACCCGCGCGACGGTGCCGGCCTCGCGGAGGCCCCAGTCCTCGTAGTGGGCGAGCGTCGCCGCCCAGGTCAGAGGGAGGTACGCGTACGCGACGCGGGTGAGGCGCGGGGGAAGGCGAGAGAGGAAGGCTGGGGTCGGTGTTGAAGCGGCAGAAGCGGGAGCAGCAGCAGAAGAAGACGAAGAGGAAGCGGAAGCGAGCAGAGCCGCAAACTCGTTCTTCGTGCTCGCGCCGCCGCCGCCGCCGCCCGACGCCCTCGCGGCGCTCGCCTCGTAGGCCGCCCTCCACAGGAAATCCACGCCCCAGACGAACCCGGCCGGAGCCGCCAGCAGCAGCGCCGTCGCAAGCGCGTGCCAGCCGAAGAAGCTCGCCGCAAGCCCCTCGTGCGGCGTCAGGTAATCCGCAACAAAGTCGGCGGAGAGGCCGAGCTGCCCCGAGACGACGGGGAGGTGGTGGACGGCGACGGCCCCCAGCAGCATGAACATCAGGCAAAGCTCCGCCGCGGACTCCTGGTGCCCGAAATTCCACACGTCTGCCGCCGGAGGGCGAAGCCGGAACTCGACCGAGCGGTGGGGGCACGCGGTCTCGCAGGTGAAGCACAGCACGCACGCGGCGTTGTCGGACAGGTTTGCCGGGTGCGACCCCAGGGGGCAGCCCTCGGTCTCCATCCCCTCGGGGGGCTCCTCGGGCCCGCCCTTGAAGCAGTGATAGGTCGTGCAGCTGGCGGAGCAGACGCCCTTGCGGGCCCGGAGCTCCGTGAAGGCGAGCTTGGCGAAGAGGGCTGTTTTTTTGTACTTTTTTGTTGGTTTCCTTTAGTTTTCCGGCAAAGACTTGGTATTTCTTCTTCTTCTCCTCCCCTCTCTCTCCCCCCCTCGCTCTCCCCGCCTTCCTCTCTCTCCCTCCTCTGCTCACCGTTCTGCCCCCCGATCGGGCACAGGTACCTGCACCACAGCCTGTGCTCGAACCCCAACACCGCCGAGCAGACCACGGCGCCTGCTGTGATCAGCAGAAGCAGCCAGGCCGACAGCGAGGCGTTGTCGCTGAGCTCGAACACCCGCTCCCAGACCAGGATGCCGAAGAAGAGCGCGTAGAGGAACCAGGGCCCCCACTTCTCTATCGAGTCGCGCGGCCACTTTTTCAACGGCGTCTTGTCGATCATTTGTCGTCCTTTCTGCGCGATCTCGCCGAAGATCATAAAAGGGCAGATGGAGCCGCACCAGATGCGGCCTAAGAAAGGGTAGACGACGAAGGAGCCCGGCCACCACCTTTTGGTTTTTTTTTGAGTGAGTCGAGAAGTCGAGTTCGCAAAGGTGAGTTTCCCCCCCCCGTTGTTCGTTTCCCTTCCCTTCCTACCCTCCTTCCTCGTCTCCCTCTCCCTCAAAGTACCGAAAAAAACCGCCAAAGAAACGCACCAGCACCAGAACAGATTCAGCCCGAAGTTGTGCGCCCTGTCCTGCGGCCCCAGAAAGAGGTACGCGACGTACAGGACGTAGATCGGCGCGACGATCTTGAAGGGCAGCGTGTCCCTCCAAAAGTCGCTGCGGACGAACGTTTTCAGCCACGGCAGCGTCTGCAGCAGGTTGATCCTGCCGCGGTCGCTGTCCGCGGCCACGAACCAGAGCGCGTCGGCGGAGATGGTGGCGCCGTCGACGGAGGCGAGCAGCGGCATCGAGGTGGGGGACTTGGCGGGCTTTCGGCCGCCAGAGCTGCTGCTGGAGGCGGCGTTGCTCGCGGCGGCGACGGCGGTCGTCGGAGAAGGAGCCCGCGCTTGCGAAGACGAGGAAGCAACAGAAGCAGAAGCAGAAGAAGGGGTCGCGCCTCCTCCCGCTCCTCCTCCTCCTCCTCCTCCTACCTCTCGCATCGTCTTGCTCTTGACGAGACCCTGGGCGGAAACGACCTGGTTGGCCTTCGCGGCCGAAGAAGAAGAAGAGGAAGAAGAAGTGCTCTCTCTGTTTCCTCCCCCTCCGCCCTTCCCTTCGAGCTCGCGGTCGCCCGAGTGCACCGCGGCCCTCTCAACGCTGCTCTGCAGCTCCGCGATGTTGTCAGGGAACCCGTACGCCTCCAGCTGCCTCAGCGCGGCCGCGCTCAGCGTCGGAGGCGCGGCGGCTCCTGTCCTTCGCGCGAGATCGCGCAGGAAGAACTCGGCGAGCGGCGCGACGTCGGCGGGCCGGACCCGCAGCGGCGGCACTCGTATCACGGTCATCAGCGCCTCGAACCGCGGCGCGCGCCGCTCGGCGGTGATCATCACCCGCGCCCGCGACCGCAGGATGGGCGCCGCGGCCAGCTCCCCCGCGCCCGCGGCTCTCCTCGGAGACGGAGCGCGGGTGTAGTCCCCCGAGGCGAGCAGCTGCACCAGCGCGTCGGCGAGCGCGGGAGGCGCCAGGTGCACGTTGTTGAGCAGCAGCGTCCCGTCGCGCAGCGCCGACAGCAGCCCCGGGCGCGCCCCGCGGCCGAACAGGTCCGCGCCGTCGCCCGACAGCCTCCCGCAGTCGACGCAGACCATGGGCCTGGCGTGGTCGGCGCTGCCAAAGTGCACGAGCGCCGCGACGTTGTCCTTGTTGAGGCCCGGCTCGCCGAAGATGAAGACGGGCCCGCGCGCCGGGTCGCGCGCCGCGGCGAGGATCTCGCCGCGCAGCCTCGCGGCGTAGCGCGACGCGCCGACGATGCCGCGCTTGGGGGACGTCACCAGGTAGGGCTGGAGGGCCGCGGAGCGCCTGGCTGCGTCCTGGAGCTCCTGGCGGAGCGCGGAGGCGTCCGCCGCGGCGAGCGCGGCGGCCTGCTCGCCTGCGTCGACGGCGCCCGAGAGCAGCGCGCGCTCGGCGCCCGGGAACTTTTGGGCGAGCGAGTCCAGGACGGAGGGCGTGACCCGCAGGATGAGGGTCACGCCCTGATCAAGGTCTCCCAGAGCGACGACGTCGCTGCGGGAGGGGCGGCCGGCGAGGAGGTCCGCGGCGCCGAACGAGGCGCCGGGGCCCGCGGCCGTGTACCGAGAGTGGGAGGACGCAGGCGACGACGACGAAGAAGAATTAGAGGAAGAAGAAGAAGAAGAAGAAGAAGAAGAAGAAGAAGAAGGAGAAGTCGTGGAAGAAGGAGACGCGCCTTCCTCCACCGCTCTCGCCGCGCCGACTCTCCCCGAGCGCACTGCCACGAGAGACGGGGGCCCTCCTGTTTGTTTGTTGAAAAAAAGGGAAGGAGGAAAGAAACGTGAGCTTGCTGTTTTTTTTTTCCGTCGCGAACCTTCAACCTCCGAATGTGAAGAAAATATCAAACGCACCCGGCACGAGCACTTTCTGGCCAGGAGACAGCGCCTCCCTCTCCGCGTTTGCCGCAAGCCAGGTCGCCGCGTCGAGCGAGAGGCGGGAGAAGGGGAGGAACTGGGTGAGCCAGGCCGTCTCGTCGTCCTGCGGGTCGAAGAAGGCGGAGGAGGAAGGAGAAGAGGTCGGGGTCGAAGACGCCGACGCCGATGAAGGCGAGTCACCGTCGTCGCTCGGGACCGCTCTCGCCAAAATCAGCGATGGTTTATCCGCTCTCGCCACGCGGAGGATCGACCCGATATGAAAAGCTGTTGCTGCCGTTGCTCTGCGAGTCGGGGCTCGGGGCGGGCGGGCGGCCGCGGCGCGAGAGGAATTGAGAAGCATGCTTTTTGATGGGCTTTGCTCGCATTGGCTGGGAAAACTCTGGCCGTTGCCATCACTTCTTTTTTTCAGCAGCAGAACAAGGAAAACATCCAAGCCCTCTCCGAGTCTCATTCTCACGCGCGAGCTCGCGCGCTCCTTCTCCTCTCTTCTCTTCTCTTCACTACTCTCCACATCAGACTCAGTCTGATATCCGGCATCGCCGCGCTCCAGCTGAAAGCAGACTCAAAAAAAACTCTCCCGGAAGAACAACTATGCGCTCGCTTGCCCCGACGCGAATGTCGGCGACGACCTCGCCGCCGCCGCGGACGCTGTCGGCGACCGCCGCTGCTCCTCCTCCTCATCTCCCTCGCGCCCTCCTCGCCAGGAGGCGAAGCCCCTTCAATTCATCGACGAGGTGAGACAATAAAATGCGCGATCTGTCCAAGATCGTTGCTGCTGAAACGGAGCTACCCGAGGCGGCGTCGAAGGGGAGAGATGCGCTCGCGCTTTCTTTTGCCTTTTGTTCTATTTCCGGGGTGGGCGGCTCTTTCGCTCTCTCCTGACCGCTTGGAGAAAAAAAAAACTCACCGACTCCCCCTCGCTCTCATTTTCCCCCTCTTCCTCCCTCTCTTCCTCCAACAGCGCCCGCGCCTCCTCCTCGGCCTCCTCGGCCCCGACGGCGCCCTCTCCTTCCTCGCCTATTTCCTCCTCCCCCAACACGCTCGCGACGACCGCAGTCGACGCCCCCGGAGCAGCGGCGGCGGCAGCAGCAGCGGCGACAGCCGTCCCCGCCGGCGCCGAAGCCACGGCTCCGGCGGCGAAGACGCCCTGGTGGAAGAAGCACGACCCCCTCCCAAACATCGTCCCTGTCTCCTCGGTCCACGACCTGCTCGAGGTGTTCGCCGGCGCCGGGGACAAGCTGGTGCTCATCGACGTGTATGCGGGTGAGTTTCGAAATGTTTTTCTTTTCTTTCTTTTTTCTGGCTGGCCTCTCGCTTGCCTTTTCGCTCTCGCTTTTCTCTCTCTCTCTTCTCTCTTCTCTCTCTCTCTCTCTCTCTCTCTTCTCTCTCTCACTCGAAAAAACTCTTTGCCCGAATAAAACAAAACGAAACAGAATGGTGCCACGCCTGCCGAGGCATCTCCCAGAAAGTATTTGGCCTCGCCAGGGACAGGCCCGACGACCTCGTCCTCGTCAAGCTCGACTTCGACGCGAACAAGCAGCTGGCCAAAGCGCTGGGCGTGCGCGCGCTGCCGTCGTTTGCGCTCTTCCGCGGCGCCGACGGGAAGCTGGACCTCTTCACCGCCGGTCCCGCGCGGGCAGCGCTTCTAAGGGAAAAAGTGGAGCGGTACGGGGCCCCGAGGTGCGTGCTGAGCGGGGCGATCGGGGGAGGAGCTGGGTACGAGCCGTCGCCGGAGCTGAGGGAGTTGCTGGAGAAGCAGCAGCAGGGAGGTGCGGCGGCGCGAGGTGCGGAGGCGGAGAGCGCTTAGAAGAAGGAAGGAGGAAGAAGAACAACGAGAAGAGTTCCCCGGTCTTCTTCTCTTGCGCCACGTGTTTTCTTTTTTCCTCCCTCGAACGAGGTGCTCTCGAAAGAGCGCGAGCTGTCCGCTCGGGGGCGCTCGGCGGCAGGGAGGAGAGGGAGAGAGGCCTTTCTGGCCCTTTTTTTGTTTAGAAAAAACCCGACGCCTCCTTCTACCTTCAAACGAATTTTCTTCTCTTCTTATCCCCGTTACAAACCTAGTCGCCGCCCCCTCTCGGCAGCACAAGAATTATATCTGCGTCCCGCCCCCGCCCCCACTTGTAACATAGCAACCGGAGAGAAAGAGAAGAGGATATAGTAGTTTTTGCGACAGGTAAACGAGGAAAAAAAAACGCGCTCGTTTGCAGCCACATTTCTTCTTCTTTCGGCCGCACTTCGTCTCCTCTGCGCCTTTTTCCTTCACTTCGTCATGCAGGCCATCGCTACCCGCTCCGCCGTCTCGGCGCCCGCCACCACCCGCGTGTCCAAGACCGCGTCCACCTCCTCGACCATGCGCGGTAAGTGACTTGCGAACTTGGCTGGCCGCAAAAGCGAAGTTTCCTCAGGGGAAAAACTACCTAAAGCCTCCAACGCAATGAACACCGCCGAAAGCGAAAAGCGGCGGCTTCGTCTTTCTTTCGCCTTACCCAGTCCTTCTCACGACTCTCCGCGCCCTTCCCTCTCCAATTCATTCACTTCACAGTCTGGCAGGCGGTCAACAACAAGTGAGTCTCGGTGTTTTCGTGTTTGGAGGAGAGAGAGCGCGGGGGTGGCAAAGGAAAACAAACGGTCTTCGTTTTAGCACCGAGCTGCGTCAAGCACCAAGAAAATTTTCTTTTGGTCTTCTCGAAGGCGGCGCCCCCGCGTAGGCCCCTCACAGCGCCTCTTCCTGGTCCTCCACCGCTTCGGCGGCTTGGCGCGACCCCGAGGCACGCCTGTGCGCTGTTTGTACGAGCAATGCGAGTCGCGAGCACCCTCACCGGGCCGCGATCGCCCGAGCGTCTCTTTTGAGAAGAGACAACTTCTTTCAACTCCAACTAGAGGGACTCGTCGAAATGCGCGCGCCGCCACGGCAAGTTTGCACCCTACGCGCCCCCCACGACCCGCTCTGCGCCGCCAGGCTGCAGTGGCGCATCGCGATCGAGGTGTCGCGAGGGTGATAGCGGAGGACTAGGCCCCGGAAGCGGGGGTCACGAGCGCCCAATTTTTTGCTTTGCTTTGCTTGGCTCTTCCAAGCAAAGAGCAGAGCAGGGGGGAAAAACTTGGCGCCCCCCCCCCCGCATCCCGCCTCTCCCGCGATTATAATCGCCCTCTCGCACCCGCGATTATCGCTACCCGACAGGATCATGCCACCGGTCGAGTTTGGTGGCGCCGAGAGTTGCGCATGGAGCTTCGGTTGGCGCCGTAATGCCCAACGAGCATTCTCTTGGCGCCGCGGCGAGCAAGAGCGAGAGCGTGCACCGCTTGGCTTTCTCGTGGCCAGCACGCCGCGCCGCTCTTGGCTCGCGGCCCCTCTTCTTCTTTCGCCGCAGCCCCAACTCTCTCCCTCCCTCTCTTCTTTCTCTTTCCTTTCTTTTTTTGCTCACCTCCCTCCCTCCCTCCTCCTTCCCCACCCACCCCACCTCCACAACCGCCCCAAAGGTTCTTCGAGACCTTCTCCTACCTGCCCCCGCTGTCGGACGCCGACATCGCCAAGCAGGTCGACTACGTCACCCGCAACGGCTGGGTCCCGGCGCTCGAGTTCGCTGACCCCGAGCACGCCTACGTCGGCGACACGAACACCGTCCGCATCCGCAACTCTGTCGGCTACCAGGACAACCGCTACTGGTCGATGTACAAGCTGCCCATGTTCGGCTGCACCGACTCGTCGCAGGTCCTCAAGGAGATCCAGTCGGCGACCAAGTCGTTCCCCAAGGCGTACATCCGCCTCGTCGCGTTCGACCCCAACCGCCAGGTCCAGGTCGCGGGCATGCTCGTGCACCGCCCGACGTCGGTCGACATCCAGCCCGCCGACCAGCGCTCGATCTAAGCCGCTTCCTTCGGAAGAGCTTTGGAGAGAGTAGGGAGTAGATGACGCAGCGAGCAGCAGCGAGCAGCAGCATGAACCAAAAAAAAAACCAACGAAAAACAATAAGGGCAACGAAATTCTATTCGTTCTCACTCGGGAGGGATGACTATGATAGAGAGAGAGTCGACCACTTTTGAAGCGCAAGCAGTTCAACCAGCTCTTCGCCGCTCGGTGGCTTCTTTCCCCCCTCTTCAGTCTCCCCGCACCCCACAAAAATTATCATCTAGGGGGAGGAATCCGTTTCTTTTTGCTCGTGGGGGATTTTGGGGGGGGGCACTGTTTTTGGGGGAGGGTGGAGACAACGCTTTTGGCGCGCAAAATTATTTTTGCTTGCTGCCTCTTGTCGTTCCCCCCCTCCCCTTCCCCATCGACTTTGCCCTTCTTTTTCTCTTCGAGTAATAAAACGGAGGAACCCTCTTGGAATTTTTGAATTCCCTTTTTTCACTTCCGCACCCCCCCCACCCCGCACCCCGCCAATAACCCGAGAAGAGAACAATTAACTCAAACTATTTGTCCGCTGTCAAATCGAGAAAAGAACAGAAAAACAACTTGGAGGGAGGGCAGATGTGTTTTTTTCGTGTGTTAGTCTCTCTCGCTCGTCTGTTCCGTTTCGTTGCTCGTCTCTCCGAGAAACCAACTCGTCTACTTTCTCAGAGTTTTTAAATTCTGAGAAATTAAAAAAAGACTCGAAAAGCTCCCTCACCACCACCCGCAAGCAGCCGCCGCCGCCAACGCTGCTGTTTCTTGCGCTACATGTGTTGCAACGATGACGACGACAGCAGCAGCGACAATAGAAGCAACAGCAGGCGACGACAGCGAACTCGTCTCGTGTCGTTCTCTCTCGTCTCTCGCCTCGAAAGGGAGGAAAAGAGGGAAGAAAAGGAAAACCATCTACCCCAGACCCGCCGCGTCCCGCAGCGCCGAGGCCAGAGCGGCCACGTCCAGGTGCCCCCCGCCGCTCTCCTCCACCTGGCCCCAGTGCACCACCGCCGCGTTCGCTGCCGGCGTCGGCACCCCGACCTTCGACGCGGCGGCGGCGCCGTGCCTCGCGGCGGCCGCAACGGCCGAGACGCACGCGTCGGCGGGGGCGGCCGGGAACGCCGTCGGCGTGTCCACCATCCTCCGCGCGGCCGCGGCGGGCCCCAGGCGCGAGGCCGCGGCGCCCCCCGAGTGGCAGAGCTCGGCGGCGAGGCGCGCGACGTGGGCGCGCGCCCTTGGGACCCCGAGCGCGTCGGCGGCCGCCGCGGCCTCGGCGACGGCCTCGAGCAGGCCCGCAGCGAGGACCGCGGACACGCCCGCCAGGTCGCCCGCGACGGCGGGCTCCCGCGACAGGAAGAAGACGTCGCGGCAGAGGGGCTCGAGGAGGAGCTCCGCCGTCGCTGCCGCGGAGAGAGCGGGGGCAGCGTTGGAGGCAGCGGAAGCGGCGGCGGCGGCGCTGGCGGTGCCCTCGGCCTCGAGGCCCGTCGGTCCAGCGACGTGCGCGAGCAGCGCCCCGCGCCTCACGGCGTCGGCGTCCCCCGTCAGGTGCACCGCGGCAAAGTCGAAGGGCGCCTCCTTCGAATGCTGCAGCAGCAGCTTGCCCGTCGCGAGCAGGGCGTCGCGCGACGCCGGGCCCAGCGCGACAAAGCACTGCCGCCGCCGCTTGCTCCTCGGGTCGCTCCAAGGAGGGGCCGCCGCGGAGGCGCTCGCAGCGGCGGCCCTCGCCGCGGCCTCGAGCGGCCCGTCCCCCGGGAGGCAGCACAGGATGACGTCGCATCCCGCCGCGACCTCCCCGAGCGTCGGGCACCAGGTGGCCCCCGCGGCGAGAGCAGGCTCGGCCGCGGCCCGCCCGCCGGAGACGAGGACGAAAGGAGGAGGTTTGGCCGCCGCGGCCGCGCCGCCAGAAGGGGCAACGTCGTCGCCGGAAGAACCTCCTTTGCCTCCTGATCCGGAAGGGTTCTTCCTCAGCAGCCGCCCGAAGATCGAGGTCTTGCTCTTCTTCGGATGTTCGCCGCCGTCGTCGTTGGATGCTGCAGCAGCAGTAGCAGCAGCTGCTGCTGCTGTCGTTGCTTTGTCTTTGTCGTCGTCATTTCGACCTCCAACCAGAGCCTTTGGAGACGAAGAAGCCGCCTTTGGAGACGAAGAAGAAGCCGACTTTGAGGGCATCTCCGCTGCGGCGCACGTTATCCTGAGACTAAAGTCGAACGCCGGCAGCGTGCCGAGGTCTTCTGCAGCGGCGCCCTCGGCGGAAAGGTGCGCCTGGAGGGCGTGGGCGAGAGCTGGATGTTTTTTTGTGTGTGAAACGGGGGGAAAAAGTTTGAGGTTGAGCGGTGGCGACGACGGTCGGCGATGGAGAGTAGATAACTGCTGCCGTTTTTTCCTCTCTCTTTTCGTTCTCTACTCGCTTTCACTCTTTCTCTCCTACCTGCGGACAGCGGTGTCGCAACGGAGACGAAGCCTATAACGCGCGGGGAAGAGGAAGGAGCCTCCATGGCTGTACGAACGAGAGAGAGAAAGAGAGACGAAACGAAACGAATGAAGGAAATTCGATGGGGCAAGTGAAGAGTCTCTCTTTTTCATTTGTTTTCAAGTTAAAAAAAACGCACCCCAAAAAGAAAATCACCAAGCCCCGCTCCCGACGCCCGTCGCGGCCTCGTCCTCTGCCTCAGCCACGACCTCCTCGAGCCTCCGAAGCCTCTTCGCCAGCGCCTGCGTGACGGAGGACTGCGCCACCGCGGCATCGCGCACGCGCCGCAGCGTCGCGGGGGGCGGCGCGCGCGGATGCCTGCGCCGTTCGGCCGCGGCCGCCGCGGCCGCGACGACCGAAGAGGGCGGCACCTCGTGCCCTCCCTCGCTCCCTCCTCCGCGTCCTCCTCTCGCGTTTCTTCCTCCTCCTCCTCCTCCGCCGCTGCTGCCTGCCGCCTCCAGCCGCAGATGCAGCGCCGCGGCCCTCCTCCTCAGCGCTCTCACCTCAGAGGCCAGCGCCGCCGCCTCGGCCTCGGCCTCGGGCAGCTCCCTCTGGCCCAGCAGCCGCTCCGCCGCCGTCGGCGGGGCGCCGGGGAGGCCCCAGTGCAGCCTGGCCAGCAGCCTCGCGCGCGCCTCGAGGTTCTCCTGCATGGCCTTGGCGCGCGAAAGCCTCTCGATCGAGAACCGCTCGCGCTCCCCGAGCGCGGCGTCGGCCCGCTCCCGCAGGGCCCGCCCGCGCTCGGTCGCCGCCGCCGCCGCCTCGCGGAGCTCGGCAAAGGTGCCGGAGAGCGCGAGCGAGGCGGCGTGCGCGAACTCGACGGGGCCGTCGAGCAGCGCCTTGGCCGAGGCCGCGAGGGCCGCCGCCCCCGCGGGCTGGGAGGCGTCGTTCGAGGAGGGCGCGGGCGCGGCGCCGCCTCGCCTCGGCGGCAGCTCGGGGAGCGGCGGCGGCCCGGCGAGCACGCGGGCGAGCGCCGGGGAGGGCGGCGGCGGCGCGGTCGCCGCGGCCTCCCGCGACGCCGCCGACGCCGGGGGGCGCGGCGTCAGGGGAGCGCGGGACAGCGCCAGCAGGTCGCCGCGCGTCCCTCCCGGAGCAGGGGGGGGGCAGAGGGCCGCGGCGGCAGACGCGGGCGCGGCGGCGGCGGCGGCGGCCCCCGCCGGCCGGGCGCACCTCGCGAGCGCGCCCCTCCCGCCCTCGAGCAGCAGCACCAGCCCGCCCTCCGCCGGCGGCGCCGCGACTGCCGCGGCCCCAACGGGGCGGGCTCCGAGCATCGCCGTGGGCCCCCTCCGAAGGGTGCGGGCGCGGGCGCGGGGAAGGCCCGTGCTGCCGAGGCTCGAAGAGGAGAGGGGCGAGGCCCTGGCGCCGCCGGCGCCCCGCGCGGAAGAGGAGGAAGAGAGGCTCGAGCCGCTCGAAGAGGAAGCGAGCCTCGCCGCGAGCGCCGGGAGCCAGTCGACGTCGACGGCGAAGGCCTCTCCAGTTGCGGTGGACACGGCGTAGACGCGGGCGTCGTCGTCCGGGTCGGGCAGCATCGTGATCGGGAACTTGTTGCTCTTCTTCTTCGAACCAAAAGCGTCGTCGTCCTCCTCGTCGTCGCCGTCGTCCTCGGAGTCAAAGCTCGCGGCCGCCGCCTCCCTGCTCTTCTTCCCGCCGCCGCTCAGGTCGACGACGTCGAGCAGAAGCAGCCTCCTCCCTCGAGTCGGGGCGGCGGCGCGGCAGACGGAGGAGACCGCGGGGGCGGTCGCGGCGGCAGAGGCAGAGGCGAAGTCGCCGAAGTCGCCGCCATCGGCGGAGGAGCTCGAAGTTGACACCGCGACGCGCGGAGCCGACGAGCCGAACGCGGGAGCCGCCGCGGCCCCGGCCAGGGCCGCGGCCCCGATCCTGCCGGAGGCCGTCGCCTGCAGGACGGCGATGGCCCCCGGGCGCAGGGCCAGAAGCGCGAGCCCGGCGGCGGCGTCTCCAGGCGGGCACAGGTGGTGCGTCGAAGCGACCTTCTCGCCTCCGCTCTTCCCGCGTCCGCTTCCGCTTCCGCTTCCGGGCACGAGCAGCGGCAGCGGGCCCGCGAGCGCCGGGGAGTGCTCGTCCAGGGCGTGCGGCCTGATCCTCAGGATCGAACTCGAGGGGGAGGGGGAGGAGGGCAGGGCGCGCTGGACCCAGGCCCGTGCCTCGCTGCTGCCGCTGCTGCTGCGGCCGCCGCCCCCGGCCGCATCCGCCGCCACGGAGCTCGCCAGCGCCCGCGCCGCCGAGCCCTCGAGCGGGGCGCCAAAGGGCGCCACCGGGCACAGCGAGAAGACGGCGCCGTCGCTCGCCTGCACGTAGACCGTGAAGCGCTCCCAGGGAGACCAGTCGGGCCCGAAGGCGAAGCCCGAGGCGCGCCTCGCGGCGGCAAAGGAAGGGGTCGGAGACGGGGAGGACGAGGAGGCGTCGGCAGACAGCGAGAGGGCGCGCAGGCCGAGCGGCAGGCTCGCCTTTCCCCTCGAAGGGGAGGCCGCTCCGGGGCCGCTTCCTCCGCCGCCGCTCGCCCTGAGCGCCGCGGCGAGCTCAAACTCCTGCTCCGGGGCCGGCGCGTCGGCCGCGGACGCGTGGAAGAGGCGCAGACACGAGTCCGAGGTCAGCAGCACCGCGTGCGCCGGAGAGAGGGGGTGCCATGCGAGCTGCAGCACCCGCAGCCCCGGCCTCGACGAGAAGAGCGCGCTGGCCAGCGGCGACGAGGGTGCCTCGAAGACGCGGACGGAGGGCGAGGAGGCCGGGTCGCCGGGCAGCGGGCGGCCGCCCGAGGAGACGGCGACGACCCTCGCAGCGTAGAGGTCGTCGAGGCCGCCGGGGTCGCCTCCGCCGCCGCTGCCCCTTCGCCTCTTTTTCCGTCCGGCCAGGGCCAGCCGGGCGCCGTCGGCGGAGACGCAGGCATGCTCGACGTCGAACTCGAGCGGGGGGCTGAGGCGGAGGACGCGGGTCGGGGCCGGGCGGGACGAGGGCTGTTTTTGAAGTTGTTGAGGTTGGGAAGGTTGAGAGAGAGGCGCGGACATTTGATTTTTGATGCCATCGATGGAATGAAGAGAGAGAACGTTCGCCCGCTTCGTTCTTCTCTTCCTTTCCACTATCGCTCCCCTTCATACACCTGATGTTCTCTCTCACCTTGCCGTCAAGCAGCAGCTCGTCGCGGACGTCGCCGCAGGAGATGCCGCCGTCGGCGCGGACGACGTAGACACGCCCGTCGGCGTCGGCGGCGATGGGGCCGCCAGCGCGGGGAGGGAGGAGCTTCCTGCTGCTACTGCTCGTGCCATAGCTGCTCGACGCTGATGCTGCTGCAGCACTCGACGAGGAGAACAGGTCGGGGAGGTCGAGCGGGCGCTCCATGGCTCTCGAATAGGAGCGGTTTCAAGTAAACAAGAAACAAACAAGAGTGATGTGGCTGGTCTCCGTTTTTTTTCCTCTCAAATTTTTCATTGCACTCTCTCTCTCTCTCTCTCTCTCTCTCTCTCTCTCTCTCTCT
>Ga0210003_1003016_pt1 | contig 13943 bp, 22 predicted proteins | sample LantaG_FD_182804 | JGI IMG/M metagenome (GOLD analysis project Ga0210003, IMG submission 182804) | Deep subsurface microbial communities from Baltic Sea to uncover new lineages of life (NeLLi) - Landsort_02402 metaG (SPAdes) (version 2) | ecosystem: Environmental > Aquatic > Marine > Oceanic >... | reverse complement strand
ACTGTTTTGTCCCTGGGGTGGGAAAACCCGGGGGGTGACAGCTGTCCAAAAAAGTTTTGTTGGCGTTCGCCAACTTTTGAGAGTGAGGTTGAGCTCTTAATTGTTGGCGTTCGCCAACTAATAAGGTGATCCTCCGGGAGTGCTTTCAACCAAGCTCAAAACTGGCTTAAAATAGTACCAAAAAAGCGTCAGAATAGTACCAAAAAAGCGTCAGAATAGTACCAAAACAGTTGCAAAATAGGACTTCAGGGGGGGCTATTCCGTCTCGGGTCGGCGGATCAGCTGGACATTCCAGTCCTTGAGAAACCCCTCGCCCATCTGTGTAATGATAAAATCGTATTTATTATACTCTTTGTTAGGGAGGAGGGGAGTCATGTGGGCGGCCAGCTTCTGAGATAGTATCGAGAAGGTCCTGGACACATCCTCACCGTTAAGCTCGTCACACCAGAACACCAGGGACTCTATTTGCTTAGGCTTGCCGGTCTCCCTATCGGCTATCGTCCTCGTCACTTTGTAGTCATCGGTGAAGTGCATCCGGGAAGGGACCCCGGGAACCAGGGCGATATAATTGATCAACAAACAATAGATATTCCGTAGGATCCGGGCGGAAGTGGGCTCAAGTCCCCATATTTCTACCATTCTTTACTCTCCGAAATAGTCGTCTGGAGTCATAAGCACCTTCTCCAGCTCCGGGGTTACTTCCTTCTTTATGATGATAGCCGCTACCTCTGCCGATACTTTTTTGTATACCGGAGGGGCGCCTGCTTTTACCCTTGCCTCACTCACAAAGCCGGCATCACCGTCATGCCATATTTTAATGATACCAGGAGAAAAGCCGAAGCTCCAGGCTAAGAGGAGGGTATCACGTGACACCACCGTCCCGACTTTGGCTAAGGCAGCGCCGACTTCTTTCGATAGCTTTACGTAGGCCGGGTCTGTCGTCGATACGCCTAGACGTTCTAGTGTAGCCAGGTCGTCCTCAGCCCTATGGACCTCATCCCACTGAAACCTGAGATGCTCCTTCGGTGTCGACACTAACTATCCCTCCTCTTCCCAGAACTTCCGATCGGCCGCCCAAGTGATAGCGTACCATATTGTTATACGGTGACCAGTACCGTCATACTTCACCTTACGCCACAGGCGCCAGGCAAAGCATGCTGTCTCGATCGGGTAGAGTAACCAGGTTATGATCAGGTCCATTTTAATCAACCCCCAGGATCTCTCTCAGCCTCATCTTCTCAGCCCTCTCAGCTCTGTACTCGGCGGTAAAGTAGTGCTGCCTCTCCTTTACATAGTCATCTATCCAGGGCTGATGAAACACCACTACGTCAACCTGGGCGACGTCGGCTGCCATCTGGATCCAGTCTATCATCCAGGGGACCACCAGGCGGCGGATAACCTCCTGGCCGTCAAAATACGGTAGGTCCGGAGTCCTGGGGATCATGCCTCCGTAGTAGGAGAGGTCGCCGATGCCGGCTTTTATATCCCGGATCTTGGCCTCGATGATGTAGTAGCGTTCTTTGGTCCACTTAACCGCGTCTACCCTGGGCCGGGTAGGTCTAAAGAGAGCGGCCGCTCTGCCTAACCCGAGCCGGTCAACATACTCCTGGGGTATCGGCCCGAGCTCCACGTTGAGCTGCCAGTTACCTTCTGGCCACTCATGGAGCATATACTCGGAGATGTAGCGGCGTTCCCTCTCTTGTCTCGGCATAAAACCTCCGACTTGGCCGGATCCGTCCGGATATCTACCCTGGCAAAGCCTCCGGCTCGGCCCAGCTCCGGACCGTTTTAGTTGTTAAAAACCTCCGTCCGGTCAGCAACCTGTTGCGGTATTGACAGTGTAGGGAGGTCAGACCTATGCTGTCAAGTAATGCGTAGCAATTTCCGAAGAGGTAATCGACAACTAAACTATTAAAAGGAGAAGTTTACTCATGTTTCAAAAGTTAATGATTAGGGTCCTGACTACTCTTTACTTGCTGGTCCATGACCAGCAGGGAGCCATTAAGGTAAAAAACATCGGGGCATCGACCACCAAATGGGCCGATAACGCCGGCCGAGCCGCTACTGAGTTTGGAGCCAATGCTGAGGCGGCTGCGGCTGAGTGGGCGACTAGGACTGTGGCTTCAGCCGATAACTTCGGCATGGCTATCAGCGCACCAGGCATCAAAGAGAGGTTTCGCCGGGGTGTCGCTCGAGCCGGAGCTGCCAAGTTTGCCCGGAAGATCAGGGACGTGGGACAGGCTCGTTTTGGCCCTGGTGTCGCGGCAGCGGTCTCTGATTACACGGCTGGAGCCGAGCCTTACTTCTCAACCCTGGCAGCGCTAACCCTCTCAGCTCGTAAGCCGCGCGGTGATCCGGCTAACTACAACCGCGTCCAGGAAGTTGGCAAGGCACTCAACGCTAAGAGATTGGCCCTACTGGGCAGCGGAGGAGGTTAGTAGGCTTAGAACTATCTAGCAAATAGGGACGAGCTGAAGAAGCTATGAATTATCGATTAGCAACGATCTTACCCGAGGAGGCTTTGTCTCCGACGGCTGGTGGTACTAAACTGATCCCGATCCGCATGAAGGAGCCTATCAGCCGGATCGAGATTAAGTATGCCGTTACGAAGTCTCTCCAGGCCATGACAAACCATCCGGCAGCCGATATCACTAAGATTGAGCTAGTGGACGGCTCCGACGTTCTACACTCCCTCTCGGGCTTTGAAAACCAGGCCCTCTGCATGTTCGACCGTAAGGTGCCGGCGATGCAGGAGGGTGTCAGCCTGATAAATGTCCCCCAGGATAGTATGTATGGGATTGACTTCGGACGCTGGCTCAATGATCCTCAACTTGCCTTTGATCCTAACAGGTTCGCCATGCCTCAGTTAAAGATAACCTATAACTCCCTCCTCTCGGATACAGGAGGCACCGTCCCCTCGCTCCAGGTTATGGCTCATGTGTTTGATGAGAAGGTTATCAATCCGATCGGCTTCCTGATGAGCAAGGAACACCACTCCGAGAACGCGCCGGCTTCTGCTACCGCCCATAAGTACGTCGAGCTACCGATCGACTATCGTTATCGTCGAATAATGGTCCGGGCCTTCCTGGTGAATTACCCCCCGGAGCATACGATCTCCCACGTGAAGATCGACGAGGATAATGAGCGCCGGATCCCCTGGGACGTTGACGTCGAGGACTATTGTGAGCGCTCGAGGGGTCGCTGGCAGCAAGTAGTGGATCACCTTCACATCAACCCGGCTGTGACTACTCAGTATTATTTCGTCACTCCCAGTAACTACTTCGCCGGGATAGCCGGCCTTTGCACTTCCCCGACGGCTCACTACAATGTCGCTTTAGGGAGGACCGGCGGCAGGGTATCGATCACGTCGGATGAGATAACTACCATACTGGGCGAGGCTATGGGATGGTGTCCTAACCACTGCTTTGACTTCGAGTGTGGCGATCCGAACGACCTGGACGACTGGTATGATGTTACCAAAGTCGGAGATCTGCGACTGAAAGTATCAGGTGGAGGTGCCGGTATAACCGGAACGTACCAGGTAGTTATCCAGCAATTACGGACATACTAGAAGGCCAACCATAGGCGTTCTGCGTCTAAGGTATCGCAACCGTAAGGGGAGGGAGTTAAAATCCCCTCCCCTTACTTCTAGGAGGAGAGGTATATGGAGAGTAAAGAGTATAATAGCAAGTATCTAACCCAAACGGAGGTCTTAGACACGACCGCCTGTGAGCTGGCCCAGATCATCCCCTTAGCCGGCGGTAATGTAGGCGACTTGAGAGTTTACGATGGTGAGGATGCTCAAGGAGAGTTAAAGCTAAGAGTTAGAATACCGGCCAACGGCTCAAGGCCGTTTGTTTTTAACCCTCATGTCTACCTGAGAAGGGGACTCTATATTGTCTTTACCGAGCAGATTGACGGCTGCTTTGTCCAGTGGTCATCTAGGCCCTCAAGGGAGGGTTAATCTCTGGGGGTAGCGAGAGTTAATAGTGATATTCGCCAAAGAGCTAACGGTCGAGACAACCAATACCATCGATGACCCTACCGTCGGGATCCTCAAGATAGCGCGTGGGATCATCAACTGGGTATCGATCCAGTTCCCCCCAGGCTGTCACCGACTGGTCCACTGTGTGATCTTACACCATGAGCACCAGTTCGCACCGTCGACCGAGAGTATGAGCCTGGCCGGTGATACCTTCCCGATCGAGTGGACCGAGTATTACGAGAGCTATCAACCCCCCTATGAGCTCAAGATCAAGGTCTGGACCGAAGACGAAACATACCCACACACGATTGACGTTCGTGTCTCAATTTTACCCAGGAAGGCGATCCTTGCCCTGGCAATAGTCGACGCAATCAAGAGTCTCTTCGGAATGTTATCGCCAAAGCGAATCTTTACAGGGGGTTAATAGGTGGTAAGTTATGGCTAGTGGAGCTCCGGATTGGGTGACAACGGTAGCGGTTACCGTCATAGTTGAGAACGTGCCGGTGATCCAGGTCCCGGGCCTCGAGGCCGCCGCCGGCGACGTCGCCCGGTACGAGGGGGACGATGCCGAGTACCAGGTTGTCGCTGAGTGGGAGGTTCTGGCCGGGAAAACCGGCGAGCTGAGAGAGGTATCGATGATCTCCGACGACTACGAGAATACCGTTTGGAAGCTGGTTGTCGGGGCCAGGACGATACTCGAGGACGATATCCTACAGTCAGCTTTAACTATTCCCTTCGGTGATCTTCGGCTTGCCGCCGGCGCAAAGGTAACCTTATCTGTCCACTCGGACGGCGTGAACACTATCGTCGTTGACGGCAGTATTATCGGGAAGGAGGTAGGCTGATGGGGTTTGCCCCAAAGGGAATATCGAAGCTCTCCGAGCTCGAGATCGATGCCAATAAGGATTGGGCGATCAAGGGGATCGATAGCCTGGCCTACGTCATTATCGAGGATGGCGCCGGCCATTATTTAAGATTATCGCAACTGACCACAGCTCAAAGGGACGCGCTGACTCCGGTCGCCGGCATGATAATTTGGAACTCGACTACCGGCCAGGCAGAGAGATACGACGGCGCCGACTGGGGACCGATGGGTATCTCCGGAGTAAGCGTCCGCAAGAATACCACGATGCCGGTGATCGGCACCAGGCCCCAGCTAAACTTCATTGAGGGTGTCGGGGTCGATATTCTGGCTGAGGACAATCCGCCGGATGATGAGATAGACCTCACCTTTAGCTCGACGACTCCGGAGAAATTTATCGTCCTGGTTCCCGGGGAGGCCGCATTACCGACGGCTAATCCGGCGGCGAAGGCGGTTGTCAATGGGACTAACTTCGCCTATGACGTTCTTGACTTCGATCCGGATACCGAGGAGAGCTGCAACTGGGAGTATTACCTCTCGCCCGATTATGATGGTGAGAACATCGTCGTCGATATCTTCTGGATCACCGCCGATGCCGACACCGGTCATGGCGTTCATTGGGGGGTCAAGGTTCTGGGCCGTGAGCATGGCGAAACCTGGGATAATGCCCTGGGGAGTGAGCAATCGGTAGTCAGCGCCAATCCTGGCGCCGGTAAACTATGCCGATCGAGGGTATCGACCTTCGCTCCGGGTTGGGCCGCCGGCGACGTTGTCCTCTTTAAGCTGGCCAGGAAAGCGGCCGAGGTCGACGACGACGTTGATCAGGATGCCCGGGTGACAAAGGTCGTCGTCCGTTATACCACGTCCTTTGCTCAGAGTTTCTACCCGATTACCCCGGTCCTCCTCACTTCGTTGGTAAGCAACGCCTGGACGGATCTTGATCTATCGGACTATATGCCGTCTGGAGCTACTGGCGCGATCTTCCATATCAAATCAATCGGCGCGGAGGGCGCGACTTGTAGCTTTAGAAAGAAGGGATCGACCGACGACTTTCACGCCGATAACTCGATCCCGGTCGGCTACCACAAGTGGTTGATGTCCGGGCTCGATGATAACCGGACCTGTCAGTATTATATGGCGGTACCAGCGCTTTACTTCGAGGTTTACCTGATTGGCTATACGGCAACCGGGGTGATCTTCTTTGATAATGCCGTCAACAAGGTGCTCGGCGCGGACGATACCTGGACGAATGTCGATCTCTCCTCCGAATGTCCCGGAGCGATCGGGATCATCCTCCAATTCCAGAACGAGATAGGGGCTCTAAAGACCTTCGGCTGTCGCCGGAACGGATCCACTGATAATCGAAAGAGCGGCAACGGCACTCATATACAACCGGCGGAGCACTGTCTGGTCGTCGTCGGCTGTGACGACTCCCAAATTATACAGGCTGCCTACCAGGGCGCTAATATCAAGATCTACATTAAAGGCTATATTATCAGTGGCGCTGTCTTTAACACTAACGGCGAGGACGTGACTCCCTCGGCCGAGGATACCTGGGAGGAGAGCACACCGACGGCGACAAAGCCGACGATGGCCTTTATCGAACTTTGTAACTATATGGGCGGCCGCCTGGGGGCTCAAAAGAACGGCACAAGCGAGGATATGTTATCAGCCTGTATGCACAACTGGGCCGTCGTCGAGGTCGACGCGAATGGTAAACTGGAGCTCTATAAGAGCTGGCTTGGCTTGGCGCTGATGTTCAATTCAGGCTACGCCACTCATGCTGATTAAGGAGGTTAAAATATGAAGTGGGAGCCAAAAGACATTATCGCCTGTATAATTATAGTCGGCTGTACTGTCATGATCTGCCTCGGCATTGACGGCACGGTCAAGTGGACACTACTCGGAGTCGTCGGGGCCTATTACGGCATCGACCTGACTCCCTGGTTTAAGATAGGGAGGCGGCAAAAACCGACAAAGGAGGAATAAACCATGGCCAATGAGTACAAGGTTCTCAAGATTGACGAGCTGACCCGGGTGAGTGATACCGGTGGTATCGAGCACTACTACCGGCACCAGATCAAGACCAGGGGAGGCGTCGTCCTGACCGTCGCTATCAGTGAGGCCGACTTTACCCCGGAGAAGGCAGCTCCGATCCTGGCAAAGAGAGCTATCGAGGCCGATAAGATCCTGGCCCTATAATCTATTACGAGCTAAGGAGCATCCAGATGGTATGCACACCGGGTGACCAGAAATGTATCGGGGCCGACCTTTATCGGTGCCGGCAGTATTATGACACTGTCTATCATGAGTACAGGACGGAATGGTACCTCGTTGAGAGTAATTCCCCTCAATGTGTGGTAGAACCTCCGGAGCCGGAGCCGGAACCGGAGCCGGAACCGGAGCCGCCGCCGCCCCCAGTCGTTAGCTTGTCCTGGATTGGCTCTATCTTCGTTTTTGTTGGGGATATTAGCGACTGGTTTCTCAGCGCCTACCAGGAGGTATCAGACTGGATCTGGCCTTTCTACTTCCTACAGTATCCGTTCTACGGCTTATACCGTATTTTCCAGGACTTGCTCACCCCTATTGCCACCTTTTGGCTCTGGGCCGAGGATATAGCGACTAAGATCGTGACTGTCTTTACTTCCGATGGCATCCTGGGGCTTATTCAGTGGTGGTTTCCGGACCTCGGGAACGTTATCGAGTGGTTTATCGGCCGATGGAACTGGTTTATCAGCGCTGTCGGCGACTGGTGGGCTGATACGAAAACCGAAGTCCTCGGCTGGATCGACATGGCTACTGAGGGGTTTAATGCCCTCATCGCCGCCTGGGACGAGTTCTGGAGGATCACCTGGCCCGGGTGGATGGCTACCTTAGAGGTCCTGAGAGGTGAAGTCAGCGACTTCTTTACTAAAACCCTGCCTAATCTGCTAAGCTACCTCAAGCTGGAGAACTGGTGGAACGGTAAGCTGTTTGCCGTTGACGGCTTGATCGGTAGTAAGCTGTTAGAGTGGTTTCCCTTCTACGACGACCTGGTTAATATCTGGAACGAGGTACTCGAGTTCTTCTGCAATCCGTTAGAGTTTGTCTGGGAACGGTTTGTTGACTGGTTCCTGGGACCGGAGGAGTAAAATGACAGCTGGAGAGAGACTTAGAAACTGGATCGATGAGGTCGCCCAATTCTGGGCGGAGCGCCTGGGCGACTGGGGTGGTACTCTGATTGGCCACGGCATCGATGCCTTCATGCGGATCCTGGGGAAGTCAGCCGCCCCTAAACTGAAGCCCTTTATCGAGTCCTGGGAGAAGTCAGGATTAGTCCCTCCGGAGTTACAACCCATCCTCGATGAGATGAAGGACCCTACCGGTGAATTTGCCGCTATACTCGGGGGTGCCGCTGGTGGTTCAGCGGCTGGCGGATTGATTAGCTCAACTATAGGCCCGTGGCTTATGCTGCTTCAATATCTCGTCCAGAAATTAGCCAAGCAGTACCGACTTGACCCGATGGCTGTTATCACTGCCTGGAGGAGAGATCCCGAGGCATATAAAAAGTATTTCGAGGACCTGGAGGACCAGGGCTGGAGTGAGGAGAGAATAGAGGCCCTGAAGTTTCTCACCATGTTCGTCCCCACGGCTCAGGACCAGATTAACTGGTTAGCCAAGGAGGTCTTTGAGCCTGATATGATAGACCGGTATGGCCTAAAGGATGAGCTCCCCAGTTATGCAGAGACAGACTTCTCTAAGATTGGCGTTGACGAGAAGCAGATGGCTAATTACTGGATGGCTCACTGGGAGCATGCCTCATTCTCGCAGGTTATCGAGATGCTTCACCGCGGAACGCTTTCCCTGGACAAAGAAATGCCGGCTCCACCGACCACAAAGGAAGGCTGGGCTACCAGGGATTCCGAGGGTGACAAGGCGCTGTACGACTGGTACCGGTTAGTTGAGATACCTCCGTTCTGGCGTGCCAGATTAACTGCTATGTCCTGGAATGTGCCGACCAGGGTTGACGTCAGGCGATGGTGGGATATGCGGACTATTAGTGAAGAGCGCCTGAGAAGTATCTATCATGCTCAGGGCTTTCATGGAGAAGATCTCGATAATTATGTGCTGTGGACCAAGGTATATGTGGCCTACCCTGACCTGATGGCCAGGTGGGGTAAAGGCTGGATCACCCTGGACGAGGTGAGGTCCGAGCTAACCGGGCTCGGTATGCCGGCAGACAGGGTTGAGGAGATGATCCAGACTAAGATCCAGTCAATCGAACCGGAGAGGACCACTGGGGAGAGAGCTCTCACCAAGACGGACATATACAAGGGAATAAAAGCGGATCGGATCACCAGGGCCGAGGGAGTAGAGCTTCTCATGGACTTGGGCTTTGACGAGGATGAGGCCGATCTTCTGGTTGACACTAACATACCCGAGGATGAGCTGGACGTGGTCGTCGCGCAGCGCGAGCTGACTAAGACCGATATCTTGAAGGGCCTCAAGGAAGCGGTTATCACCAGGGACCAGGCCAGGGAGAGACTCTTAGAGCTCAGGTACTCGACACTCGATGCGGAGTTCCTTCTCAAGATATTCGACGCCCAGGTCAAGCCGCCGGTAGAGACGGCAGGACGTGAGGCATCAAAGGCCGATATTGTCACCGCTGTCAAAAAGGGGCTGATAACCCCCGAGGATGCTTACCTCATGCTGCAGGACATAAACTTTACTCCGGAAGCGGCCATGTTTATACTTGAGGTTAAGGCCGAGGTATCACCATTCAGCCCGATAAACTTTGCCGAGTTCAAGGACCGGACTCAAAAGTACCGGGTAGCGGCCGGCATGGAGGCCAACCCTATGCCCGAGGAGATAAAGAAGGCAGCCGCGGAGGTGGTAAAACTAACCGGTGAGGTGGAAGCCCTTACCCGGTCAGTCGAGGAGGAGCAACGCGGCCTGGTTGCCGGGGAGCCGCTACCCGAGGAGACAACCAAGAGGCTGAAAAGTCTCCAGGTTAAGCGGAACCGGGCGATATCCACCTTAGAAAAGGCCAAGTCGGACTATAATCGACTACTTGCCGAGTGGAGACACGGTTTACCGTAGCTAGATCGCGCTGAGAGCCAAATCTGACGGTTTTATCACCCTGGCCGGTACGTTACTACCCCGGGTTATACCCTCAAGAGGGGCCTGACCCCTCAGTTCAACAACAAGCAACTGGTATACATAACCATTATAGTGCGTCCGTACCAGGCATAGTTACCGAGTGTACTATTGACAGCCGTGGTATACTGGGGTATACTGTGATGATCAGATCAGGAAGTCTCGGTATACCAGAAAAGGGGGTAAAACGGCATGAAATATCTACCAGCTGCTCTTTCGTGTATCCTCGCTTTTCTAGTCGGTTTTATGCTCTCATACGCGGTCATGATGTTCTTAATAAACTGAAAAGGAGGTTGACCATGAAAATACCCCTAGCCATCAGTAAACTCACAACCCTACACTCAGTTATGGAGGCAGATACAGACCCTGGCTTCTTGGAAGCCATCAAGCTAGGCATTGAAGCCCTGAAACGAGTTCAGGGAGAGCGCACAGGTTATGAGAGCTACGCTCCTGACTTACTACCAGGTGAGACCGAAGACTAATAAAGGAGGCTGACCATGACCATAGACGAAGCTATTAAATTACTTACTGAGTCACCGTACCGCGGCGTAACTGTCCTCGGGCCTGAATTCCAGAAAGCCACTAAGCTAGGCATTGAAGCCCTGAAGTTCTTTAAGGACCTGGAGGATAGAGGAGCTTTGCCTCCTGATGCAAGACTACCAGGTGAGACTAAAGACTAATAAAGGAGGCTGACGATCATTGAGCAAAGCAATCAAGGTTGAGGACCAGGTATACCAGGGGCTCGACAAGATCCGGGGGAAGGGAGAGACGTTTAGCCAGGTTGTCGAAACCTTACTTAACGGCCGTAAGACGGTGCTAAACTTCCTGGAGATCCTCGAGGGGACTTACAACTTCCGGGAGTGGCAACGCCAGGAGCTCGAGAAGCTCCAAAAAAAGGAAAGGGGGTAATACCATGAAATGTCCGTTACTAATGGTAGCAACTGCTACGTCCGGGTTAATTAACCGGACGGATATAGACCAGTGCATCAAAGAGGAGTGCGCCTGGTGGCATAAGGATAACGAGACTTGCTCGATCCTGACAATCGCCCAGGGCGTCGTCTACCTTCACAAAGAGCTGCTAGAGCTCAAGATCAAACCACAGAGAAGGCCGGGGAAATGACCGAGACTATCGACAGCGGCATGGTCAGACAGATCGCCGAGATCGAGCAAAAGGACGAGGCCCAGGTCCTCGCCGAGCTCGCCGGTGAGCTGATCAGCGAAATGATCTATACCGTCGATACTTACGACCGCCGGGCCAAGCGGCACGTCCAAAAGGCTCGGCTTTCCTGGGCCGGTACTAAAGAAGTCGCCAGGTCCCGGGGTAATATAGTCCTGGCCGAGCCGGTAGTTACCGACCTCGATACTACTATCCGGATCATGGTCAGGGCTACGGACCTCACTCGAAACTTCACTGTTTTCGGCGGATGCCAGCAACCGCGGAAAATGAAGATCAACGATATCGACAAGGCCTCCGGCGAGGTCTCCGGTTCCCACTATGAGGACGATCCGTATTGCTTCCAGAAGGGGCTCTCCAAGTGCCAGCGCAACGCTCTGACGATCTGTATCCCGGCTGACTATGCGGCTAAGTGTATCACCAGGTTTATGAAAGCAACGGGGACTAAGGCTCTCCCCCAGGCAGCCAAAACCAAGAAGCTGGCTCCCACTAAGTCGGAGATCAAGCCGGCCAAGGAGTGGGATAAAATCAACCCGGACATGGTCCCGGACTATCCTCACCTGGAACCGGTAATTTGGAATTTGTGTAAACTCCAGCCGGCCGGCATCTATAGGGAGCTCGGCGTTAGCACCAGGGCTGACATGACGATATCGGCCTGGGATGCCTTTTTAGCCATCAAGGACAGGTTCATACCAAAGGAGGGGTAATGCCCTGCACGGCAAAGACCTTTAAGTGCCTGGTCTATCAGAGGTATATCGGCCAGGGCAACAACCGCTACAAAGGGGAGCTTTGCACCGGGTGTATGTTCTGGAGTAATGGTCAACCGGAGACAGAACTTAAGCTCCCAGCCCCGGTCCAGCTCTGTCTCCCTGAGCTCGGAATATCTCACTCCAAAACTGCTGACCGGGCATGGCGAAGATTTGAGAGAGCCACTTCTGCCAAAAAGAGACTCCGCGCTCCGCTAGATAACGAGCGATCAGTAAAACTAACCGGTCCAACCGGTAGAGGTTCGAGATCTGAGCATGAGGACGTATAACGTAACGATTGATAACAAGGACCAGGGCCATCTCTCTGAGGGTTTTGAGAGTCCGCCAGTATGTGGCTTTGCTACAACCTGGCAGCTCGCACACCTGGGAGGCTTTCGGGTAGACATAACCGTAATAAGCCCACAAACGGAGCAGTCTCAGGGTTACTTCCCTCTGAGCGACGGTCAAGCCTATCACATTCTTGAGGCAATCGCGGATATCATCGAAACGCTTAACAAACAGGCCCGGTGTAAGGACTCGCCGAGACGATGATACACCATAAGGTCGTGTCTTTAATTGATAGTAAGAGACTATTATAGGTTTATCTATAGAGAGAGGAGACTTATGGTGTCTCACCGGGTTTTTGTCAGCACCAGGTTGACTAGAGGGAGGATACTTGACAGGTAAGAACGTTTGTGCTAATACTGAGGGGATGGTAGGCCTTTGCATGGCTTACCTCCTTTCTGAGATAGTCCCCGGCATCATTGACACCGGCGCCGAGGACTATTCTATTGTAGTGACCTCGGGATGTCAACTCGAACAAACGTTCTGAATATATGGCATAGGAGGTTGAAATCGTGGACATTTTTGTAGACATAGTGATCTTTATGGGGATAGCTTGCGTGCTGATAGGTATCGTTCTGTTTCTCGCGCGGCTATGGAAGTTTCTAGGGCGAAAGTAAACTAACTAATAAAAGGAGGGTTAACATGGACTACCAGGTATGGAGCAAGGCTGAATTCGGGGATGACTACAAAAGGGTCGATTGTGGGGACCTCGCCGCCGCCAAGCGAGAGATTGATCAGGCCGTCCGGAAGGGAGGAGAGCCTATCCTGACCGTCGAGGTTCCTTATTCCCTGGCGATCAAGGTCGAGGCCGTGGGAACTGAAAAGCCTCAGCGTAAGGTAGCCGCAAAAGAGCTGGAGACTAAAGTCGAGGAGGCATCCAAAAGTGAAGCTAATCCAGGTAAAGCCGAGCCAGGTGAAAGTACCGGAACTAAGAGTTAGGGCCAAGTTCGATCAGGAGATCTGGCAGCAATTCCAGAACTCAGTGAAGGAAGCCGGGATAGTGAGCCCGGTGATCGTGTGCCGCATCGGTGAGGACCTGGTACTGGTAGACGGAGCTCACCGTTTAGAGGAGGCCATTACCCAGGGACTCCCTACGGTGGACGCGGTAGTTTTCGAGGGAGACATGGTTGACGTCCTGACGAAAAACCTATTCCTGGATCACACCCGGGGTAAAACCCCAGTCTCAGAGATGGTCAAGGTGATCGGAGCTCTCTCTACCGAGTATAACCTCGACTCGGACCAGATCAGGGAAAAGACCGGTCTAACCCGGGATTATATCGAGAAGCTGATCAAGATCTCCCTGGCAAGCCCCTCGGTTCAACAAGCCCTGGATGAGGGAGTTATCGGCATCGGCCACGCTTTTGAGTTATGCCGCTTGCCGTATGCCATCCAGCAGGATGAGATTATCGCTAAGCACCAGGTGTGGCGCTTCTCCGTTAAAGAGCTGCATGAGCAGATCGACCAGGTGGTCCACGCCATGGAGGAGCTCGCAGCGGAGCCACCGGTGACACCTGAGACTGGGCCCCGGCCGGCACTGGTCTATCACTGTGAGGGGTGTAAGGACCCGGTTGAGCCCAGGTACTTGAGGCCGGTTATGCTGTGTCCTAACTGCTTCGGAGAGGTCTGGAGGCTTGCCAAGCTCCGCCCGGCCGCAGAAGAGAAAACCGAAGAAGAGACACCTGCCCCCTAAACAGT
>Ga0210003_1003015_pt1 | contig 13944 bp, 21 predicted proteins | sample LantaG_FD_182804 | JGI IMG/M metagenome (GOLD analysis project Ga0210003, IMG submission 182804) | Deep subsurface microbial communities from Baltic Sea to uncover new lineages of life (NeLLi) - Landsort_02402 metaG (SPAdes) (version 2) | ecosystem: Environmental > Aquatic > Marine > Oceanic >... | reverse complement strand
GAATGCCGGCCTACTGAGGCTGTAGTGTCAAATATTGGACCGATAGAATTACCCGACAATACAGTTCATTTATATGTTACAAATAAAACAGGCTATTATCAAACTTTACTACCTGCTTACACGAAAGTAAAATTGTTGTCAAATAAGGGGTTTATAAAATGATTGGAATATTAAAAACACTGGCTATATTAATAGCTTTTTTTGGGGTTTCTTCTATATTAATAAAGTATATTGATAGTATTGGCTCAATAAAAACATATTATGAAAAGGGCACTCTACCATATAAAGGTAAATTAAAATGACTCTGTATATAGTCTTATGTTTTTTATTTATTATAGTCACGGTATTGAATAGTATCATCATAGCCAAACAAAATAAAATCATAGCAAAACAAAAAGCGATAATTTTGGAGCGGGATTTAGTTATAATCTCACTAAAATCTATTTATGACAATATAGCTGTTAACCCTAGCCAGGTATTTACACCGGATAAAATTAAAGTTGATGTTGAAAAACATCGACAAAATTAAACTTTTTTTATTTTTATATGAAAAAATGCTTGACATATCAAGATAAATAATATATAATATCTTTACATCATCATTTAAGGAGTTACAAAATGATAAATAATAGTTATTGCCTAGATTGCGCGACCGCGTTTGATTCTTTGGAGTCTACAAATTGCCCTCACTGCTACAGTGAAAATGTTCACACCCCCACCGAGAAAGAAAAAGCTTTGTATTATGAGGCGGTTTAAAATGGACTGCCAAAATATAATATTAATTAGCATGGCTATTTTATCAGCTTTTAATTGTGTCGCCTCAGCTTATAAACATAACGCTTCCGGTCTTTTAGGTTGGGCGGTTGCTTTTAACCTGGCATTGTGGATTTTGGGGAAATGAATTATTTATATAAAACTGAGCCCCGCGATTATCAACGCCGGGTGACAGCCTCAGCGCTTAATCATATCTACACCCAAGACCAAGATTTCTATAATTTGTTTATGTGGATGGGGACAGGGAAAACGAAGACGGCAATCGATATAGTATCTAATTTATACATGGATTATGAAATTGACGCGGTTTTATTAATAGCTCCAAACGGTATACAAAAACAATGGCTAACCGACCAGGTACCTGAGCATTCACCTGTTAAATATTACCCCTTTTTATGGAATAATAAAAAGAGTAAACAATATATAGATAAATTGGGGGATTTTTTAGGAAATAATAACTACGTGTCACCTGAAATAACCGCCTCCACTGAGGCCGATTTATTAAAATCTCCTATACATAAAGAGCAAACTAGCCAGGAGGGTCTAGCGGTCCGGTCAGACGGGCGACACCTAAAATGGTTTTTTGTAAATGTCGAGAGATTTAGCACAAAGGATAAAACGAGATTAAAAGCATTTACAGAGTATTTAAAATATTTTAAGTGTGCTATTATACTCGACGAAGCAACAAGAATAAAAACTCCCGATAGCCTAAGAACTAAAATGATTTTAGAGATTAGGAAATTAGCAAAATACGCGTTTCCATTAACCGGGACGTTAATCACTAATAGCCCTTTTGACGCTTATAGTATTTGCGATTTTGCAAGCTCAGGTTTTTGGGGCTGCTCATATTTTATTTTTAAGCATAGATACGGAATGCTCGTAAGGGACACAAACCATATAACCGGTAAACAATACGACCGTTTAATGTCTCAAAAAGATTTTGACATAGTAAAATGGCACATAAAAAAAGGAAACAAACCGGAAGAAATAGCAATTTATACCGGTATAAACGTTAAAAATATACAGGAAATTATCAATAACCCCGGAAAAAACAACCCGTTTAAAAACCTTGACGACATAAAAAACAAACTGGCTCATTGCTCGGCCTTCGTGAGTAAAGAGGAGGCACTTCCGGAATTGCCTCCTAAAATATTTAAGACTATAGAAATTGAGATGAACCCCGACCAAGTTCGCATATATAACGAACTTAAAAAAACTATGCTCTCAGAATATGCCGGTCAGGAATTAACAGTACAAAATAAATTAACGCAAATGTTACGGTTACAACAAATAACGGGGGGTTTTTTCCCGTATGAAAATATAACAGATACCGAAATTACCCGTGAAGTAAAGCCAATCGGCACCCAAAACCCAAAATTAACCGCTATTATCGATTATTTAGAAGACAACTGCGCGGGGAATGAAAAAATTATAATTTGGTCTCGGTTTGTAGCTGAGATAAAAATGATTACTCGGGAACTTAAAAAGATGTTTCCTGAAAAAAGAACAGAGGCATATTACGGTGGTGTTAACCAAGACGAACGCGGGATAATTCAATCTGATTTTGCAGCCGGTAATATAGATTTTATAGTGATTAACCAGGCTACTGGCGCAATGGGCCTTAACTTCCAAATTAGCAACCTGCATTTTTATTTTAGTAATGATTATAGTATAGAAAAAAGGTTGCAAAGTGAAGACCGATCCCACCGTTACGGGCAAAAAAACGCGGTTATTTATGTTGATTTAGTTGTCCCCGAAACGGTCGATTATCTTATATATGGTGCGCTCAAAAACAAAATGGATTTAGTAAATTATTTTAAGAGTAAAAGGTTAAAGGATATTTTATAATGGAAAATTACATTATTTCGGCGGGTGTATTGCATAATCTAATCACAGGGGTTATAATTACCGCCCTGCTAATAGGGTTTTGTGTTGGCTTTTATATCGGTAAAAATCAAAGAGGAGACTTTTAAAAATGGAAACTATAATCGTAACAAAACACGCGGCAGTTGAGCAATATATTAGAGAGGCGGGACTATGCGACGATGAGAGCCCCTGTTTTCCGTCGGTGTCGGCGGAGTACGTAAAAGGAAAACACGTAATAGGTATAGTTCCTTTTCATATCGCCGCAAGCGCGGCACTTTTTACGGAAATAAAATTAACACTTCGTAAACATCTTTTTAATACTGAGCTTACATTGGACCAGTTAAAAGCCATGGTTCAACAAGTTAGAACATATGAGGTAAATGTTGTCAATAGTTTAAAATAAAAATAAAATATAAAGGATTTTAAAAAATGGAAAATGAAAATTTTAGTTTAAGTGATGCGGTTTTAGAAACGAGAGCTTCTGAAAGTTGCGATTTAAAAAAGCTCTCAGACATGGCAACCGAGCTTGATCTACGTAATCAATACATAGACAAAGCGGAAACCGAGTTGAAGGAATTAAAAAAAGTAAGGGACGAACTCTCACAAATTACAATACCTGAATATATGCGTTCGTTTGGGCTGAGTGAGATTAAACTTTTTAATGGTGACAAGGTATCCATAAAAGAGGACATTAAGCCGACTATAACAGACTTTGACGCTTTCGCTAAGTTTTTAGAGGAGCGCGGAGAGGCCGACATAATTAAACTTAATATGAATTTCAACAGGATGCCTCAAGAAAAACAAACGGAATTAATGAGTTATTTAATGGGTAATGACTACGATTTCGTATCAGATAATAAAATTAATTATCAGACTCAAGCTAAATATTTTCGTGATCTTTTAGGCGTTGGCATGGACCCCGACGACCTGGCGGAAGGCATAAAAGAGGGGCGAATTTTTACCCCCGACAAGTTAGAAAACTTTGTCAAATTATATAAGTTGTCAAAAACAAACATAAAAAAGAAAAACTAAAAAAGGAAAAACAAAATGACAAACGAAAAAGAAAAAGCAATCGAGACAGTAAAAACAGGGTTAGGGTTTGAGGTTGACGCCTCAGAGTTTGAAACTAACGCGGGATTTGAGACAATAGGGAACGACGAAAAAGCGGTACCCTTTCTAAAAATCCTACAAAAAGGAAGCCCCCAAGTTGAAAAAGAGGGCGACGCCTATATTGAGGGCGCGGAGCCTGGATTATTATTTAATAACGCAACAAACGAGATTATCGGAAAAGAGGCCAAAATAATAATTTTATCCTTTGAGCATCTTTGGATTGAATGGATTCCGGAGGAGAAAGGCGGGGGGTTTGTTGGCTCTCACTCAAAAGAAAACGCCGACCGGCTCGCTGTTGATAAAGCTGATTTTAAAAACTGGAAAACCGCCGACGGTAATGAGTTACAAGAAAGTTATCTTTACTACGTACTAATTGAGGGCAGAGAAAACGAAGGGGTATTGATTTTATCACTTACTAGCTCCAATATTAAAATAGGTAAAATGATAAATAGGCAGTTAACTTCAACCGTTATGGACGATGGCAAAATTGCCCCCGGCCATTTTATTGTTTGGGCGCTTAGTACCGAGTTCGCGAAAAAAGATACATACTCCTGGTACCGTCTTACTGCAAAGCGCGACGGGTTTATAAAATCTAAAGAGCAATATCTAACGATAAAACGAGAAAAAGCAGCCACAAAAAGCATCGACGATATAGCGCCACAAATTGAGGGCACTGATAAAAAACAACTAGCCGACGCACCATTTTAAATCATTATGGGCGGGGTATAAAACCCCCGCCCTTTTTTAGAGTTACAAAATTAAAAGGTTAAAAAATGTCAAAACAATTACGGCCACTCATAACAAACGATTTTCAAAGCATATTTTCAGGTAATACCGACTCATACGGTGTCCATGAATATGGGGATTTTACCGACGGCATAAAAGAAAAAGACGGCAAAAGCTACACTAAAAAAGAAAAACTTCTATTAACTCAGTACGAAAACCACTTATTAGGCAAATAGGGCTTGGGAGTGGTTCCAATAAATAGCGAGAATAAAACCAAGTTTATAGTTATTGATATTGACGTTTATAAAAAATCATCTGAGCAATTAGTTATTGACGCGATAAATAAATCTAATTTACCCCTAACGGTTTTTACTTCAAAGTCCGGCGGGTATCACATATATTTATTTTTTAATGTTCCGATCCCTGTAAAAAAAGCGAAGGGGTACATAGAAAAGTTTATAAGGTTATTAGCTATTGACAACCTATGCAAAAATGACAACAAAATGGGACTTGAAATTTTCCCAAAACAGAACACCCTTGACGGGGATAAAAAAGGTTCCTGGATTAATTTACCCTACTACGGAGAGTATAGTGAAAACCAAACCCGCCAATATATGATTAACAAAGGCGAAAAGATAGATTTAGAAGAAGCCGTTTTATTAATTAAACAATATAAAAGAGTCTCAGTAAAAGAGCTTGACGATTTTATGAATAATCTTTGGTATAAAGACGCGCCCCCCTGCTTACAATCAACATACTATTTAAAAGGCGTTAACGAAAATAGGAATAATTTACTGTTTTCTTGGGGTGTTTATTTTAAAAAAGTAAATGAAGACGATTTTGAGACTAATTTATATAGAATTAATCAATCCCTAATTGAGCCGATTGACGAAAAAGAACTAGAAAAAACGGTTATCGCCTCAGTAAGAAAAAAAGCGTATGCGTATAAATGCACGGAGGCGCCTTGTATTAATTTTTGTAATAAGTCAGAATGCAAAAAAAGGACATACGGAATAGGGGACGGGGGTTTTATAACTGATTTAGATTTTGGGGAGCTTCGCCAAATAATGACAGATCCCCCCCATTATGAATGGCATGTCAACAATGTAAACTTAATATTTAAAACAGAGGACGAACTTTTAAATCAGCATATATTTAAAAAGATTTGTGTTAGAATGTTACATCATGCCCCCTACACTTTAAAATCGACTGAGTGGCTAAAAATTGTTAACGACGCGCTAGCTAATATTAATATCGAAAAAGTTGATTATCAAACGGACATGAGCGCGGGGAGTGTTTTACGACGTCATTTTTCAGATTTTATTTTAAAGCGGGCTCATGCTACTGATATTTTTCAGGTTACTCAAGGGCGGGTTTTTATAACCGACGGGGGTTATTTTTTCAGGGCCAGGGATTTTCAAGACTACGTACATACTACGAAACAATTTAGGGAGATAATAAACGTCGGGCTGTATATTTTTTTAAAAAATATACAAGCTGAGCAAATGAGAAAACGAGTGCCGGATAGTAAAATACAAATTAGAGGGTACTTTATAAGTAAAGAGTATTTTGATAGACTGGAAGAGAGCGCCGACACGATAGCGCCGGAAGTTGATTTCGAGCCGGACGAATTACCGGAAGTTTAACCATGTATAAAAAAATAATCTACGGGCCACCAGGAACAGGAAAAACAACCAGGCTTTTAAATATTTTAGAAAGTGAGTTAAAAAATTATGATAGTCGGGAAATTGCTTTTGTGAGTTTTACTAACAAGGGCGTGGACGAAGGTAAAAATAGAGCAATGGAGCGCTTTAATATTACTGATAAATCACTGCCATATTTTAGAACTATTCACTCATTATGTTTTAAAGATTGCGGGTATACTCGCGACATGGTAATGGATAAAAATAATTATAAAGAGTTTTCTGATAAGCTCGGGATGAAGTTTACAGGGTACTATACAAACGAATTCCAACACAATGACGACCGTTATTTATTTTATGATACCTTAGAGCGTAACACTCCCGGCAGTGCGGAGGAGCTTTTAAACGATCTTGATATAACCCGTGTAAACTACGTTAGGCATAATTTAGTTAAGTATAAACTGGTTAAAAACAAGGTAGATTTTACCGACATGCTAGAGCAATACTTATTAAAAGGCGACGCGCTCCCCGTAAAGGTTGCAATTATAGATGAAGCTCAGGACTTAACCGGGCTACAATGGCGCGTAATAAATAGAGCTTTCGCGAAAGTTGATAAAATGTATATCGCAGGCGACGACGATCAGGCAATATATCAATGGTCGGGCGCCGACGTTGACTACTTTTTAAACCTCGACGGGGATAAAGAGGTACTGGATAAAAGTTATCGCCTCCCTACTGAGATATTAGATTTCTCAAAAAAGATAACTAAGCAAATTAGTAACCGCATAAAAAAAGATTTTCACTCAGTCGGGACCACTGGTACTATTAGTTATTATAACTCAGTGGACGAATTAAAAATAAATACCTCCGAAAGTTGGCTATTACTTGCGCGTAATAATTTTTATTTAAAAGAGTATACCGACTTAATGGGATCTATTGGTTTAAACCATAGCTATAAAGGCGACAAGATAGCAAAACAAAGGGACATTGACCAAATATTAATATTTGAAAAGCTCAGGGAGACGCGCGACGCTTTAGAGGGTGAGGAAAAACTACTACTAGACCGCTGTTTAAATGAGGAGGTCAATTTAAAAATGCCATGGTATTATAACTTTAACTGGCCGGAAGTAAAGAGCAATTATTACAGGGCGGTGTTTCAACATAAACAGGATATAACCGGAGCGCCAAACGTGCATATAAATACGATCCACGGGTCAAAAGGTGGTGAAGCTGATAACGTGGTATTATTGTTAGACATAACGCGGGCAGTCAATAAAGCCTGCGAAACTATACCCGACAGTGAATTAAGATGTTTATACGTTGGCGCCACTCGCGCCCGGAAAAACTTACATATAATATACCCAAAAGGTAAATATAGTTATGAGAGATTTTTATAAAAATAAAGTTTAAGGATATAATAAAATGGATAAAATAAGCATAACAAATATTAAAATGATGGGTTTTGATATTGAAACATACGATCCTAATTTGACAACAAAAGGAAACGGAGTATACCGAAAAGATGGTTATATACTCGGCGTGTCGATTGCTATACAGTATGATAACGGGGATTTAAAATCATGGTATTTTAACACCGGACATACTAACGTTACCGACGAAATAAAAGAGCAATCTTGGAAAATGGTAAAATTATTATTAGCGATACCCTGCCCAAAGGTTGGCGCAAACATTTTATACGACTTAGACTGGCTTGAAAACTTCCAGGGGGTGCCGGTGGCCGGTCCGTTTCATGATGTCCAGGTTGCGGAGCCTCTTATAAATGAACATAGATTTACTTATAAACTCGACGCGCTCGCAAAAAGTTACCTCGGGGAGCAAAAAGAGGAGACCGAAATAAAAGATTATTGTTTGTTACATGGGTTTCCTATAAGTAAAAGTAAGCCCGTGCAATGCTATCTTTATAAAATGCCGTCGTTTATAGTTGAGCCCTACGCGAAAATTGATGCTGAGCTACCCATAAAAATAATAGATAAACAATTATTAGAGATTGATAGCCAAAACTTAAACCGAGTTTATAAATTAGAGATGGAGTTACAAAAGTTATTACTGCAAATGAGAAAATGCGGGGCTCCTGTTGATGTTGATTATATAAATGAAACAAAAGAGTGTCTGAAAAAACAAAGTTTTACAACATATCAAAAATTAGTTTCTATTTTTCCGGGGATTAATTTTAATTCTAGTAAACAACTAGCGGGGCTTTTTGATAGCCTCGGCCTGCCGTACCCGCTTACACCTAAAAAAGAAAAAGTAAATAAAGCGGGGGTTAAATATACCTCGGGGGGAAATCCTAGCATTGACGCCAAAGTTTTGGCAGCTTGCGAAAATAAAGATATTAGGGAAATATCAAAGTATAAGCAATATACAAAGTGTTTAAACGATTTTTTTATAACCTCGTTTACTGATTGTCGGGTAAATGGTCGAATACATTGCCAATTTAACCAACTAAAAAGCGATGAAAACGGAACTATCACGGGGAGGTTTTCGAGTAGCTCGCCAAACCTCCAAAATATACCCGCTCGCCACCCTGAGCTTGGGCCACTAACAAGGCGCGCTTTTATTCCTGAAAAAAATCACCTTTTAATAAAAATCGACTGGTCACAAATTGAATACCGGATTTTAGGCCATTATGCCGTTGGGGAGGGCGCCGACGAAATAAGACATAAATACAACAACGATAAAAAAACTGATTACCATTTACAAGTAATGGAGCTTACAGGCCTAGAGAGAAAACCCGCCAAGGCGGTCAATCTTGGCTGTGGTTACGGCATGGGGATTGCTAAAATGGCGGAGTATAATAATTGGTCGCTGTCGTATGCGACCGAGATCATGAATACATATCATGAGCGGGTGCCCTTTGTAAGATCAACAATGAATGCAATTAGTAATGTGGCCAAAGAACGCGGGTTTGTTATGACTATATTAAAACGGCGCGCCAGGTTACAAGATAAAAACAAAGCATATAAAATGATGAATAGCGTAATGCAGGGGACCGCGGCGGATATAATGAAGCTTGCAATGGTTCAAGCTCATAGAGAGGGGGTGTTTAAAATCTTAATCCCTCATTTAACCGTACATGATGAGCTAGTTGTATCTATGCCAATAACTCCCGAAGGTGTCGCGGGGGCTTGTAAGCTAAAATATATTATGGAAAACTGTATAAAATTAAAAGTTCCTATCATTGCCGATATGGAAATAGGTAAAAATTGGGCGGACTTAACCGCCGTCGAAACTGAGCAAGATATTAATAATTATATAAAGGATATTAAACTTGACTCAAAAACCTGAGAGCGTTTTTTATCAATCTTGTTTAAAACCTTTTCTGTTAACGTGTGGGTTTATTTGCGAGCGTATAGAAAATCATAGCGTCGCGGGGTTTCCTGATCTATACTGCAAAGGACTTAAAAAAGATTTTCACTCTGAGATTAAAATAGGTGTTATAAATAAGAGCGGAATAGTCAATGTTAGTTGGCAACCTGGTCAAATAGCTTGGGGGAGACGCCAGTTAAAACTCGGTTTAAAATACTTTGTTTTTATTAAAATTAATGGTAAAAGTTATTACACTATAAAACCCCAAGCGGTTTATAAAATTAGTGAACTAAAAATATTAGATAAAGGCTTTTATTTTTAAGGAGTGAGTTATCAAAACACAAATAATAATTATTATATTACTGCCTTTTTTATTAGGTGTTTCACGTGAAACAAAAAACGAGAGACGTTATAAGCATAATTTTATGTATGCAATGGAGCTAGTCGAAAGTAGCGGGAACCCTCGCGCGGTCAATAGAACCTCCGGCGCTATTGGCTTATTTCAAATAATGCCAGGTCCTAACGGCGGGCTTGAGCATTACAATACTTTCGCCCCTGGTATGGATTATATGATAAAAGATTTGTTTAATCCTAATATCAATATTAAAATTGCTACCTGGTTAAACGATCAAAACTTAGAGTATTTTAAAGGTTGTAAAGTTCAAACTGTAAACGCTTTTAATATGGGAGTAGCTAACAATAACGCAGGTAAGTTTTATTTTCAGTATTGTACTAACATTTTAGGCTACACCCCAACGAGTAATTATTTAAATGATTTTTACGTCACTAATAAATCAAGTAATAAAAAAGAGTGGTATATTATCCGAAAGGATTTATATAATAGGGAACTGTAATCTTTTACTAATTGGGTTTGGGCTCGCTTTGTTTCACGACTGAGCGAGCCCGATATTATTTTAAAATGTATTTAGCGACACCGAGCAAAACCGCGAAAACTCCACCACCAACGCCGACACCGAGCAAAAACTTTTTGCCACTATTAATCTTTTCGAGCCGTAAATCTATTGTGCTTATATCTCGTTCTGTTTTTAATATTTCTATTGTTTTTAATAAAACTATGTTTGTAGTATATAGTTGATACTCTAAGTCATTGATAACATTTGATTGATTACTAGCAATATAAATACCGTTAGTGATAACAGATATTAATTTGTCATCCCTGCTAATCTGAGCCGTTAATATACTCCATGATAGAATCAATATTATTAGGATCATACTTTTTAAGAATCTCATTTTTTACCTCTGCCAATTGGTTTTTACTTTTTATAGTTTTCTTTTTTGCGTCGGCAGCGTGCTTAATCAATATACCTTTTTCGACTTCCAGGGCTTTTACTTTACCTTCTAAAACCCGCTTGTCAACTTTTAGCGCCTGTTCTTGTTTACTGCCGACGTTATATTTTATTATAAAGATAATAGCAATAACTAACGCGACTATAATTAATATTAAATAGATCATTTACCACCCTTTGCGGACTTCATATTTTCCGCTACCTTACTGCCGGCTTTACCTACAATAGCGAGCCCGATTAACCACATACACCCGTTTAATGTATTTGTACCTATATCGCCACTATCAACAAATGATTTTACACTGAATACAACTAGTCCAGTTAATGCCGATAAAAACACGATTAAGCGCCCCATCGATAATTGATCACCATCACAAAAAAATTGTTTCATATTCTACTCCTTAAATAAAGTCTTTTATAGCTTGCCATAATTTCAAGAAATTATCAACGCCTATTGACATAATAACTATAACACTAACTAATGAGGCTATAGCTATTTGATAATTTCGTTCTTCCATTCTATAGGCTTGTTTATCGCCTTTGTATCCTTTCAATATACGTGTCAACTGTTTATCTTTATCAGCTATCAGTTTATCTTTTTCTTTACATAGTATACATGCCATTATGTCACCTCCCAATGTGGCTTATCCCAACCAGTCGAACCAAATAGCCCCCCCCAGTTTAATGTTTCCGTTACTTCTAACGCTTTCAACATTGTTTGCCACTCTTTAAACATGAGCTGAGCAAAATGATTATACGCTCGCGCTATTTCTTTTTCGTCTTTTGAAACGGGAATTAAATCAAGCGCGTTACCCGTTTGATGATAACTTAACTTTTCGTACCCGTCAGCTTTACTCTTTTTCAAGTCATATAACTCTTTTTGTATTTCGGCGGTTCTTAAACCACCACGCCACGCAACCATCATGTCATATTTACTTTTAGATAATGCCCGTTTAGCGCAAGTAAATAATTTATCATCAACGCCATCGGCAAACCTATTTGATCTTTTCCCAAACTCAAACATATTACACTCCCATAAACTTTGATACTATCATTAACACGGCACTGGAAAAGAATGTCAATGATCCGCCTATCACTACTAACATTAATTTACGCTTATCGCTTTCCTGCTGTCTCATGTGTTGCGCTATCCCATCGATACTTTGTCTTACTGCTGACAAGGCGACCTCATTGGCATAGGTGCGGTCTTTGATTGATCTATCACGAGCATCACCATTGAATACGGCAGTGTTTAGTGTCATCACGCCCTCTTCTAAGTGCTCTATTCGCTTGACGCATAAAGCGCAGTTTGTTTCCTCTTCCGGTGTCATTCATTTTCCTTATGGCGCTTCTGGCATTGGGTATTTAATTTTTATAGCTTCTTTAATTTCATAAACCTCTGTTAAATCATCTTTGGTGGGTATTCTCCCCTCCTCTAAAACATCTAGTAACCTCTCTTTTAATACTCTATCGCTTGTTTTAAAATACTCGTTTGCTCGTTGCTCCGTTACTTGCAATACTTTTATATTATATCGCTCTGTAGCTGTGCCACGTTCTTCTTCTGGAATCAACACGATATCACCGTCAATGTATTTATTTACATAAAACCCATTAATATCTTTTATCTCAACATGGAATTGCCGTATGTCAGATTCAGCATATAGTATGCTGTCTTCTGTTGGTTGCTCGTAAGCATCGCTAAATGCTTTTGTTATCTCGTTGTTTTCGTTTGTCTTAATATAATGGTTATACATGTTATACCTCCGCATCGAACCCTATATATACACTAGCACTAGTAATAAGCCTAGCCTGCGATATTTCCCCCAATACACCACCCAATCCAGAAGCTGTAAACTTTATACCTGTATTTATTGTAGTTGGGAAAAATAATGATGGCTGAGAAGTTGAAACATGTGTAACTGCTTTATAGCTTATTGTGTAATCAGAGTTTGTGCCAGTTGTTATTATTGATGGCGCTGTCCTCATTTCTACAGGGAAATATAATGACCCTGAACACTCGGTAGTACTAGAGATACACCCGCCACTAAATATAAGCCTACCAGCAGCACCACTGCCTTGTATATACCATGCGTATCTCTGACATAGTTGTAACTCATTATGTCTTCGTGTTGGCTCTATTCGTGTGTCTCCAGCATTACAATTTGGTTTTGAAAAGTCATTTACTGTAGTGGCTGTAATATTTTCAGATAATAATTGAACTGAGATATGCCCCCCGCCACCTCCTAAGTCGCTTTTATATTCTGCTATAGTCCGCTTAATTTCTAGTTTCTCCCAGTTTTGATTTCCCGTGTGATAACTAGAAAACACCGAGCCACCTATGGATAGCCTCGCACTGTTGGCGGTGTTACTCCATACCCAAACGGAATAGATAACCTCTTCCCCAAATAAAGAATAAGAAACTCCCTGATCAATAATTTGTTGTATCGTTACTTTATCACTGGCACCACCTGCAGTGACTCCAGTGACTCTAAGACCTCTTGGTTGATTTACTGTATCCGAACCACTTGTATTATTTGGGTAATTCGCTGCGGTTAAAATGTCTACTGTTGCTACTACGGTACCAGTTTTTTGAACTGTGAATCTATCAACTATATAAACCCGTGATGTTGTTGCCGTATAAGGCTTTACAACGCCTGCATACTGGTCAATGAATAAATCAGTATTTAATAAAGCTTGTTGGAATATATTATATTGGTCAACTACTGGTGCCGGTGGGGTAGGTGGTGTCGGGTGTGTTACCCAACTATTAACCCAAGTTTTAAAATCACTAACTAGAAATTTTTTGTCGAAGCCTAGGCTTGTTGTATTATCTTCATTTAAAGTAAGTAGTGCCGCATCCGACGGGGCTGTTGGTCCACTTGCTAAAAAGTAGTTGTCTAATTGCCTTGTTGTTTTATCTTCCATTTTTAAACCTCATTAAATATTTTATTTATCCCTGTAGTACCATCTTCAGAAAATACTGCATTTATAGTTGTTGTTCCATCCTCAGAGAAAACTGCGCCACCCCCGAGACCAAAGAATTCAAATATCCTAAACTTAATAGTCACCTGAGCAGTGTCTAATTTTGGGGCTAGCTCCTCAATCCTTGCACGGACTTGCCCATACAAAGGAAAAACTGGAGTATCTAAAGTTACTAGACACCACTCACCCTCGTTTAAAGTAACATACTC
>Ga0210003_1003014_pt1 | contig 13945 bp, 12 predicted proteins | sample LantaG_FD_182804 | JGI IMG/M metagenome (GOLD analysis project Ga0210003, IMG submission 182804) | Deep subsurface microbial communities from Baltic Sea to uncover new lineages of life (NeLLi) - Landsort_02402 metaG (SPAdes) (version 2) | ecosystem: Environmental > Aquatic > Marine > Oceanic >... | reverse complement strand
GGGGGGGGGAGAGAGAGGGGGAGAGGAGCGAGGTTGGAAGAGACCGGAAGAAAAAAAAAAGCGAGGTTCTTCGTTCTCCCTCCCTCAACTCTCTCCCCCTCTGGAAGAAAAGAAAAAAAGCGAGAGGTTCACGGAGAGCGAGAGCGAATCAAGCGGGCGCTGCCAGCGGCGCTCGCTCGCTCCGCTTCATCCTCTCTCGCTGCTGCCGTCATCCCAGTTGCTGGCGCTTCGGTCCGCTCCGTCATGGCCAGCGGCTTGAAGAGACGGTCGACATCCACAGAGTGAGGCTCGGACGCAAAGCCACGAGGAAGAGCGGCGCGCTGCGAGCGCACCAGGCGAGCGAGTGTCGACGACGGCGAACGAGAGCGAGAGAGCGCGTCCGATATTCGATTTTTCGCCCCAAAGAGTTTCTTCCGAGTGATTCTCCTGCGCGCCACTTGTTCTGACGCTTCACTCTCCGCCTCCTCAAAGTGGCTTTTTCGACAGCACGATGGCTGCAGATGATGTCGACGATGGAAGAGGGAGCAAAAAGAGCAGGAAAAGGAACCAATCGCGAGGAGGGCGCTCCTGTCGGTGCCACGGCGTTTCTTTCCTTTTTCGCGGCACTGGCCCCCCCCCCCGCTCCGATCGAGGAAAACTAGTCGACAGGAAGGCCCCGTTTTGGAGCGGTCGCAGTGCTTTTTTGTCTCCCTTCTCTGCGGGGACGCTAGACGACGACATTTTGCTGCCAAAAACTACACTCACAAAGTCCACAGAGTGGTTGGGCGCATTGGTCGGCGGCGCGGCGATAGCAGCACGCGACGACGACGACGGCGACGACGGCGACGACGTGCGGCGGGCCGAGCGGATGGGCAGCGCCGAGCCGAGGCTGCGCGGCGCGGCGGCGCGGCGAGAGGCCGAGGCCGGGCGAGCACCGATCGCCGAAGAGGCGCGAAGGGCGAAAGCCATGGCGTTGAGGGGATGCGCGGGGAGAAGGAGGAGACGGGGACGAGGGAAAAAGGGGAGGAGAGGCTCTGCAAAAGTGAAAGGTGTTTCAGTCGTCGTCGTCGTCTCCTTCGACCTCTGCTCCTCCCAGAGTCTGGCGCTCACCTTTCTTCACAAAATCGGAAACAATGTCCTCTTCCCTCGTGTCGTCGTCGTCCTCCTCCGTGAGAGTCCTCGCCGCCCGCCAGATCTCTTCTTCCCGCTCGCTCGTCTCCGTCGCGCCCCGCTCTGCTCGCCGAGTCGTCTCTCTCTCTGTCAAGGCAGCAGCCGCGAGCAGCCCCCTTTCGTCTTCATCGTCGTCGACTTCTTTTTCACTCTCGCCACGTCGCCCGCCGATGGCCTCGTTCCTCCGCGGCCTGATGGGCTCCAAGGTGCGTTTTTGATCCTTTCTCGAGCACGGATGACGAGATGCGAGAGTGACACACGCGTGTACAAAGGGGCAGCTCGATCAAAGATGTCTAGAGGAAGAAGTAGGAGTGCAAAAGGGACACATGATCGAAACTCTTTCTTTCTTTCTTTGCCTCGATGCCTCTCGCTAGTTTTCGACCAACACCTCTGCGCTCCCCTTTTCCGCTTCCGTGTTCCCTTCCGCTTCCAACCTGCCCCCTCCCCTTCTGGCTCCCCTTCTCCCAACCTCGCTTCGAAAACAGGCTCTCTCTTCCTCCACCGCAGCAAGCGCCTGCAAGCTCGCCCCGGACTCTGCTCCCCCGGGGCTCGAGGTCGCCACCTTTGCCGGCGGCTGCTTCTGGGGCCTCGAGCTGGCCTACCAGCGCGAGCCGGGGGTCTCGAAGACGTCCGTGGGCTACACCCAGGGAAGAGACCCGGCCCCGACCTACGAAAAGGTCTGCAACGGCAGCACGGGCCACGCCGAGGCGGTCCAGGTCTACTTCGACCCGAAGGAGACCTCGTTCGAGAGGCTCCTCGGCCTGTTTTTCGAGCGCGTCGACCCGACGACCGCCAACAGGCAGGGGAACGACGTCGGATCTCAGTACCGTTCGGGCATCTACTACCACGACGGAGAGCAGAAGCAGCTGGCCGAAAAGGCCATCGCAGACGTCAACGCCAAGCTCGCGTCCAACGTGTTCCGCAGGGTCCTGGGGACCAAGGTGGAGACCGAGCTGCTGCCGGCGACCGACTACTACCTGGCAGAGGAGTACCACCAGCAGTACCTGAGTAAAGGCGGGAGGTTTGGCACAGGCCAGAGCGCTACCAAGGGCTGCAAGGACCAGATCAGGTGCTACGGTTGAGAACGCCTTGCGACGAGAGGGAGGACGGGAGAGGAGCGGCGAGAAAGAGAGAGAGTTGAGAGAGAGAGATGAGACGAAGGGACGAGCGAGGCGAGCGCTGAAAAGAAGGTTTTTTGGCGCTCCCTCGAAGCGCCCTCTTCCGCTTTTCACTCTTTGTTTACAGTGTAATCGCAGCAGCGCCTTTGTTTTTTTTCGAGGAAGAAACAGAGAGAGTGAGGGGGGAGGGTGGAGAGAGAAAGAGAGAAGAGAGAGAGAGAAGAGAGAAGAGAGAGAGAGAGATCTCGAGAGACGGGTTTTTTGAGGTGCCGTGAAACGAAAAATGTTTTCGACTTTTCGTTCCTTCTCTTGGTGCTGGCCGCTCCCTTCCCTCTGAGACTCGCCTCCTCGTTAAACAACCTTTTTGAAGGTAGGGAAGGATCAATAAAGACAAAAGAGAGCGGATTTTCGTTTCGAAATTCCGAGAGAATCGAAACGAAACAGGCTTGGCTCAGTCACGACCCTAAACCGCTGCTCAACCCTCAGCCACCAACCCCCAAGCTCTGTGCCACCTGCAGTCGTTGCCTCACTTCTCTTCTATACAAGAGAGAGCGTGGAGTTCGAGAAATCTCGTCGACGTCTCGAAGAGGGCTTCTTTGTTCGAGAAAAGAGGGAGAGGGAGAGAGAGAGCGCAGAGTCTCCCTCTCCCCTCTCGATGACGGGGCTGGGGAGCGCGGCCTCTCGCGGCAACGAAAGAACAAGAAGGCGCACGAAAGACGTCGCCGCCCGGCCCGGGTGGGCTCCTCCCCGTCCTTTTTCTCTCATGCCCTCTTCTCGACCCCCGGAGGGCCAGCGGCAGAAGCAGAGGCAGGGGAGCTCCCGCCGCCACCACCAAATCCTCCGGTCGCGTCGTCGGACCCGGACGCCGGGGGCGCAGGCTTGTACTTGCCCCTCGACGACGGCGACGACGACGTGCCGCCGCCGCCGTTGCCGAGCCACGACGCCGGGATGATTTTCGCGATCTTTTTGAGGAACCTGTTCTCCTTTACGTGCTGCCTCTGCCTCTCGGTCGCGGCCTGCTTGGCCTCTTGAGTTTGGGTTTTGGAAGAGGACGGAAGAGGGGGCGGGGATGAGAGGGCAGGAGTTTTGAGTCTCGAGTTTTTTTGTTTTTTGATTTTGTATTGGCCGACGACGCCTCGTGAGGTCGAGGTTTCGGGCGACAGCATCTCGATTGCTCACCTTGCCGCGCCTGGATCCGGGCGTTGTAGTTGCTCCACGCGTCTTTCCCTGCGTCTGCGGTTGGGGTCCAAGGTGCCGACATGGTTTCTGCTGCTTGTGGTCGGGCCAGAGGGTGCCAGAGGGTCTCCCACCCGCCGCGGGGGAGGGGCAGGACGAGAGAGCAAACGAGAGAAGAAATGGACGAGGTCCAGGTCCTCGGGAAGAAAAATATCACACTTTGTCGAAGACAAAGCAAGGCGAAAACGTCGACGAAAAAGGAGAGCTCCAAGCAACTCGCGCGCGACAACAACTCTCTCACTCTCTCTGCACCTAGACCTGCACAGAGCAGCCGCGATGCACGCTCGCGTCCTCTTGAGCAGCGCAGGAGCTCCCGCGGCGACCCGAGGCGGTGGTCACGTAAAGGTTGGTTTCAATGTTTTGATCCAGAGCGCTCCTTCGATCTCTCCCTCGAGGGCTCTTTCCCGGTCTGCGTTTCCCGTTCTCTCTCCCGCAATCGCTTTGATCCACATTCGAGGGCATTTCTTGTTTCACACTCCATGCTCTCAAGGAGAAGAAAGAACACGCGACGAGCAAGAGAACCTTCACGAGACGCGGGAAGGAATCGGGCTTTGTCGTTGGAGTTTCCGCCGAGGAGGCGAAATTAAGGCCAAGAGATTTTTGGTCCTCGTCCTCTCTCTCCTCACGCCCTCTCTCCTCCTCCCCGCCTTCCGCGCACCAACCAAAAAACCCCGAAAACGCAAAAAGCAGCCGTCTTCGCCGCCACTTCGATCTCTGACAGCAACAGCGACAGCGACGAGGACGAGGACGACGACGACGACGACGACGACGACGACGACGAGGGCGTCCTCCTCGAACGACGGCGGCGAGTCCAACTCTGCCGCCAACGTCGTCGCCGCCAACCCCTTGTTCGCGGGCAACCCGGCCTTCGCCGCCGTGCTCTCGGACTCGCTCAGCAGGCAGGGCTCCGGGGCCCTGGTCTCCGGCGAGGCGAGGAACCCGGACGAAGAATTCGACAAGGAGGGCCCTATAGAGGAGGTACTGGCCTCGTGCCTTCGCGACCAGAGGCAGGCAGTCGTCCAGCTCGAGAACCTGGAGAAGGTCGTCAAGTCCGCGCTCGAGAGGGAGAGGAAGCAGTTTGACCGGCTGCAGTTTGCGTTCAAGAAGGCCGGGAACGACAGGGCGTACGCGCAGAGCCTGGCCAAGCTGAGGAAGAGGTGCGGTGGGAGTTTTTATTTCCCCCTCCTTTTCGAGAGAGGAGAGCAAAAAGAAGAGAGCGAGTGAGCGAGCGAGAGTGCGCGAGAAGAGCCGCACCAACTCACGTTCTTCATTTAATTTCTTTCTGCTCTCAAACCCAACAAACAACACAGGGACAAGGAAGAGATGGCCGCGCTGCAGGAGGAGCTGAAGAGGCTGCGAGGGTGAAGAGGAAGTCAGAGGGAGGGAGGGAGAGAGAGAGAGTCGGGACGACGACGATGAAGAAAACCCGAAAAGAAAAAAGAAGAAGCAATTTTGCATTTAGAATTATTTATGATGCCGTGCTGCTCCACTCCTCCAAACCACAAAAAAAGAACGAGAAGAAAGAAAATGTAGACAAGCGACACGAGAGAGAGAAGAAATAGAGTGTGAATTCCCCTCGATCAGCCTCGAGGCTGGCACCGACGCTGCGCGGCCTTGGCGTCGGCCCCAGGCGGCTATTTGTTCTTCGCCCCTCTCTTCGAACTCACTTTTTTTCCTTCCCTTGAAGCGTGAGAAACAACAGTAGAAAGGAGAGCGCCCCTTTTCCAAAAACTCCAACGACACAAAAGAAGCGAGACAAGGAAGCGCTCTATGCGTTTTTCTTTGCAAATAACAGGGGACAAGAAAGATAGAGTGCCTCTTCTCTCTCTTCTCTTCTCTTCCTCCTCTCTCTCAACACTCTGAACAAAAAATGAAACGACTCTCTCTCTCCTCCACCACCTCCTCTCTCACGCAGCGAGCTTGCGGTCAAACTCGAACACGCCCAGCCCGGGCCCGACCCTGCGCAGCTGCGCGACGTAGTTGGCCACCTTCTCGACGGACCTGGCCTGGTCGGCCAGCAACTCCCCCTCGATGAAGTCTGCCATGTTGGCGTCGTTGGCGGCGTCGGCGACCGAGTGCAGCGCCCTCAGCTTGGAGAAGTTGAGCTTCTCGAGGCTGAGGGCCAGCTCCATCGCGTACAGGGCGTCGCCCTTGGCGGCGTCGTGGAACTCCATCTCCGGCATCAGAATCGACTGGAACTTGACGCGCCCGCCCCGGGTGTTCTGGAAGTCCATGAGCAGCTCGGCGTGGTGCCGCTCCTCGACCGACTCGTTCTTGAAGTAGGAGGCGAACCCGGGGAGGGCGACGTTGTCGCGGGAGAAGTAGGCGTACATGGCGTGGTAGACGTACGAGATGTTGTACTCGATGCTGAGGAGGGCGGTGGGTGGGTGCGTGGGAGGGCGGGTGGGGAAGAGGGACGAGGGACGAGGGACGAGGAGGAGGGAAGAGGGACGAGGAGGAAGAAAAAGGGTGAGATTTTTTTTTGTTCCCCCCTTTCTTTCGCGTCTCTTCGTTTTCCTCGCTCTTGGCTCTCTCTTCCCTTCCTTCTGTCGCTCCTCGAAGCAGAAGAAAAGGCGGCCGCGACGAGCAGTGGAAACAGCATCGGGGTCGACGGCGGAGACCAGCCGCCACCACCACCACAGCCACAGCAAGGGGACAGCACGGGGAGAGACCGGGGAGCCCCTGTCCCTTCCCCGGCCGCGAACCACAACCACCGGCTCAAAAAAAAACTCGAGACAACAAAACACCATTTTCTCTTACTTGATCTGCTCGTTGAGCGCGGCCTCGCAGTCCGAGGTGAAGCCCGCGCGGGCCAGGGAGACGTCGGCGGCCTGGGCGAGCTTGGACACGTTGGCGAGCTCGGGCTTGACCTGCGAAGGGGTCGAGAGCGAGTGGAGGAAGAGAGAGAGAGGATGAGTGGAGGAAGAGAGAGCGAGTGAGCCTCGTGAGGCGAGCGTGTGCTTTTTTTAAGGTTGGGAAGATTGAAAAAAAGAAAAGGAAGAAACAATCCGCACCTCGTTGAAGGGCTCGAAGACGATCCCGGAGAGCTTGTCGGCGGCGCCCGCGGCTCTGGTGACCGTGGCAGAGTCGTTGTCGCTGCGGCGAGGGGCGGAAGAGCGGCGAGGCCCGACGATGCCGGCAACGATGGTGGTGGCAGAGCGGGAGGTCGAAGAAGAGGTTGAGGTCGAGCGGCTAATGTTTTTTTTTTTTTGTTGAGAGTGACCCTTGTGAGTCGCTGATTCTCTTGGAGATGCTGCAGAGTCCACCTCGCGCCTCCCAAGCAGAGAGTCGTGGTTGGCGTCGAGAAGAGCAAATGAAGCCAAGGGAGCAATCGCGTCGAGATGGAAGCGAGCAAATGTCTCCGTCAGTCCAAGACGTCGCCGCGTCGGCAACGCAAAAAAAAAAAAAAGTTTGCGAAACGCATCATCGAGCGCAAGGCGCTCGTTTCTCTCCAGGGCGTCAAGTGCAATTGGTGTGGTTCCCCGACCGCTGAAAGGGCGGAACAAAGGAGCGAGAGCCGCTGCGAGGAGAAGCAAAGGGCCAGGCGAGCCCGACGAGAAGAAGCGAGAGCATTTTTTTCCTCAGAAGGAGGAAGTTTCGATCGACGAGAAGAATGAAAAGAAGATTCGGTCCTTCCGACTCCCTTGCCCTCCGTAACCCGAGCCTCCCTTCCCTTTGGCGCGTGGACGCGTACCTGGCCGCGAGCGCCGAGGGGGCGCGGAGGTTGGAGAGCATCTCGGCGAAAGAGAGATTGACGAAGCGATTTAAAAGGCGACGGTGAGAATGATGTGACAATATCGACACACTGACGACGAAGAATTTCCTCTTCGCGAGGAGAAAAAGAGAAAGAAAAAGAAAAAGAAAAAGAGAAAGAAAACGAAAAAGACTCGGCGTTTTCACTGACATTTAGAATCAGAATTTCTGAGAGTGAAAAAGGTGAAGAGGAAGGGTGTGGGGTGCTGCTGTGCATTCTTGCTGCTGACAACTCTTTTTTGAGGTGCCGTGAAACGAAAAATGTTTTCGACTTTTCGTTCCTTCTCTTGGTGCTGGCCGCTCCCTTCCCTCTGAGACTCGCCTCCTCGTTAAACAACCTTTTTGAAGGTAGGGAAGGATCAATAAAGACAAAAGAGAGCGGATTTTCGTTTCGAAATTCCGAGAGAATCGAAACGAAACAGGCTTGGCTCAGTCACGACCCTAAACCGCTGCTCAACCCTCAGCCACCAACCCCCAAGCTCTGTGCCACCTGCAGTCGTTGCCTCACTTCTCTTCTATACAAGAGAGAGCGTGGAGTTCGAGAAATCTCGTCGACGTCTCGAAGAGGGCTTCTTTGTTCGAGAAAAGAGGGAGAGGGAGAGAGAGAGCGCAGAGTCTCCCTCTCCCCTCTCGATGACGGGGCTGGGGAGCGCGGCCTCTCGCGGCAACGAAAGAACAAGAAGGCGCACGAAAGACGTCGCCGCCCGGCCCGGGTGGGCTCCTCCCCGTCCTTTTTCTCTCATGCCCTCTTCTCGACCCCCGGAGGGCCAGCGGCAGAAGCAGAGGCAGGGGAGCTCCCGCCGCCACCACCAAATCCTCCGGTCGCGTCGTCGGACCCGGACGCCGGGGGCGCAGGCTTGTACTTGCCCCTCGACGACGGCGACGACGACGTGCCGCCGCCGCCGTTGCCGAGCCACGACGCCGGGATGATTTTCGCGATCTTTTTGAGGAACCTGTTCTCCTTTACGTGCTGCCTCTGCCTCTCGGTCGCGGCCTGCTTGGCCTCTTGAGTTTGGGTTTTGGAAGAGGACGGAAGAGGGGGCGGGGATGAGAGGGCAGGAGTTTTGAGTCTCGAGTTTTTTTGTTTTTTGATTTTGTATTGGCCGACGACGCCTCGTGAGGTCGAGGTTTCGGGCGACAGCATCTCGATTGCTCACCTTGCCGCGCCTGGATCCGGGCGTTGTAGTTGCTCCACGCGTCTTTCCCTGCGTCTGCGGTTGGGGTCCAAGGTGCCGACATGGTTTCTGCTGCTTGTGGTCGGGCCAGAGGGTGCCAGAGGGTCTCCCACCCGCCGCGGGGGAGGGGCAGGACGAGAGAGCAAACGAGAGAAGAAATGGACGAGGTCCAGGTCCTCGGGAAGAAAAATATCACACTTTGTCGAAGACAAAGCAAGGCGAAAACGTCGACGAAAAAGGAGAGCTCCAAGCAACTCGCGCGCGACAACAACTCTCTCACTCTCTCTGCACCTAGACCTGCACAGAGCAGCCGCGATGCACGCTCGCGTCCTCTTGAGCAGCGCAGGAGCTCCCGCGGCGACCCGAGGCGGTGGTCACGTAAAGGTTGGTTTCAATGTTTTGATCCAGAGCGCTCCTTCGATCTCTCCCTCGAGGGCTCTTTCCCGGTCTGCGTTTCCCGTTCTCTCTCCCGCAATCGCTTTGATCCACATTCGAGGGCATTTCTTGTTTCACACTCCATGCTCTCAAGGAGAAGAAAGAACACGCGACGAGCAAGAGAACCTTCACGAGACGCGGGAAGGAATCGGGCTTTGTCGTTGGAGTTTCCGCCGAGGAGGCGAAATTAAGGCCAAGAGATTTTTGGTCCTCGTCCTCTCTCTCCTCACGCCCTCTCTCCTCCTCCCCGCCTTCCGCGCACCAACCAAAAAACCCCGAAAACGCAAAAAGCAGCCGTCTTCGCCGCCACTTCGATCTCTGACAGCAACAGCGACAGCGACGAGGACGAGGACGACGACGACGACGACGACGACGACGACGACGAGGGCGTCCTCCTCGAACGACGGCGGCGAGTCCAACTCTGCCGCCAACGTCGTCGCCGCCAACCCCTTGTTCGCGGGCAACCCGGCCTTCGCCGCCGTGCTCTCGGACTCGCTCAGCAGGCAGGGCTCCGGGGCCCTGGTCTCCGGCGAGGCGAGGAACCCGGACGAAGAATTCGACAAGGAGGGCCCTATAGAGGAGGTACTGGCCTCGTGCCTTCGCGACCAGAGGCAGGCAGTCGTCCAGCTCGAGAACCTGGAGAAGGTCGTCAAGTCCGCGCTCGAGAGGGAGAGGAAGCAGTTTGACCGGCTGCAGTTTGCGTTCAAGAAGGCCGGGAACGACAGGGCGTACGCGCAGAGCCTGGCCAAGCTGAGGAAGAGGTGCGGTGGGAGTTTTTATTTCCCCCTCCTTTTCGAGAGAGGAGAGCAAAAAGAAGAGAGCGAGTGAGCGAGCGAGAGTGCGCGAGAAGAGCCGCACCAACTCACGTTCTTCATTTAATTTCTTTCTGCTCTCAAACCCAACAAACAACACAGGGACAAGGAAGAGATGGCCGCGCTGCAGGAGGAGCTGAAGAGGCTGCGAGGGTGAAGAGGAAGTCAGAGGGAGGGAGGGAGAGAGAGAGAGTCGGGACGACGACGATGAAGAAAACCCGAAAAGAAAAAAGAAGAAGCAATTTTGCATTTAGAATTATTTATGATGCCGTGCTGCTCCACTCCTCCAAACCACAAAAAAAGAACGAGAAGAAAGAAAATGTAGACAAGCGACACGAGAGAGAGAAGAAATAGAGTGTGAATTCCCCTCGATCAGCCTCGAGGCTGGCACCGACGCTGCGCGGCCTTGGCGTCGGCCCCAGGCGGCTATTTGTTCTTCGCCCCTCTCTTCGAACTCACTTTTTTTCCTTCCCTTGAAGCGTGAGAAACAACAGTAGAAAGGAGAGCGCCCCTTTTCCAAAAACTCCAACGACACAAAAGAAGCGAGACAAGGAAGCGCTCTATGCGTTTTTCTTTGCAAATAACAGGGGACAAGAAAGATAGAGTGCCTCTTCTCTCTCTTCTCTTCTCTTCCTCCTCTCTCTCAACACTCTGAACAAAAAATGAAACGACTCTCTCTCTCCTCCACCACCTCCTCTCTCACGCAGCGAGCTTGCGGTCAAACTCGAACACGCCCAGCCCGGGCCCGACCCTGCGCAGCTGCGCGACGTAGTTGGCCACCTTCTCGACGGACCTGGCCTGGTCGGCCAGCAACTCCCCCTCGATGAAGTCTGCCATGTTGGCGTCGTTGGCGGCGTCGGCGACCGAGTGCAGCGCCCTCAGCTTGGAGAAGTTGAGCTTCTCGAGGCTGAGGGCCAGCTCCATCGCGTACAGGGCGTCGCCCTTGGCGGCGTCGTGGAACTCCATCTCCGGCATCAGAATCGACTGGAACTTGACGCGCCCGCCCCGGGTGTTCTGGAAGTCCATGAGCAGCTCGGCGTGGTGCCGCTCCTCGACCGACTCGTTCTTGAAGTAGGAGGCGAACCCGGGGAGGGCGACGTTGTCGCGGGAGAAGTAGGCGTACATGGCGTGGTAGACGTACGAGATGTTGTACTCGATGCTGAGGAGGGCGGTGGGTGGGTGCGTGGGAGGGCGGGTGGGGAAGAGGGACGAGGGACGAGGGACGAGGAGGAGGGAAGAGGGACGAGGAGGAAGAAAAAGGGTGAGATTTTTTTTTGTTCCCCCCTTTCTTTCGCGTCTCTTCGTTTTCCTCGCTCTTGGCTCTCTCTTCCCTTCCTTCTGTCGCTCCTCGAAGCAGAAGAAAAGGCGGCCGCGACGAGCAGTGGAAACAGCATCGGGGTCGACGGCGGAGACCAGCCGCCACCACCACCACAGCCACAGCAAGGGGACAGCACGGGGAGAGACCGGGGAGCCCCTGTCCCTTCCCCGGCCGCGAACCACAACCACCGGCTCAAAAAAAAACTCGAGACAACAAAACACCATTTTCTCTTACTTGATCTGCTCGTTGAGCGCGGCCTCGCAGTCCGAGGTGAAGCCCGCGCGGGCCAGGGAGACGTCGGCGGCCTGGGCGAGCTTGGACACGTTGGCGAGCTCGGGCTTGACCTGCGAAGGGGTCGAGAGCGAGTGGAGGAAGAGAGAGAGAGGATGAGTGGAGGAAGAGAGAGCGAGTGAGCCTCGTGAGGCGAGCGTGTGCTTTTTTTAAGGTTGGGAAGATTGAAAAAAAGAAAAGGAAGAAACAATCCGCACCTCGTTGAAGGGCTCGAAGACGATCCCGGAGAGCTTGTCGGCGGCGCCCGCGGCTCTGGTGACCGTGGCAGAGTCGTTGTCGCTGCGGCGAGGGGCGGAAGAGCGGCGAGGCCCGACGATGCCGGCAACGATGGTGGTGGCAGAGCGGGAGGTCGAAGAAGAGGTTGAGGTCGAGCGGCTAATGTTTTTTTTTTTTTGTTGAGAGTGACCCTTGTGAGTCGCTGATTCTCTTGGAGATGCTGCAGAGTCCACCTCGCGCCTCCCAAGCAGAGAGTCGTGGTTGGCGTCGAGAAGAGCAAATGAAGCCAAGGGAGCAATCGCGTCGAGATGGAAGCGAGCAAATGTCTCCGTCAGTCCAAGACGTCGCCGCGTCGGCAACGCAAAAAAAAAAAAAAGTTTGCGAAACGCATCATCGAGCGCAAGGCGCTCGTTTCTCTCCAGGGCGTCAAGTGCAATTGGTGTGGTTCCCCGACCGCTGAAAGGGCGGAACAAAGGAGCGAGAGCCGCTGCGAGGAGAAGCAAAGGGCCAGGCGAGCCCGACGAGAAGAAGCGAGAGCATTTTTTTCCTCAGAAGGAGGAAGTTTCGATCGACGAGAAGAATGAAAAGAAGATTCGGTCCTTCCGACTCCCTTGCCCTCCGTAACCCGAGCCTCCCTTCCCTTTGGCGCGTGGACGCGTACCTGGCCGCGAGCGCCGAGGGGGCGCGGAGGTTGGAGAGCATCTCGGCGAAAGAGAGATTGACGAAGCGATTTAAAAGGCGACGGTGAGAATGATGTGACAATATCGACACACTGACGACGAAGAATTTCCTCTTCGCGAGGAGAAAAAGAGAAAGAAAAAGAAAAAGAAAAAGAGAAAGAAAACGAAAAAGACTCGGCGTTTTCACTGACATTTAGAATCAGAATTTCTGAGAGTGAAAAAGGTGAAGAGGAAGGGTGTGGGGTGCTGCTGTGCATTCTTGCTGCTGACAACTCCGGCCCTCAGCACGCCCTCTCGCTGCATGCAGGCAGCAGCTTTCGGACGGACAGGAAGGAGGAAAAGCGGCGGCAAAGAGAGTGGAGTGGAGGCAGAAGAAGCAGAAGGCCGATGGCCTCCTCGTCGGTGATGGGAGCTCCTCGGCGACAACCTCTTTTCCCTCGCGGCCGCTCGACCCTCCTCTTGTCGACCCGGACCTCGCCAGCAGCCTCCTCCTCTTCGGGTGCTGCCGGCCCCGTCTCTCCTCCCCGAAAGACAAGGAGAGAATAAAGATAGGGAATCTCTTCCTCGTAAGTCTCGGCGCTCCCGGATCCTCGGAAGCCGACCGGCAGAGCATCAGCAGCGGCGGCGGCGGCGGCGACGGCGGCGAGTGGGGAGAAGAGCGAAGAAGAAGAAGGAGGAAAAGAGCGAGCCGACTCCGCCGCCTTCCCGCTCCACTCCCTCCACCCGCGCGTCCTCAAGCTGATCCGCTCCCGCACGGGCGGCGACAGAAGCGGCTCGTCGTCCCCGCCGGCGGCCTCGGCGGGGCTCTTGGTCCTCAACAAGGCCGCGTTCGCCAGAGGCCATGTCCCGATCGCCGCCGCCGAGGCGCTGTTCGGCTGTCTCCTCCCGGCTGCGGCCCTGGGGCTCCGCGGGCGGGCTCTCGGCGAGGCTCTGAGAGCCGCGCGAGGCCGACCCAGAGGCGGGGGCAACGAAAAATCGTTGCAGTGGTCGACGGTGGTCGAGCTGGTGGTGAAGAGCCTCTGCTGGTTGCGACTGGCCTGATGGGGTCCAAAGGAGAAGGGGAGGAGCAGTAAATCAAAATAGAACATGGAATTCGATGTTATTCTTCCCATTGCTTGACCACCGGCAGTCTCGCTCGCTCGCCGACCGGCGACAGGAGAGAGGGAGAGAATAGAAAAAACCTTTGTGAATCAAAAGATGAACCTTGTAGTTTTCTTTTGTCTTTCCCCGTTAATCTGTCTTGCACACGCACGCAAAAAGGGGAAAGGAATTGGGAGGGTGCACAAGCGGGAAGAGAGGGGAAGAGGGAGAGAGAAACCTCAAAGCGGCAAGGCTCGCTCTCTGAGCAACAACGGCCCTCTCTGAGGGTCGCCGAGGAAAGAAGCCGAGGAAAGAGGACGAGGGAAGAGAAAGGCGCAGAAAAAGAGAAGGAAGAAGACTATTTCGAAAGAGAAGATTGAACAGTTTGCTGCACCGCCGCCACACTTTCTTCGTTCTCTTTGTCTTTTCTCCTCTCTCTACCCTTTGAGCTTTTCTCCGAACCATCCGCCATGCAATCCAGAGCAGCGGTGCTCCCGCTGCTCGCGGGGCTCGTCCTGCTCTGCTCTGCGACGAGAGCGCAGGTGAGCGTTTTGTTTTTTCCGTTTGAAATCTCGGCTTTTTAGGGTTTAGGGTAGGGTTAGGGTTAGGGTTAGGGTTAGGGTTAGGGTTAGGGTTAGGGTTAGGGTTAGGGTTAGGGTTAGGGTTAGGGTTAGGGTTAGGG
>Ga0210003_1003013_pt1 | contig 13946 bp, 20 predicted proteins | sample LantaG_FD_182804 | JGI IMG/M metagenome (GOLD analysis project Ga0210003, IMG submission 182804) | Deep subsurface microbial communities from Baltic Sea to uncover new lineages of life (NeLLi) - Landsort_02402 metaG (SPAdes) (version 2) | ecosystem: Environmental > Aquatic > Marine > Oceanic >... | reverse complement strand
GCGCCATGGACTGTTTGAACTGAGCGGCGGTGATTTTCGGGAATTTCTGCTTGAGGAGTGCCATAAATCCTGCTACGTGGGGCGTGGCCATAGAGGTACCGCTGATGGCAGCAAACCCAACTCCAGCACCGGCTTCCTGAATGTCAATCAACGATCCACGTGCGGTCCCTGAGTAGATGTTGACTCCGGGGGCAGCCACGTCAGGCTTAAATGGGAACTTGTCCCCACCTCGACTTGAGAACGACGCCACGTCGCCGTTCCGGTCCACCGCTGCTACGGTGATGGCGTCGGGATTGCAGCCCGGGCAGCCGATAGTGTTCTCTTGCGGTCCTGAGTTGCCGGCGGCGATGACGAAGATGATGCCTCTGGACGTCAGCAAGGATATCATCCGACACTCCGGGCAGACTTGACAACCGCCCTGGCACTCTGAAGAGCCCAGACTCATTGAGATTACCTGGGCGCCTTTATCGTAGCAGGTAGAAATCGCATTGATGATTTCACTGGTGAAACCTGTCCCGATTCCTCGGCCGAGACACTTCACCGATACCATGGGTGCGTGGCTTACACCTTCAACGGTGACTCCCAGTGGGGTATGGTAGAGTTTCCCAGCGACGGTACTGGCACAATGGCTGCCATGTCCATTCTCGTCCAGTATCTCTCGGAAAGGCCACATGATTTGAGAGTAGAATTCAGTACCGATGAGCTGCGGGTGTGAGGCATCCACACCCGTATCTGTGACCCCGACAGTGATTGCCTCGCCGTTGAAGCCCTCCCTGAACGCATCCTCTACCTCAAGCATCTTTCGGCTCTCGGAAGTGGGGAACCACTCGTCAGCTGGGGCGGGTAGTTGGAAGATGGTCTTGACCTGGTTGGCGTGAACAATGCGAACACCAGGTAAGGAGTTGATTTTCTTGATGCTCCCAGGGCTTATTGGTGCTACGGCTGCGAAGCCGAAGGACGGTAGCTCGGAGACTACTTTGAGATGAAGACCTAGGATTTGTCCCAGGGTAGCGGCAAACTTATTGGAGTCAATCTCCACCAGGACCGGTTGGACGGGCAAAGAGAAGAGTCGCTGCTCTAGATAAGGATTAAGCACATTACACCTCCTTCACCTCGGTTTATGGTTTATGTGCTATAATACATCAAAATTGGAGGAAAAGCAAGGAATATGTTTGATGGATTACAGGGTTTTCGGGAGAAAGTAGAAGACGAGCTTAGGGCGTGCCTGAAAGAGGGTGGTACTGGGGGCTTGGACCTGAATACGATAAACTCGTACCACTTGGGATTTTGTGACCGATACGGAAAGCCCACTTCCAGCTCTAAGGGCAAGTATCTCAGGCCCCTTTGCTGCATTTCCATGTGCGCCGGATTGGGCGGTGACCCAGAGCAAGCTATCCCCGCGGCAGCTGCTCTTGAGCTAGCCCACCGTACCAGCCTGATATTCGATGACATTCAGGACAAGGGAGAGGAGAGAAATAATCAACCGACAGTGTGGGCAATCTGGGGCGCGGACCAGGCAATCAACGCCGGACTCGTTCTTTCGTGCTACGCCCGGCTCATCGTTAACCGTCTGACACTCCGGGGTGTCTCCAGTGAGAAGGTGCTGTGGATAGCCAGCGTATTGGAAAATACGGTCATAGCAATCTGCCACGGACAGTTTCTGGACCTCTCCTTTGTGGAGGCTCCCACAGTCAAGGTCAGGGACTATCTACGGATGGTAAGAGGAAAGACGGGTGACCTCTTCGCTGCCTCGTGTGTGGTTGGCGCTAGGTTGGCTTCACCAGAGCATGAAGTGATGGGTGCTGCCTGGGAGTTCGGCCTGAATATGGGTGTGGCCTTCCAGATACATGACGACTACCTGGGCATCTGGGGTGATGAGGCTGTGGTCGGGAAGACAGCCAACGATATTCAGGAGCAGAAGAGATCTCTCCCGGTGGTCCTGGCCCTCGAGCAATTCCCTGACGAAGAAGTAACACCGCATAGAACCATGCGCAACTGGCTCAACGCCGACTTTATCAGTAAAGAGGATGCCGCTGATATCAGTTCTTGGATGGGAAACAAGGGCATCCCGGAGCAGGTGAAGCGTCTTGAGGCTCGCTATCTCAATAAGGCCCGGGGCAACCTGGACTCTCTGTCCATTCGGCCGGAGTGGCGTGCCCAGTTTGATGAGGTACTCTCGTTCCTGTCGGAACGTCAAAAGTGAAAGGAGACTGACCAAATGCATACACTACTGAAGCCTAACTTCATCCTGGCACTCATCTTTGTGCTCTCGGTCATGGCCCTCATCTTCATTATAGTCTGGCGCCAGCTCGGAGGAGACGAGGCGCTCTTCGCTATCCTCGGGCATACCGCGGCCTGGGTTGAGATGATAGTCATATTCTACTTCAGGAAGAAGCCTCCAGAGGATAAGCCTCCAGCACCAGTTTCTTAAATTTCCATCATAAATCCTCGGTTTAACCCTTGACAAGTTTTACCGCCTGTGATATGTTGGGATGGAAAGTAGCGTCGCTGGCTGGATAAAGAGGCGACAGCCCTTAGGGGTTGTCGCCTTTTCGTTTTGGATAGGAGGTGATATGACAGAACCAAGGAAAATACCAGTCCTGAGTCTCAAAGGCGGGACTGGGAAGACTACCATCTGCCTGGGGCTGGCCGAGATTCTTCAGGAGATGAATAAGAAGGTGGGGCTTCTCGATGTGGATATCCATGCCTCATCCTTACCCAGAGCCTTGCATCTTAAGAGAGAGCCGGGCTACGACCCCCTCTTAGGTGGGAAACTCCGCCCTGTCATGCACAATGGATTTCAGGTCTTCTCAATAGGACTCCTCTTCACGGAGGAAACGCCGAATATGTGGGATGGAGAAACCAAAGCCTCTGCGGTAAAGCAGATTGCTACCAGCGCAATAGCCTGGGATGATGATCTCGAGTACGTCGTGGTAGATACTCCGCCCACCTCAGGTGATGAAGTCCAGTCCCTTCTTAAGTATCTCCCCAATATCTATGGCGCCGTGGTTGTTTGCCAGCCTAATGACCTGGCCGTACTCGCCCTGCAGAAAACCATCAATGTACTCCGTGAGAATGAGACCCCAATAGCCGGCATCGTGGCAAATATGGCCGGTTATACCTGCCCTCACTGTGGCAAGGTTTCAAATCCGTTCGACCGTTCTCCCAGTGACGTCCAGACTTTAACTGAAGGTCTGGGGCTCCGATACCTTGGTCACGTTCCATTTGCCGGGCACCAAGAGAGGAAACAGGCACTCCAGGAGGTACTTAACGGTATCTTACGGAATAAGCCAATCGTGATGGATAAGGAGAAAGGAGGCATGACGCGGTGGTTACTGGACAGACTAAAATAAGCAGACTAGTTGATTTCCTGATGGAACAGGTGGCAGCGGTGGCTGACGATGATGACTGGAAAGAAGCCGATGGATGGATCGGCAAGTGGGTGATCCACGGAGAGAACGAAATAGAGCGAGTCTACTCCATTCGTAACGGTAAGTTCTCCCTCATTACCGACGTCGATGAGTACACCGGACAGGTTGAGATGAGCGAAGACACATTTCTTGACCTGGTAGACGGTGCTCTTCGCGGCCGAGGTGAGGATGTATTCTCCCAGAAGTACGCTGCGAGGGCTATCCGCTATCGGGGTGACCAGTGGATAGTCGATAGTGAGCGGTTCAGGAAAGTGCTCAAGCGACTAAGCGGCATACCGATAAGGAAACTAAAATAGAGCTAGAAGGAGACTAGTATGAGCTTACTGGAGAGGATAAATTCACCCGCCGATTTGAAGAGGTTACCTGTGCAAGATCTCCCCACTCTTGCCGAGGAAATACGTCAGCTCATCATCTCAACAGTGAGCCGTAACGGTGGCCACATGGCTTCTAATCTCGGTGTAGTCGAGCTGACCATAGCCCTGCACCACATCTTTGACTCTCCCACCGACCGTATAATCTTCGACGTCAGCCACCAGAGTTACGCTCATAAAATCCTCACTGGCAGGGCAAAGGGATTTGAGAAGATCCGGACCAGCGAGGGTTACTCAGGCTACTTCGAGCCTTCGGAATCAGAGCATGACGTTCTGGCTCTGGGGCATGCCGGATGCGGACCGTCTATCACCCTGGGGCTAGCGATGGGTGCTGCGATGCAAGGGGAAAAGGGATACTTTGTCTCCGTCATCGGCGATGGGAGCCTTACCTCCGGCCTGGCCTACGAGGGGCTATCGAACATCATTGCCCAGAACCCCCGGAACCTGATGGTCATATTGAACGATAACGGCATGGCCATCAGTCAAAACGTGGGCTGGCTGGCTAAGTGGCGTGGACAGTGGTTGCCCCACCTCCGGGCAGAGCTTGAGCTGGACAAAGACTTCCAGCAGTTTGAAAGTGTAACCGAGGCTCTGGCGGCTAAGGTGCCTCTGGGGCCTCTGGCTCTCAGCCTGGGAAGGGGAATAAAGTCTGCCATTCAGAAGTCCATCATCCCGGAGATAGGCCATGTCTGGGACGAGATGGGCTTCAACTACCTTGGTCCAGTAGATGGTCATAACCTCAACGAGCTCTTCGAGATGATTACCCGGGCAAGGCAGTATTCTGATAGAGTTCCCTTTCTCCATGTGCTTACCAATAAAGGCCAAGGCTGGACGCCGGCAAGTGAGGACCCGACACGCTATCATCAGCCCGGGCCGCCCAAGCCTGGGCCGAGTAAGGTCTCCTACTCGTATGCCTTCTGCGAAGCCCTGGCAGAGATAATGGCTCAGGACCACCGTGTCGTAGCTATCACTGCCGCCATGCTGGACGGAACGGGACTGGTCAGGGTAAAGGAGAGGTATCCCGATAGGGTATTCGACGTCGGGATCTGTGAGCAGCATGCCGTTTCGATGGCTGCCGGGATGGCCAAGGCAGGACTGAAGCCAGTCGTGTGTATTTACTCCACCTTCATGCAGAGGGCATTTGACCAGATAATGCACGAGGTCAGCCTGAATGAATTACCCGTCGTATTCGCCATAGACCGAGCGGGGTTTGTCGGTCAGGATGGTAAAACCCATCACGGCCTCTATGACATGGCTTACATGAGACTAGCGCCTAACATGACGGTGTCCGTGCCCAAGGATGAGAATGAGATGCGCCACATGCTCTGGACGGCACTTCATTCCGGCAAGGCATGGTCTATCCGGTATCCCAGAGGAGAGGTACGGGGTGTCACTCCGGATAAGGAAATGAGGCAGATCATTCCCGGCACCGCCGAGGTTATGCGTGAAGGGAAGAGGATCTGCCTGGCTGCCGTCGGCGAGGCGGTTTACTCCGCCATTGACGCTGCCATAGAGCTGGAGGGATATGGACTGAAGCCCCAGGTAGTCAACCTGAGATACATCAAACCCGTAGACCCGGCCATGGTTGAAGAGATGGTTGATGACTACGAAATAGTCTGGGTCATAGAGGAGGGCTCGGTGGGTGGGGCAGCATCGGCCCTGATGGAAGCCATATCCGAGGCTAAGGGAAGACGGACTCAGGGGGGCAATCTGCCCCTGGTGCTCTCGATATCGGTTGGTGATGTCCCCCCAGGCCATGATGAGATACCCAATCTGAAGAAGGAATACGGCCTTGATGCGCACGGCATAGCGCAGCGGGTCAGAAATCATTTCACAGGAGGAGACTGATGGTAGAGGATAGAGGTAAATCGGTCGAGGTCGAAGAAATCGACATAGACCCACAACTCATAGCGCATCTGGTCTCGCTGAATGATAACGAGGTCATTGTACCGTTACGAATGAAGCGGGAAGATGTGAAGAGGGTCAAAGCAGTGAAGCTGTCTGATGCAGAGGTGGAAATGGTCAAAAAGTTCCAAGACTACCTCTTTGACAGGCACTATCTGGCCCAGAATACCTTTGCCGCTCTCTTTTGCTATGTCTACAATCTGGGCTTTACCCTGCACCGTCAGCTGGCCGAGGAAGAAGCTAGAAAGGAGGCACTATGACCAAGACTCCCTCCATAATATCACAGATAGTCGAATTGCTCTACGCCCAGGGGGGGCTGAGTGTTTCCGAAATGTGCAAGACCATCAAGTACCCCTATAAGAGTGTCTACACCAAGGCTCTAGAGCTAAGAAAGTTGAACTTAGCCGACAAGAACGACAACGGCATTTGGTTCCTGCGGGAAGGCGTAACGCCTTCCACGCTTGAGACCGGTGTACGGGAGGAGAACGGGGATGGGGACAAGGAAGACACTGAAGAGGAAGCAGATTCCGGGGAAGAGGGCAAGAATAAGGCCCCGATGGTGAGGAGTAACGGTGTTCCCCTGGACCAGAGGGGGCTTTTCATCCAGGAACTCAAGAACATTGGTGTTACACCCAAAGAGGTCATCCCAACCATAGCGTCAATCTTCTTTGACGGAGATATTGATGACCTGAACTGGCTGAACATGACTCTCCTCAAGAGCGCCGCAGGATGGGTTAATCATAAGCAGCGCCGGCTGATTATTGATTGGTGGTCTCACTCGCGTGGCCTTCCGTATATGACCGATGAGTTCTTCCCTGACAAAGACGAAGACAGGAAGCTAAGGAAGGCGGTTGAAGACGAGAAGCCGGCTAAACCTGAGCGGCGTATGGACCCCGGCTTGGGCTGGAAGCTCGATAAGGATAGGGATGGCGACTGGATGCCGATACCTGGCGGTCCAATGTCCTACCAGGAAGCGGTCGACTCAGCTAAGGAGAGACAGATGATATCAGCCTACTCCCGGGGCAAGCCTGACACCGGGGATGAGGAATTTGACGAGGGTACACCTGTCCGTAAAGGCGGTAAGAAACAAGAGACTATCCTTGAGTACATGATGAAGAAGATGGTCGACAATATGCTCGAGAGTAAGGGGAAAGACGGGGATAGTGAGACCGTCCGCAAGCTGACCGAGCGCATCGAAACCATGGAGGCAGAGCGCCAGGAGCAGAGGTTTGAGCGTCTGGAGGGCATGATTGCCCAGGCAGCTTCTCGTGACCCGTGGGAGGATTATGATAGAATACAAGCGATGAAAGAAAGACTCGGTGTCGGCGGACCGGTGGTTACCGATCAGAGCCCGGCGGTGCAACTCATTAAGGACAGTACCGAAAAGATGGATAAGAATATTAGCCGGCTGATGGGTATTATCGAGCGCACAGCACTTCGCTCTGATGAATTCACCCCAGAGACGACCAGAACGACTGGTCAGAGAGAGGAAAAGGCCGGTGCTCTTCTGGAAACTGTCACTGGGAGGGAACACTCCAGAGGTCTGCGCCGAGACACATTCGGAATTTAGGAGGTGAGACTATGGTATCAGGAGACCGACCGGACAAGGTTCTAGCCGATGTTATCCGTACTGGGATTGAGACCTTCAGGAGTGCGATTGATGGAGTTACCTCTATCATACGGCAAGGCGACCATACTCTTAGAGACCTGGATAGTGCTTTAACCGGATCTCCTGCAGCCGATTCCAGTAATCCCGAGCAGGCTTTTCTTGAGATAGTGTCTCTAGTGCAGGCTACTATGCTGGAAGCCCAACAGACAGGGACAGCCAATAATCCTGCCGTGGTACAGAGGGCAAGGGAAATCCTGGGTAGGGTATCGAGGGCTGAACCATCGTGGCGACCAGGCCCGGCCATAATTAGAACCGTGAATGATGTTATACGCATGGCCTTGCGTGACCTGAGAGGCTCTGAGACCCTACTACATCTGGCACAGGGCACCGGAACACTACAAGACTTGGAGAGCCTTACCCAATGGGCAGACAGCCTTTCTGACAGGGTGAGTAAGACCCAAAAGATGGTAGCTCAGCCAAAGCCCTCTATAACGCCTTCAGCGCCCGTTTCACAGGAGCCAGTTCCCGCACCTTCAGAGACCGTTTCACAGGAGCCAGTTCTGGTACCCCCGCCAAAGCCTAAGAAGTCGAAGCCTAAGAAGAAGCGAGACACAACCCCCCAGCAGAAGGCGAACTCCGCAGATGTAGCCTTCGCCCAGGCGGTAGCCGAGGAGATAGGCGATAATAAGGTCTTGAAATGGGCAAAGGATTTCGCTGATGGTACGATATCTGAAAAGCAATGGATATCCCGTTTGACCAGTCACTCTGCGTCTAAGAGGGATTCTCTGGACGCGATATTCGAGCGGGCAACCAAGCGGTTAGAAAAGAAGGGCAATGAGAAAAAGGGATGAGCTCACAAGTAATCGTACACAGGAACTCATTGACCTGGGTTATAAGCCGGGGGTAATCAGCCTTGCTGTGGAGTGGGCCGTCGGTTGTGCTGAGGGGATGGCTAACTACGCCCTGAAAGGGGGTGATTCTGAGAGTGACATTGAAGGACTCATTCTGCAGTTGTTACCTCGATATCTGCAAGATTGCGAGAAGTGGATACAAGCCTTTGGCCATACACCAAAAGGGTGACTTTGTCAAGGGGGGGGTAGGGGTCGGGGAGGGGACCCTTGACGCAATTCTAAATGTAGAGCAAACTGTCCGTAGAAAGATTCAAAGGAGGTATCGACATGGCATTATCACTAGAACAGATGGCAGCTAAGGGGGAGGGGAAGCTTCGCAGGAAAGCTTCAACGATGGCAATGGCTTATAATGCGGCTAAGACCAGGGCAATAGCTCATTATAATGAGCAGCCCTTTTCCGCGTCAATGAAAACCGCATATGCGGCCGGTGTCCAGGAAGCCACGTTTATTGCGCCGGATCCGGCAAAATGGCGCGCTAACTGGATGGCTAAGGTCGGGGGTGGATAGTCCATAGCGGTCTGGCTCAACACAAAGGAAAAAGGGCTGGGAGTAATTTCCCAGCCCTTTTCGCGTGGCCCTTTAATCCCCCCGTTATACGCTAACCTTGCCTTTGGAATATTGGTAGCCTTCGGACTCATCAATAGCTTTGGCCTCCGCTATATAGTCCCATGCTTTTTGCCTCGAACCTTTTGGAAGATCTCTTAACATTAAGTCAAAAGAGAAGCAGTCACTTGCGTAGCCTTCCACTATTGCCCAAATGTAGAACTCATCTTCATCAACCTCAACCTCACATTCAAACCGTTCCCTATGGACATAGTCCGAGGCATCTTTAATTTTGGCATCAGGGTACCGAGCTTTTATCGCCTCCTCAACTTCCTTCCCGGCATAAATCAACTGATACATAGTTCTTCGTCTCCTTCACGTATAACATCCCTTACACGCCCGTAGTCTTCAAGTAATCTTGGTAAGAAAGATACATCCTGAGTCGCCAGGGTGCCACCGGCCCTCGGACCAGAATCTCTGAATTACCAGGCCACGGCTCGGGTTTACCGACTAACTGGCTCAGGAGAGTAGCTGATTTCCAGTATGCCCGGGCAGCTTTATCAAAGTCTTCAGCATATTCCGTTTCCTCCTCCTGCCACAGAGGCTTAAAGTTATAGGCATAAGTTGGGTAAACATCCACCTCAAAGGCTACCAAGCCATTCTTCCCGTTCATAAACCAGTCGATAGTCTGCTCCCAGGTGGGTAAACAGGCCCAGACTGCACCCAGTCGGCGATGCGGAGGTCTAAGACCCATCTCTCTAGCTACCCTATCACACTCTATATCAAGGTCACTCCTGGGCAGAGCGTCGGGCATAAACAGGAGCCCAGTAGCCTTAATGATAGGGAAATTTATATGAGGGGTAGCGTGGACAACTGTAACCTTCATTTCCCACCTCCTTCACGTACTCCACTAAGTTCCTTCACGGTACGGACGATGTCGGCCTCTCTCTGTACTTTTGAGGTCTCTCTCAACTTCTGCAACTCCTTCAGCGCCAAGATGGTCTGCTTGACCATCTCTATGTTCTCCCGTCCCATCAGCCAGTTATTGTCCTGCAATTTAGCCGTCCAGAAAGCTATTAGTGGTCTCATTCTATCTCCTCCTTTACGCATAATTACCTTAGGTAGTCCTTTAACCGCCTCGACCGGGCTGGATGCCGCAATTTCCGTAAAGCCTTCGCCTCAATAACTCGTATACATTCTCGGGTGCGATCGAAGACTAGCCCCACCTCCTCAAGAGTTTTGGGAGAGCCTCCACCCAAGCCGTACCTTAAGCTCAGGACCTTTCGTTCACGAGCGGTGAGTCCGGAGAGAACATCAGCTAATTCCTTCTTTAGGTCCAGTGTCATCTCCACCTCAAGAGTTCCATCCTGAGTAATCATAGGCGGGCGGGCTCTGGGGAGTTGCTGAAGCTGATTCTCCTCTAACTCAACCACACGATGACCAAATGAACCGTCTCGGAGTGCCTCCATTAGGCTCGTCGGGAATAAGTAATCTTCAGATAACTCCAGCGCCGAACAAATCTCGTCCCTCGCTTGCTGGCTAGGGATTGTCCTGAGAGTCTCAATGTGCCCTAGATGGCTCGAGCTTATACCGGTTAATAGACCCAGATCCTTTTGTGTCCATCGGCGGGCCTTCCGAGCATCAATTAGCCGAGCATTATAAGGAATCAGTCTCAATCGGACAGGGTTAGTCATTTTCCTCCTTTCTCTTGTGTAGTTTCCAGGAGCCATCGTTCAGACGCTCAAAATTAGGGGAGTAGGAAAGCGTGAATTCAACCAGCATCTCGAAGGCTCTGTCCACGAGTTGCTCTGGTGTGAAGGGTTGATTTAGGAATCCAAGAGCCTCGACTGTAGAATTTGGCTCCCTTTCAAGGTACTCTATTAGAATCTTCGCCGTCTTGTTGAAGGTATCATCCCAGTCCCAGGCCTCAGACTCAAGGGTAAGATTCCACAAAGCTACTCGGAAGCCGCTGCCAGCAGTTAGTAGAGGGAAGACCAGCTTAGGCTTCTCATCAGCCCTCCTCCTCAGTTTGACCTGGCGGGCATGCAGGATACGGTACATCACGCCCGGGCTTATCTTGTATTCCATCTGGATTATGATAGCCTTATCGCCCTGGAGGTAGTCTCGCACTACCGCATCCTTCACCTTTTCCGTAAGATCCGGTCTCCTGCTCATTTCCGGCCCTTTCTCTCCACTTCTGGATTTGGATTATATGGCTGTGTCCACGAGTGTCCACAACTCTCACATTCTGCTTCTATTTCTCCCTTTTTATCATCACGACTGTCTATGACAGTACGTGAGCCACACCTCGGACATATCATAAGAAGTTTACCTCCTAGTCATGACAGCTACAATGCTTCGGGCAGACGAACTTTAGCAGTCCGGAGCCCCAGCCGTTATATTCATTCCGTCTATCGCAGCACGGATTTTCCTCGGTGCAACATGCCGAACAAAGGTCAGGTTCAACCCAGTGGCAGGCTCCCTCTTCTGTTTCACAGGCATGCTCACGGGTGCAGCCGCAGATTCGGCAAATAGGTTCTTCCTGGCATCCTTCGTCCGCGCAGACGAAGCAGGAGCCCTCTTCGTATTTCTTCTCGGTCCAGCCCTCCGGGAGTGACCCGTCCGGCTTGGCTTCCTCGATAATCCCGCATATATGACAGCCATAACCGTCGGGCTCAGCGCCTGGCAGTGGAGTTACGTCCTCTGCCTTCAGACACCATCTCCCTTGGCCCCGCTCTTCGATAGCAACTATCTTGAGATTGATAACTTCGCCGACCTTGAATTCATGGGCTTTATTCAATTCCAGAGTAATCATTTTCGATACCTCCTTCTAGAACCATCTTGCGGTCCCGGCAGCCTGGTGAATTATCTCTCTGACACGCTGGTATATGCTAGTGCAGAGGAAATACCCCCCAAGTGCCAAACAGGACACACTGATTAAAACTATAATGGACCAATGCATATTACTGACCTCCTTCCGTTGTACAGTCTTCCTTCGCAACCTCTTCTGGCGCCTGGGCGCGAAGTACCATTTTGCCCGGGTCAACGTTAGTAGGCCCCACCAGGCCAGACCTCGCCAAACCCGACCCTGCCAGACCCCGCCGTTATTTCATTCCAATGATGCTCCTTTACTTAAAATAACCCCCTGCTGGGGAATTTTAACCTCAACAATTCATCAACATCTTGGGTACTCTGGCTTAGTCTCCCGAAGTGGATGGCCTCACGCACGTCTCGGGTATGTCGAGCCAGAGATGAAGCGATATACCTTGCTAGAGCTGGCTCAACTTTCTCCCTGGTCATCAGTACAGATCTAGCTATGCTGATGAAGTCGGCCTCAGAGTACTCCCGGAGGTGAATGGTAAAGAACCTACTCTTCAGCTCGGGCCAGATCCTCTCGTCACGGTTCGCTGCTGCATATACCGTTGTAGTTAGCTTCTCTATTTCCCTCATCCGTTTCTTCAGCCTGGCCACGATACCGCTCTCCATCAGTGAAAGCAGGATGCTCATTTCCGCTAGCGGCATCTTGTCGATCTCATCAATGATGAGGTACTTCGGCCGGAACTCAAGCAAGAAGTCGGCCAGTCCTGCTTTTGAAGTACCACCGCCCAGGGTAAAGCGGGAGTAAGGCAGCCGTGCCAGTTCACCCAGGAACATCGACTTGGCTGATGCCGGTGGGCCGACCATAAGCACGTGCACCGGCCGCTCGGCATGGAGGCTCTTAAAGAGGAGACCCTTCAACTGGTCCTGGCCGAGGATGAAGTCAAAGAGGTCAGTCGGGATATCACCCTCTTCGGTGCCCTCCTCTATCTCAGATAGTTTCTCCAAGCACTCCCTCACTAGCTCAGGTTCCTTTAGCTTGTAGGCTGTTGTTGACCGGCTGCGGTATGTCCCTCGAGGGCCACCGGTGACCAGGAGTTCTTCAATGACGAGCTGGTTGAGCACCTGAGTCGCAGCCGGGATATCTGTCCACTCGAACCCAGGCCAGGGGTAGATTCTCTCCCCGCTCTTTTCCTTGGCCGCCTCTTCATCCTCGATCTGCAGGGCCCGCTCGGCGATGCGCTTCGCAGTCGGGTTGCCGGCTATGCTCCGGAACATGAGTTCCCGCTCAGCTACACTGTAGGTCATGTCTCCTCCTTCTGTTCATTTCGGTTACCTGCCTTAATAGCCTATGATTTGATTATAGGGAAAGTCAATAATGAGAACGGACCTGCGCCGCAAGTTTCTCCCGTTCAATATCTCTATCCGAGAGTTTCCGCTTACCCATAACCTCGAGCGCTGCTTTGTCGTTCCCGCCCCAGGTGGAGAGTAGATAGTGGCCTAGCTTGTCCTTCTCCAACAGAGCTTTACCAGACAACACAAGGAAATTACTCACCGCGTCTAAAAGGTTGTTCTGGAAAGCATCCAACAATCCTAGAAGGTGGTCTCGCTCCTTCTTCAGTTCGAGGTCCATGGTACTCTCGTGAAGCCACGAAATGATTTGCTCCTTATCTTTCGGAGTCCCATACGGATGTACCCGGCGGCTATTTAAGAACGCTATAATAGCATCTTCATACATCTCGGCTCTTTGGTACACTGTGCTGGCCGCCAGGATTTCCTTTTCACTCGTGAACCGGGCTGCTTTTATAGATTTCCATGCCGACCTCATGAACGCTGCCAAGAGCACATCGTCGAGCTTCGGATTTGGGTTACGGACAGCATGGCGCTTGATGCAGAGCTTACCACCCCGAGGATACATGAATCCGGCGCCGACCGGTAGCTCTTCGACTTGGATGATATCCGCCGGTGCCACGAACCAGAACTCGTGAAATGACTGCTGCACCCACTGATGTTTCTCAGGTTGCGCCAGCTCACGGAGAAAGTCATGCCGCGTAACCTTGATTTCATACGCCGCTCGGGTTAATCCTTTCGTTCTCCACATTTGGAAAACGGCGACATCAATCCACCTGTGTGTATACCCGGTCTCCTTTGCGACTTCATACAATATCACCGTGGGATTATAGCCATTCAGATCAGTGGGATATTTCTTTTCAATCATGGTCACCAATCGGTCGGCCGTCCATTTTTCCTGCATCTCAACCTCCTATAGTTTCCCTTCGTGGAAGCGTATAACCTCTGTTATACGCTAGTCAAGGCTTGACGGTTTTATCGCCTGACTCCCACAAAACTGAACCTTGTA